>Ga0129327_10001565_pt1 | contig 13504 bp, 14 predicted proteins | sample CPBDNA_6_FD_111799 | JGI IMG/M metagenome (GOLD analysis project Ga0129327, IMG submission 111799) | Freshwater to marine salinity gradient microbial communities from Chesapeake Bay, USA - CPBay_Spr_31_0.8_DNA | ecosystem: Environmental > Aquatic > Marine > Coastal | place: USA: Chesapeake Bay... | reverse complement strand
GGGCCAAGTATGCTTATTATTTGATGTAGATGAAAAAGGGAAAGACATTTTGGCCTAACATCCGTTCCGGTTGGTAGCTAGTTATCAACCGGCGAAAGTTTGGACACTTAACCGGCTAGGTGTCCTTTTTTTATTTATGTTGATTTAGTTCTTTTGTTTCGCTAAACTCAAAAAAAACGTCATAACTAGGAGAATCAAATGGAAGTGAAAGAAATTCAGCGATTGCTGTCTGATAGAAACCTGCGCGAGATCAGTCGCCGCACCAATATCGGTTACTCGACGCTACGCGCTATCGTCAAGAATGAGGATGCTGATCCGGCTATCTCGACGGTCAAAAAATTGATGGAGTATTTCTCAGCTACCTGTCCAAACTTGGAACGTGGCTAACATTGAGGACATCTGGGGGGATGGCAGTAAGCGTTTGGTCGATCCACCTGAAGTCCAACTCAAGAACGCAATCATTGATGCTGGCCTCGAGCCGCCATCGGAGATAATACTGGATGGCAAGATACACCGATTCAGATCAGGTTCCAAAGGCCGAGGCGGTTACGGCGATAAGAGTGGCTGGTATATTGCTTTTGGCGATGGTGTATGCGCAGGAAAGTGGGGATGCTGGCGTTTTGGCATCGAACACAAATGGATCGCCGACATTGGGCGCGACCTCACGCCGCATGAAAAGATTACCTTTACGAGACGCATGGAAGAGGCGCGGCAGGCGAGGGAAGCGGCAGAGAAACTAATGCGCGATAACGTCTCGGACGTTGTCAATAAGATCTGGGCTGAGGCTGCCGAGGCCACAGCTGATCATCCGTATCTGGTCAAGAAAAAGATCCAGCCTAACGGCGCTCGAGTCACGGGCGATGGTCGATTGATCGTGCCACTGTTTAACAGTGACGGCGAGATGACTACCGTGCAATACATCGACTCGGATGGGGGCAAGCTCTATCACTCCGGCGGCAAGACCGGCGGATCGCTTTGGCGTATCGGATCTAATCAGGATGCGCACATATATGTAGCCGAGGGCTACGCAACTGCCGCTACAATCGCCGAGACCAGCGGTGTGGCGTGTTACGTTGCATACTCGGCGAGTAACATCCCTAATGTTGTTGGACAGCTTAGAGAGCGTTTTGGGGCCTCTCAGCGCATCATCATTGTGGCAGATCATGATTCTAGTGGAGTCGGTAAGTCATACGCAGACCAAGCCAGCGCTAAGTACGGTGCGACCGTCATCATTCCCCCAGATGAAGGCGACGCTAACGATTACTTGCTGGCTGGCAATGACTTATCGGCTCTATTAGAGCCACCTGAGATCAAGCTGGACTGGCTAATCGACGGCAATGAGTTCACGACAAAGCCAGCGCCGATCAGTTGGTACATCAAGAACTGGCTCCAGAATAAGTCACTCATGATGGTTCACGGGCCTAGCGGCTCAGGCAAAACGTTCCTAGTCCTCGACTGGTGCCTCAGGATGGCTGCTGTCGACATGGATAACCGAGACTGGTGCGGTAACAGGACAAAAGACCTGCCGATCGTCTACTTGGCTGGTGAGGGCCATTATGGTTTACGCGCTCGAGTCGCCGCATGGATGCAGAACTTTGGCGTAGATAAGATTAAATTCTGGATGAGCAAGACCGGCACTGATCTTAACTCGAGCGAGGGCTTGGTTAAGGTCATCGATAACGTCCGCGCACTGCCCGAGACGCCAAAGGTTATCGTTGTAGACACATTGCACCGATTTTTAAATGGCGATGAGAACAGCGCTCAGGACGCCAAGACAATGCTGGATGCCTGCGCCTTAATAATGGAAGAGTTCGACTGTACGGTCGTCCTAGTGCATCACACGGGCGTATCTGATGAGGCGCAGCACCGTGCCAGAGGTTCGAGCGCTTGGCGAGGCGCACTTGATATCGAGGTAAGCGTTAAGCCGAGCAAGAACGGAGGCCCAATCGAAGTTATCCAGAGAAAGATGAAGGACGCCGAGATGCAGGACAGCCTGTTCTTTGATCTCAAGAAGGTAGATATCATTGGATGGCGTGATGAGGATAACGATCAGGTATCGAGCGTTGTCTTGGAATCAGCCAACAAGCCAATCAAAATGGATAAGAAAATATCCAAAGTCGAAGAGAATCGTAGACGGTTTGAGCGAGCGTGGCATCATTGCCATAGAGCTAGGGATGACAAGAATCGACCGTTCCTATCTCGAAGCGCGTTGCTTGAGTATCAGGTTAACGAACTTGGTGCGACTGAATCGTATGCAAAAAAGCAACTTCAACCGTCGCCAAGTTCCTTGATTGGAATCCTGATGGATGCGGATTACATCGAAAAATATGGCAAGGGATGGTCGGCAAAATCAGCCAGTTTGATCATAGATTTTGGTGAAAACGGATAAAAGGTACATATCCGTTTGTGTTTTGAATAAAATCAAACACTTAGCTAAAAAACGGATAAAACGGATAAAACGGATACGGATATGGTTTATGATTATAAAATGTATACAAATCAACAGTTTAGTAAAAAACGGATATGGAAAACGGATATATTTTTGGCAGATGTAGAAAACGGATACGAGCGGATACCTGTCTTGTAAAGACAGTATCCGTATCCGAATTTCTGCGCGTATAATTGTCCGTAACAAATTGATGGAGTTTTAGATGACTGAAGAAGTAAAAATTGGAAGGCCAACTGATTATACTGATGAGTTGGTGGATCGAATCTGCGAGGAAATCGCCGCTGGTCGATCATTGAATCGCATCTGCAAGACCGAGAGTTGGGCTCCAGATAAGTCCACATTCTATCGGTGGATGTACAAACACGACTCGATACGCGACAAATACGCGCGAGCGAAGAATGCGTGTCAAGAATTTGCCGCAGAGGATATCCTCGAGATAGCCTACGATGCGACGCCTGAGACATACAACGTGGCGCGATTGAAGGTCGACGCGCACAAATGGGTGGCGAGTAAGCTATTGCCTAAGCGTTATGGCGAGAAACAGCAGCTCGAGCACACTGGCGAGTCTGGTGGGCCGCTGGTCATTAAGTGGAAAGGAAAAGACGATGAGTAATTGGGATAAGTTTTTATTATTGATGGTGGCTGGCTGTGTGTTGACGACGTTTGCAATGATGGCGGACTTTTTAGGATGGTATGCCTGAGATAACGATCCCGTACACGCCTCGGGATGTCATGATCCCGTTTCACGATAGAACGAGTCGATTTGCCTGTTTGGTGGCGCATCGGCGGTGCGGCAAGACGGTCGCCGCGATTAATGACCTGATCCGCGATGCCTTAACGATTAACCGGCCCAACGTCCGAGTGGCGTACATTGCGCCGAGCTATCGGCAGGCCAAGGCGGTGGCGTGGGATTATTGCAAAGAGTTTACGTATAAGATACCGGGCATCAAAGTCAATGAAGCTGAATTGCGCATTGATTTTCCCAATGGCGCTCGCATACGATTGTTTGGCGCCGAGACAGCTGACTCGATGCGAGGGCTATATTTTGATGCGGTGGTAATGGATGAGCCGGCTGACTTTCCGGCGAACGCATGGTCGACAGTCATTCGACCAGCGATCGCAGATCGTCAGGGCCGCGCAACGTTTATCGGAACGCCGAAAGGCAAGAACGAATTCTGGGAGATATTTGACGCATCGCGCAATGATCCGACGTGGTACTCGGCGGTGCATAAGGCTAGTGACACTGGCATATTGCCGGGCGAGGAGCTGGACGCCGCGCTCAAGACAATGGGCGAGGATCGATACGAGCAGGAGTTTGAGTGCAGTTTCGAGGCAGCAATCGCTGGCGCTTATTACGGCACCGAGATGAAGGAAGTAACAAATACTGGACGGATTGCCGCAGTTCCATATGATAGAGCCGTTGGAGTCGTTACAGCGTGGGACTTAGGCATTGGTGACTCGACCTCGATCTGGTTCGCACAACACGTTGGAGCCGAGGTTAGGCTGATCGACTACTACGAAAGCTCTGGCGTTGGACTTGATCATTACGCCAAAGTGTTGCAAGACAAGGATTATGTTTATGAGTCGCACGTCCTACCGCATGACGTGCAGGTTAAAGAGCTGGGAACTGGCAAGTCTCGGCTCGAAACGTTGGATTCGCTAGGGATAAGGCCCGTGACAATAGCACCAAAGCTAATGGTCGATGATGGAATACAGGCAGTGCGATCCATGCTCGGACGATGCTGGTTCGACGAGACTAAGTGCAATCGAGGTATCGAGGCATTGCGGCAATACCAACGAGACTTTGATGAGAAGGGCAGAACGTGGCGAGGCAGGCCTCGGCATGACTGGACATCACATGGCGCAGATGCAATGCGCTACTTGGCAGTTGGATACCAGAATCAAGCATCGAGCTGGGGCGATCCAATCAGGCGCAACTTGCGAGGGATAGCGTAGTGGGCAGGATTACAGGTTTACTTAAATATATAAGTAAGGCGCAAGATGCCGTTGATGCATTAGTTAAAAAATATAATGTCCCCAAAGAAGTTGCAGAAGATGCAGTCCGTAACAATAAATGGATGAACCTAGAAGGCGCGTTGATTGATGAGCCGCAAAATACTAGAAAAGTGTACAAGCTGCTTGATCAAAAACGTGACAACGAGTTTTATCCATTGTTTGTTGGCGCAGATAAGCCATTTGTTAAAGATGATTGGTCGTATGCTCAATATATGAGTCCAAACCAAGCAGGAAGAGTTGATGCTAAATTGAGCGGAGGAAAAGGGAAACCGGGTCTTGCTTTTCGTCCGGGCATTCATTCTGGAGCAAATCCATTTGCTTTGCACATTGGTAAAAAATTAATAAATCCGCCGCAAGGTAAACCGGATTTTCGTCCAAATAATCAAGTCTGGGGAGAGGTACTAGTACCAGATGATTACGATTGGTATAACGAAGCTATGATGAGGGCTAAGTTAACTAATAAAGGAAATATAGATTTAAAAACGGCGGAAATTAAAGATCAAATTCCATTTGGCGGAACGTACAATTACAATACAAATGCCAATGTTGCTGGAGACTGGACGATATCGGATAGGATGAAAATTAATAGAATCCTCGATCCAGACGAAGTAGCATGGATGAATCGGCAAAATAAAGTTTCTGATTTGCCATATGTTCAAGACTTAATCAAAGCTGCCCTCAATAAAGGGCAAGGAAAGTTATCTCAAAAAGATATTACTAAAAGTGGTTTTGACTATTTAAAAAGTCGAGGCCTGCTCGACTTAATTAAGTACAAATAAGGATAGCGTAGTGGCAGTTATAGTTCCTAAAGGCGGCATTTTAAGGATGATGGGGCAGCGCATAAATCCCCAAGTTTTAGAACGCGCACAAGAAGAAGAAAAAATACGAGGGCTTTTGTTTAGAACTGAGCCGACCGGAAACGTTGGCCCACATCCAGAGATGAGCATTGTTGATTTAGAGGGCAAGCCATTTATAAGTGGGATGTCTGATAGATCCGCTGCGGCGCGGAAAGTTACTCGCGTAAATGACACCGAATTAAATATGCCGGTAAATTTAACTGGCGGTCAGGGATTCATGTTTAACAACCCCGGCCTAGTTTGGGCAAATGCACAAAAAGAAGCAGAGGCAATGGATGCTTTTGCAAATGAGTTAAAAAGATTATATGGCGAATATCCTGTAATGCTGCCTTACCGTATGGGAATGGGATCTGCTGATCAGTCAACGATGCCGGGCGAGGTCATGTTAAGTTATGCGCAGTCATTGCTTGGCAAACAAGGCAAGTCGCAGGTAAATAAATATATAAAAGATAATTTTGTACCTGACTGGGCTGGTCTTGACGATCCAAAATCTATTCAGCAATACAGAAGTTTGCCCGGAGCTAAAAAAGTTGAGTTTGTAAACAAGTTTGGCAATGTTGCAAACACCAATAGATTCGGCACATTGTCTACAGCCGAGGCTAGGGCTATTATTACCGAGCCAGAACAATTAGATGCCCCATCATTAAGATTGCAAAATGTTGGTCAAATGACTGGGCAAGGAACTCGTAATGCAAATAATCCAACTTACACAACTGCTACGACTGGCGAGGGCATTGGCACTTTAAAAGAAAAAGATGTAACTACTTTTGATTTAAGGCCAGACCAAAAGGCTAAATCTGGATTTGCAGAATATAAAAGAGATGTAGATCGAAATAATTTAACTGGTGCTGATGCATATTCATTGCAATTAAATATTGTCGGCGGTCGGATTTCGGACAAAGCCCTTAAAAATTTAGAAAAAGCAGGCGTCATTGGCGGCGCTGGAATTGCAGGATCCGCATCGGCAGCAGGCCCAGAATTTATAGACAGGATCTATAATCCTCAGAATCACAAGTTTATTCTAAATGGTGACGGTTCAATATCTACTCACCGCATGGCAGCAGAGCAAAGCGACAATGGGAACTGGTATGTATTTCCAACAATTCAGATGATGCCAAACGGCGAGCTGAAAGAATTTGTACTGCCAAATGGCGATCCAGATAATGCGGCTGCAATGAGGAACGCCATAGCAACTAATAATATGTTGCGCATGAAAGACAAAGAATCTGCGCTTGCATTTGCTGAGGGAGCATACAAAATTGGAACACCGTTAGAAACGTTTAATCCAATGCAGCGAACAATGGAAGATAACATTGACTTAATGTTAAATCCAAATCCCGGCGCCAACGACAGAGTGTCAGAAAGTCCTCGAGGGCCAATTGCAGGCGCGTTGGCAGATGCTCTTTTTAGTGTTAAGGATTATTTTAGCGAAATGCCTAACGTTGCAGAGTTTGCAAAAGAGTTTCTCGGAGCTGGTTTTGGAGCCGAGATTGCAGGCGCTCAAGGAAAGTATGCGCCGATAACAACATCCCCATCGAATCTTGGCGAATTAATTACTGGTCAAATTCCAGAGGCGCTAAACAAAATATCTTATGGTGAGGCAAGCGCTGACTTGACTGGCGAAGAGATGTTTGACTTAGGGACAGGCGCCCTTAGCCTTGGATTTACTGCACCTAAAGTAGCAGGAGGATTGTTACGGGCGAGTAAGCCGGGCCTGAAAGCTGCTGGAGAAAAATTTGTGGATATGGCAGATAACGCATCGCAAAGGCTTGGTCTATCGCCGCAAGTTGCGCCAAGCGGCTTAAGAGGGCCAAACGTTAACGCTATGGGATTTTATTCCGCAGTTGAGAACGCCGCCATGAACTTAAATCGTAAGTCTGGATCTGGGCAATCATTTTTAAACGATATAAGAAAATGGCCTAACATTACAAACAGCGAAATAAGATGGATGGGCCTTGATGATTTTTTAAAAGACAAAAAAAACGTAACAGCAGAAGAAGTCCAGAGATACATAAGGAATAACAGAGTTGATGTTCAAGAAGTAACGTATCAAGACAATCCTTATGGATTTACGCAAGATTATGAATTTGAGGAATATATAAATGAATTAGATCCACAAATTGATGCGTATGAACTGGGAAATGCACAGTATTTTTATCGTGAATTTTTACAAGGCGGATTGCCTCAACATGGCGATCACATTACTAAAGGTGGCAATAATTTAAGAGAAATTGTGTTTACCTTGCCAGATGATGCGACACCAGAGGTTTATCAAACTTCTCATTATCCACGTGTTAACAACGTATTAGCCCATATAAGGACGGCTGATCATAAATCTGATGATGGTAAAAAAGTATTATTGTTAGATGAAATACAATCGGATTGGCATCAAACAGGAAGAGGAACGCCAGATGACAAAGGAAAGTATACGGATCCTCAATACATTACAGATTTTGAAGGGAGGCGAGCCGCTGAAAAAGAATATCAAGATCTAAGAGAAGAAATTATTTACGCGGAGGAAGAGTTTGTAGGTAATTGGGATAAGAAACATTCACTCCCAACCTATGATGATTTCAAAAAACGTAACGAAGGTTTAGAAAAACTTTTAAATCCCTTAAACGAAAAACTTTTAGAATTAAAAAATAAACTGATTTCATATGGCACAGTTCCAGACGCACCATTCAAGGATGAGTGGTACAGCGTAGCGCTTAAAAGAGTGGCAAAAATTGCTTCGGACGAGAGATACGACAGAATTGCGTTGACAACTGCAAGAACTCAAGCGGACAGATATGGTTACCGTCAAACAGCTCCCTCAATAAAATATGATGAAAAAACCGATTCTGTTACTTTCCCCGGTTACGAAACATATTATGGCCCTGTAGATGAAGAGACTGTTTTCTTAAATGCTTATTCATCTGACTATGCAACATTAGAAAAACTTTTTGGTAAAGAGTTAGCTAACAGAATTAGAAACGCGCCAATAGACGATAAGGAAGTTAGAGTTTTAAAAAACGAAGATGGCTCAGACATTGAATATGGCTATGATGGATTTAAACATTATTATGACAAAGCCTACATTGACTCAATGAAAAAGATTGCCAAAAAGTTTAAGTCTAGAGTTTACATGGGCAAGCTGGAAAATGGGGATGACGTCATGTATATGGACATTACTCCAGAGATGAAGGCCGGAACCAAGGAAGGCCAGCCATTGTTTAGCGCCGCGCCAGTTGCGCCAGTTGGCGGTGGATTGTTGTCAACAGAAAAAGAAAACAGACAGCCAAGCAAACAATTTGGCTTGTTAGGAGTTTAAAGTGAGCGCTTTATTTGGTTACGTTGACAGATTTAGAGAATATCTTGACGAACAAAAAAGAATGAAAGACGCATTAGAAGCCCAAATGGGCGCAAAAGGTTATGCATCAATGTACGATACGCCTTACGATCGGGCGCAAGGATTTTCTACTGGATTATTGGCAAGACAAAGATTTCCAGAGGCAAATCAATTGACAGCTAATTTAGTTGGCGGTCTATATGAACAAGGTCAAACTATTAAACATATATATAACGGTTTAAAAAACGGATCTGATTTTACTGTTATGCAAAGATATGGGGATATGTTAAGAGATATGCAAAACAATGCTGCCGCATATCGGTATTACGATGAGCAAGGAATTACTCCAGAAATGTCTGCTGAGGAAATAATGAGTTTAGGCAGAAGATATGGCGAAGGTAGTCTATTTGATGAAACCGACAAAGAAAGACGGAAAAAGAAATGACAATAACAAACTACAGCACACTGCAATCGACAGTCGCCGATTACCTTAATCGAAGTGATCTGACCAGCGTCATACCGACGTTTATTCAATTGGCAGAGTCTCAGATCAATCGCGATATTCGTCATTACAAAATGGAGACTCGATCAACGGCAACGATAGACGCTGGTGATCAATACTCGCAAGTGCCAGCAGACTGGATGGAGACAATTCGAGTTAGCATACAAGGCACAGGCACAACCGTTGTTAATTTAATATCTAGAGATGCTATGGCGGATAAACGTGCTGGCGCTGAGGATGTGTCTGGTAGGCCTGAGTATTACACTCACGCAGATGGACAGTTTAACTTCTATCCGACGCCAGACGCAGATTACACGCTGGAGTTGTTGTACTTTGCTAAAGTACCTGATTTGGCGTCGAACAGCGACAACTGGCTGTTGGATGACTCGCCTGATGTATATTTATATGGATCGTTGATTCATTCTGCGCCATACTTGCAAGAAGATGCAAGAACAACTGTATGGGCGCAAATGTACGCGGCAGCAGTTTTGCGGTTAAACGAAAGTTCAGATAAAGCCAGAATGTCTGGATCTGGATTAAAACTTAAAGTGAGAGGACTAGGATGAGCTTTTCAAACTATTTAGAGACTGAGCTGTTAGATCACGTCTTTACAAACAGCGCGTACACTGCGCCGTCAACATTATATTTGGCGTTATTTACTGGCGCACCCGGCGAGGCTGGCGGCGGAACCGAGGTATCTGGATCAGGTTACACAAGAAAAACTGCTGCGTTTACGGTATCTGGAAACACAGCGACAAATTCTGGCGCTATTGAGTTTCCAACTGCTACTGGCAGCTATGGCACAGTAAGTCATGTTGGTGTGTTTGACGCATCAAGTTCCGGCAATTTGCTTTGTTATGCGGCTTTATCTGCATCAAAAGCAATTGAGTCTGGCGACGTGTTTCGTGTACCAGCCGGAGATTTAGACATAACGCTTGATTAAAGGTGGTTTAATTGTTCGGCATTAATGCATTTAGTGAACAACCGTTTTCTGCTGAAGGCGCAATTAACTTTGTTGACGCCGCAGCAACGGTAACTGCTGCCTCGAGCGTCACCGCAAGCGCAGGAATCGTTATTGATGCGGCATCTGCTATTGCAAGTACAGCGACAGTAACATCAAGTGGCGCAAGAATTAGAGAGTCTGGGGCGTTATCTGCTGGGGCCTCGGTTACATCGATTGTATACATCCGAGATCGTGATAACACCGCTACGATAGCGGCGACGTCTACAGTCACTGCTACCGCCAACAGAGTGCAATCGTCTGGGGCTACAATATCTGCCTCATCAAGCGTTACTGCAAGCGCGGTTACATTGCTGGTCGGATCAACAACGCTAAACGCTGTATCTACTGTTAGCGCAAATGGTAATGCAATTAAATCAGGGGCAGCAAATGTTAACGCTGTTGCAGGATTTACCGCATCGGCAAGAAAGAAATGGGAAGATTCAGTAATTAACGTAGAGTCTTGGACTAAACAATCTGCAAATACAGAAACATGGTCAAAGCAATCTACAAACTCTGAGACTTGGACTAAATTAGCGGCATAGACTAATTAAGGATTTATATGGCTTTAGTTGTAAAAGATCGAGTTAAAGAAACAAGCACGACGACCGGAACAGGTACGTTAACGCTTGCTGGGGCTGTAGATGGATTCCAATCTTTTTCTGCAATTGGTAACGGTAACACGACTTACTATGCAATTGTTTCTGGTAACGATTGGGAAGTAGGCGTTGGAACATATACTTCTTCCGGGACGACGTTGAGTCGGGATACTATACTAGAGTCGTCTAATTCTGGAAGCGCGTTAAATCTTGGCGCTGGAACAAAAGATGTGTTTGTCACTTATCCAGCGGAAAAATCTGTATACGAACAGGCCGCCAGCAGTACAATTGCAGTCGGAGCAATCACTGACGAAAGTGGCGGCAACACGGCAACCATCAATGGAGTCACGCCTAACTCAGCTAACGTAGTAGGTAAGAACTTAGTCATCAACGGTGCGATGCAGATTGCACAGCGTGGTACTAGCACAACTGGGGTTACTACTAATGGTTATCTTGCTTGTGATAGATTTTTCTTTTATACCGACACAATGGGAACTTGGACAGGAGAGCAATCAACTGATGCTCCTGACGAATTTAGTAATTCATTTAAACTTTCTTGCACAACAGCAGATGCTAGTCCAGCAGCAGGTGATAGAGCTATTCTTCAACATAGAATAGAAGGACAATCTTTACAGCATCTAGCCAAAGGTACTACATCTGCTAAAAAAGTTACATTATCTTTTTGGATAAAATCTAATAAGACTGGCAATATGCAAGTCAATCTTTATGATAATGATAACGATAGATTTGTTAGTGGAACAGTAACAATTAATAGTTCGGCTACTTGGGAAAAGAAAACTATTACTTTTGTTGGTGATACTTCTGGAGCATTAGATAACGATAATAATTTATCTTTGATGATTGAATGGTGGTTTGACTCAGGCACGACATGGAGTAGTGGTACATCACCAACAACATGGCAATCTAATTCGGCAGCAGACAGAAACGCTAACGGTACTCTAGCGCTTGCAGACTCTACATCTAACTACATTAACATCACAGGAGTCCAGCTAGAGGTTGGTGATTCAGCCACTGAGTTTGAGCATAGACCGTATGGGATTGAGTTAGGATTGTGTCAGAGATACTACCAACAACCAATAGATAGCGGATTAGATTTTTTTGCTGGTTACTTTGTAAACGGTTACTACGGACCCGGATGTTTTTCAACATGGTATTGTGAAATGAGAGCAACGCCTACAGTAGTAGTTACTCTCGGTAGTTTAAGTCTTGTTGGCGGTGTAACTGTCAATTACTTTGATAAAAAAAGATTTAAGTTAAATCCAACCGCTAACGGTACTGGCAGTGGTTTTTGGTACTTATCTAAACTAACAGCTTCTGCGGAGTTATAAATGTACAAGATAAGAGAGACACATTTAATTACTAACGAAGTATTGTCAGGAATCATTCGTACATCAGACGGTGCAATCATTCCTGATGACGAGTCTAATACAGATTGGCAAGAATACTTAAAATGGCTGGCTGAGGGCAACACACCAGAGCCAGCAGATTAATTAACAGGAGATATAGATGGCAGATACAACGACCACAACTTATTCTCTGGTAAAGCCAGAGATTGGCGCATCCGAGGATTCTTGGGGGACAAAGATAAACAATAACCTTGACGGCATTGATGACTTGCTCGACGGAACAACTGCCGTTACAGGAATTGATATTAATTCTGGCACGATTGATAACGCTGTTATTGGCGGAGCTACGCCAGCGGCTGGAACGTTTACAACTGCAAACGCCACAACGTTACAAATTGGTGGTGTGTCAATTACATCGACAGCCGCAGAGTTAAATCATTGTGACGGCGTTACATCAAATATACAAACTCAATTTAATGCGCTATCTACATTAGCCCAAATAAAAGATGCTCTTAATCCAGTTGGATCAATTTTTACAACGATAACTAATTATGCTGATTCAGCTGCGGTAGTTGCCGCAATGGGCGGAACAACATGGGTTAGATTTGGAGCTGGAAAAACCGTAGTTGGTTACGACGCAAGCGATACAGATTTTGACGCCGCAGAAGAAACTGGCGGTACTAAAGATTCAATTATACCTGCTCATACGCACACAGCTACTTCAGCTTCAACGTCTACAGACTCTGGACATACACATAGTGTTGCACGAGGTCTTGGTGCTTCTGGTTCTGGTGGGGATGCTTTATTATCAGGTGGTGGTGTTCAGTCTGGTTCAGCAACAGCAGTCATTACTACTACAACTACAACAACAGTAAACAGCGCAGGTGAATCAGCAACAGGTAAGAACTTACAACCGTACATAACAGTTTTTATGTGGAAACGAACTGCGTAAGGGAAAATAGATGGCATTGATTCCATTAAAGCTACCGCCGGGTGTGTATAAGAACGGCACAGAGTTTGAACAATCAAACAGATGGCGTGACGCAAGTTTAGTACGTTGGTCTGAGGGCAGTATGCGTCCGGTTGGCGGATGGACTGACTTTGTTACATCTGGAATAGCCGCACCGCCTCGAGGAATGCATGGTTGGCGAGATCTAGACGCTAATAACAATCTTGCAGCTGGAACGTATGAAAAACTATATGCAATAAGCTCTGCTGGCACGGTTACCGATATTACGCCAACGTCATTTACATCCGGCAGGCAATCTGCAACGCAAAATACTGGATATGGCGGCGGTTTATATAACGTAGGATCGTATAGCACTCCAAGAACTCCATCTGCAAACTGGTTGCCAGCGACGACGTGGGCAATTGATAACTTTGGCG
>Ga0129327_10001564_pt1 | contig 13505 bp, 11 predicted proteins | sample CPBDNA_6_FD_111799 | JGI IMG/M metagenome (GOLD analysis project Ga0129327, IMG submission 111799) | Freshwater to marine salinity gradient microbial communities from Chesapeake Bay, USA - CPBay_Spr_31_0.8_DNA | ecosystem: Environmental > Aquatic > Marine > Coastal | place: USA: Chesapeake Bay... | reverse complement strand
TTACACTTGGGTTAAACGGCGTAATTTCATCATTAGTAAATCTTAAGCCTGTATCATCTGTACCTATGTAAACTCGACTAGAAGCAACACCAATACTACCTATGGGTGTGCCAGAACGATTGAAGCTCAGAATGTCTCCATCCGACACACCACGACCAAGCCTTAAAGCATCAGTGCCAGCAGAATACATATGCGATGTACCGTCAGGAACTAAGCCAATACCTGTGCCTGTTGTTGTATTTGTCGTCTGACCCACCAGTAGGTTCCCGCTGGCATCTATGCGCATTCGTTCTGTCAGATTTGCAACAGTAGTATTATTGCCACCGTTAGAGAATATAATATCCCCGTTGTTGTGGCTGATAGCGGCGTCTTCATCAGTACCAAAGCCAGTAAACATAATACTTTGAGTTGAACCCTGCACGCCAGCTAACTGTAATTTTGCGTCAGAAACCACCGTTGTCGCGCCTATTGCCAGATTTTCTTGAGACGCATCCCAGAACAACCTTGGACTCGTGCCCGTGTCGTCATAGAAACTGATATCTCCTGTGGCGTGGTCTATTGCAAATCTAATTGTAGATGTTGAAGAATCATCAGGAATTGTCTTTATAAGAAAATCACCAGCTTGATTTTGAAGCTGAGTATTTAAGTCAGTAGTGTCTGTTTCAAACAACCTTAATCTTGGATTCGTAGATGAAGAAGATATGATGCTTGAAGAAATAACTTCATCGGCAGAAACATTACCCGTGACATCAATTCCACTAACTGTGGTGGCTAGTTTGACGGCGTTGTCGTAGTATAGAGTTACTGCGCCATCAGTTTTAGCTGAGAGCATTGTCTCTCCACTGATAGTATCTAACTTTATGAAACTCCCATTACTTCTAAGGTTTAAATTGCCTGTTCCACTATCATCAATGTAACTGTTTGTTCCTGTATGATAAATCTGTAGGTCGCTGCCAGCGCCGAAGATGGCTTTTTCATTATCAAGAAAGTTAAGGTCGCCACTAGCTAATCCGCCAGTTCCGGTTACTTCTATAATAGTATCTGGGGAAGTTCCATCATCTTTTTTAATATAAACTTTGCCATCATTTGTATTGATAGCAATTTCACCAAGTTCTAAAGATTCAAGAGAAGGGATAGCGCCCGGAGTGGCCGAGCGCTTTAATTTGATAGTTTGTGCCATGTGGCCTCCGATTGCCTGCGTATATACGCGAGGAGATTAAATTTTAGTAGGTTCCGCCGTCCAATACATTAGCCCATGTCGGAACGCCTGAAGTATCCATGCTTAACAGAAAATCTGAAGCTGTAACTGTTCCTGCTGCAGGTTTCACTAGAGAAGAGAAGCCTCCATTTGTTGCGACACCATAAATTAAGTCGCCCGCTGCTGTAGAAGTTACTCCTTTAATTCGAACATTGTCAGAGGAAATTTCAATAGAAATATTATCATCATTTACATTGATAGTATTTCCGGTTTTAGAAAGACCATCTCCTGCAGTAATCTGACCAGCACCCGAAAACTGAGAGACAGGAAGAGCTGTTGTACCAAAAGTAGGAGTTCCATTATGGGTAAACACGTAGCCGTTATCAGCGTTTGTATCTCCGTCTTCTACGAAAGTAAAGGTTCCTCCAGTTAATTCTGCCCCGGTATTTGCATCCTCTGAACGAGTAAGAACCCAAGGAGTAGAGCCATCTCCAGCAGTAGTTAAGTTATAAATACCGTTTTGCACTGTAGCAGTTTGGTCTTTTACAAGTACTCTGCTTCCTTGAGCTGGAGTTCTATTATCTACAGCAAATGCAGCGTTTGCTCCTGAATTTGTTAAAGTTCCTTGTGCATTGTTATAAGCAGCTCCTAAATTAGCTGTAGTAGCTACATTGGTAGATTCTTTTACGTCTAAGCCTTGCTGAACAGCATCAACATATTCTTTTGAAACTAAAGAATTTGTTCCAAAGTTTGCACGATCTTTATAGCTTGCAGGAACATTTACAACTCCTTCACCATTTGGAGAAAGGGTGATATTTCCGTTAGTATTCGTAGAGGAAATATCATTTCCGTCTATAGTAATATTATCTACTACTAGAGAGGTCAACGTATCGAGACTTATAGTAACAGTATTATCAGTTACTGTGGTTACTATATCTGTTCCTCCGGTAAAAGTAAGAGCATCAGAAATAAGAGAAACAGTATCTGTACCCGAATCACCGGCAATATCTAGTGATGTAGAAATTGTGGTGAAAGCAACAGCACCAGCGCCGTCAGTTATGAGAGCTTGCCCTATAGTTCCATCGGCTGTAGGAAGAGTATACCCTGCAGTTCCGTCAAGACCTATGCTTAATACTTTATTAAATATAATTTGTTCTGCAGAGTTTGTAGTATCTATTGTTAAGTAGTTATTTACTCCTTCGGAAATTGTAAGAGCTGTTGCAGAAGCATCTAATACTTTAAACTCTGTTGCTTGTGTGCTTATATCAATAGCTGATGCGTCAATATTTAAATTTGCTGCTGCAACAAGGTCAATACCTCCAGAGACTGAAGTAATCGCGTTAGAATTAATTGTAAGATTTGCCGTTTTTAATTGATCGATCTTACTATTAGAATCTACGAGAATAGCACTAGATGCAGTAAGGGTGCCCGCAGTATGATCGAGCATATCTACATAAAGCTTTCCCCCAATAGTTAGAATAGTTCCGTCTGTTGCGGAACCTACAAATAATTTACTACTAATATCGGAATAAGCTAGCTCACCTTGAGCCAGCGAAGACGGAGCAGCAGTGGTAGTACTTCTTTTAATCTTTATAGTTTGAGCCATTTATTTCTCCTAAAATGCTCCAGCATCTAATGTGTCTGAATCTTCTGAAATATTACCTACCATTATAGGTACCCATTCGAAAACTCCAGCGCTGGTTTCTCGGTATACTTTTAACTGATTATCATCAGTATCATACCATGTATCTCCTTCCTCTACATTAACCGTAGGTTCTGAGTCTGATCTAAAATCTTGGTCTGCGAGCTGTTCTAAAGCTCCCTGCAAATCTGTAGCGGTAATAGTCCCATAGGGAGTTACTTGTACGCTTACAGAATGTATTCCAGCACTATTTGCTATCTCAATATCATTAACAAATATCTTATCGTTCTGGTAGTCTAATTTTATTCCCATTAGAAGTTCACCTCTGTATATTGAACTTCTGCTGACCATTTAGTAGTGTTAGTACTCGCAGCAGTGACTTCTAGTTTGAGAGCATCTCCGGCATCATCCGCAGTAATGTTTGCATCAAAGCCTGGAGAGTCTTCCCCTAATATAACTTTCCCTACACTACCAATAATTTGAGTAGTGGTACTATCTTTTTTCAGAGCCCCGTTTAGCTGAAAAGCACAAGCGTTGCCCGTAGTATTATCTCTACCTATAATCAAAGCATCAAAAGCTAAAACTCCTTCCGACTCAATAGGAAGAGTAGCTCCTCCTACTCCGTCCAGATAAATTTCCGTAGGAGATGTTGTAGTAGTGTCCCCTCTATATAAAGCCCTACCAGCAATAGAGTTAGTAATATTAACATTTCCATTATAAATAGCAGTTCTAGTTATGTCTGCTTTTACTCTAATTTTTCCTATTAGAAGAGTACTTACAGTTCCAGTACTAGTTACTTCCTGTACATCATAATTATAAGTCTTAGGGTCTAAAGCATTAGTAGCTCCTCCTGGAATTACTATAGACAAAATACCTGATGTAGAGTCTGGTACAGCCGCAACTATGGGACCTATCTGTAACTCGGCCTGTTCATCGAGTAAATCTACTGAGGATTTTAGAGTGATCCAGTATTGATTTCCAGTAATGTCTATAGGAGTGCTTGATATATCTTGAATAATAAATCTAAGATTCCAAGTATCACCACGAGCTTGAGGAGTTAAATCTTGTTGAATATATGACATTAAAATGCTCCTTCTACGTCTAGCGACGAAACTTCTACTGATACTACTTCTATGGTTACTACGGGCACTGTTTCTATAATATCTACGTTTAGCTGTCCTTCATCAAGAGTTAGTGTCTCATTAATATAATTATTAATTCCGAAAGTTCCTCTAAACCCTCTTGTTGCTATAGATAACCTTCTCTGTGCTGTCATTATGGATTCACAAAAGGCGTATCACCTTCATCATAGTTTCGGTCTGCAATCTGAAAGAGTGATATAGAAGTATCCAGACTTGAAGATAAAGTTATATCAGTTTTAAAATAATTATATTCTACATTTACGGCAATTATTCTTACTCCCCCTGCCTGCGTAGTAGTATTATAATTAAAAACTGCTTGATATTTTGTATTTCCTCCTGCATCTGTATAACTTGTAACAGTATCAAAAGTACTTGATGTGGGAGGAGACCCAGATAACTCTACGCCTGCTAATTCTGTGTATGTTGTTGGATCATTTATATCTGTATATGAGTATACCCGAACTTCAGAATCTACTACTATATTATCAATAGTAAGTGTTCTAGAACTAATAATAGTCGTGGAAGCTCCTGTCCCATTACGAATAGTATAATTGGCTGAATTTCCTCCAGAAACAGTAATTGCAAGAGCGCCTCCAGTATTATTATAAATTGCAGCAGAATTACTTGCATCTGCTCCATAACCTGAAAATTCTATATTAGTTAAAGTCACGGCAGAACCAGAAGTAAATTCAATTGCATGACCGCTACCCTCTTGTTTAAAAGTAACATCATGAATTCCGCTAGTAATTCCGAAAGTAGCGTCATCTATCACTGCTACTTGAGTGGCTGTTCGGGTTCTAATCTCACAGTTTTTAATTTCACTTCCGCCTTGAGTAAGATTTACTGTATCTAAAACTCCCCCATCGAATGTGCAGGTTGACGTAAAATCCACTGTTCTCATTCCTAGTAACGTGCAGTTGGTTATAGTAGCGGAGCCACTGGTTCCTGTAAAAATTAAATCGGGTCTTGTAACTGCTCCGGTAGGATTACCTGCCCCTACTGTAGCACCTGTTAGAGAATAAGTAGTAGAGGCGTTACCTAAATTAATCGTTTGTCCCATAAAATCAGTTGCAACCAAAGGTTGATTTGGGAAAATTACAGTGATATTTGAATCACTATACGTAGTGGCTACTGGAGTTGCTGCCGCGGCATCTGAAGCGCCAATTATCAACCTAGCTTGACAGAAATAAATACCAGACTTTTCTTGAAGAACTCCTTTCAGCCCCGTTGAAGTATTTTCCTCCGCAGTGAGAACTTGATCAATGTTAGAAGTACCTGTCAGAGAATATCCGGCAGTACCATAAAAAGATGCATCCGCTTGTACGTTCTTCAAGTTACCTGCAGTATTTCCCATAACAGCATAAATACCCACACCATTTACTGAGCTTAAGGTGGGGGTATTTGTTACCGCACCATCAGCTGTTCTGGTTACATCAACCCATACAGGTATAAAACCCCCCTGAGTTAAAGGAAATTGAGCAGAAGGCACATCGTGATATGCATCTTGATTATTACCGCTTGTAATAACAACCTGAAAATTATTAACAAGAGACCAAGTAATGGATCCCATCCATAAAACTAAGTGAGTACCTGTAGCACTTAAATTTGCGGACCCTCCAGCACCTGTACTTACTGTCCATCCTAGAGAACTATTATCGATACGTCGAGATACGGCCTGGTCTCCTTGAAGAAATAGATCCTCATCAGTACCTGCACCCTGTCCACCCCCAATATTGGAAATGGAAACTGTATCAGTAGTGTCAACAGTATTATAAGTAGCTAGAAGATTTGTAGCTGTCATTTTACTCTCTAGTTATCGAAGTGCTTCCTGCACCAACTTCGCTCTGGGTAATAGTTAATGTAATACCCCCTGCGGTAATGGAAGTATCCGTAATAACTTGGTCTCCTGACAACCCTAAAATTTTCCAAATCTCTTCTAGTCTAGTTGTGGTGGTTGTGCCCCCAACAATAGCGGTTTCCGTAATGTTCGATCGTGTAAGTGTAACAGAAACACTAGGTATTGGATTTACTGGGTTTTGTCCAGGTTCACGAGTGTATAAATTTCCTATAATATCTAAAATATAACCAGAGCTACCATTAGGCCCTGGCACCCACGGCTGTAATCTCCACCCATTTTCTAAAAAATAAGTGTCTCCAATAAAAGTTTCAGAAGTAATAGGGTCACCTCCTATAACAGAAATTGCTATAGGCCACGAAGAATTGTCTCTAGTTCGCACCCATTCTTTCCAGTTAGAGTATATATCTCGTTTAACATTTATAGATATTTCTTGTGGGTTAACAAGAATTAACCTATTTGGGGCGTCAAAAGTAACTTTTTGAGGTCCATAGTAACCTAAAGCCTGGTTTCTATCCCAAAAATCATAGTGACCATAGTTGAAATGAATAGATGGCATTACTGTGTGCGCTCTCGCCAATAGATAGACCAGTTTAACCTAACGTTGTTCCAATCCACTGCTAAAGCATCACCGTCACTATCTTCGTCAGTGTTATCAAGGTGTTTGGCCATAAACGTCCACACCGCTCGTGGTGGGGGGCTAGCGTATAACGCAAGACCAGTCGTAATGTCTACGTCTGCACCCATACCTAAATCGGTGTAAGTTAATGCTTTTAATGATGTCCAATAATCGTTCGCCAAATTGGCATCAGTTGCAGTAGATGCTATAGTACCACTGCCACCACCATCTGTTGTAAATGCTCCGCTGTAGGACGCTTCAGCAGCACTTCTGCCACAGATAGCAACCGTACCAGCATTAGATGTTGCAACAATAGTTCCTGTTCCGCCCGATGGGGCTGTTGCGGTCGCAGTAAAGATTTCGCCGGGAACATTTCGGGATGCCCCAGCAGCGCCTGTATACTCAGTACCACCAACAGTGACGATTTGATATTCAACACCATTTGATGCTGCTGACGCCGCAATTACATTAGCATCTTCAACACCGGTATCAACATCAATCTTCATAATAAAAGCAGTATGACTTCCTGTGGTGACAGTTAATTTCTGTCCAATGTCCAAACTTGTGCAATTATTTACAGCAAGAGTTCGAACAAGACGATCATCCGCGATGTCTGCTTGAGAATTATACAACCAAGCCTGGCTGCTTGTCACATACGACAAATAATACCAATCATTCGGATTATCTACTTGGTCTTGGCTAGCATAACCTGAACCACCAGCCGTCTTACCTGTAAAAGTTGTACCAAGAACAGTTGCAACATCTTGGTCACCATCTGTTTCACGAATTACAACTGGCTGAGTGTCCGCAAAATAATGTTTGGATTCACCAAATACTGGGTGGGGACCCACCGCAATAAGAACTGGAGAATGCCCTGTCGTATACTTATCTTCGACACTCTTCCAACTTACAATGGGTTGCAGAGACCGAGAAAGGCTTTGGTCAGAAAGATTTCTTACTGTACCGTATTGAAAGTTGTCAGACAAAAGATCAAACCTGAACAGACCATCACCCTGAACAACAAATTGTCCAATCTCTTGAAGGTGCGCCAAATGGTCTGCACCTTCATCAACTATCACAGTAGGACAAGATACGGATGGACTACCAAAATCAAACCCCCGATTAATACAACCATAAAATAATCTGATTTCTACTGGTACTGGATTCCCCGTTCTGATGTCGTATGAAGACACTTCGAAAGATAGTGGTTGATATATCGAGTGATTCTCGTCACCGTTTGATAAGAACTGGATTGGTGATAATGACCCGTGATACTGGGTAGATGCTCCCGAACTGGCAGTACCAGACTTCAGCATTGCTGGAAAACTGGTGGAACCATTTCTAGTTTGTTTAGTTCTCCAATAAGGTTCTAAGTCTGTTCGGCCGAAATGTTTTGTATCCCACGATTTACTGATCTGTTGTGACGCCCGAAGTGGATCTGTAACCGCCTCGATAAAGACACCAGCACCATATGCATAAAATTCTGAGGAACTTCCTGTAGTACCATAATTTGCTTGAGCCCAACAAACTGGACGATTTGGATTTCCTATCGAGTTATTGTTTTGTGTGCCGAGCCCAATACCATTGTGATGGTACATTTCGTGGCACACAATACGTTGTCCTTCAAAAAATACACCCCAACGAGTACGACCACCACCCATGAATTGAAAGTCAATCCAGTAAGTGTTAATCTTAGAAACATCAAGTTTAATACCTGATGGATTGGTCGCACCACCGGTGCCTAATAAGGTATCTTTGTTCCACTCTTTTTGTGTAATTTCGTGATTTTTTGTTGCTTCATTATTAAAAGTAAAACGATGTACTACTCGAAGTGCGGAGCCTGGTCCTGTGCCAATTGCATCTGGCGGAGTTACTCTTCCGCCTGGGCTTGAGTCGGATCCTTTTATTTGAAAGAAAAACCCGTCAGTGGCGTCAAATGCCCCCCAAAGTTTTGTGTTATTTTCTGTTCCGGTTTCTACATCAGCACGAGCCGCCATAACAAATAACATTGAAGTACCTTCTTCATAAGAATGAAAAAGATTTGACGTATGGGTTACTCGTTCTCCTGCGGTTGTTCCTAGAGTAAGTTTAACTCCTCGTGTTAATGGATCCCAAGTGTTAGATACTGCGTTACCACCTTCTCTTGAGTTTACAAACTCATTTGGAAGATTGGATTTTGAAAAGTCATAAGACGCAAGCAATCTGGCATCATTTATCTTAAGACTACCCATACCATTGATTTGCGGGTTGCCTTCAGCAAAAGTTACTTGACCCGATCCAAATCGGTCAATATCCCAACCATATTCGGGATTGTCGTATCCCATAATGTTTTGTGCTGGGATATACACATCATAAAATGCATCGACTTGAGCAACATCTTGAGAATCATAAGAGATTACAGCGTTTTGTGTTGGTTCGAAATTTTCAAACTTAGCAGTCTTATTATAATGAACTGCAAGGATACCAGTCCCATTACCCCTATCGAATACACCATGAACATGAACCTTGCCGCCGCCACCAAAACCAGCAATATCATACCTTTCGCCGATTTTCCAAACATGTTCTGTAGATCCACCAGCAACCGAGTTGAAAGTTTTGTATTCAATTTCCGCAGTATGTATCATATACACGCGGTCGCCAGTACTCTCCGGGGGTATCCTAGTAAATCTCTTTTCGCCTGCCATTTATTACTCCTTAGTTACTAGGTAATTCGCTAGCACGTTTCTTACATTATTATAATGTTTGACCGTTTCTAAAGCAGAAATTCCTTCCAAATCCTGAGAAATAGCCGCATTTACGAATTTATCAAAATATTCAAGGGATTCTTGCAAACTTTTATTTTCTTCCGTCATAAATTAATTTTCCAATAAAAATAGGGAGGGTGTTACCCCTCCCGTTAGGTTTAGATTCCGATAGGATCATCATAGTTTCTTTCAAGTGGGTTGGATACAGGAACTGTAACACTGTTCACTTTAGTAATTGAACTCGCTGCCTTAGCATATTGAGCTTTTTCCAGCCCTAAAGCTACTAGGGTAATGTCAGCATCCGTATCTTGTGTTCGGCCACCATCAGTATTACCTGCATAGTTATAGGTAAAAGTAACCCGAGGGGTACCACCACCATTAACGTTTGGCTCAATCAAAGACCAAGTAGCGGTAGCATCATCTACATCGAAAATTTTACCGTCTGCTCTAATCGTAATAACAGTAGCCGTGTTGCTTAGGATGTAGTATTTACCTGAGTTGGTACCGTCTACGGAAAGGATCTTACCGACTAGTTGATCAACAGTCCATGCGGCCCCTGTCACTGTAAAGGTACGTGATGATGCTACTATAGCTCCGTCCGAAGTTCCTGACAGAGCTCCGGCATAGGTTACTGAAGAGAGTGCAGCAGTATGAACATCCCCTTCAACAGCCCCTCCGGCATCTTTAGTAACTGCTACAGTATTAGCAGTACCAAAGTTACCCCCAGTATTAGTAGTATAGAATAAAAAGTATTTAGAATTTGGGTCATCAAGAATGTTCGTGTTAAAGTCTAGATTTACACCGACTTTAAACGGATATTTTTGAGAAGTGTTTGAATTGTCAACAAATTCAACGTTGTTCAAATCTGCAGGGCTAACGCCCTCAATAAATACACCGTCTCCATCAGATTGTCGAAGAGTCTTTAATGTAGCACCTACGAAAGCAACAAGAGGGTCCGTCAAAAGACCGATAACATCAGCAGTCACGTCTCCTGGAGATACATTAATATCTGTAGATTTACGAAGTTCATTCTGAACCCACTGGTAAATTTGTGCTAGAGTAGGGTTAGTATCTGCGTCATCTGTGTTGGCATCAATTACTACACCTACACTGAAAGTAGTACCTGTTTCAGTAATCGATTCAGTACCTACGTAATACTCAATTCGCATGTCATCAAATACGCCACCCGCAGCCTCTACCTCAGCAACTGTAAGAGTTACGTTAGGATCTACTGCTTGAGCAAGAGGGAATCGATAAGCTTGAGTAGCAAGTCTTGTAACACCGATATCAGCCGTAGAAGTTTGAACAAACTGATACCCAGTAACATTACCAGAAGTTCCTGTAGGAGCTGAACGAACAAATACTGTAAGAGCCTTATTTCTGTCATCAACGCCTCCTTCAGTAAAAATTAAGATTGGTTCATTCACTTGACCAGCGTACTGAAAATCAGTTTTTGCTACATCATCTGAAAAAGCGAAATAAGGCTGTGCAGCTCCATCAGCAAGAGTACCTAGAGAGATAATTCCTGCGTACTCTTTCTGAACTACGCCGTTTGCGTCTCGCTCTGCGAAACCACCATCACGAATAAGTTTAAAATCAGTAAGAACCCAGCCATTGATAAATTCAAATTGTTCTGCAGTAATTGCTTCCATAGGAAAAGCATACTTAACAAGTTCGGTATCGGATTTCCATTGTTCTTTCAAAAAAGAGTAAAGAGTCTGAATAGAAACTCCGCCCGAATTGTAGTTAGAATCCACTAACTCATTAGCTACATCTGTCCATAGTGAGTCATCAATCAATTCAATTGTTTTTGATGCTAAATTGAAGAAAACATTCCCGTCAGGAGTAGCACCACCTGCTTGGGTTGACCTAGATAGTTTATCAGGATCTGTTATTTTTGCCATTTTGTTTTATTCCTTAAGCCTATATTACATAGACACCTGGCTTAGTTTATAAGCCTAAGAAATTAGTTAAGATATTGACCTTGTTATGTCTTTTACAACTTTAACTTTGCCAATGAGTAGAGTTTGTATATTACCTGAACTATCTACCTGCTGAACATCATAATTATAAGTTTTTGCAGCTAGAGAATTCGTTAAGCTTTTTGAAGCTTTTATGTATATAATCCCTTGAGAAGCTTCCGTGGGACTAGTAGATACATCTGGGGTCGAGGTTACTTGTAGTGCTCCGGGATCGGCATCATCTACACTCTCTTTGAGAGTAAACCAAAAGGTGTAACCTGTAATATTTAGGACAGAGCTATTGGACGTCAAAACAAGTTTTAACGTCCAATCGTCTCCGCGTACGAGCGGGGATAAGTCTCGCTGGGTATATGACATTGAGATTTACTTCCGGCTATCTTGTTTCAAGGGTTGAAACTTCAGTGATTATGGAAAAATTATAACAACTCAATAGCCTAATGTCAAGATTTATTTTTCATTTGCTTTTGTTTTATTAGTTTTTAGAGTTTAAAAAGCTTTTAAGATTATTTTAAATTGTATTTTGCTTTTTCTTTAGGATCAATATTCCAACTCAACTCATCCCCAATTCTTTCAAACTCTTTCATCTCTGTCCCAGAAAAGTCTGTATCATGGATATAGTGAATACTTTTCCAAGCAAGTTCAGTCATTTGAAACCAAATCGCAATTGCTTTACTTCTGAAATCCTTATCCCCCCAGAGATAAAACATATTCCAATAATCAGCATCAAATCTCGCTATTCGTATCTCCTGTAGTAGATTAGGGTGGTCAGGTTCAGTTTCTTTAATGTGCATACAAGCACGAACTCTTTGACTACCTACTATAGGGTACCAATTATTCATAGTGAGAATTGGATTTAACATCTTATCTTTTTTTAAACTTTCGAGAAGTTTCTCGTTTACAGGCACCTTATGAATATTTTCTATTATAATGGGTTGTTCTAATAACCAACCCACTGTTTTTACATTCCAAGTAGTTGGGGGAATTCCTACTATCTCTGCGGTTGCTCTACTTATTCTATCGTCTGCCATTTGTAATTTACTTCCTATAAAAATCAATTATAGTATAAAGTACTCATAATGTCAAGATTTATTTTTTTAAAGTTGTCCTATTCGAACTCGAAGCACATTACTAGCATCTTTAATATCTATTCTTTTATTAGGACCGTCGAAAAATATACTATCGGCCACAGAAGCGGAGGATGAGATTTCTAGTTTATCCGCAGTAATTGCATTTGCTGCAATTTTGTCGGCAATAATAGCGTTTGCTGCGATCATGCCCGCATAAATTTCGTTTACCGAAATTACATTTGCGAAGAGTTGACCAGTAACATTTCCGGAAATTAACTCCTGCCCTCCAGAAGTAATAGTACCAGGAACAGAAAGAGACCCATCATTACCAAAAGTAGAAGTATATTGGGATCCAGCTCCCCCCTGCATGTTAGTGACCACCTGTACCACCCCATCTGCCGTACAATATAGAGTTTCAGCAGTCGTTGTTGCAGCAATACTAAAAAAATCAGCCCAACTAGCTCTATTATCTCCAGCATGGAGCATAACAGAAGAATCAGCACCTATAGATACCCCTCCTTGGTCTGTCATTCTCCTAATGCCACCTCCAGTCCAGCTCAAGATATCAGCACCCGTATCGACATATGATACCATAGGTCCCCTAATATTTAATCTACCGTCGCTTACTATAGTAAATCTTAAAGTAGTATCAGTAACAAACTGGAGATTGCCAGCATCGTTTGTAGTCAGGTCATCTGGTGACTCATAAATCTTCCAGCCGTTTCCACCATTCCATTGAATACCTTCATCGGGTCCAGGATCATTGAATGTTAAATTATTTAGGTTGGTGAGTGCGTTATTGTTGAAATCGAGGGAACCGGTCATAGTTCCGCTAACTTCTAATCCAGATGTGGTTAGCACTCCGCTTGTTCTAATGTCGCCGCTATTACCACCGGAACCTGATGTAGAAACGCCGTGTGAGCAGGTATGTTCGTGACTCGCGCCTGTAAAACTGTGCGAGTTTGTGAACGTAATTGATTCATTGCTTTGCGGGAACACCTCAATTCTGCAAGTAAGAGCATTTGCGTTATTTGTTTTAGCCTCTACAGCAAAATCTTCGTTGTCATCGGACGTGATTTTTAAGGTTACAGTTGTGTAAAAACCACTGCGAGAGGTTATCAATATATCCTGAAAGTGACCTACCTGAATGTCTGCCACGACATTCACAACGACGCTGGTTGTAGTTCCTGTTAAATTTAATCTAATAGCAGAGCCTAGATTGTCGCCGTTAACAGTAAATAAAGTAGTGAATGCAG
>Ga0129327_10001558_pt1 | contig 13533 bp, 13 predicted proteins | sample CPBDNA_6_FD_111799 | JGI IMG/M metagenome (GOLD analysis project Ga0129327, IMG submission 111799) | Freshwater to marine salinity gradient microbial communities from Chesapeake Bay, USA - CPBay_Spr_31_0.8_DNA | ecosystem: Environmental > Aquatic > Marine > Coastal | place: USA: Chesapeake Bay... | reverse complement strand
TCTTGTTTTCTCCCCCGCCCCTGGTCCTGCTATCCCCCCCCACCCCGACAGTTCGTCGTGCTTTCGCCCCCCCCCCATCAGGCAGCTCGTCGTGCTGTCTCCCCTGCCCCTGGTCGTGTTTTCGCCCCCACCCCTCTTGCCCATCACGTGAAGCCTCTCTGTCCCTTGCTGCTTAGACACCCTGTCAGATCTGGACCTTAATGACCCTGAAGAGGATGATAAGGAGGATTGTGTGAAGCAGCAACAAGATCGCATTCGTCAGAATATGTGTGATCGAAACCCTTACTGCACCTCTGGCTGTGTGAAGGTCAGTTTCTTGCCCCTGCTCTTTTGTGTGCCCTCATCTTGCTGGGCCCTCATCCCCCTATGAACAGGGAAAACACCAAGGGTTTTGCACTTCCAATGGCAAGAAACCACCTACCAACTGGCCTAAGTCAGGAAAAAAGCGGACAACGAGGGACACACTGAAGAATGCAGAGGTGTGTCATTACCTCCCACTTTGCCCCACCCCCCTTCCCTTTTCACTGTACGGGATATTCTCACCGCGCAGGAGGAAACGGATATGTGGGTGTTTGGCTCAAAGTTGGAAATGGAGGAGTACAACCTCAAATGCTACCAGGACAATCTGCAGACTTCCAAAGCTGACAAGCTGGGAAAGGATAGCCTGGTGGAAAAGTCTAATGCTGAGCTTGGAATATTATATGAAGAGAAACGGCGTGCATGGGACACTTATAGTGAGCTAATGGTACGGGCCCGTGCTTTAGACCGCGTGAGCACCCCATCACCCCTGACCTCCCTGTTCTGTTCTTTGTATTTCAGGACAAGTTACACATCAAGGAACAGGAGCAAGCCGACATGGAGAAGGTTGCTCAAGGGGTGGCCGAGCTGATCACAAAACAGACAGCCAGAGTTACGGAGCAGAAGGCCATGTTGAATAAGATGTATGCAGAGACAGAGGAGAAGGCGCATGCAGATAACAAAGCCAAGATGAAGCAGTTGCATGAGGTGGAGGCCGAGAAACGTTCACAAGAGGCACTCCACCAGGTGACTGCGAGGAACGTGAGGTGATTCTCTCCTGACTGTGGCTCCGTTGTTCAGGCCGCGAAGCAGAAGCAGTTGGACATTGCGGCACGGGAGACCGCAGCCAAGAAGCAGAAAAAGGAGGTCCCTGTGATGGAGGCCCATCATACCACGCAGCAGAAGAACGAGGTGCCTGTGGTGGAGACTCCGGTCGAGTGGAGCGCTGAGCTTCAGCAGCTCAAGAAAGACATTCCTGATCTTATCAGGGCAGTCAAGTATGTCGATGGCGGGAACTGCGTGCGTACTAATATGCCTGCACCCTATGACACTGTCATGAATACCAAGGTGTTCACCCACATTGAGGAGCTCGTGCATATGTCCAATGACCAAGTGCCCTCCAGTCTCTGTCAGCTCCACGTGTTGTGTGCAATACTGGATTTGATGAAGGTGTCATCCCTCAAGCAGCGAGTGGCTGTAGTGCCAAGCGTGACAGAGATCAAGAATGGTTACGGCCGGGACTCGCAATCAAGGGTATGATCCAGCCCTGATATTCACACACCACTAACTTGCCTGTTTATGTGCAGTGGCTATCAAAGAGAGATTTGCTGAGTTGGCACAGTGACAAATGCATCACCCATTTGAAAATGAACAACACCGTCTCCAAGTGCCCTCAAGCATTCCAGGAGAAGCTGATAGATCTGATAAACAAAATATGCACCGACTTCAAGAAGCCCGTCCTTAGCCTGTACTGAATGTGCGTGGCTGTGGGTGCCACTTGCTCACTCCGCTACACAATGGTGTATCTGGGCAATCGCATTGGATGTGCGTGGCCGTGGATGCCACTTGCTCACTCCGCTACACAATGATGTATCTGGGCAATCGCATTGGATGTGTGTGGCCGTGGATGCCACTTGCTCAACCTTGACAATCAAACTCAACAGTCGGCGGGCGAGTGGCTAGTCGATTATCACATTCATTTATAAATGGCCTGGATTTATGTTTCTATCTTTGCACTGACTATAATCATACTTTATAGGCCTCGGTGGTGCCGGACCCCACGTGCAGGCAGTGGTCCCGTAGAGGAGTGTGTGGGAGAGGAAGGCCGTGATCCCGCAGAGGAGTGTGTAGGAGAGGAAGGCCGTGATCCCGCAGAGGAGTGTGTGGGAGAGGAAGGCCGTGATCCAGCAGAGGAGTGTGTGGGAGAGTGTGCTGTGGTGAATGAGGTGCATAATGTAAATGCCAACTTTGATGCAGAAGCGCACGTGTGGTCACTCCCCGTTGAAGGCGGGACTCAATGACCAAAGGGATGGAGCTTGCCATTCCCCAGTCGCACTGACACCGGTGAGCTCGTTGCAAATGCGCTGCCTGTATTGCATCATGGGATTTGCCACCGGGTAAGTGTGGGTGTAGCTACCAGCGGCGTGGCTTGCATTTGCGCACAAGAAGACACCGCAATCATGCGCGTTGAGTTGCTGGGGTGACTGTGCAAGAATATCCCATTCAGGTGTCCAAGGTGGTGGTTCGATGCCATGCTCGCGTGCTTGGAGGTTGAGAAATCGCAAGATGGTTTGGTATTTGTCCCCGTCTATCCTGCCAGCCATGGAGTCGTAGTGCAGCATTCTGCCTGACTGTGGCTCAATCTGCAGCAATGTCCAATGATCTTCGTGGTGGATTGGGATGAGCAAACGGGACATCTCAAATACATTTTTGTAGTGGCCTTTCCAATCCCATGCTTTCTTTGTGAGCCTGATTTGCTTGCTCTCCCACCTCTCTCGTGCCTTGCCGCTTTCCCAACCCTTGAACTGCCACCACTCCCGTTGCATTGTAGTCAATGTGAAACTGCCAAAGCAGTAGCACTTGGTGCGGGACTGCATGCAGTGCTTGTTAATTAGTTTCATGTAACCGTTGATTATCGTGTCGTTTAGGTACCCGTTGTGCCCACTCGTCTTGTCACGCAGTGTTCGGATGTCTTTGCGTGTGATGGGTTCACCTGCACCTGTGAATCTGGGCACACCAGCAACCAATTCCATTTCGACGCTGTGACCAACTGTGCTGAAATTTTCCCCGTCGCTCCCGTTAGCAATGCACAGTTGCCAGTGGTCAAGATGGGCTTGCAAAAGTGGCATGTGTAGCGGATCTTTGTTTTGTGTTGGTGGTGGGTTATATAATATGGGTGCCCCTTCCCCTCCCCCTTCCGCACTTGTGTTCCCCCCATTGGCTTGTGGTGGTGGTGGATTATATAATATGGGTGCCCCTTCCCCTCCCCCTTCCGCACTTGTGTTCCCCCCATTGGCTTGTGGTGGTGGTGAATTATAGAATATGGGTGCCCCTTCCCCTCCTCCTTCGGCACTTGTGCCGGTGCCACCACCACCACCCCCCTCTGCTGACAGGTCTCTGAATTGACCGGGCGCATGCGGTGCCCCGCCACTTTCACTTTCTCCAAAACGCACCATGCTGCACCGATTACTCACTGACGAATATGTCTTGCCCAATTCTCGGCACGTTTGTGTGCGTTCGTTGGTGTGAAGTTGTGTGGAAATGGGTGCTGTATGCATGTTGTGCTTTGTGATATGTACCCATTTTTTGCGACCGCCAATGCTCACCACCACTTTGCCACCCAAAACCACTCCAGGAAATGTGTGCTTGGCCATGGGCCGCCTTCCTCTGAGCTCCTTGTATTTATTGGCTGCACTTTGGTCATGATTAAATACTTTGCTCCATGCAAGGGGCACTGTTCGGGCACACACCAGTGCTGCGAAGACAAACATGCACAAGAGCAAGGTCAATCTCATGAATCTACAGGAACCAGTGATAAAAAATCACCAGCCCCAGGCACCCCCACCCCCCTGTGCCTTAAAAGCAATACCATAACTGAATAGCAAAGAGGCCATGAGGCAGCTTGGGATTGCATGGCATGTGTGTGACCAATCCGGGTGCAGCTACAAGGCAAAAAAAGCTAGCAACTTGAAAACACACAAGGCATTCGTGCATGGCATAGGGGTGGTGTGGCATGTGTGTGACCAATCCGGGTGCAGCTACAAGGCAAAACGTGCTGGCGACTTGATTAAACACAAGGCATTCGTCCATGATATTGGTGTCACCTGGTTTCACTGTGACCAAGCAAATTGCAACTACAAGGCAAAACGTGCTTGCGACTTGATTAAACACAAGGCATTCGTGCATGGTATTGGCGTTGTGTGGCATGTGTGTGACCAATCCGGGTGCAGCTACAAGGCAAAACATGCTGGCACCTTGAAACAACACCTATCAGATGTGCATGACATAGGGGTGGTGTGGCATGTGTGTGACCAATCCGGGTGCAGCTACAAGGCAAAACGTGCTGGCGACTTGATTAAACACAAGGCATCTATTCACGACATAGGGGTGGTGTGGCATGTGTGTGACCAAGCAAATTGCAACTACAAGGCAAAACATGCTAACCACTTGAAAAGGCACCTATCGGCTATGCACGACATTGGACAACACACATGTGCTTATTGCATGGGCAACCGCAATTCAAGCATTCCATTTGAAAGCACCAATGGTGTGGTGAGCAACATTTGCAGGGCGTGTTACAACAAAGCAACCGGTAAGAACTCAAGAGTGGAGAAACAATGGTCAGACTACCTTGATGAACACATTGGCACTCAATATTTGATTGGATCTGATAGGTCTATGCGGGGAATTGGTGGTTGCCAACTCTATAGACCTGATAAGTTGTATGCCAGCCCCGAGTTGGTGATAATTGGAGAGTGTGACGAGCACCAACACGCATACAACAGCGGTGACTACACATGCGACGAAAAGCGGATTAGTGACCTGTATGATGAGTTTGATGGCACTCAGTTAGTTGTGATCAGGTGGAATCCGGACAGCTACAAGCCGCCAAGTGGGACAATAAAAACAAGACAGGAAAGATTAGACAAGATGGTGGAGGTGTTCCGATCCGCATTGCATGGGCCACCTGAAGACATGATCCACATATTGTATTTGTATTTCGATGCAGAGAACCCAAGGCTATCGCAATCCATACCACACACCTTGATTTGCTGAGTCAACATCAACCTCGCCTTGTTGCTGTGGTATTTTGAAGTGTAGAAATAATGTCCCACACTCATATAAATGGGTCGTGGAGCTTTGTTGATCATGGTTGCACAGGGTGCTCAAGATGCATTCCTAGTGGTGCCATCTACTCCTGCAGATGGTGCATTTTACTCACATTGGAAGCTTATATATCAGAGGCATCGGAACTTTGCATGTGAAGACATCCAACAAACAGCAAATGGCAGCCCCGGTTATGGTGGACGGCAGTCTATAATAGTCACAAGAAATGGTGATTTGCTAAAGGACTTCAGCTTGGAGATAGAGTTCTCCGATTTGACCGGTGTCACGCAAGTCGATGCAAACGGTGATTCACAGGAAGTTTATTACGTTGACAATCCCTCCTTGGCTTTCATCGACAGGGTGGACTTGGAGATTGGTGGTCAGAGAATAGACACGCTGCATGGAAGGTACATCGACATAAAGCAAGACATAGATCAAACTTCCGGAACGAAGACAGGTGTGCGCTACATGCAGGGACACAGACCTGGCCAAGCCAGCAAGCACCCCGGGACATGCTTGGTGGACATCCCATTCTATTTCTCCAAGCTTCCAGGGTTGGCTCTGCCATTAATAGCACTGCAATACCACGAAGTCTGTTTCATCGTGCATTACGCAGAAGCCGCAGAGGTAATGAGATTGGCAACAAATGCAAGTGACTTCACTGCAACCGGGCAAAACGGCTGGCGCGTAGACAAGGCAGCAGATCCGACATGGCGTGGAGCGCTCGAAGACAGCTGGTGCTATGGTGATTTCGCTGTGGAACACGATGCTGTCGACGCTGAAATCACCACAGACAATTTTTACACTAAATTCCAAAAGGCATCGAGTGGTCCCACACCACCTAGTGTGAAATATTATTGCAATTACGTGTTTCTGGACACTGACGAGCGGCGTGCATTTGCTTCCCGCAAGCATGAATATTTGATCGAGCAAGTGCAATTCACCGGTGCACAATCGTGGGCTTCACTCGATGACCCAGATCTGTCCATGCGCATCAACTTCAATCACCCAGTCAAAGCACTGGTCGTGCAGTGCCCCAGCACCAGTGAGCACATCAAGTATGGCTCGGCCCAAGCCTTCCAAAGGACGCTATGTGACCCATCCATGCCTGGTGGCCCAGCAGCAGCATCATGGGAAGAGCCGGTGCACGACTTGCTGTTGCAAATCAACGGCCATGAGCGACAATCGGTGCGCCACTGTCGTTACTACAGCAAATTCACACCCTACACTTGCTGCAAATCAGCGCCTGATTCCAACGACGTCCTTGTCTACCCATTCGCACTGGAGCCGTTTTCATACCAACCTACTGGTTCACTAAACTTCTCTAGGGTGGATCAAGCTACGTTGAGATTGTCGCAAGCAGCCATGGCAGTGGGCGCGCCACATTCGAATAGGCGCGTGTACTGGGGGCACTCGTGTCAAACATCCAATAACTTTCTGGGCAACCCACCATATGAGCAGGCAGTTAGATGGGTGCAAAGCACCGAGAACCCTCTCACATCCGATGTGTCAAAGACTGACAGCAACTTCAATGCGCTGAAGCTCCTGGTCGATGAATCAGATCGTGCAAGGGATGTGCATGTATATGCGCTGTCATACAATGTTCTCCGTGTACAAGGTGGCATGGGTGGTGTATTGTTTGCCAATTGAAGGGGGGAGTCACACCCACAAAAAATATTTCTGGCACATACATAAATGGAATCGCCAGCAACGGTGATTTTTGAGGAGCAATTGTCTGATGCCACCCGTGTAGCAGTGTGGGTTACTTGTTCAATGTGTTCACTGGTAATATTTCTAAATATCTATCGCACTGTGCCTTAAAAGCAACATGCCACACATGAATAGGAAAGGAGCCATGGAAGGCACAGGCGGCGGCAGCAGCAGAGGCGATTACCCGTGCTTGGTTCTCACGTCGTGCTCTTGCAAGTTTCGACTCCATTATAATCATTCACACTAAAAAAATCGTCACTTTGACTCGTAGGTGTATCTGCCGTGTACCCAAGGGTGCCCCCGTTGATTTGGATGGAACGGGTTGCTGCCGGGGTGTCTTCAAAAATCTTGTTGATTACTTCATAGGCCGGGAGGCATCATCTCACGCTCTGTCACTAGCCCAGTCAAAGTTTCTATCAAGGAAAAACGCCGATGCATGGCATTGTGCAGTTGCTGCATTCGTTGTTCTATTTCGCGTTGCAGCTGCACCTGCGTATGCTCACGCAAAGGCCTTGCAATGTGCCGTGCCACTCTTTCATTCAATGCATCTATTTGGTCCATGATCTCTCTAATCCTGGGGTTAACCTCTGCGATCTGGTCTTCCGTCATCTCGATTCTCGATTGAAGCCGCTCTCGTCGCACTGTGAGCTTAGTCCTAGCCAACGGTGCACTTTTTCTGATTGTGGAGTTGGCGCACATTAGCAGCAAGATACACGCTGCAATCAGCATCAAGACTATATACAGGTCCATGTTTGCACTGGTATTTACATACGAAAAATTTAGCAGGTAAAATTGTGTGGCCTATAATTGTCCGCCGTTTCGAGTACGGCCGGGAGCACCTTTAAAGACAAAGTCCCAAGGGCCGAGCAATGCCGACCAATCCAACGGCCAACAACTTTTACCAGCCACCCCACCACACTAATTTCAAAACCTCTCTCTCACTTAGTGCAATTGCGTTGCGTTTTCACACTTAAAAATAATATATCTAGGTAGTTTATAAATGATAAAGTGCCCTAATTGTCCTTATGAGACGAAAAGGGCATTTGATCTCAAACGTCACTTGGTCAAGAAGAATTCATGTACACCTGTGAGTAGTGGGTGGGTAGAGTCTCAATCAAACGCCACTGCAACTCAATCAAACGCCACTGCAACTCAATCAAACGTCACTGCTGCTCAATCAAACACCACTGCTGCTCAATCAAATGTGAACGCATGTCCGTTTGAATGTTCCAAGTGTCACCGTGTCTTGTCATCCAAACAAATGTTGCAAAAGCACGAAAGCAGGTGCAACGGTTTGAGCAAATTACAATGTCCAACGTGTCACAAGTGGTTTGCTACTACAAATGGCAAACACCAACACATCAAGAACGTGAAGTGTGAGCCGGTGGTTCAAAAAACCACGATCAACAATGACAACTCAGTCACAAACATGAACATTGACAACTCAATCCACCACACGACCAACAACACCACAAATAACATCACAGTGCAGCTGTTGCACTTTGGAAATGAGAACATTCAACACCTACTACAAGATACGGCATTTATGGACCGGGTTTTGAAATTAGCTGGTGCTGCAAAAACAGCAGATGACAAAGCCAAAGTGGCACCCATGATTGTGCAACGCGTCCACTTCGACCCTGACCATCCAGAGAACCAAACCATCAAGCTGACCACACAGCGAGGCATGTACCACGCCAAGGTGCACACTGCAAATGGGTGGGAGCGCACTACGTGGGAGGAAGCCATAGACCGGGTGAATGGCAAAGCCAATGCTTACTTAGAGGAACATGCCGATGTAGAGGAGACCTACGTCCCACCAGGTTTTGATGAGTACATTGCTGCCTTCAGTAATGATGATAAGGTGAAGAAAAAGCAAAGGGTGGCCGCGCTGCGCGCCGACAAGGTGCTCGATGCGTTGGGTGCCTAGCTATACGATGCCTTGTCATTTCTCTCACCTAAGAATAGTTTACAATCACCCAAAGATCGGGAGGAAGCCATAGACCGGGTGAATGCCGATGTAGAGGAGACCTACGTCCCATGCCAGCCAAATAGTGGGTAATATTTGCGCCTATCCTCATCTATCCTCCAGCGGTACAAATGTCTCAATGGAATCGTGCCCCAAAAAGCGTTCCTATCATCCCTTGCTTTGCTACCTTCCACACACATCTTACTATATTCATCTGACGTGTGAGCTGAACAATCTGCAGATTTCAGGTCCCCAGAATCCATAGAGTTCATACAATCACATGCTTGCTTAATTTCTCTAGGCATTACTTCATCTTCATTATTTTCATATGTCTTACACATTTCTTCAAATTGTGAAAATGTAAGTCCAGTGCAACGATCCACGCAAGAACATGCTAGTTTCTCATCAACCAATGTTGGGTATGGTAGGATGATCAATGGTAGCACATACAACAGCAACAAAACAAATATGGCGATGAGCTTCATTTTATACTTAACTAATAAAATTGAGTGGCCTACAATGCATTGCTACGGCCGGGAGCACCTTTAAAGACAAGCCACACAGCGACAAAGCAAACATGTGGCATCGCTTCAAATGGATGTCTGTCAAACAAATGCAAGAGTGGCTGGTTATAGCCGAGGTGTATGGTGTTTCTTCCACATTGACAACTAAATTCTACAGAGTGTACAGCCAGACCCGCATCCCACGCAACATGTCACAGTCTTGGATTGACAGCAGGGATGCTTACCTACAATCTCTATGCCCAGCCAAATGCCACAAGCAATACATATTGGCCACACTGATGGCCCACAAGCCACTAGAAGCACCATCATTCCCCAGTGCTTATCGGTTGCGAGCAATTGCGAATCTCAACCCGCGCACACGCGAAAAAAGTATCATGGCTATGGACTTGCCTTGAACAGTCTATTTAGCAGTCCCACTATCTCATCTAAAAATGGCATCTCGATTCCAAGAGCATACGCAATAGCATACCCCATCACCACAAAAAACAACACCGCTAATAAGATGCTTAACATTCTGACTACTGTATGCAATAGATAATTTAATACCAATAATTTCAAAACCTGTAATTACCTTGTCAATTTTGGGTACCTCTTGCGTTTACCAGTGACAACGGGATGACCACATGGTGTCAAATGTTTTGCATTTTGGTATGTGAATGACAACTCTTCTGTCGGATTAATGTTCCTTTTTGCAACCCAAACAAGGTGACCATTTTTTAATTCTGGTGCGTGCAAGTTGCTGACTTCAGCTTGGCAATGGTTGATGCGATACCATTTTGGCTTCCTATTCGGCTTCTTCCATGTGGCATCGTAAACGATCATGTGCTTGGTAACACTATGTATAACAGAGTCTGCGGGCATGCCTTTTATTGGGTCATAGTCATCAGCTGGTGCTAATCTTGTCTTGTTCATGCTGACCACAATGGCGCCCCGCTTGATGTGACCAACAGCAAACAGACCCTTTTCACCTGGAACTAGTTTTGATTTTTTTACAACTGTTAATCTCGCATCCATATGTATACAATGACATGTGCATGCAAATAAAACTGGATGCTTTTATACATTTTAGTTCTGGTGCGTGCAAGTTGCATCACTTGCTGACTTCAGCTTGCCAATGGTTGATGCGAAGCCATACAAAAAAATGCAAATGCAGCTGCCTAAGTAGACGTGTTGAGCAACACATTCTTGGTCACCCGCCGCATTTTCTTCCTCGTCTGCTCGTCATTTACGGTGGCATGTATGTACTCATCGAACCCATCGGGCACGTAGGTCTCGTCCACGTCGGCATGCTCCTCCAAGCATGCATTCGCCTTGTCATTCACCCGGTCTATTGCCTTGTCCCACCGCTCGTGCTTCCACCCGTCCTTCGTGTGCACCTTCACCGTGCTCCCACGCGAATTGGTCATCTTGATCGTCTGGTTCTCTGGATGCACTGGGTCGAAGTGAAGCTTTTGCACTATGAGAGGCGCCACCTCTGCCTTTGCCTCCGGCGTCTTTGCCTTACTCGCAAAGCCTATCATCCGGTCCATAAACTCCTTGTCTTCAAGTAGGTGCTGGATGTTCTCACAGCCAAAGTTCAGTATGGCAAAATTATTTGTAGTTGAGTGATCGACATAGTTGCCATTGTTGACTATGATGTGAGCATTTTGCACTGCCGGCTCACACGTCACATTGCGCATGTGTTGCCTTTTGCCGGATGTTGAGCCGAACCATTTGTGACATGTTGGACATTGCGATGTTGAAAGTCCATTGCATCTCTCCAGGTGCCCATTTAGTGACTGTTTGCTGCACAAAAACTTGCCACATTTGCCACACACGTGCCCGGTGACACCAGCAACCCCATTTTTATCAGCAACATCACCTTTTTTATCAGCAACATCACCTTTTTTATGAGCAATATAACAATTTTTATGATGAAGAGTAGAATTTTCAACACCTGCATTCACCACAGGTCTACAGCCACGGCTACTATTCATGTGGCGTTTGATGTCGAATGTCCTTTTACTCTCATAGGTGCAATTAGGACACTTATGCATTATTATATACCTAGATAATATAATGTTTAAGCGCATTTGACGCAGGTTGCGTGCGTTAGAGAGAGATATTTTTGGAAGCACTAACAGACCCCCGGGCTTCGCACTTCATTTTGGTTTTGCTGCATGACCAGTTCACCTTTATGCAACTTTGTGATGGCTGGGGGCGGGTTGTTACAGATAGGCAAATGCACACTCTAGTGTTGAGAACAAAACATAACTCACATCTACCACAACAGCCACAGCCAGGCTGAGAGGTATTTCTCAAGTCTACAACGGGGTGACATGCCTTGACATTTACAGGTCACATGCAACCATGAAATGGAAACAGCAGGCCCGCGGGGACGCCAACTAATTCAAGCAGGAATGGTATAAATAGAATTGTAATTGAAGAAAATGGTGTACCAGTGCCCATTGACACGCAACCGAACATCACCAGCATTTGTAGCTTTATGGAACCCTTCTTTGATCATGGCAACATCGCGGCTTGACAGTTGTACTGGTGTTTGAAAAGTCAATACAATTTGAGAGTTTGCATACGTAAGTGTATGTTTTTTCCAAGCACTATAGGGTATTGGTAGATGTTGAAAAACATATGCGACTGTTTCATTCCACACATTTCGTTTGAAGAAATCTTTCATTGCGAGTGATGTGGGTACGACCTTTGGGTTGGACAATTTAATAGGGAGCACAATTTTGGCAATTTGGGATGTGCTTTGCGTGGAACCCATAATCAAAGTTAATATATATTTGTAGGTTCAAATTCAAGCGTATGGATCGTCAGCCCACTCGCTTACATGCTGAGTATTAGAGACGAGTATCGACCTTGTTGGCTGTGAAGCCGAATGGTAAATTTTCCGCGTCCGATCAGCCATGAAAACCATGACTCCTATCATGTGTATTATCATAGAGGTGAAATTAATGTGCAATTAATACCGGCTGATGAGGACTTTCCATTGTCACCACCCAATCAAATCAGGGTAAGTGGGCGATGCCTATGTGTTCATCAAGGTAGTGTGACCAATTCAATCCACAACCACATAGAACTCCACGCACCTGCACTCCATTTCAAATTCAAAAACATCTAAAAGTCCTTGACCAAACAGTTTTACATCTTCTAACATCCACATGCACAACTTATCATCGGACGGCAATGCATGTACAGTGATTTCTCCGTAATCGGACCATGGAAAGCTGAATTCCTCAAATCGCATTTGACGGTCTCGGGCATTGCTGTCCCCACCGATGCCGCCTTCGCACCTGTTTAATATTTCTAGGTCCCCCTCATGGACCTGACCCGCCAATCCTTCGGGCATCTCTGCCACCAACGCTTGCATCCTTCCGATCCATTGTGTCAACAAGGCCTCTCTCTTTGGATCCTCCTTAATGTTTGAGCAGATCCACTGCCAACGCTTTGAGAATTCAGCTGGCGCATCTGAGTGCAAACGATACCTAAGCTTGTAACCCATCACCCTTCTCTTGATCACTAGTTGAAGTTCCTTTAAGTCTTCTGTGCCATGCACGTCGGTCATCTTGAGCGCGGTGGTGCTGATCCTGATCCCCACCCAGACCCTCCCCATGGCCCTGACGGCGGCAGTGGCGGTGTTGACCCCCACCCACGTGACGGCCGCTGTGGCTGCCGTGGGACAGCAGACCGAAGTCTGCGGCGGTCATCGTTGAGGTACCTGTTCAGGACGGATGTGACGTGGGACGCGCAGCCCTGCTCAATCACCTGACCCTTCAAAAAGTTGAAGTGGCCAACACATTGATCTTCTGCACGGTGCACCATACTGAGCACACGCAACTGTGCCTCCACAGCCCTGCACTTCTTCGTGATGGCTTCACATCTGACGATGATCTGCAGGACAGGGATCGTCTCCAGGGACAGCATTTGCTGATCTGGGACATGACAGCTATAGTTCAGGTGCACCCCTGCAAAATGGATGCAGAACCAAGCAGTATTTCCACCGGTCACATACTCGTCGCCAACTCTGTGGTAGGCCTCGCGAATGACCTGCAACGAGTCCTTGTCGAGCACAACAACGTCACAGGATCGCTGCCTCACAGCCTCACACCACTCCTCGAAGCTACACTCCTTCACGATGTCAAGGAAGGGTTTCACATCTGCAGCAGACCACCTGACCTGCCTAAACGCCCATGCTAGCTGGCGTTC
>Ga0129327_10001556_pt1 | contig 13536 bp, 15 predicted proteins | sample CPBDNA_6_FD_111799 | JGI IMG/M metagenome (GOLD analysis project Ga0129327, IMG submission 111799) | Freshwater to marine salinity gradient microbial communities from Chesapeake Bay, USA - CPBay_Spr_31_0.8_DNA | ecosystem: Environmental > Aquatic > Marine > Coastal | place: USA: Chesapeake Bay... | reverse complement strand
TTTCTAAAAAGTATAAAAGTCCATTGCCTTGCTCAACATCTCCTAGGGAATACTCTCATATAGGAAAATAGCGGAAGTACAATGGACTTTTATACTTTTATCTATTAAGGATTAAAACAAAATAAAAAGGTTTAAAGAATACTTATGTTTATATCGTATATGCCTTTAAAAGATCCTATAGCAAGAAAAGAATGGAATAGAGAATATAATAAAAGAAATAAAGAAAAGAAAAGAGAAACTAATAAATTATATCGTGCAAACAATATAGAAAATATAAAAGAATATCAAAAAGAATATCAAAAAGAATATAGTAAAACTCCTAATGGTAAAAAATCAACTACAATAAGTAGTTGGAAAAAATACGGACTAATTCATGATAATTATGAAGAATTATATGATAAATATTTAGATACTACCGAATGCGATGTATGTAAGTATGTATTTGATAAAACAAATTGGCGTTGTATGGATCATGATCACGAAACTAATTTATTCAGACAATTTTTATGTTTTAAGTGTAATGTTAATGATAATTGGAAAAAGTTAATTTAAAATGTAGATTGTGAAAATGGCTTCTGAGAGAAGTCAGCTCCAAATACACCAAATCTATCGGAGGTAAAAGCTAATTTACTTAACCCATTAGTGGGGACTGCGTTTAAGTACGATTTCTGTGCTAGACTATTACCCATATATACACGAGTTGTATCATTGATTTCACGACAAGCTTTGGAAACTTCATATGAATTATATGTAATTCCCATCTGTTTTAATGGTGAGGCTATTTCGGTATCAATCGCTTTCTTTGCGTGTAAGACTTCTTTAACTTCAAATACTGGATTTGGTGCAATAATTTTAGATTGAGGTCTGGGCATCATATTCATCTTGAAGGCTGGTAAGCCCTGTGGATTGCTTGGTAGTGTAGTCATATTTATTTAATATATGGTATTTTTTAATTTGTGTTTCTTTAAGTATTTAATAGACCACAACTAAATCTCTACCTAATTGAATGCGGAGCTGGGCTGTAGTACAAGCAACAACAAAAGCTGAAGCAACACCAGAGTTATTAAGGTCTGGGGATACAGATGCAGCTGGGATTGTTTGAGAAGCTGATTGATAAACCATTTGCGAGTTAATTCCACGAGAATTAAAAGAACTCATTACGGCAACACCGCGTCCAGTCGGCATTTCCAGCATAAGTGGAAATACAAACTTTCCATCGTTATAGCTTTCGGTAGATGTGATTAGTGTTCCAGCGTTGTCTGGTTCAACTTTGTCGCATGAGTAAGCAACATCAGCAAGACCATTAACCCATGAGCTTCTAAATTGAGGGTATTTTACATTATTGACTGTCCATTCCCAATTAGCAGCTCCAGCCTTTTTGGTCTCACCAGAGTAAGATCTGAAGCGAAGGCAATTCGCAGTTTGTGCGGCTACACCAGTAGCATTGGGTAGGGTATGACTTGGAATACCAACAACCCCGCTATAATTTTGATCACGGTATGTGCCGTAGCATTTTGTAATACAGCCGCTTGATAGTGCGAAGCGGAGTTGAGATGAGGAATTTGTTGTATTCCCTTGGATACCGTCAAGTTGGAATGAATACATTTCTGGGTAGTTGTACGCAAGTCCGCCTTGTTCAAGTCGCTCACGAAGGAGGTCGTTGTAAAGGGGGTCAAGAGAGAGAGTATCGCATGTAAAATACATGTTGCTTACTTGGTATGAGAGGAGACCAGCATTGGTAATAGCCGCAGCAGAAGTGAAATCTAAACCGATATCTACCCCAGTTTGTTTAGGAACTAGAACTGAATTAGGTGCGAATGTTAGGCGAATGCTTATAGAGCCAATTAAACCAGTATTTAGGTAGCGGGTAGAGCCTTGACCCATAAATCCAACCCATTCGTTAATACAGAGACTTTCATCATCATCAGCATCATCGCCAGTAATAGCGGAATGTTGGAGGCAACGGTCAATAGAGTTGTCTTTACTGATGTTGCTTTCTGAAAGGCGAAGGATATGCGCGATTGTATTATATTCTGAACTCGCACTTGATAATTGCACTCCATTAGCGAAAATCTCACAACGGCTGATGAGTGTAGATGAGTAGTTAGGCAGTTTGCCGAATACAACATCAGCAGCACCCCCCGCAGTTGATCCACCAGTACAAGCGATATCAAAAAACATTTTGACGCTGCGAGTATCAATCAAGGCGTTTTCTGGGAGTACAAAATTAACGATCTTTCCAGCTGAAGCACTATCAGCTGATACGGTAAATATTTTAAATTTGTTGCGTGAGACTTCTTTCATTTCACCAACGGCGTACATTATGCTTTCTGGGAGATATTCCATGTTTTAATATTACACAATAATTAATTTCTAAAAACTTTATTTCATAAATGATTGTTGAGATTGCTTAATTCCCATACTTTCTGAGGCTGGAACACGAACTCTATACTCTCCTTGAGGAACTTCTTGTTCTATAATACTCCATCGGAAACTGATCTTAAAGGATAAATTTCCATCTTTACTTTGTCCTTTGGCTACTTCTGCTAAAGGACGGGAAGCGTGATCCGTAAGCAAAAAAGTCATATCTGATAAATGTGATTGTTGTAGCAACATACTAAAGTTATCATTATAGTCTTCGTATTGAACTATTTCAAATACATCATCATAAGTTGCACGACTTAAGGGGATACGAGCAAAAATACTTGTACTTACTAAAGCTGATTGTGGATTTGTTGTTGAACCACCTTCAAATGATAATGATTGAAAGTTATTGTTTTGAATTCCAGAACGGAGATAGATAGCTTCTATACTATTCAACGCTCCTACATATTTAGAAAAATGATCGCCGTTTCCTACTTGGGCTGGAGCATCAACTGTATTAGCATCTACAAAAGCATTCACTGGTGTAACACCGTCCCAACCTCCAGCGGTTCTAGCACCACCAACAATTTCTGTAACATCTGAAAAATATTCATCACCAGCCTCTACTCCAGTTGGGGGCGGTGGGTTATTACCACTGACTTGAAAACATACGAAATACGATGTTGCTAAAGCTCCAGCTAAAGTAATTTTAAATTTTCTTACTTCATCTTCCCATACTACGGTAGTTGCGGCTAATGCTACAACTGATGTAATAGCAGTTTGAATAGCAGCAGCCAGAGCTGGAAATGTTCTGTATGAACTTGGTTTTATTGTAAATTTAGTATAATCTCCTAATGCTGGAAAATTATATAAAAATAGCGAATTATTATATTTGTTTATTTGATACCAATTCTTTCTAATTTCCATGCTTGTTAATGTTAATTTCATGAGCTGCGAACTTTTAACTGAAAATTCTGTTGAGGGGAATGTAACACGACTGGCTTGACCTCCTCCCAGTGAATTCAGCTCAGTATCTAAGAAGACATTTCGGTAATACACTTGCTTCATTTTATTTAATATTAACAAACAATTAATTCTTAAAAACTTATTTCTAAAAAGTCTAAAAGTCCATCGTGTTGCTCAACATCTCCTAGGGAATACTTTCATATAGGAAAATAGCGGAAGTACAATGGACTTTTATACTTTTTAATAAATTATTTCATTTTCTTCAAAAACACTATCTTTTTCTTCTTTTTCTTCTTTTTCTTTTTGTAATTTTTCATAAAGTTTCAATCTTTCTAGATCTTCCTTTAAGCGTTGTTGATGGATTTCTTCAGCTTCTTCATCTGATAATACTCTTCCAGTATATTTCTCTTCTTCTGTTAATACTTTTGCTGGTTCTGGTTTTTGTGGATTTACTTTATGCTTTTCGCAGATTTCTTTAAGTCGTTCTGGAGGCATAAGCATAATAGTTTCAGCCAATAAATAATCTATAGCTGGATTAGCATCAATCATTTTCTCAATTTCATTAATTTCATTTTGATTTAATTTGCGATCCCAAATGGTAGTCATCTTCTTTAATATAACTAAAGAAATTAATTTTGGATTTCTTGGGTAACTTTTGAAACTTCATTTATTCTATCTCTTTGAGCTTGATAATCTGGTGCAACTGTTCCAACTGTTCCTTGTCTTCGTCGCATCTGTGCCGCTACATATGGACTATTTTGTTGTATCTGATCTCTTTGATCTTGTAGTTCTGCTTGTTGTATTACATTCTGCTCTACTTGTTCTTTAGTTAATGGTACTGCTTTCATTGGATCATAACCGAACATCTCTTCTCTAACTTCTCTATAATAATCTTCTGGTGTATCGTATTTTTGTTGAAATTCTTCATATGTTCCATATCCAGCCTCATTTGCTATTTGTTGTAATCTGTCTTGTTCGTTTCTTTTTGCTTTTGCTTTAGGTGTGTTATATTTAGCAGCTCCAACAGCATATGCTCCTAATCCGAACAATGCCCCTACACCAGCTCCTAAAGCAACACCAGCAACACCACCTAATTCGCCGAGTTCAGCTCCCAATAAAGCACTCGCACCAATACCAGCTAACGATGTAGCAGCACCACCTACAGCACCTCCAGAAATATCTGCTAAACTTTCAACAGTATCCCTATTAGCACCAGCTTTTTGTAATGAATTAGCAACTGCTTTATTTGTTTCATAACCAGCAATAGCTCCCACTGCTCCACCAGCTATGGCTGGAGCTAACACAGATGCTGTAAGAGCCTCACCTCCTAAAGTAGCAATAGCTCCAACAGTAAAAGCACCACCTAAACCTCCAGATAAACTTTCATGACCTACTGCTCCTAATTTTCTATTTGGATCTATTAAATCAGATACTTTAGCTCCAGCAATACCACCTACTAATCCGACACCAATATTGGCTGGTGATAAACTTGCTTTCATCGCATCACGAGTTGCAATATGTATCTCTCCAGCTTCATTAAACTCCGTTCCAACTTTAAAGACTTCTTCTGCTTTTGATTGAACTCTATTATCACGAATACCAGACGGTTTTTCTAAAAACTCATCAATTTCGTAATCTTTTAAAAGAAAATCATCAGCTGGTCGGTTTGGATCTTCAGCAAAAGCTCTCTCACTATTTTCAATTATTTTATCGGCTTCTGGAATACTTATATCTCCACCAGCTTTTTCCCAAAATTTAAATATCTTACTATCTTCTTGTACTCTAACACCTAGACTGCCGTCAGATTGAACTTCATTAGGACTAAACTCTTTTAGAAATTCGGTTAATGTTTTTCCACTATTAACAGCCATTTTTGCCTCGTGTAATCCTACCATTTCGTTATGAATTTTTCCTTGTTTTATCATTTCGTCTTGTAAAACTTCTAAATTATTAGATCTGCGATTTCCAGTTTCAGTAAAGTTTGTTAAATTATGAACCGCTGCTGCACTTTTCGGATCTAACCATTTAGGTTCGTTTAATGGTAATATTGATTTAATTTTAAAAGCACTCGGTTTTAAACCAGCTAATATATCAGTTGGGTTTTCGGTAGTTCTAATAATTAGATGATTATCACTGCTATTTAATGGTACATTCTTTAAGTGCGATGGACTTACTGCTGGGTTAAATGTAGTAGATTTAATGCCTAATTCTTGACCTACTGTAATAGCTTTAGCACCACCTAACGAGAACCCTATAGTTTCCTCAACTGGTTCATATATTTCATTTGTAGCTATTACTTGATCTTTAGCTGAACGAAATTGTGCTGTTAAATCTTCTGTTCCATGAACTATTGCTAAATCTGTTTGTAAATCTTTTACATTTTTAAAATTAGTTCCACGAAATACTGCTTTTGGTATTCCAGTTTCATTATTTATTAAAATAAGTCCCTCTAAATTAGATAATTCTGGTTCAACTGTGTAATTAATTCCTTCTTTATCTAAATATCTCTGGGCTTGATCTAAACCATATTTTACTCGGTTTTGAAATGTATCTTCATCAATAAACATTTCTAAATTAGTTGTTTTACTTTCTAATTCAGCAATTTTTCCAGCTTGTAGCATTTTAGCTTTCATAATTTCTTCTGGTGTTAATTCAGTATGACTTGCCTTTATTGGACGGGTTGCCGAACCTTTTAGACCGACCACCTTTCTTTTTCGTTTTGGTGGATCTACTCCCAGTTTTAATGTTGTAGGTGGTGGTGGTTCTTTTGCGTGATATTTACTATCATGTCTGCGTGGCGTCATATCTGAATTAGGTATTTTATATGATCCTTTTCGTCTTATTGGATTTGGTGGAACATTACTTATACGATTAATTGTTTGTTGGTTTTTTGATGTTGGTCTGCTGTAATCCATTAATCCACTTTTACTACATAATGGATCATCTGGATTATTTTTACAGAATTCACTCGCCATTTTATTTAATATTAGTTATCATTATTATATTACATTCTTGCTCGTGGTTGTTGGTTAATAGCGTCTGCTGCTGGAACTGCTTGTTCTGGAACTCCATCTTGTTGAATACCTCCGATTGGTTGGCGTTCAGAGTAAGGCTGTGCTACATTTCTATCCGCAGTTCTCGGCATAAATGATTGTCTTCCTCCTTCAATATCAATCCAGTTTAAGGCTCGTTGTTGTCTATAGTCAGCAACATCACCTTCCTCTTGGCGTCGTATCATTATATCTCTGCGTTGTAGTAATTCTCTGCTGCGATCTGGTCGTTCTCTAATGTATTCTTCTTCTCTTACAATATCAGTATCAGCATCAGCATTAAGATCAGCATTAATCATTTCCTCTTCAGCGAATTCCATTTCAGATTGTGTAAAACCGCCGAATGGATTACTCCAATAAGAAGCATCTTCTGAAATCTGGCTTTCAAAATCAGCCATCTCAAATCCCATTCTTCCCATTCTTTCACTTCGTGTTTCACTATCTAAACTATCAGCCGAAAACATACTCATACTGCCTACTGATGTACCCAAATTGTATCGGCGTGAATTAAATATAGGAGGCAGAATATCACCTACTGCAACTCCACCAGATACGAATGATTTTTGAAAAACATCTTCCGCTTTTTGTTTCATTTTCATTACACCTCCTCCGAATTTAGCTTGAATTGTTGGATTTTTATAAAGTTCTTTATAAGCTCTATCCATATCAGTTTTTCTATAGTATCCAGTTTTACCTCGTTGTTGAATAGTAAGCCTTCCACAGTTTTTATCAACTGCGGCGTCAAATAAATCTAAATAACTCATGTTTTAATATAGATTAACTTTTTAATTTAAAAATATTTATAGATCATAAAGATGTCTAATGCACTCGGAGATCGTAGTTCAACTAAAATACTCACAGCCGAACAACTCGGCACACCAAGCAATCCAGTAAAGCAATTGTATATAGATAGTGTTGATACATCAATTATCTTTAATGGTGATATAGATATTATTTCCACTGACGAAGAATGTGCAGTTCATATTGGAACTACTGTAACGGGTCAAGGCAGACGAAGCGTTGCTGTAGGTGACGATGCTGGAACAACAAGTCAAGGTCAAAACGCTGTCGCAATAGGTCACAGAGCGGGTCAAGGTAGTCAAACACAAAACGCCGTAGCAATCGGTAATAACGCTGGGGAAGTGGATCAAAAAGATTCGGGTGTCGCCATCGGTTTATTTGCTGGTAAGACAACTCAAGGATTACACGCCGTAGGAATTGGACTACAAGCGGGTGAGACAACTCAAGGCGATTTCTCTGTATGTATCGGCGAAAATGCGGGACAAGTAACTTGCGGTGATTATGCCGTTGCTATAGGTCATAACGCTGGTGATAATAATTCAAGTGATTACGCCATAGCAATCGGCGATAATGCGGGTCAAGAAAGTCAAGGCGAAAACGGTATTGCTATTGGTGTAGGGGCGGGACAAGAATCTCAATTAGAGAACAGTATCGCTATTGGACTTAACGCTGGACTACAAGACCAAAACGAAAATTGTGTCGCTATAGGTCACGACGCTGGGGATTTCATTCAAAAAGAATCAGCAGTAGCAATTGGTTACAATGCTGGACGAATTAATCAAGAGGAAAATTGTGTCGCATTAGGTGCTGGTGCTGGAACTGGTATTGCTCCAAACGGTCAAGGACAACACGAAAATAGTATTGTAATCAACGCACGAGGTCAATTAACACCATTAAATAGCGTTCAACAAGATTCCTTTTATGTTGCCCCTATTCGTGGAGTAGCTCACGGTTTAGGTGTTGGTGTAATGAAATATGATTCAACTACATTTGAGATAACATATTCCACAAATTAAATATATCAAAATTTAATTATCAATTAATATTAAAACATGTCTAACGCATTGGGAGATCGTAGTTCAACAAAAATACTAACTGCCGAACAACTAGGCACACCGAGCAATCATGTAAAGGTTGCGTATATAGATAGCATTATTCCAGCTCCACCTTTTACTGAAGATCTACAAGCAACATGCGATATAGGTAATACAACAACTACACCTATCAATTGCGAAAGTTTAAATGTTACTGGTGGGGCTGGTAGTCCTTACGGTATAGTCAGTGTAGAAGGAATTAAAGTTAATAGTGGTGGTATAACTTTAGATACGGACGATCTTGTTGTAAATGATGGTTCTATTACTGTTGCTAATGGTGATATTGATGTAACTGTTGGTTCTATTACTGTTGCTGCTGGTGCAGTTATTGCTGGAACTACTGTAACTGCTGGAACTGGTATTACTGCTACTGCTGGTGATATTACTGCTACTGCTGGGGGAATTATTGCGAATGGTAATTCTTTATTAAATAGAGTTCAATATAATACATTTTACGGTGGATCAAGTTATACCTCACCTATAGCTATAACTAATATTGCTCCTTATGTAGCATTTACATTACCAGTAGATACATATACTTTTGTTCTATTTGCTACTCATGCTGCAAGTGGATCATCAAGTTTTCCATTTGAATTACATACCAGTCTTACAGATGTGATGAAAGATTATTCATTAATTGTAAGCGGACAGACTGCTAATAACAACGGTGCTGTATCAATCGGCTATAGTAATATCGTATCTGGAGATAGTGTTTCAGATCCTACTAATAAATCTAAAATAACTGTAATAGTTAATACTGCTGTCGGTGCTACTACACAAGTAATGAAATTTATTGTAAAATTAGTATATTCCCCAAGTCCATAAAAAAGTATAAAAGTCCATTGTACTTCCGCTATTTTCCCATATGAGAGTGTTCCTTAGGAGATGTTGAGCAAGGCAATGGACTTTTATACTTTTAAGAATTAAATTAAATATTATTGTATTATTATAAATAATGGCTAAATGTGATGAAAAAACGGGAGGTTGTTGGATACAAAAAGCATTAAAAAATAAAGGTGCTAAAAACAAACCAAGAGGAGAGGGAACTCTTACCACATCAGCAAAACAGCACCATATGAGCGTAAAACAATTCGCAAAAGATGTTGATAAAAATCCAGATAAATATAAAAAAATTACAAAACAAAGAGTTAATTTATATAAATCTTTAAAAAAGTAAGAAATGAAATAAATAATATAGATCTATTATAAAAATGTCCGTAACATCTCTCGGTGCTGAAGCTACTTGTGGGACTCTTACATGTAATAAACTAAATGCAAAAGCTGGTGGTGGTGATATTCATAAAATTACTGGAGATCTTGAAGTTACTGGAGATCTGATTGTTGATGGTTCAACTACATTCACAAATAAAAGTGTAAATGATGAATTTGAACTTAAAGCTTTTACTGGTGGTTCTGGTGAGGTTGGTATGCTTCTCAATGATAATACTAATAAATGGCGTATTGAGGCGTATGCTCCAACCAATCAGTTAGAGTTTAGTGTTGATACTGGTGGCGGATCAGAACTTACTATTGCAACTTTTAATACAACTGGAGGCTGTACTATTCCAGCCGCAACTCTGAACCTAGCTTCAACAACACCACCAACTCCAGCCGCAGCAGTTCCATCAACTCATAAGTTCGCAATTACAATAGATAATGTGGTTTATGAATTACTTTTAAACAAACCTCCATAAATAAATAAAAAATTAAATATTATATTATTGTAAATATGGAAACAAATGCTGGTAATTCTGGATTGTCCGAATCATTTATATTAGGTTTAATCGCAAGTGTTGGAGGATTAATTAGTTTAGTTTTTGCATCTATGAGGAAATCAAGATGCGGCGATATAAGCTGCTGTTGCGGTTTGTTTCAGTGTAAAAGAACTGTTTTAACATCAGAAGAATTGAAATTAGAACCAATTAGTCCAAAAAAATTGAATGGCGCAATTTAAACTAACATTTTCCAATTATCATTAACATTACATTTATTACATAAAAATTGTCTAAATAAATTAGTAGTGTGATCATGATCCATACAACGCTTATTCGTTTCATCAAATACATACTTACATACATCGCATTCCGAAGTATCTAAATATTTATCATATAGATCTGAATAATTATCATGAATTAATCCTCTTTGTTTCCAATTACTTATTGTTTTTACTTTTTTACCTTCTGGAGTTTGGTTATATTCTTTTGCTTTTTCCTTATTATTTTCTCTGTATTGTTTAGAATATTCTTTCATATATTGCTTTTTCTTTTCTGGATCTTTATAAGGCATACCTATATTATATATAATATTATGTATTAATCCTTTAAGCGAATTTAATTTCTTTAAGTATAGTATAGAAATGGATAATAAAGATTACATAAATAGCAAAATAACTTGCCCAGTGTGTAACCTATGCTATGCGAAAAATTACTTATTAGTGCATTTAAATAAACAACATGGTAACATATATGGAACACCGCAATGGGAAAGTTCTAGGTATGCTAAAAATTTTATAATAATAAAAGCCGAACATCGTAAAAGATGGGGCATAAGTGTATTAGATGATAACGATTTATAAGTCGTCGTCTTGGATAAAACAAGGTTGGTTTTGTAAGTCTTCTTTAAAATCATTATTCCATTTAATAAAACTTACGCAGTTTTTATTAGAACCATTAACTTTTTTCTGTTTAACTTCAAATCCATTAGCATTTAGTCGTTTAGCAAATCTGCCTTTATCTAATTTATTATCGCTAAAGGAATTGTGTAATTCTAACAGTTCAACAGTAGTAATGCGATCTTTTTCATCATTTGTCTTAATTACTGCTTCGTCCATATAAGTTTTAACACTATCAATATCTTTTTTGTATTGATTAATGCTATTTAATACAGCTTTTGGTTCTCGCAGCCCTTCAGATTTATAAATCTTGAAATATTTTGTAAGAAAATGAAAGAAATCCATATTCATATCCTCAAGTTTATCTTTAAGATTAATATCAATTTGTTTCTCATTTTTGTTTTTTGGATTAACTGTATCTACAAATACATACTCAAATAGAACAACAACTATCCGCTGTAAAAGACCGAAATCGCAATCTGTGAAGTGTGGTAAATGATTGGTTTGAATAAGTGGTTTGAATGTAGGTTTGAACTCATGAAATTTACTCTCTTGTAGATTTCTTGCCTTGAGTGGGTCGCCACCAGATAATGATTTAAATTTACTTGTTAAATATTTAGTTGAACCTTCTGGTTCGTGCGTCATACTAATACGGCAGTTTTCTAAATCAACTATTTCTGGGTGTGGAGCATTTGAATGCTTATCAGCAATAGTAAAAAAATTGTTATCTAATTTCTGATAGTAATCGCCTAATGCTTTGCGTAGCATTGTATCAGTTGTGCCTTTACCATTGCGTCCAGACCCTACCCAAAAATAACATTTTTCTTCTTTATTACCGCCTTCTAATAAACTACCAATATGTTTTTTGAAATAATATGCGGTTTCTGGGTCTTTAAAATATCCATCAAATAAACTCTCTAATGCATTTTGCTTTTCCGCACTAATTTCCGCATTGTAATTATATCCAGTAGTCATACTGATTTTATCATTTACAGTTCCTTTACGAAATGTTCCAGTTTTTAGATCATAAACACCATTTTTAAATCCAACAAGGGTTTGGTCGGTATTCAGTTTATCAAATAAATCACGGTCTAAAAAGTATTGTTTTGCCTCTTCAACACATGATGCTTTATATGAATTACCTTCAATGGTAGTGGTAGCTTTACCTAATGCTTTACGCTTATCCTCATCGCTGATTGTCTTTTTGTAATTATGAATATATTCTGTTAAATATTCTAAAATATCCTTACTAATAATTGTAACCGCATCTTTGTGTAGTAAATTATAAATACCACCATCAGTTAGTTCAAACCAGCAACCATTACTATAAACATACTTATCGCTATAAGCCTCGTAAAACAATCTAGCTACTACTGAATGAGTTATAGTATTACCAGATTGTAAAAATCTATCCATTGCTGTTTTTTGTGTTTCATTTTGTATTTTGTATTTAATATCCTCCCATTTGAGTTTATTACTTTCTTTTGCGAAATAACATAAAGTTCCAAAACCAGATGGATTTTTACTTTTTTGTTTGCTAAATACATTCCAGTATTTTTCAACACCTCCGTAATTTTTAGAGCGTTTTGAAAATGTATCAAACACCTCCATATCATATCCACAATTGAATAATGCACTACCAATGCTCAACCAAGAACTGTATGCGTCAATAGTTTTTATATCAATAATGTCTAATAGTTCATAAATGTTATCAGATTTAATAAAACTTTTTTCATTATTTACTGATACTTGTTCTGGAATAGGCTGGTTAATTTCTCTTAATTCTTTATCGGCATTAGTTACTTCAAAATCGTATGCGGCATAACTGGCTTGACCGTTAAGTATTTCCATATCATCGTGAAAGTCCGACATTTGAATACGAGCCTTGTGTAGTTCTTTATGTTTCAGTGTAACGAAATAGTGCGGTAATCCTTTTCTTACTGAATTAAAGTAAGGAAAAGCTTGTTTCAATTTTATACTGGCTTCGTGTGCGTCTTGACTATCTACATCAATCTGGGCTATGTCTTTAGTATCAATCCAAATAGCATCGGTTTTGTAATTCTTTTGTCTGTATTTAATTAATTTATTATTATCAAAATCAATATTGTATTTAGGCATTGAACCGTCTGGGTATGGCTTTAGTTTCTTTTCACCGTTCTCAATATTCATAAATACTGGAAACCATTTGATTTTGTTGGCGTTAAGATATTCTAATCCGTTCATTCTTATAATATACAATATATAATTTTTTTAAGTAGTTTAACGCAAATGTTTTAATCCTTAAAAAAATTGTAATATCTTAAGACTTTAAAATTAAAAATGACTTTTTTGACTTTTTAATTTTAATGTATAATTTTGTGATCTAAAATGGCTCACAAAAAAATATGATTAATGCTAAAGTTTTTGAATATCTTAAGGCTTTTCAAAAATTGCAATCATTTCATTAATTTCTTCATTTGTAATATTATTATTTTCAATTGTGCTTGGTTTTGGAATTTTTCCAGTTTTTTTGATATTTCTTAAGGTCTGCTTCTTTAATTTTTCAGATCTATACTTTTTATAATTTTCTCTGCTCCATACTGGAGATTTATATACTTTTGGTTGAGGTTCTTCTAAAGGTAATTCTATATCTTTAATTCTATTGGGAGCA
>Ga0129327_10001549_pt1 | contig 13574 bp, 8 predicted proteins | sample CPBDNA_6_FD_111799 | JGI IMG/M metagenome (GOLD analysis project Ga0129327, IMG submission 111799) | Freshwater to marine salinity gradient microbial communities from Chesapeake Bay, USA - CPBay_Spr_31_0.8_DNA | ecosystem: Environmental > Aquatic > Marine > Coastal | place: USA: Chesapeake Bay... | reverse complement strand
GGTTGAGGGTCATTGTGGCATTCACTGACAACCCTCAACCCAACAACAGTGTGGCACCACACTACCACGCCACGGGGGTTCACCAGCATGGTGGGGGTAAAGGCCGGTCGAGATCCATCCACACACCCCGTGGTGTGAAAAAGTCCAAGCCCAGGCTGAGTGCAAGCGGCAGGCACAGGAGGACCATGTACTCAAAAGGTGGGCTAGAGGCGGAGCTGGTTGAGAAGCTCAAGCCAACCGGCTGCTCTGTGCAAGAAGCGCGGGGCATTAACAATACCAATTGGCGCAAACGCAATGATTTGATGTCACTGTTTGACCAAACATCAGAAGCGCCACGGGAACCGCAGGTTGAGGGGGCGTCCTTGCTTTGCCCTCCGGAGGAGGCTGAACGCCATTGGGTGTACACATTTGTGGGCCATGGCCTCACTTTGCAATGCAAACTCGAAAAGCTGGTGGCCAATTGGTCACCATTGGAGCGCAAGAATGCAAAAACGTGATGTGTCCTGCTTGTGTTGCCCCCTGTTGCTTAGCCTGTGGTTGGGTGCAGGCGCAACCGACGGGCCGTGGCTTGTGCCATCAAGCAGTTTCAAACAGCAAGCTTGGCGAAAAAACCTGAGGGGACAGTTGATGGTGGTGATGAAAGCCCAACAGATGGCCAAGCCGAAAAGGTGCAAAGATTTGTCACCAAAAATGAAGACCTCAAAAGGTATGTGCACTCACTGCACCACCCACAATATTGGCTTTCAGAAGGGGTTGCATACAACAAATGTCGCACATGCTTGCGCTGTGAATGCCCTCAGGTGGGCCTACTGTGGTTGTTGCAGGCGGCATTCCCACAAGCAGGAGGAGCAGCGCTCAAAACAGCAAGATCGGTTGGTTGCTGATGCAGCATTGCGGCATACACACCGTGTTGCCGAAGAGCTGCAGTGGCAAGAAGTCGGTGTGAAATTATATGGCAGACAAACCATCCCTTGCAAATGGCCTCCAGTTGCAGGGGTGCCTTGTGCCCATCAGCATGACTCGGTCTGTGCCAAAGCTGCTGTGGTTGATGAGTATTTTGAACAACTGCAGAACTTGCATCGCAGAATTTTCACGTGCCCATGCTGCCTTCAACGCACAGTGCACCATGGCACACCAGAGAGTGGTGTCCACCATAACTCTGGCGAACCTGCACTTTGCCGCAATTGTTACCAATACCCCCAAGGGTTCCAAGCTGTGCTCGCAGCTGAGTTGGACATGAGACCTGAAAGGGAGCCTGATCCCACCAAAAAAGCGGCCAAGCTGGAATGGGCACTGCTGTTGCACAAGCATGGGCGTTTGCTGCCAATGGAGGAGTGCTTGCTTTCGCCAGTGTTGTGCTTTGTCAAGGTGCGCTCTGCACCATTGTCTCATTGCCCATGCCTACTGCTGGGTGGTAGGTGGTGACATTGAGTGGTGGACAGCTTGGATATCGGCAATCTGTTATCAACTTCTTGTCAGACAATGTTGACACTGTGCACCAGTTGCCACGGCTGCCCACACAGGTCAAGGTCTTGGTGTATGATAAGTTGGATGCTCAAGGCCATGCCCATGCACTCCATGTCCGCAGGCAGGCTGTTGCAGACTACTTGAAATTCTTCATGGCTCACAATGGGCTGTACAATGGTGCCATGCAAGCAGGCATCCCACCGGTGCAAGAAGCTGATGATCATTGGCAACACATCCCTGAGGATGGCCCCCTTCAAGGTGTGCATGTTGAGCAAATTGAGAAGGATGACATACAAGGTGATGCCAACGAGGCTTCGAACGTGGACATCTCCATGGGAGAAGTTGCAGACAAGGACACAATGGAGAGTGGTGTGCATGGAGACCCAGAATTACGGCAATCTCAATGGGACACTGCCATGGGTGAGTGCCGCTTCCGTGGCCACAGTCATTGCCAACGAATGTTGCCCTATAGGCGCCACACACATCAACAGCATCACACTGATGAAGTGGTTGCGCAGCCCATCAGTGATGGCCAAGGAGCTTGCGTTGGCATTCAAAGCACAACACCACTTGGATGTCAAGGATTGGAGGCACCAAGAGCTCATCCTGAGCTCCTTGCATGGCAAACTACCTGGTGCTGGCAGAATGGCAACTTTGAGCTGCAAAGCATTGTCATCAAGTTTTAGCAAGATTCTTTCGAGCAAGGAGCTGTGCCACAGTGAGGAGCGGCAGTTGGTGCATGAGCTGAAGCCACATTTTGCTAAGACATCAGAGGAGACCCACACCTTCGATCGCATGATGGATGGGTCTCGATCAAATGACACTGTGGAGCACATGCACATGTTGCTGGAGGAGCATTTGGGTGCACCCGCCACTGTGGGGCCAGCTTTGAAAGGCTCATCCAATATTGCAATATCTGGCCTGGCATTTCCATCTCTGTTCCCCCTTGGCACTGGCCACTACGAAAACCCACGCCAAGTCAACATGCAATGGTATCAATGGGCGAGGGCCCTTGTGAGGTTCCATGACGGCAGATTTGCAACACACTCGACGTTCCCATACTTTTTGTTGAACACATTGCAAAGGCAGCAATCCTTCGACAATGCCAGCCTCTTCATGCAACGAGATATGCGCTTTGACAGGAAGACGTGGGATGACCTCGAAAAGCTGTCTCACCAGGACAAAGTGAAAACATTCAAAAAAGTTTCAGCAGCCGCTGCCAACACCCAAAACAGTGATGGATACTGGCAAAAGCAAAAGCTCGACTTGTTGGCTGCTGTTGATCAACTTGGTGACCCCACGTTTTTCATGACCAACTCACATGCAGACACACATTGCCCTTACTTGGCTCAGTACATCAAAGTGCATGCCCAAATTGAGGGTGGTGGGGTAGATGACCCTGACCACCCATCATTTTCTGATGATGCAAAGACGGCTGTGAAGATTGCAAATGTGGTCAAGTACCCCCACCTTGTGGCTGAGTTTTTCCACTTAAAAACTGAATTGATGGTTGCATATGTTGGTTCCACCATGGGGGCTTTGGCCCATTGGTGCCGTTATGAATGGCAGATGAGGGGCAGCACACATGTCCATTACTTTTTGTGGTGCAAAGATGCCCCACAGCTTCACTTCTTGGATGACTGGGTCACTGATGTTGTTGACAACCTGGGGTGGAGGGATGAGCCCATCACTGAGGAACTGGGGCAGGAGCTTGTGGATGCATTGAACCAGCACAGCAACGCCCAATGCAGTCAGCCCGGGGAGGCGCAACAGGCCATTGGCTTCTACACCAACTTGTGCAGCAGATGGAACAACTCATGGGACTCAGAGGGCGACTGCCCAGTCAAATTGCATGACAAGCATGCATCCAAAACATGGCATGTGCCAATGGCGCAAGGTGCAACAGCAATCAGCCAGCAATTGCTACAGTGTGTACAAGAGGACAGGGCAGCCATACTCAACGACACAGGTAGACACGTGCCCCACAATGTCAACTACTGCATGAAGAGGGCCCCTGACAACACAATTTACTGCCGGTTCCATTACCCACAAGACATCAAACAGCCCAACACATCACACTTCCGGGCCAAGATGGCAGGGGGGGGTGTGATGTGGGAGTTATACTTCCCCATCAACGACCCGTTCATGTTGATCACTAATGCGGAGCAATCTGCCTCGCAGCGCAGCAATGTGGATTGCAAGCCTTTGGTGGGCCATCATGCGTGTGTGCAATATGTTTGCAAATATGCAACCAAGTTGGAGTCTGCCTCCCAAACATTCAACACCAGTATGGCCCGGGCATTGAGCGGCTTCCATTGGCAAGGTGATGATGGGGCAACTGGTGAGGGGGGAGATGGGGGTGGGCCAACTGAGGGTGACACTAATGGCCCCATACGTGACACAAAGACCAAGCCCTCGAGGGATGTGTACTCCTCCTTCTTGATGCAGCAAAACGGTGCCAGGAACTGGAGCTCTCAAGAAGTGGCACATGTGTTGATGGGCATCCCCTCAACAACCAGCAGCCACAAATTCCGCAGTTTCTCAACTTCCAATTGGAACAAATTGAAACAGCGTGACACCAATGGCAATGTGGATGAATTTGGTGATGCTTTGGAGGCCAACAAGTGGGAGAAGTACTTGGACAGGATGTCAACGATGTGGAGCATGGTTGCAGACCTGGACACAACACAGCGGACCATCTACGGGCAGCTGCCAATGGACCAGCAAGAGTGGGTTGCACATATTCGTTTCTGCAACATGCTGTGCTCAAACATGTGTGCTTGTAGGTTGGCGCGCATGGCTGCAGACGTCTCACAATGCTCTTTCATTGATTTTTGGTCAAAGTACAAATTTTCAAGTGATGGCCGCCCCAAGAAAAACGCTTCCAAGGACAAAACAAGGAACCAGATAGAGCACATCACAGAGCCAATGGTGGTTGTGCCCAAGCCTTCCGTAGCATTGAGTTGGTCCAAGCCTGGACACTGCTGCAGGCCATGGTATTGTGAATGCATGCTCAAACGCCACAAACCATTCTTGTGCAAACATGGTTATTTGGACTACATGGCCGGGCACCAAGGTGATTTTGAAGCGGCCTTTCAGGAATTTGCAAACAGTAGTGGTGCACCAGCTGTAGTCAAAGATGCTTTTGCCAGGTACAACAAGGAAGAGCCTTCAATGGGTGACCCAGATGCCCCATCAGATGGTGGGGAGTCAATCCATGAGAAAACTTGGGCAGAGGATGTGGACCACATTTTTCAAAACATCAACCCAGAGTTCACCAATGCACACCAAGCTTCCCAAGAAGCCAACTTTGATTGGGTGGCACACACAGCCAACAACTACACTGATGCACTTGTTGCAGAAGCTGGCAAGTGGATGCAAGTGGCTAGTCATGCTGATGGGGAGAGGCAACCCATCCGTGTCGACCCAGCAACCCTTAATGCTGACCAAGCTTTCATTTATCGATCTGTGCTGGAGCATGATGCCCGGTGGGAGAGAAGGACACCACACCAACCTTGTCAACCATATCTGGCAATGATCAACGGCACTGCAGGCTCTGGGAAGACATATCTCATACACGCCATCATGGACGCCCTTGAGGGGCGAGCGGTGGCGGTGGCGCCAACAGGTGTCGCTGCTGACAACATCAATGGGCAAACGTACCACAGCCTTTTGAAAACACCGATCCGTGCACAAGACCGCAAGAACACTGCCATCATCAATCCCAGCAAACAAAAGCATTTGAACAAAGTGTTCAGGGAAAATTCGCCAAAGGTGGAGTATGTGATTTTGGATGAAATGTCAATGATTGGCAAAACGAGCCTGGGCCACATTGAAAAAATGATGCGGCATGCCACGGGCAAAGAGGAAATGTTCGGTGGGTTGAATGTCATCTTGCTTGGTGACCATGGGCAGCTGCCACCTGTTTCTGATGGGCGCTGTTATTCATGGGACTCTTGCAAACACAAGAAGAATTCTCCACATTGCCGTTGCACGGACAACACATGTGGTGCAGTGCACCGTGGTGATTGGAAAGACACATGCACCCATTGGCACAGAAAAGGTTTGGAAGCATATGAGCACATCACCAACAGCGGGCATGTGTTCTACTTGACGACCATCCAACGTTGCAGTGGGTCGGATGACCTCTCCCAAGAGTTTAGGGAAGTGCAGATGGCAGCAAGGGGTGGCACCTTGACTCAGAAGGAGCATGATTGGCTGTACCAGCATTGCAGCATCAAAGCACACCAAACACGTGGGACACTGGGAGAATTCGAGAGTGCAACCCGGCTGGTGGCTACACGCAAATTGAGGGACCAAGTGAATGCTGCAGACATGGAGCAATTGATACGCAATGGTGCTCCCAGCATTGTGGTCAAAGCAATGGACTCTGACACACAATGGCTGACCTTGAAGGAGGATGAGAAAAGGTTGCATGATGAGTTGGCCTTGGCAGTTGGGCAAAATGTGATGGTCAACTGGAATTTGACAGTGAAACATGGGTTGGTCAATGGCACAAGAGGTGTTGTGGCAGAGGTGTTGGTCAATGCAAAAAACATCCCGGTGGCAGTCATTTTGGCAGTGAAAAAGGGGGGTGACGGGCATCCAGGGTATTCAGGCCCAGAATGGCCCCATGAAACAACATATGGGCCAGCACCTGCGGGTCACTGCTTTGTTGCCATTGGCATGAAGACAGAGGAGCACAGTTTTGGCGGCAAACCCCAAACCCGCACACAGTTCCCTTTGATGGAGGCGGCTGCTCTCACCATACACAAAGCTCAAGGCCTCACATTGGCACGGGTGAGGTATGATCCCGGTGACAGGGAACCCTTGACTTCGGTGGGGATATTCTTTGTTGGGCTCACCCGGGTCAAACACCCCCACCACTTGATGTTGGTTGCTGGGAAACATGGCTTCCCCAACCGAGAGCGCCTCACAAGCATTGGCAACATGGCATCTTTGATATCGCGGCACAACCATGAGGTGGAGCTTTGGCACAAATTCCAGCGCACATGTGACAAACTTAGGGCACTTGGGTTGCAACCAGGGCCAGCAGCGGCAAAGAGGGCACCCACATACCGCACAGCTAATGCCAAGCAACCAGCCAAGGCAAAACCCACCAAGGGTGTTGCAACACCCCCTGCCTCACCAACACCCAAGCACTCCCAGCAGCAAAAGCAAGTGGTCCCAAAAGCTCCACAAAAAAAGGCCAAGTCAAGTGGCAGCCACAGCGGCCACCAAGCAATTGTTGACCACCACCGCAATGTATTGGCCACAAGGGGGATGGAATGGCCAGTTGGAGTTCAAGGATACAGCTGCCCAATGCCTACTTGGATGCACCTGTGCAAAATGGGTGGCATGCAGCTGCGTGTGAGGGTGGTGGACTTTTACAGTGACCCGTCAATTGGGGCCTCGGGGCAATTTATGGATTATCTCTCAAACTTGTTTCCCAACCCGGATGCAGTGTTTGACACGCCACACACTCCGGGGTGTAAGCACCAAATTGGCTCCAGTTGTGGGATGGTGGCAGCCATGTCAGTGGCAGCTATGCGGGTAGCAGTGCCACATTGGATGACTGTCCACTTGGGGAGAACAACGGATGGTGAGGTCATACCAATGTGCAATCAGCTGTTGCGGACACAGCTTCAAAACCTGGGGGCTTCTTGGATGTTGTATGACCACCATGTGGAGCAACTGGTGCAAATGGCAACAGGCACTGACAAGGGTGGCCTTGCCCAATTTTGCACAGTTGGGTCTCTTGACCAGTGCTTGGCCAAAGTCACAGAAGACGTGCATGCACATGCAATGATGCCTGGAATCCCCATGCCACCCAAGTGGGTGGTGAGCAACACCCAATTGAGCACCAGCAGTGGCTTTCATTGGTTCACTGTTGGGTACCAAGTTGTGTGGAATGGATAGGGCTGGGCACCTCCAGGGCAAGTGGGTTGGCACATGTTGTCTGGGCATGCACAACATGACACAACACACATGGATGTAGTGGGGTGCCTGGGTGTGTGTGTGTTTGTGCATTGCCCCTTGCCTTTCCACATGTGGCTGAGGCTGGCCTTGTGCAGGGTGCAAATCTTTGGGAAGGCAGTTTTGCCCCCAGCCCTTGAACAGCAGCCTGTCTTGCCGGATCCACAGCACCTGCCACTCTGTACTGCGCCCCCAGAAAGTGGCCAAATGGTGTCCAAACTGAAGTCCAAACCTCTGAAGCTCAAAACAACTCCTCCAACATACCAGAGGCTCCTCAAAAGTAGTTGACCACTGGCGGTGCTGGTGATTACACTTCTCCACTTTTGTGGTTGTAGACTCTTATTTGGTGCCCAAGCCCAAACCACTCTCAATAGCTGATGTGCAGCTTTGTGAGTGTGTCAGCCCCAATAATGGACCAGCCTGCCTGGAGGACTGCCTAAATAGGTGGGACCAATGGTGTGCAGGCAGTGGCTGTGCCTGAGTGTTGTCCAGGTGTCTGTATATGGAATGTGCCAGTGGCCACTGCCCTTGCAATGACCAGTGTTCCAATCAGAGGTTTCAGAAGCGTTTGTACAAAAAGACCGAGATTTTTCGGGTGAATGTTCTATCTTGCCACGTCTGCATTTGTGGTTATCAGCCCTGGCATTCTATAGGCTGGTGGAAAAGGTTTTGCGCTGAAGGCTGCAGAAGTGATCCAAGCAGGCGAATTTGTGATGGAGTATGTTGGTGAAGTTATTGACGATGCAGAGTGTGAGGCACGTTTGCTGGACTACAAGCAATATGTAGGGGAGAAGCACATTTATTTGATGGAGCTGAATCGTGATGTTATCATTGATGCCAGCAGAAAAGGCAACAGTGCACGGTTCATCAACCATTCATGTGATCCCAATTGTGTGACTCAAAAGTGGTATACCATTGCCCATCGTGGGTGTGTCTGACACTACGTTATTGTGTTGTGTGCATTACAGGCGTGTGGGCAACGAGACCTGTATTGGTATTTTTGCATTGAAAGACATTGTGGTGGATGCAGAGCTCACATATGATTACATGTTTCAGCACTTTGGCGAAGCGATGCCATGCCATTGTGGCGCCCCTCAGTGCTCTGGCATCCTCGGTGCCACTCTTCCCCCATCTGCTCGTGCCCAACAGCTAGCAGATCAACACACCCCCAAAAGTGAAGCTGTGAGTGTTTGCAAGGGTAGAGTTCCATCATGCATTTCGCCTAGATTGTGTGTGGGTGGGGGTTTGTAGCTCAAGCCATTGCAGTGTGCAAATGCCCACACCGATGCTTTACAAGAGCAGCAATATTATGTGCAGATGATTCTTGCTGGTCAGCAGCTGTGTCAGAAGTCTCCCGGGTTGTTCTTGCTTCGCAATTTAGTGAGCTCCATTCGTGGGCACCGGCGGTCTCATCTACCCAATGCCTTATCGACGACTTCATCAGGGTCTCTGCTGGATTTCAAGCCGTGTGGGATGGATGGGGCTGGGCACCTCCAGGGCAAGTGGGTTGGCACATTTGGTTTGGGCATGCACAACAAGGCACAACATACACATGCATGTGGCCCCAACGGTGTGTGTGTGGGTGGGGGTGGGTGTGAGGCGGGGGTCAAGGGGTTGTTGAGTTGCAATGCCCACAGGATGTCCGTGCAACGGCGGGAGTGGCCTATGTTGCCAAGTGTGGTACGTTTCCTAAGATTTGATGTCCCAACTTTCTACCGGTGGTGCCAATACATTGGCCTCCTCAACAGCACACAGATGTGGAAAAGGTGGTTGCAAACACCACCAACAATGTGGCAGCTGTTGGATGCTGTGACGTCAAATCTCCAACAATCAACCAAGAGCCTGCTCCAATATGTGTGGCCTAACCGGTATGCCAAGAGGCTGGCACATTGCATTGAAATGGTGAAGTGGGGCTTTGACCCTTGGAACAGGTCTTTGCACCCTCCATCACATCAATTGTTGTTGAGCATCGACTACAACCCAGTTGTAGACCACTTGTTCAAGCAAGGGGACACAGTGTACTTGCAGGACACAAAGGTGGCTTTGAAAGCAGAGGGGCCTTGGTGGGAGGCCGCTGTGGAGAATGAGGTTGTGCCAAGTGGCAGCAGTGACGCCGGGGACAACATGCTTTATTATGGCAAGAACTTGGTGGCCAGGCACAGGAATGCCATGGCCATGAGCAGCTTGGGCCTCGACAAGCTTCGGCAAGGTAAAGTGCCGTCACACCCTGTGCTGCCCATTGTCAAAGGCAATGACACCAATGGGGTGGTTGAAGCGGTGGTCACAAAGTGCTCTGGATCTTTGATGGTCTTGTCCAGTGGGTTCAAAGTCATGAATCCAAAACCACTGCCGAGAGGTGAATGCAGATCCTGCGCAGAGATGCTTGCATGGAGTTTGCAGCGTGGCAAACAGCTAGGGTTTGTGATTGGGTCTGTTGCATGGCTGCATTGGCCAGACCATGGAGGGTGGTATGCAGCCACATTGCAAAACATCACACTCTCGGATGTGTTGGAGTTCTTGTGTGCTGATGGTGATTGCATCGATTTGAAATGCCGCGATGGGCACTTATATGCTTTTTTCTCCGATGGTGATGGTGGCTTGAAAGTCCCTTATGCTAAGGAGCCCCCAATACACTCGGGGTGTTGGACTTCTGAGGGCCTTGGCCAGCACTGTGCAGATGGGTGGGGTTTGTCACAACAAGTGCGGTGTGATCCCCCCCCAAACCACCAGACACCGGAACATGAGTGGACAAAATTCCCTGTGGGGCGACAATTGCCAGTGCGGCTAGGTGATGTGGTGCTTTGCCTGCAGAACACAAGCACCAGCGTGGACAGGGTGTCCTTCATTGGTGTGCTGGTGGACAAGGTGCCTGGTGACATCGCACAGTACAAAGTGAGGGTGCCATGGCACATGGAAACTGATGGAGAGGTGATGAAGACAAGGGGGGATGGCAACCGATTGAAAGAGGCATTCCAGTCCAATTGGTGGCAAGACATCACAATCACTGAAACAGTGTTCAATGACTACTGGGTTGTGTGGGGCAGCAATATGGACGACAACTACTTGGCATTCTGCGATCATTTCAATGCTGGCCAAGCAGCCACAAGCAGCGAAGGCAATGGCATGTGGAATCAGCTGCAGAACCTCAAGCAACTGTTGTTGGGCTTGGAAGCAGCCCTCAAGGTCACCAGCATGCGTGCTCAGAAGTTGTGGCAATCGAGAATCCTCGGCTGGAGAACAGAAGTTCATGGTGCAATGCAACCGTCACAGATCACTTGCTTGTATGAGGAGCTCCTGTGCCAAATAAAAGTTGAGCACATGACTGAAGTGTATTTTTCTGGGTATGCGAGCCAGAGAAACACATCAGGTGGACATGTCACACCATTGATATTGGAAGATGCACACAGTTGGTTCCAAGAGGCAGGGGCCATGTACAAGGATTGGGACCCAACAGCTGAAGATGGTGTGCCAAATTTTGGCCAACTGTGGGCCAATTGGGGTGGTGTGCTTGAGTACATGTCGGTGTTCCCTGTGCGGTTGCAACACCTGTCACATTGCGAACCCATCAACCCTTTCCAACACTGTGCATTGAAAGACAAGATTGTGGTGGTGGATGTGGGTGCAGGTGTTGGTTCAGTGATGTATGCTGCCAGGAGGATCCGGGAGCACCTGGCCAAGATGGAAGGTGACAAAAGGGACTGGGTGTACTATGTATTTGAAATTGATGACAACGCCCTGGATTTGATTCGCAAGTGGTTTGCAGCTGAAATTGACAATGGCAATGTGGTGTTGTTGGGTGACATGCACCAGTTCCGTGAAGACATGGTGGATCGTGGCCCACCAAACAAAGTGAAAATCAGTGTTGATTGCACCTACATAACAATCCAAGGCACAAAGTGCGATGATGGAGACGTGGAAGCAGGCATGGCTTTGCTTTTGATGCCTGAAAATTGGGAGGGTAATCTCAATGTCAAGGAGACACACCGGCAGTTGCAGTCTGCTTTGAGAATTGTGAATCACACACTGTGCCACAACAAACATGCCGAGGTGGATTTTGAGAATGTTGAGAGCATGAGCACTGTGGTCGAGAAGGGCATCTTCAAAGTGTTTGATGGGGCGGCACGCTTCAAAACCATACTCAATGAGGCCATGTTCTCTGCAACCTGCCGGCGCCGGCTGAGGTGGGGGAACTACTTTGTTCTTGCGCCCATAATGTGTGCTGGGCCAGTCGGCATGTGGCAAACATTTCTAGGCAACCCTGAGGTGGGTGGGAAGGTTGCCCCCGCCATCAAGTCAAGATGCATCACCAGGGGGTCACAAAACCGCCATTTTGAAAGCAAACACTTGCCACTGTGTTGTGAAGCCCACGAAAGCACCAACAAGGATGTGGTAAAACGGGAATACAATGCTGTGTGGTGCCCAATGGAAAACAGGTTGGTTGCCATGAGTGACAGCGAGACAGAATTGATGCTTGGGTATTTCAATGGCATGACTGCACCAATCAAAACAGCAGAGGGCCGGAAGAAGCTGTTGGCAAAGGTGTTTGCTGTGAGGTCACAAGAATGGCTGATGTGGCACTCAGTGATGCCTTACCAACTCATTGTGGATTACATGATTGGGCAGCACATAAACAGTGTGGGGGTATTGTGTCGCACAAATATGCCTTGATTTGGTTGCCATATTCACACTGCCCCAACAGCTCCTTGTGGTGTGAGTATGCGTGGGTGTGTGTGTGTGGGTGGGTGTTCTGTGGCCGATGAGTGTGGTGGCAGGTTGACTTGGCAACTGCCCAAATGGACGCATCCTTGCTCAAATGGCTCAAAAACAATGATGATGGCGCAGCCACACAGTCACCCACCATCAACAGCCATGCCCAATCAAGCCCTGCCCAAGGGCGTGCCAACACCACCACAACTGCAGCACAGCGAGCTGGCACTGATACACGGGCAGCGCTGGCATCGCCAAGCATCAGCAACTCCATCAGTGTGGCTATGGACAAGACCCACAGTCCCAACGTTGCAAACAACGCACCAAACATGTCGAACACCGAAAGCTCACCAGCTTTGACATCGGCAACATCTCCGGTGGTGGATGCTATAGCAAATGCAGCGAATCAGGGCGGAGACAAGGCTGCAAAGGTGGATGCAAAGGATCCACCCACCAACACAATGGGGCATTGCCACTGTTTGGCAAAGGCTCCACCCATTGATTGTTTGCTGCACAGGTGGACAGCAACGAGGTGTTCATGTCCAAGACGCAAGTGGATCAACTGATCAAGATGGCAGAGAACAGGGTGTCAGCCCAACACCGAAAGGAGAAGGCAGAGTTGCAATCACAACTCAATGACCTCAAGACAAGGTGTCTTTGCAGCACACCGTGTGCAAGCTCAGCTTTGTGTTGGTAGGCTAGGGCCACAACTGAAAGACTCCACCAGTACTGACTTGACTGTGCACCAAGTGTGTGCAAATTTGGACAAGAGCTGGCACACCTTGAAACACAATTTGGTGACTGAGAACAAAGAAACCAGGCAACTTGTCGACAAAAATGATGGAAAAGTCGAGGGGCTCCTGCAAAACATAAACAAGACGGTGGGGCAAGTCGAAATCAAACAGACGAGCAATGAGCAGTACATGAATCAAGAGTTCGGCAACTTCAACACCCTGAGCAAAACAATCATTGAAAAACTCACGACCGCCGAACAAAACATTGCAGCATTGCAGGCAGTGAGCTTCGGGGAGGATGAGGAGCGCCCAAACAAGATGCCCAAACTTGACTGACATGGGGCGATGCATGTCTTGACATGTGATACCACCAGATGGGGTGGGTATGCCTTGAACCTTTTGAACAAATGGAACATTTCATGTGCCCTGGTGATGGGCCTCCTTTTTAGACATGTGGCAGTGGTGGATGTGTGGTGGATTGGTCATTATACCCAACATGCGGCAATTGAAAGTTTTAAACTAGGCCCAATTTTGTGGAATTAATCCAGCACCAATCAATTAACAGCATGTAATGCAATGCAACAGTTTAACAAGCTGCCAACACACTGTCAATGAGATGGGTCAATGAGAACATGTTGCTGGCTGCCACACTTGAGGAGCCGGCCCCCCCACCCCCGGTGGGTTTATCAT
>Ga0129327_10001543_pt1 | contig 13594 bp, 7 predicted proteins | sample CPBDNA_6_FD_111799 | JGI IMG/M metagenome (GOLD analysis project Ga0129327, IMG submission 111799) | Freshwater to marine salinity gradient microbial communities from Chesapeake Bay, USA - CPBay_Spr_31_0.8_DNA | ecosystem: Environmental > Aquatic > Marine > Coastal | place: USA: Chesapeake Bay... | reverse complement strand
TAGGGCAGGTTCTTTATAAAAAATCCGCTTGATTAGCCAGTTTTACTAAAATTGGCTAATCAAATATTTCTCAACAATCGCGTTTTAAGGATAAAAAACCCTTAAAACTGCACGGACTATTGGCCAATCAAAATAAAGAATATGATTTTAGCTAAGCAGCATAAAACAATTCAATATTTTTTAACTCCGTAATAAGGTCACTAAATAGTACAATTAAATACATAATGATTCAAATTTATTTTTAGCGCATTCATTGAATCCAATTAATTGATTATAATTAATTAATTATCAGCCACTTATTATTTCTAAAAAAAATATTTATTTTATCTTTATCATCCAAACGGTTTATTACCCTGTCACATATTCCACCATTCAAATAACTCTATAAATCAATATTTTACGTAAATTGCCTCTTATTCTTGAAAAAATAAAATTTTTGAATTACCCCTTACCCTTTTTCCTCCTATACACTTAATGGACGCTATTAATTTCCCACATAAAAAAGGATTATTTAGCCTATCTATTTTTTGTTTTTCATAAAAAACTACTCTAAAGGTCTATATTCATTCCCCTCTAACCAACCTCCCTAGACTGAATAAAAAACTTAATTCCAAATCACTATTCCTATTAACAAGATATACAAAACCTACTTGAATAAGAATACGCATGAGAAAAGCCATTAGTAAAGTCGCATTAACCTACTTGTTCCTTATTGTTTCCCAACAATTATTTGCTACCGTTTTACCCATTCAATTATATGACCGTGTAAAAGCCTCTGGGCAAGTTGTGATGGCGAAAGCAGTAGCATCTCATTCCTATTGGGGCGCTCGTAAAGAAAGAATTTATACAGCCTACACCATGCAAGTTCGTTGCTATATGAAAGAAAAAAGCACGACCCCCACCTTTCAATTCATTATCCCTGGTGGAGAAGTAGGCGATGAATTAGAAATAGTGACGCCTAATGTATCTATTGAAATCGGTAAAGAATATGTATTAATTGTAGAAAATGCACCTACCTCAGCTATCAATCCCGATTTAAGTGATGTCGCTGCAAAAATGCCTCAGTTCCAGCCTTATGCACATGTACAAGGAGTAATGGCGTATCAGAATGGGATGTATATTGATTATGTGGAAGGTAAACCAATGGATGAAAAAACAATGCTTAAGCAAATTAGGGACATTACCAACCTAAATGCTGTAACGCCTTCTGGCGAAGATTATACACCAAGAGAATTGGTCGTGGATGCAGACAATGACGGTGTTTGCTCTACCTTAGACTGCGATGATTTAGACCCCAATTATCCAAAACCAATGGGAGCGCCATGTAATGATGGTAATTCAGCAACAAAAAATGACCAGATTCAAGCAGATGGCTGTACCTGTGCAGGTAATGCTGGACAACCAGTAGATTGCGAAAACATAATGGCTTGGGCGGAAGGGCCAATTATTAGAATTGATAATCTTTTCGCCCAATCAGAAAGAATTGAAATCATTGGCAGTGAAACCAACGGACAAGCACAGGTTATTTGTGATGGTAATTGTGGAGACATACAGTTTATAGAAGGGTTAACTTTGGGAAATAAAATATTAAAAATTTGGATGTATGGTCCGAATGAAACTAGTTGTTATAAAGAATTTGTTATTGAAATAAAGGAATATATTTGTCAGGATGATGATAATGATGATTTGTGCAATATCAAAGATTGCGCCCCAAACGATGGAAATTTACCAACTAATGCAGGTACTCCTTGCGATGATGGAGATTCCACTACTTTAAATGATATTATTCTTGTAGATGGTTGTACTTGTACAGGTGTAGAAGCCTGTCCTGTTGATACTAGTACCAGTACCGCAGGCAGGTCTATTGCTATTACTTTAAAAAATACTTCAGGAGATATTAATCCTATTTTCACAACAGGTACCATTGATGATGAAAATGATTTAATCATTGAAGGTAGTGGTTTTGGAAATTCAGCAGGAACAATAGAATTCGACAATAGTGATTCTGGAGGAAGAAGTATTATTACTATTGATCAACCTACAGATATCGTTTCTTGGACAAATGCTACTATTCGAGTAAAAATCCCAACTAGGGCTGGAAATGGAACAATTACTGTAAAATCCAATAATGGATCAGCAGTAGGAAGCACCACCATAAAAATCGGAGCCGCTATCAATTCTTTGTATAGTACCTTTAGAAGTTTTGACAGCAAAACTAGGCAAAATATTAAGCTTACTAATAGAAATGATGCCGGCGGATATACGTTTCAATTAAATAGTACATCAGGTTTTGCGTTTTCAGAAGCAGTGCCTGCTTTAGAAAGAGCTATAGATACTTGGGTCTGTGCTAGCGGTGTCAACTGGCAAATTGATAAAGCTGGAACAACTACCAATTTTGCTAATGATGGTAATTCTGTAATTGTATATGAACCGTTTCTTCCTGCTGGTGTTTTAGGTATTACGACTTCTAGATATAAAGCATCTGGTAATACGTCTTGTAGTCTACATAATACCGTTTGGTATTTAAAAGAATTTGATATTCAATTTCTTCCCAATCAATTATTGGGCAGTTTCTCCTGGAATTTCACAGAATCAGCGCCTCAATTTACTCAATATGATTTTGAAACAATCGCACTACACGAACTAGGACACGCCCACGGTTTAGGTCATGTAATTGATGCAGAAGAAATCATGCATTACTCTGTTCAAAACGGCGTAGAAAACCGAGTAATCAGCCACCATGCACATGAAGGTAGTAATTATAAAACAGCATTGAGTACGCAGCCAAATTGCATTAGTAGTCATGAACCCATGACCCTTTTAGTTCCTACTAACTGTCCCCAGAGGGTAGATGAAAGAAGCACTTCAGCGAGAATAAATTTAATGTTAGAAGGTTATTTTGATAATACTAGCAACCTTTTAAAAACAAGCCTTTTAGACAATAATCTCTTACCAGCAGACCAGCCCTTTACAGAAGAACCCTATAACCTAGGGCAGGGTATTTCGGTATCTAATTTCCCAAATAATGCAGTAGATTGGTTGTTATTAGAATTGAGAGCTGAAAATGATATGAGTATCGTTATCGCCCAAAAACCTGTACTAATCAATAGCGATGGTACCATCGTCGACTTAACAGGGGAGGAATTAGTTACCTTTGAAGAGGTCGAGGATGGGAATTACTATATTGCTGTCTTTCATAAAAGTCATTTACCTATTATTAGTCGGGCAGCTCAACCTTTGAGTAGCAATCCACCAGTTTTTGATTTCTCTGCTTCTGCTGATGCCACTATGGGCAATGACCAGCAAACAGAAATTAATGGAAAATACTTTATGACTAGTGGTGATTTCGACGGAAATGGAATCATCAATAGTTTAGATTTTAATCTTTGGAAACAAGCTGGTGCTGCGGTCAATTCTTATTCTCCTGCCGATGCCGATGGAAATGGGATTATCAATAGTTTAGATTTTAACCTTTGGAAGGCAAATGGTAGTAAGGTTAGTGTTTTAAATCAAAATTAATTGGTAAATTTATTAATAGGAAACTTCAATTTCAACCTCAATATTTACAGCTCGTTTTGAGGTTGAAATTGAAGATTTAGAATGTGTTCCATATTTACTACTATTTTTTCATTTTTATGGCCTTAAATTAAATTCGGTCATTCCCAAAAAAGCTAAAGCTTTCTTCCAAAAACTATCCTTTTTCCCTTTCAAAATAAGCCTTCAATTTTACTACACCATTTTAAAAATATTCCTTTTTCACTCTTCCTTATATCTTCAAAAAGAAATCAGAATTCCTCCTCAACTTTCCTCGTATCTTTGTGGTTCAATTAGCGGATAAATTACCGCTTAAACCTGACTGTATTAAAAAATAGAACCTACCAAGGATGAAAAAGTATATTTACGTATTTGTATTATTGTCCGTTTTTGCGCTCAATACATTATCCGCTAATAACGGAGATGGAGACAATGAAAATGACCGCCAACAAGACTACCAACTTCGCATTAGTAAAACTTCCGAAAAAATTAAATTAGATGGGAAACTAGAGGAAGCTATTTGGCAAAATACAGCCGCAGTTTCTGATTTCTGGTATAGCTTTCCGATTGATGGCAAAAAAGCAGAATTAGCGACTAAAGTAAAGGTGACCTATGATGACAATTTCCTTTATGTAGCGGCAGAAATGTACGACCCAAATGGAACCATTATTCAAACCCTAAAAAGAGATGTCGATTTCTGGAGTGGAGATAATATAGTAATTGTATTAGACCCTGTAAATCAAAAAAGTAATGGATTTATGTTCGGGGTCAATCCGTATGGGGTACAAATGGAAGGCCTACTAACTGGAAATACAGGTGCAAGAAATAGTCGACCTAGTAGTGGTGCCATGAATTCCCGCTGGGACAATAAGTGGTATTCTAAAGCGGCTGTCAGTAATGATAGTTGGACCGCAGAAGTCGCCATTCCTTTTAAATCCCTTAAATACGATGCAACAAAAACAACTTGGGGCATTAATTTTATACGTACAGAAGGAAGTGATAATAGTTTCCATGTTTGGTCACCTGTGCCCTTACAATTTCGCTCCGTCGATTTAAATTATACAGGTGCATTAATTTGGGACCAAGCGCCTAAAAAAACAAAAGGAAATGTAGCTGTTATCCCTTATATTGCAGGCTCTAATTTCAAAAATTTTGAAGAAGGAACACCAACAGATAATAGCTTAAATGTAGGGGTAGATGCTAAAATCGCCGTTACTTCTTCCTTAAATTTAGATGTGACCATCAACCCTGATTTCTCGAATGTAGAAGTAGATGAGCAAGTAACCAACCTAACTCGGTTTAATATTCGATTGCCCGAAAAACGACTTTTCTTTTTAGAAAACACCGATATTTTTGAAGATTTTGGTAATTCTCCAGCGCGTCCTTTTTTCTCTCGGAGAATTGGGATAGATGAGGATGGGACTGCTAAACCTATTTTATACGGCCTAAGATTGACAGGTAATGCTACCAAACGTTTGCGAGTGGGTTTATTGAATATTCAAACTAAAGAAACAGACGAATCGGCAGGACAAAATTATACCGCCGCCGCTTTCCACCAACAAGTTTTTGGTCGTTCTATCATTAAAGGTTTTTTAACCAATAGACAAGCCTATCAAGATTCCGAATTTTCTAATACAGATTATGGTAGAAATGCAGGATTAGAGTTCAATTATTTATCCGATAATAATAAATGGCAAAGTTGGGCAGGTTATAATCATTCTTTTAAGGAAGATATTACCGATAAAAATTATTATTTTAAAGGAGGTGTTCGATATAGGGACAGAAATTGGTCAGGTTTAATAAATTATTACGAAGTACAAGACCAATATTATGCTGATTTAGGTTTTTTAAGTCGATTAAATCATTATGATGCCGTGCAAGATACCACGTATCGAATTGGTTTTGGTTCTTTTTTCTCTGACCTTAATTATACCATATACCCTGAAAAAAGAGGGAATATTACTTCCCAACAATTTAGCGTATTTAACTGGTGGGTGACCAAAGCTAATAATGGTGACTTTTTAGAACGGACTAATTCTTTTTCTTATCGCCTTAGTTTTGTTGGTCGAAGTTCCTTTTCCGCACGAGTTGCCAATAGTGCCATTGACCTTCAATTTCCTTTTTCCTTTACAGGCGCTGAACCTTTACCCGCACAAAAATATACGACTACGGATATGCGATTATCCTACCGCTCAGATAGTCGAAATGTTTTTACTTATGAAGCGGAAATCAGATATGGTGGATTTTATAGTGGCACTCGGAAAGGCTTAGAATTAGAAGGGAATTATAGAGTACAACCTTGGGGGAATTTCGGGTTAAAGTTTGCTTATAATGACTTACAATTTGGGGAGGTTTATGGTGAACGACAATTATTCTCCGTCAGTCCAAAAATAGAAATCAGTTTTTCCAACAACCTTTTCTGGACGACTTTTATCCAATATAATACGCAAGCAGAAAATTTTAATATTAATAGTCGTTTACAATGGCGATTTGCGCCTTTATCCGATATTTTCTTAGTCTATACCGATAATTATTTAGTGGAAACAGATGATTTAAGTGACCAATTTAGGATTCAAAATTTTGGACCTAAAAATCGAGCTTTGGTTTTTAAGGTAAATTATTGGTTTAGTCTTTAAGGAAGTTATGGAGATTATTATGAAAATAACTCTAGCTTTCGATTAATAAAAGGCTAACGAACAGATGTTCGTTAGCCTTTTATTTTTTGTTTAAAATGATTACAACTAAGATTATTAATCTGTTAGAAGTTATTTCTTGCGCAAACTTGGCAAGAGTTGTTTTTAAAACATTGATAGTCAAGAGGTCAGAAGTCAGACCGAAAATTGAAATTTTCTGTCAGAAGTCAGAAATGGAACAGATGCTAAATCTGACTTCTGACAGTTTATCTAATAAACGGTCTGACTTCTGTCTTCTATGGTAGCGGCTTCGCCGCGTTAGGATACTTAAAATAAAAATATTAAATTTGAGCCTAAATTTTTTCCAATGACATCCCGTAGAAAATTCCTCCAAAAATTATCCGCTTTTACTGCCGCCACTACCCTACCCTTTTTCCATACCTTAGAAGGCAAAAATCTAGTGCAAGCCATCCAAGAAAAGCAGTATCTGTCCACTAATGTAATAGCAAAAGATGAAGACTTTTGGCATTTAATCAAGCAAGCCTATACAGTTTCACCAACGGTATTAAATTTGAATAATGGGGGCGTTTCTCCTTCTCCAAGAACGGTGCAAGAAGCTGTTGAGCATTATAATCGTTGGAGCAATGAATTACCTTCGCATTATATGTGGCATATTTTAGACCGCAATGGAAAAGAGCCCATTCGAGAGAAATTAGCCAATTTAGCAGGTTGTTCTAAAGAGGAAATTGCCATTCATAGAAATACGACTGAATCCTTGGCGAATGTAATATTTGGGCTGCCTTTAAAGGCAGGAGATGAAGTGGTATTGAGTAAGCAGGATTACCCGAATATGATAAATGCTTGGAAGCAGCGCGAATTAAGAGATGGCATTGTCTTAAAATGGGTGAATTTAGACCCGATTATGGCAGATACTTCGCTTATTGTGCAAAAATATACGGGACAATTTTCTGATAAAACAAAGCTTGTTCATGTTACCCATGCTATTAATTGGAGTGGTCAGATATTACCTGTAAAAGCTATTGCGGAAGCCGCTAAAAAACAAAATTTAGAAGTTTTGGTGGATGGTGCGCATACCTTTGGGCAAATTGATTTTAATATTCCTGATTTAAACTGTGATTATTTTGGTACTAGTTTACATAAATGGTTGTGTGCGCCTTTTGGAACAGGTATGCTCTATGTCAAAAAGGATAAAATTTCCAAAATTTATCCCTTAATGGCTGCGCCCGATAGTAAAAGTGAGGACATCCGAAAATTTGAACATATTGGTACTCGGTCAATTGCCATCGAACAAGGAATTGGTCAAGCCATAGATTTTCATCAAATGATTGGTAGCCAACGCAAAGAAGCCCGACTCCGTTACTTAAAGAATTATTGGACGGAAAAGGTATTAAAATTTAAAGGCGTTACGATTAACACGCCCATGAATCCTCATTTTAGTGGCGCAATTGCCCTTTTAGCCGTCGAAGGAAAAACGCCGCAAGAAGTTGCTCGTTATCTTAAAAACAAACATCAAATTCATTCTGTCGCTATTGTTTGGGAAAATATTTCTGGTGTTCGGATTACTCCGAATGTTTATACTTTGACGACGGATTTAGATCGGTTGGTGAAGGCTGTTAAACTTTTTGTCGAAGCATAAACATTCAAATTACACCTCATCCAAAATCATCCGTGTCCCTTTATTAATCCGTAGTAGAAATATATACTACGGATTAATAAAGGGACACGGATATTATACATCTAAAATCAGTATGTCCAATTCGTCTAAATATTTAAACCCAAAATACTCAACCGAAGAAAGAGTAGTCGATTTATTACCAAGAATGTCTCTTGCCCAAAAAGTAGGGCAAATGATTCAGGCAGAATGGACACAACTCACCCCACAGGAAATGGGGGAGTATGAATTAGGGTCCTTATTAAGTGGCGGGGAAGCTAGTCCTCCAGAAAATACTATAGCTGCTTGGAAAAAAATCATTAAAAATTATCAAACTGCTTCTCTTTCTACTCCATTAAAAATTCCAGCAATTTTTGGTATAGATGCTGTGCATGGACATAATAATGTATATGGCGCAACCATGTTTCTGCATAATATCGGCTTAGGAGCTGGCAATGATAAAAAAGGCTTGTATAAAATGGGTGAAATGGTCGCCAAAGAAGTTTTTACTACTGGATTTAACTGGAATTTTGCCCCTTGTGTAGCCATAGCCAATGACCCTCGTTGGGGACGAACTTATGAAAGTTTTTCTACCAATCCAGTAATTGTTAGCAACTTAGGTTTAGCTTTTACCCAAGGGCAACATGCAGCAGGTATGGTCGCTTGCGGCAAACATTATTTAGGAGATGGTGGCACTAAAATGGGTACAGGCTATGACAATCAATTAGACCATGGAGATACCATTTTGTCAGAAAAAGAGATTAGAGCAACCTTATTACCTGCTTATGAAGCACAGGTCAAAGCAGGGGTTCAAACCATTATGCCTTCTTATAGTAGTTTGAATGGGATAAAAATGCATCAGCATGGAAAATATATTAATGAAGTACTCAAAGGAGAATTAGGATTCAAAGGTTTTGTGGTCACCGATTGGGAAGCAGTTCGAGAAATTCCAAATGCTAATTTTGAAGAACAAATATGGCTAAGTATCAATGCGGGTATTGACCTTTTGATGGAACCTAAAAAATGGAAAGCCGCTTTTTATGCACTTAAAAGAGGTGTGGAAGATGGGCATGTTTCAGCAGAACGGATAAATGATGCGGTGCAACGTATTTTAACGGTAAAGTTTGATTCGGGGCTATTTGAAGACCCTATAATGGCAAATCATCGTCCAAAGGCTCGACAATTTAGAACAAAAGCTGCTCGGAAGGTTGCCCAAGACTTAGCCGAAAAATCATTGGTTTTATTAAAAAACGAGAACAACCTCTTACCTATAAAAAAAGGGGTTTCCATTTTTGTAACAGGTGCAGGAGCAAATAATATTGGTCTACAATGTGGTGGTTGGACAATAGATTGGAATGGGTTGATAGATGGTGCCGAAAAAATCACGCAAGGGGTGACTATTTTAGAAGGTTTAGAAAATGTGGCAACTACCGAAAATTTAACCATCATTACCGATAAAAATGCCGCAAAAAATGCAGATATTGTGCTGCAAGTCCTTTCAGAAATTCCTTATGCAGAAATGCAAGGCGATGCGGAAGATATAACGATAACTGGTTCGCATGGTCATCCAGAAAATACAAAAACGATGGCATTTTGTCAATCTCTGAAAAAACCAATTATTACCATTCTTTTAGCGGGTCGGCATTTGACGGATTTAGCAAAAGATTTAGAAACTTGGACAAGTTGTATTATGGCTTATTTACCAGGCTCAGAAGGTGGACAAGCGATTGCAGAAGTTTTAGTCGGCAAAGAAAACATCACGGGGAAGTTGCCGATGCCTTGGTATCAATCAGTAGCAGATATAGAAAAAGAGATTCCTAATTTATTATTTGAGGCCGGTTACGGGCTTCGATATAAAGCGTAAAGGGAATTGAAGGATTAAAGTCATCAAGAAGTAGCATTCTAAAAAGTACTGGGGATATAGAAAATAGCCCTATTACCAAATATCTATCACATAAAAAACGGAGAACCATGTTTGATGTAAAGTTAATGGCTGGCGCATTAGGCGCCGAAGTTCATGGTATTGATTTAACCCAAACGTTAACGGAAGAGATAAAAGCTGAAATACGTAGGTTATTATTAAAACATCAAGTTATTTTTTTTAGAAACCAAGATATTCCACCTGAAAAACATCGGGAATTGGCACAAATATGGGGTCCTCTACAAACGCATCCTGCCTATCGAACCGTCAAAGGTTTTCCAGAAATCACCATCTTAGAAAGTCTACCCGATAAGCCAACTAAAATTGATACTTGGCATAGTGATATGACTTTCTCCCAACATCCTCCAGTTGCTACTTTTTTACGGTCGAGAATTATTCCCCCTAAAGGCGGCGATACTGCCTTTGCAAGCATGACTGCTGCCTATCAAGCACTATCCAAACCTATGAAAAAAATGTTAGATGGCTTAACTGCTATTCATGATTTTTCTTATGGTTTCAAAGAAAGTCTAGCAGAACCTGGCGGTAAAGAACGACTAGCACAGGCAGTTGCAGATAACCCGCCTGTTGTACATCCAGTTATTCACCATCATCCAGAAACGGGCGAGAAATTAATTTTTGTAAATAAACTTTTTACCACTCGAATTCAAGAATTAAGCAAATCGGAAAGTCGTGCTATTTTAACTTTCTTATACGAACATATTGTCACTGATGAATTTACTTGTCGCTTTAGTTGGGAAGTCAATTCCATCGCTATTTGGGACAATCGGGCAACTCAACATAAACCAATTAACGATTATTTTCCTGCGCATCGGGCATTGGAGCGGACGGTTATTTATGGGGATAAACCTTATTAGGCAATTTTCAATTTTCAATTTATAATTTTCAAATGGTGTGGCACAACTCACAGAGTTGTGCCACGCTATTTGGGATGCTTTATCAGAAAGAAAAAGTAACCCCTAAACTAGGTAAAATAGGCAATTGATTTTGTCGCTCATACCGAACTCGGTCAAAGAAAAAGATATTTTCTCGATTATAGGCATTCGTCACACTCGCTACAATTTCCATTTTAGCGTACTTAGAAAAGGAAACTGTCTTTTTCAAAGAAGCATCCAACCGATGATAATAAGGCAATCGACCGCCATTTCTTTCTTCATCAAAAATAATTCCTAAATCAGGGTTATCGGTTAAGACATCTGTACTAATTCCCTCTTCAAAAGTATTGAAGGTATAAAAACCTTGCGTCAACGTAAATGGAAAACCAGAACCCATATTCCAACGAACACTTGCTTCCCAACCTTTGTCTGCACCAAACGTATAAGTACCCAATAAATTCACATTATGTCGGCGGTCAAAAATTGTTGGATAAACTTGTGTTCCATCATCTCGGTTGACCTTTCCCCAACTATAAGTTCCCCATAAATACAAATCGGACGTTTCATATTTCACAGAAAAATCAATCCCATAAGCTTCCCCTGTTTCAACCGCATAATCGGAATCTTGCGCCGTTAGTTTATTCCGATTTAGATTGATTAATTGGCTAAAATCTTTTAGGTAAGGTTCAATATTTACTTCCACATTCTTGCCTAAATCAATTTCTAGTCCTGCTATAATATGATTCGCTTTTTGTAATCTATCAGATGTTCTTTCAGTTGTGCCTGGTTTAAAAATACCTTCATCAGGGCCGCTTAAAAAGCCTACAAAAAGGTTGATAATATCTCGTTCATTCACCGTACTAATTAAATTTTGGGAATATAAACCACCTGCTACTTTGAAACGCAATTGATCATTGATATTATATTTCAATCCTAATCTTGGTTCAAAAGAAAAGTTATTTAAAGACGCATATAATTGCGCTCGAATGCCCGGCTCAATAATTAGCTTCCCAAACTTCTTTTTAAATTTTACAAAACCTGCTAATTCCGTTGTGTTTTCAAATTGTTCAATCGTTAAATCTAAGAAATTGATAAATTCAAATTCCGTTCTAAAACCATTTATCTCAAAACCATAATTCGCTTCACTATTATTTCCAAAATACGTAAAGTTTAAGCCTGCATTAAAACTAGTAATCCCACTTGTCCGAGGTTTAGCATCTGACTCTACTAAACCAATATCATAATCAGAAAAAGAGAAATTTCCATTAATAATAGAAGAAGAATTATTTGGTATCAATTTAAACTGTAAACCAGCCCCCACTGTATTCCAATCTAAATCTGCTAAGCCATTAAAATTAACTCTGTCTTTAAAATTAAAACCAAAAAGATTGATTTTACTACCATTTCCACCCACAAAAGATAGTTTTCCATAAATATCTGTGAAATTAAAGGGCAAGCCTAAGCTATCATTTTCAACTGCATAAGGATATAAATTAGGAGAAGTTTTATCAATATAGGAATGTTTCCCTGTCACTAAAAAGGAGAGGCTATTTCCTGTGGCGTCATCCAGCTTAATAATCGGCCCTTCTATTAATGCCTTTGCTTGAAATGGATTCGCAGCAATCGTCCCACCAAAGCGTTTTTTATTACCCTCTCTAGTTTTAATATCGACTACTGCCGATACTCTACCGCCATGTTCTGCATTAAACCCTCCCGTTAATACATCCACTGACCGAATAATTTCTGTTTCAAAAACAGAGAAAAAACCCAGCGAATGAAAAGGGTTATAGATTGTCATTCCATCCAATAGAATTTTATTCTGGATGGGCGAACCACCTCTAATATATAACTGTCCACCTTGGTCACCCGTAAAAATCACCCCTGGTAAAACAGGAAGATATTGTGCAATATCTGGTTGACCACCGATAGATGGTAAGGAAGAGATTTGTTGTGGGGTTACCGTCAAAGTAGACACTTGAACTTCCGATCTGGCTTTTTCTTTTTTCGCAGAAACGTTTACGGTGCTTAATTGCACACTATTCGGTTGAATATTAATTCTTTGGTAAGTAATTTGATTTTCCTTAATGACAATAGGCATTGCCAAGCTATCGTAACCAATATACGTCGCAACTAATTGATAATCGCCGACAGGAATATTCGTAATAGTAAAAAAGCCTTCAAAATCAGTCGTCGTTCCTATTTTAGTACCTTGCAATTGTAAATTACAATAGATAATAGGTTCTCCAGTATCTGCATCAAAAATATTACCTCTTAGGCTACCACTTTGGGCAAAAACACCAATGCTTAGTAAAATAAAACTAGTGAGTAAGGTAAGTCGTCTTTTCATTTAAGTGATTTCTTTGTGAATTGCAAAAATCACTATTTTAATGGGATTGGCGTAATAATTCAGAAGATTTGTCGGGAGATTAGCTAGTTAGTTTGTATCTCGGATGATTTGCATCTCGGATAGGGTGTTTTTAAAAAAATAAATGGCGTCGTTAAATTGAAATTAAATTACAGCTATTTCAACTTTGTTCAATGCGCTACATTTCAAGATATTTTTCATTGTACCACTTATTCTATCAGCTTTAGAATTAAAATCTTTTGCAATAAAATGGGTACAATTTTCTATGGCAGCTAAATCTCTGCTTTCATCATCTTGAAAACCACCTATTAATTTCCATCCCGCAACTTTAGTTTTGTATTTGTCAGGAAGGTATCTTGGTTTTTCTCCAATGTGGAATACGGTAACATTCTTATTTAATGATTTAAGTAGTTCCATAACTAAAGTATCTGTGCCTCTAAAATCACATACCGTAAATTCGGCTACCCACGTAAAGTTGGACTAAATTAGCGAAAAGAGTTAACTTAGGGGCAAAAAAGCGCCTTATGAGTATATTAAAAAAGATACGAAATATTTTCACCCTTCAAGCAAAGACAG
>Ga0129327_10001541_pt1 | contig 13611 bp, 6 predicted proteins | sample CPBDNA_6_FD_111799 | JGI IMG/M metagenome (GOLD analysis project Ga0129327, IMG submission 111799) | Freshwater to marine salinity gradient microbial communities from Chesapeake Bay, USA - CPBay_Spr_31_0.8_DNA | ecosystem: Environmental > Aquatic > Marine > Coastal | place: USA: Chesapeake Bay... | reverse complement strand
TCTCGAGGGCCTCTCTTTTTTGTGTTTTGTCCCGTCGAAGAAACAACGTCAGTCAGACTTTTGCGTTCAGTAACACACAACAACAACAACAACAACAACAACGCGCGCATAAAAAGCACACAACACGCGGGGCGCGCCTACTACTGTTTCGATTCTCTCAAACAAAAACGGAGAGCAGAGATAAGTGCGTAAAAGTACTCTCTGTCTGCTCTGTTTATTTTAGAAGTTTCGGCGAAACGATGATGATGACACCAAGAAGAGATACGACGTTTTAGAAGAGCAGAGAGAAAGAGGAAAGATGATGATGAGAACGGCGGGAACGACGACGACGTCCCCCCCGTCTTCTTCTTCTTCGAGCAGCAGTTACGGCATGAGCTGTTCGAGAAGAACGAAGACGACGACGCGTTCTCTCTCTTGGTCTTCTTCTGACTCGCGACGACGATTATATCATCATCTTCTTCATCATCATCATCGGCGCGTTATCATCGCTTCTTCTTCTTCTCGTCGACGAAGACGTCGCCCCGGGGCACAAAACGCGAGGAAGATTGCGTGCGAGACAGAAAGAAGCGACGACGAGAACGAAAGGGGAAGGAGCGCGCAGCAGCAGCAGCAGCAGCAGCAGCAAATGTACCCCGAGAACTCCCCATCATCATCGATCCAAGAGCAACAGAGACGGTACCAATCGCGAGGAGAGGGCGGCGGGGTGGGCGGCGGCGGCGCGGGCGAGAGTTTCGTCCAAGCGATCGGTAAGAAGTGCACGAACAAGAGCGAAGACGAACTGTCGTCGACGACGAGGGTGAGAATGCTCGCAACTCCGTCATCGAGAGCACCAACGAACGCGTTAAATAACAACAACAATAATAAATCGTGGCAATATTTGACGTGCACCGGCGAAACTATGGACGACGACGACGAAAACGAACACGAGTGCCCGTGGGAGAGCAGCGAAGAAGACGACGACGAGGAAAGTGAGAAATACGAAAAGAACGAAGACGTGGACGAAGACGCGAAGAATATTTTCGACGCGTACGTAGAAGATGATGAGAAGAATAGCAGGAGCAGCAGCGGTGGCAGCGGCGGCGGTGCGGAGAAAATGAGCTCGGCAGAAACCGCTTCGAAATTTTTGAAACGACTGAAACGATTAGCCGAGAAGCGAAAATTGGACGAGTTACTCCAATTTTTAGACGAAAACGCCGCATTCGTGGCGACGTTGAAAAGCAATAAGAAACTGTGCAGAGCAATTGCTTCGGCGTCGGTAGCAGCCGCGGCGAAATGCAGAGACTTTACGTTTGCAACGATGCTTTTGAAAGCCGCCGAAGGTCCATTCGCGTGCGGCGTTTCGTCCGCGGCGTATTCGTCCATCATCATTGAAGCCGGCCGCGTGCACGATTTAGATTTAGCTTTGACGGTATTCGAGTGGTGGAAGAAAGGAAGAGGTCCAATTAGCGCGCAGTTTGGCGCGTCGGCGAATAAGAACGGCAAAATGTTTGTCGCAAACTCGTTCTTATGGAGCGTAGACGATGTCCCGAAAGGTGTCAACCGTCACGACCGCGTCGGCGTGAAATGGCATCCGCGACGAACTGCGCCGAGTCGAATGTTGTTTTCGCTCTTGGACGCCTGCGCAGAATGTGGAGACGTTCGTCGCGCCATCGATATGAAAAGCGAAATATTATCCTGGGAAGGACGATTAAAACATCCAGACGATTTTGAACGCGCATGGTGCTCTCTTTTGAAAGCGCACTCGAGAAGTTCGGAGCCTTTGAAAGCGTTGAGCGCGTTCGAGGAAATGCTGAAAACGAACGAAACGGAGACGAAGAACAGTCTGTTGGCGCACAATATTCTCATGTCCGCCTGCGTTAAAGGTGGTCGACCGGATTGGGCCCGAGACATGTTAGATAAGGCAAAGGAAAATGGATTGAAACCAGATTCAATATCGTACGCGACGTGCGCGGCTGGAGAAACGCAAGCCGCTCGCGGGATTTTAGGATCGGATTACGCCTGCGACGTGGAAACCTTGAAGCGATTGTTTCGCGAGTACACGGAAATTCCAAGAAGGAACAAAATCGCGTACGGTGCGTTCGTTTCCGCGTTTTTGCGCAGAGGCGAAACGAACTACGCGATTGAGGTTCTCGAGCACGCGCGAAATGACGGGCCGTCTTCGTCTCGAAAGAAGAAAACGTCGAAAACAGGTGCCAGAGATTCCTCCTTTGCGGTTTCGCCAAACTCGTACTTTTTGGTCATGCGACACGCGGCAAACGAAGGCGACGTCGATGGCGTGAGAAAACTCTCCGAAATGCTCCGCGAGCATCCCAAAGACACCGCTTTGTTGCGATCTGAGGCAGCTTTGTACGAATCGGAGGCATTCGCGGCGGCAAACGACGTCGAAGGCGCGAGAGATGCCATCTTTCGCGCGCAAAACGTGGGCGAAACCGAAGCCGCAAAGGTGTTGAGAGAAGCGAGCGAGAAAGTCTTGGTAGCTTTGTTCGTTGAAAACGAAATGGACGAGAAAGATGTGTCCCCAAAGAACGTGCCAAAGGCGAGAAACGTTGCGAGAGCGTTGAGTTTACTCGACGGCGCTTGGAGTTACGACGAATTCGATCAGGAAACCGGGAAAGGCCAGTTCCCGAAACCGCCTCCAAAAGAAGGATACGAAAAAGCCGTCGAGTTCGGAAACGTCTCTCCGCTAGCATTTAAAGCTGGTTTGAATCCGAACGATTCCATCGAAGAGGCGAGAGATTCGGACGCTTTGCGAGTATATTCCTGCGAAGAGTTGGTCGAAATGAGCATGTTAGCCCGACGCATGGACTCTGGTCGCTTAGTATTAGAGCAAGCGGACGAAAATGCAAAGTGCGAAAAAGACGTGCTCGTTTTAGATGGCTTTGGCGAACCCATCGGTGTTTTAGAACGAAACAGCAAGGAAAGAGGAGAAGACGTGGAGGAATTCGCGTCCGCGGAGACGCTGATGAACTCGTCGCTCCTCGTCTCCGCAACTCTGAAAACGTCCACGATTGGCGAAGTCGCTTTGGCGTGCTTCGAGAATACAAACGAAGTACCAGTCGCCATCGTCGACGAAAAGACCAAAGTGTTGATCGGAGCGATATTCCGCGAAGACTTGTTCGAGAAAACGAAAAGCACGAATTGTAACGCTCCGACGACGAACAGAGAAGAGGAAGACGCGAAGGCGGAGGTTGGTGAAAACAACAACAAAAAGAGCGATCCCAGATGATGAAGATGATGTGTTTATAAAAGTGCACAAAAAATAGCAGCAGCGAGCGGCAATAATAAAAAGCAGCCAACAACAACAACAGCAATTGGATACGTATACACAACTTATTCCTTCGAAGGTGGTTGCGTCTTTGCCAATTGCTCGTCCCGTTCTTTCACCATCCCTTCCAACAGTTTGATTTGATTTTTCACCACAATCTCAAACGCGTTAAACTTTTGCTCTTGCTCTAGAGTCAGCTTCTCCAATTTGAACACGTCCTTCTCTGCCTCTTTCAATCGTCTCTTGTATAAATCTAAACTCTCCACCGCCTGGTCACGCTCTTTCTTCGCCTCTCTCAACTCTTCCCCTAACTCCTCTCTCCATTTGTTCGCTTTCTCTAATTCGTACTCTAAACTCTCCTTCGTGGCTGATTCCCCGGTGTTTGGCTTTCCGAATAAATGTATTCGCGTGGTCGTTTTTCTGTTGGTGTTGTTCTGTTGCAACGTGTTCGAATTAGTATTCTTCAGTTGTTGTTGTTGTTGTTGTTGTTGTCGTTTCGTCCTCGTCCAAACGCTACCCCCGACGAGAGAAAAAGACAAAGAAGAATGCGAAACCATCTCTCTTTATAATAATAGCAGACAAAGAGCGTAAGAGAGAGTAGTTGTATTCTCAAAGTTTTGTATCTCTTTTTGTTTATTCTGGTGTGTTTTCAACCGAGAGAAGAAGAAGAGGAAGAAAAAAAAGGTGCCTCTCTCTTCCATCAAGAAAAAAAACAGACTCAAAAAAAAAAACCTCAGTCAGAAATCACGCGAGACTCTTCGAACCAACGAAAGATAAAGAGATAATCTCTCTCTCTCTGGAAGCAAACAACAAAACAGATTAGTAGCTCTTTGTTGATACACGCACTTAAGAAGAAGAACACAGTATTAAAACGCGCATATAAACACAAACGCTTTTATACGTATACTTAAATGCGCGGTGGAGGAGGAGGAGGAAGTGGATCTTACTTTGAAGAAGAAGAAGTCGAGATGGAAGAAACGACGACGACGACGACGAATTTTAATACGAATCATCACGCGACGACGACGACGGCGAAAACGTTGTTCTCGTTTTGCAACGACCGACAGATCAAAGAAAAGTTGGAGGCAAACTTCGATTGGAAAGCGTACGAACACGGACGCTTGGTGTCGCCGACGGATTGTAATTTGATCGTAAAATACGAGGAGACGTGGAGAAGAGATGGTGCGAGTGGTGGTTCGTCGATGAACACGGCAAAAAGTTTGATGGAATCGTCGGATGGAAAGTTAATCGCGAACGCATTCTTGGACGTGTTTAGAAACGTTTCGAGACGAGAGGCGGTGGAAAGAGCGCTGGCGAACGTGTGCAAAATGCTCGGTGACCCTCAACTGGCGAAAGTCTCGAGCGAGTACTTCATGCCGGAGATTAACAAGACGGTGACGTTATCGAACATCGACGCGTATAAAGCGTTGACGAGGTTGATGTTGAACGCGAAGAACGGATGGTTCGTGAGAGAGAAGGCGAGTTTTATATTGGGCGTTTTGTTAAGCAAGAGCGAAAGTTTGCGCAACGAATCGTTTTTTAGCGGCGAGGAAGGAGAAGAACAAGAAGGAGGAGAGGAGCAGCGATGCTCGGAAGAAATGCAAACGGCCAGGACGGTGGTAAGGTGGTCGATAGATTTACTCGGCGGCGGCGACGGGAGTTTAGTCGATGCTAGCGGCGGCGACGGCCCGGGAGGGACGATGACGATACAAAGAGGAGGAGGAGGAGACGAGAACCACGAAGAAAACGAAGAGAGAGTTATTCCAACAGCCATTCACGCCTTGGCATCTGTTTTGCAGCACAGAAAAACGAGACCGTTGGCGAGAAATTTAGGCGCTTATAAGTTGATCGCACCTTTATTGGATTCGGAAAAATTCAACCCGAACTCGCGCGTGCAAGTGTTGTACGAGGCTGCGTTGTGCGCGTGGCTGCTTTCGTTTGATGCTAAGGCTAGGAAACAAGCTTTGAAAATAGATAACGCTATTGTGGTGAAAAAATTAATCAACGCGGCGAAAACCGCGACGAAGGAAAAAGTCGTTCGCGTCGCCATCATGGCGTTGAAGAACATACTCATCGGATTAGCAGATAGCGGTATCGACGACGCGAAAAAAGTTCCTTCGATGAAGTCTGGGGAAGGAGATCGACATAGCAACAAAGAAAATGCAGCAGCTGCTGCTCACGTCGGCGGCAAAAGAGACGACGACAAAGACGATGAAGACGACGAGCTCGGCCCGATTGCGGAAACCTGCATCGAGCGCGAATCGCTCCAAAAAGTGTGCGAAAACCTCGCCCACCGAGGTTTTGAAGACGCCGAGCTCGTGGACAACTTAGAACAACTCGCGAAAGGCTTAGCCAAACGTCGCGTCGTTGCGTCATCCTGGGAACGCTATTTGACCGAAGTCAGAAGTGGCTCCTTGGATTGGTCCCCGTCGCACACCGACGAGGGGTTCTGGCGAAACGAGTGCTCAAAACTCACCGACAACAACTGTTTCGTTTTGAGAAACTTAATCGCCATGATGTCCAGTCGCGACGTCGATCCGCGCACGTTAGCCGTCGCCTGTCACGACGTCGGCGAATTTGCCACGCACTACCCAGCCGGGAGATTTTTAGCCTGCGATTTAGGCGCTAAAACAGCCGCGATGGCGTTGATGGTCCACGAGGACGAAGAAGTCAAAGCGAAGAGTCTCGTGTGCGTGCAGAAATTGCTCGTGGCGAATTGGAAGTTCATCGGAGGTGGTAATTGATACAGTAGAGCAGACTCATTAATATAATAAACACAGATATACGCAAAGAGTAGAGAGATACTAACATCCGATCAGGAATACCTCGCAAACAAACGAACGCTCGCCGCCGTCTCCCTTTTCCTCGTTTCGTGCTTCTTAGGTAGGTGCTTCAATCAAATTCTTTTTCTTCACTTTTCTCTCTCTCTCTCTCTCTGACAAATCTCTCGAGAGAGAAGGCAAACACCATGTCCTCCGACGTGTCGTCTCCCTCGTCTTTGTCGTCAAAGAAGGCGAAGATCCAAAATTCTCGCGGGGTTGGCGGCGAACAACGACAAGAAAAAGAAGACCAATTGGAAGAAGAAGAAGTGAAAATCAAAACCGAATTCCGCAACGTTTTTTATTCAACGTCCAAAGACATCTCGGACGTGTGCGGACCGAGAGTCCGATTCACGTGCATAGATTGCAACGAGAGAGTGGTTGCGTTGGGCGCGAATACCGGGAGCGTGTATTGCTTCGCGAGAACGTACGTTGAGAAGAAGACCAAGAAGAAGAAAGACGGAGACAAGGAGGAGGAGGAAGAGGAAAAGAAAAATTCCTCTGTTTCTTCAACCGAAGAAGGCCGATTACGATTTCTCGCCGTGATTTCTCCGCAATCGATCAAAAGAACAGACGCACAAACTGGCCGAACGATGGTGACATCGCAAGTCATACAGAAGGTAAAATTGAGTCCGGATGGAAACATGGCTGCGATTGCGTACGCGAGCGGCGTGCTGCACGTGATTTCTTTTAAAAGCGGTAGTAGCAATAATAGTAGTAATAGTAGCACGCCGCCAGCTGGGCGAACGATTGCTTTATTGAGAAAAGCGCACGCGAGTCAAATTATAACAGCTTTGACGTGGTCTAACGATGGGAACGTTGTGTATTGCGGCGACGACGCCGGGATGGTGACTTTGACGGACGTATCGGCGTTTACAAAATATTTTAAAACCGGGGACGGAAGCGATGTTTTGAAAAAGAAGAAGGATGACGCAATCGCGGGAACATCCACGGGTAGCGGTAGCAGTAATAACAAGAACAAAAGCGGGGGTGGTGGGAATAAAGACAATAGCAACAGCGTCGGACAAAACGAGTCTCAGCTTCTCGAGTTTGAACCGATTTTCTGCGCGAAGTTTGTGAAGTGCGATTCGCTTCTTCCAGGCATGGAGGATGGTTCAGAAGCGTGTTATCAGATTGATTGCTCAAAATCAAATCTATCGACTTTACTTTCCTCGCGTTCAAAGGCGAGCGTATTGGCGGTGAATTCAGGAGAACAAGAGGTGATTGGAACGAAACCGAGAGACGGTTCGTTTGGCGCATGCTTTCACGAGATGTGCAAATCTGCGATTGGTATGGACTACGGAGAAGAAGGAGTGGAAAAGAAACGAGAGTGGGCACTTTGTTCGCGACCGGGAAGACGACTATGGATAACAACCGTCGAAGTCAAGGAAGGTGATGAGGTGGTTCCAAAAGTTGATGTTGTCGCGACTTTACGCCCGGATCTTCCTTGGCCAACGACGCCGACCATCCTCGGCTATCCCGAAAGCTGCTTCGAGTTTAAGTCGAATTCAGACCGAATCAAACGCATGCAAAAGCGATTCGAGTTTGGTACGTTGACGCCCTTTGGTGACGATAACAGAATGTGTTTATCCGTGGCACAAAAATCTGTCGCCATCGTAGACGTTGCGCGCGCAACCGTCGCGGAGTGGTTTCCTTTGCGCGAACCAGAAACAATTGCTCGAGGAAATTTCGCGTCTGGTTTTTCAGATTTTGCAGTTTCTGGGCGATCTGTTTTCTTTCTCACTAAATCAGCGACTGAACCTACGATTGAAGCAGAATCTAGCGTTGGTTCGATTGTCTGGTGCTTCGAGGTCTCGAGCGATGAAGATTCGACGAAGCGAAAGGAGGTTCGCGAATTATGTAAAGTGGATACGAGTGAGCAACCGATGGTATCGTCTTCGTCGTCTGTCGTCGTTTCTGGCAACGCGCACGCGGCAAATATCGAAGAGAAAGCGGCAATCCTCGCGAAATTGGCGAAGGAAGTAAAACCGAAACCGCCATCGAAACTGGAGCTTTTGAAACAACAACACTCTTTAGAAGCAAACTCAGATTCCGAAGAAGTGTTGTACGACGAAGAAGTATACCCGAAAATATCCAATGCGAGCGATGTGAACGCGATTTTCTTCTACAATCCAAGCGGGAAATCTCGAAAACGCGAAGCTCAAGATGAGAAAATATGTGCTAAAGCCATCGTCTCGGGGTTGCTGGACAGCGAATTTAACTGCTTCTCGGAGGACCCAGAGTTGATGGAACTGTTCGAGAGTTTAGACTTGCTCGGTTTGGACCCGACGCGAAATTACGATCAACGTGCAGAAATGACTCGCGCTTCGACTGGACACGCGGCGGCGGCGATGGCAATGCACGAACAGAATCTCCTCGCCGAGAAAAATGGAGAAGGCAACAAAATGGACGAGGACGATTCGAGGAAACATCCTTCTTCTTCTTCTCGAAGTGGAACGACAAACACAAAATCTCCCATCCATCGCTTGAAGGAAAACCACCACGAACAACCGGAAACTCCTCGCACGCCGAAAACAACCGACGACGTTCTCACCAGCCACGAAATCTTAAACGTCTCTCGAGAATGTTGCGATCCTTCCTCCACTCGACAAGACATGACTTTAGCGTTACAAGCCGTCCCTTCGATTGCGGCAAAAACCATCGTCATCGAATCTTCCCGCGCGTTATTCGTCCGACTCATTCAAGACGTCTTCTCGGACGATGAAAACATCAAAGCGCTTTCAAAATCCTTGGAAAATTTGGCGTTGTCCGCCGGCGAAGTTCTCGGCGCCGACGCCGTGTTAAGATGTTTGAAAGTCGCGTGCGAAGATCCAGACGTCAGAGACCACGCCGAGGCGAGCGCGTTGGACACTCCATCCGGGGCCATGCTCTCCCACGTCGTCACCAACATCACTCTGCAGTTGATCAACGAACATCACGTCAGAAATAGAATACATTAGTCATAGCGCATGTAATAAAAAAGTAGATTGAGTAGTGTTACTAGGAGCAGAAGTTTTCGTAGGAAAAGGAAAAAAAGCAAAAACGCTTCTTTTTCGAACAAAAACGTTTTTTTTTATTTTTAGATATTCTCTCGTTTTCTTTTCCTCACAGATGGACTCCTCTTTACGCGCGGTGACGGTCGAAACGCCGTCGGTCCAAGAACAAGAATACATCGATGACGATGCGATTAAACGTCTGTCGACGTCTTCTCGATCTAATCGTGGTAATAGGAGATCGGTGACTTTCGCCGACGCGTCCACGCAAGGTGGTTTCGAAGACCAAAGAGTGAATAATGCGATGCAACTCGAAGAAAAAACCGTTGACGACCACGACGAGAAAGAAAAGAGTAAGAGAAACGCGATGAATACCATGTCGTCGTTTACGAGGAGAGCGTTGGGGTCGCGCGCGTCCATGGTGGAAACCACGACCGGAGGAAAAGGACAAGAAGAAGAGGAGGACCTCAAGAGAGAGAAAAAAGAACGAGATCATCAAAAACTTTCCTCCTCTTCCTCCTATTATTCCCAATCTCACGCTTCCTCCTGGCGCACGTTTCGGAGACGAGGGAAAGAAGTCTGTCGAAAGATTCTGGATAACAAATGCACTTCTATCTTTATGACTCTGGCGACTATTTGGGCGTTGTTCGGCGACGACGTGCGAGTGTTGGCCTTTCCGATGGAGTACGACGAGATTTTCGTCGGCGTCGCGATCGCGTTGATTGTTTTGTTCGCGCTGGAGACGACCATGTCGTGTTTTGCAAAAGGCAAAAAGTATGTTTTTGGTTTTTACTTTTGGTTGGACGTCGTCGCGTGTTTGTCTCTGTTTATGGACGTGCCCGAGTTCATGGCATTCGTCGGCATGGATCCGTGCGAGGGAACGGATTCGTACGGCACCGGTTTGGAAGGCGAAGCGTACGACGAGAGATACGGGACGAAATCGGAGAATTCTGGTGATATCGCCAGAGCAGGTAGAGCATCGAGAGCGGGGACGAGAGCAGGAAGACTCGTTCGCGTCGTTCGATTGATTCGAGTCGTAAAGTTGTACTCTTCTTTGCAACAGAAGAAAAACGCAAAAGAGCAAAAGGAGCGACGGGCTTCAATCGCTCGAAGTTCTATGATTTCATCTTCGTCGTCAATTTCGTCATCAATTCACAATCAAGACATTCGGGAAGAAATGTTGCAGGTGCGTAAATCATCCGTGCAATCGTTAGAGTCTGTGAACTCTTCGTCTACTGGAGTTAGCGCGAAAGGAAGTGGTGGTGATTTCGAGACGCCCCTGGTGAAGAAGAACTCGCTGACGCAAGCGGAAGAGTTTGACGACATGTCCGACGACGATTTGGAGCAATCGAGAGTCGGAGAGCGACTTTCCGAGCTCTCAACGAGACGCGTGATTATTGGTGTTCTATTGATGTTATTCATGATGCCAATCTTTGCGGCAGATTTCTTCGATGCCGGCGAAACGAACACTCTGATCGACGGCGGCTTGAAAATCGTCCACGACTCGGCGCGATTCGACCCCAACGACGACCAAGCGAGACTTGGGTTTTTTCAAGCTCTGAATCGATATTACGAAGATACGGGCGAAAAAATGTATCGATTGGTCATCAACGGCACCTCCTACGAACAAAATGGGAACTTTTCCAACTCCATCGGAGCCTTGAATGACGATGACCCGTTGTCGTATTTATATTTGAATCTTTCCGGTGTTCAATATCCGAAACTCAGGTGCGAGGCGTTTGAGTTCGCCATGTACTCTGGTGACGGCGAAAACGAACAGTACGATAAGCTCTCCTTCGCGTTCTTTGACGTGTCGAAAGTTTACAAGTTGCAGTCCGTGTTGAACATTGCAAAAACAATCTTCGTGTGCATCGTCTTGCTCCTTGGCGCGCTCTTATTCTCTAAAGACGCTAACGTGTTAGTCTTGCGACCAATCGAACGCATGGTTTTAAAAGTTCAAGCCATGGCAGCCAATCCGCTGACGAAATTTTCTATCCGGCCACACGACGACGAATTAGAATCTGAAGGCGAGCAGCTGGAAACGCGAATGCTCGAAAATAGTATCGCGCGAATCTGTTCGTTATTATCGGTCGGTTTCGGCGAGGCTGGGACGGAAGTGATCGCGGAAAATATGAAGAGAGGCGGCGAGATTAATCCGATGATTCCGGGACGGAAAGTCGTCGCTATTTTCGGCTTTTGCGACATTCGCCAATTCACAGATTCCACGGAAGTTTTGCAAGAAGAAGTCATGGAATACGTAAACACGATCGGTAAAATCGTGCACATGGAGGCGCACTTACACGGAGGCAGCGCGAACAAAAATATCGGCGACGCGTTCCTTCTCGTGTGGAAGTTTCCTCCGAATATAACAACACGAGACGTCGAGTTAGCGAGCGAAGGACTGTTGAAGGACGAGGAGAAGTTGTTTGTTTTGGAGCAAATCGCCGACGGTGCTTTAGTGAGCTTCTTAGCCGTCATGGCAGGTTTACGACGAAGCGCGAAACTTTCCTCGTATAAATCGAACAAGAAGCTGAATAAACGCATGCCGAATTTCCAAACGCAAATGGGTTTTGGATTACACGTCGGATGGGCCATTGAAGGCGCGATTGGCTCGGAATACAAAGTCGATGCGAGTTATTTATCACCGAACGTAAACATTTCTGCGCGTTTAGAGGCGGCGACGAAACAATTTGAAACGCCTCTGTTGTTCACCGGTCAGTTTGCGAACATTTTATCCGAGAGCACGAGAACGAAGTGCCGACAAATAGACCACGTGACGGTGAAAGGTTCGGAGCAGCCGTTGAAATTATACACGTGCGACGTGGATGTAGAGGCAATTCCTGTGCCGACGCAAGAAGAGATTTTATCTGGCCGCTCTTACGAAGACGAAACGAATTCGTTCCAACTCTACGAGAATCCTTTCTTGGAACATCCGGACGTCGCGCTCATGCGAAAACGCGTTTCGGAGGAGTTTTTGACCGATTTCGAACGTGCGTTTCAAAAATACGAACGCGGCGAATGGAACGAAGCGAGGAATTTGCTTCAAAAAATAAAAAAAAGAGTTTCGCACAACGGAGAAGAGATTGAAGATGGACCTACGAAGAGTCTTTTGGCCGTCATGGAACGAACAAACTATCGAGCGCCGAACGATTGGAGCGGTTTCCGGGCACTCACGGAAAAGTAAAGGATTTTTAAATAAAAGAAAGGTCATGTCACTATATTTATTACTACTTATTTCCTATTTCCTATCGCTACTTTGTTCACACACACTAATTTATTAGTAGTTGACGAAGGAGCTTATGAATACGCTTTCATCCAAATTTAATGTAGCGTGCCACCATCTATCCGGAAAATATACGGCTTGATTCGGGTGAACCACGCACGCGAGCACTTTCTTCTCGTTTCCGTACTTATCCACATCGAAGCCGTTCTTATTCTTCATCTTCTTATTTTCGTTTTTACCGTTCATGTTCATGGTCTTCATCTTAAACTTCGCCTTATTCCCGTTGGCTTTGAATCGCATCGCCGCTCTCGCCGCCGTTTCGTTCCCGTTAAATACCGGTTCAAACATCGGCGGGGACAGAAACCATTTTTTCCTTCCGTAAATACTTTCCGACCATCCCGGTCCGTGGATGTGGTACGGCACTCCAGACAACGGCCCTCCCACGCCGTACGAATACGCCACCGACGCATTATCCGGCACGTATTTCTTCCCAATCAATGACGTCCTCTTAAACGAAGGGAAAAAATCGCCAAACGCGTCGTGGTCGTTATCGCCGAACCAGTACCAAATCTTATCCGCTCTTTGATGCAATTGGACTGGTTTCAAATACTTTCCTCTTTCGTCCAAATAGTCCTTTAACTTGACCTCTTTTTTCTCGTAGCTAAACGTGTTCGCGGAGGATAAAACAATCGTTTTCTCGCCGTGCGTTTTCAAGACATTTTCCTTCCTATTCATCTCGTAAAAAAAATCACTCTCCCTCTCGTTTTTCTCTTCTTCTTCGTCGAATTTTGTGTCGAACGTCACGACGACTGGTTTCTTCTCTCGGTATTTTCGATTAAATTTTGCCAAGGAAAGGTCTCGGATGTGACATCGATCGATCGTGCATTCGTTTTCCTCTTTTTCTTCGTGCGCCGGAACGGCGTACCGTTTCCACCCTCCTCCTCCTCCTTTCCCGTCGTCCTCGGGGTCGAAGACATCATCATCATCGATTTCCCGAACGTAAAACGCGTCTCTCTCGTTGTGCTCGACGTACCAGACGAGAAGAAAGAGACACGGCGTTAAAAGAATCAAAAGTATTTTTCGTCGTCTTCTCTGCTCTCGTTGTTGTTCCTTCTTGCGTTTTTCGTGTTTGTTGTCCCATACGTCGTCATCGTCTAACATCCGAGTCGACATCTTCTCATCGCAGAAGAAAAGTTCGTTACAAAATTACGCCGCTCTTTTGTGTGGATTTGTAAACAACAACAGAGAAGAAAGGAATATTTTATACACCGCGATGACGACGACGAACGACCGAAGAAGAAGAACGAGCGC
>Ga0129327_10001540_pt1 | contig 13612 bp, 20 predicted proteins | sample CPBDNA_6_FD_111799 | JGI IMG/M metagenome (GOLD analysis project Ga0129327, IMG submission 111799) | Freshwater to marine salinity gradient microbial communities from Chesapeake Bay, USA - CPBay_Spr_31_0.8_DNA | ecosystem: Environmental > Aquatic > Marine > Coastal | place: USA: Chesapeake Bay... | reverse complement strand
TTTACTGGGCAGAGTTTAATCACAATGACATTAAACGCCGCACATCAGGCACCTCAGTAGAAAGTAAAAAATAATGAAAGAATATTTTGATTTTAACGGCGTAGCAAAGCGTCAAGAGTTTTGGGCAGTACACATTATCTCAATTCTAGTATTAGTCCTTGCTATGGCAATGTTAGAAGGCGCCGGCGCACTAGGCGCACTTGTTGCATTAGTTGCACTAGTTGCTGCACTTTGGGTAGTCCTTGCTGTAAATGTAAAGCGGTTGCGTGATGTAGGCCTTAACACTTGGTGGGTCCTAGTAGTACTTGTTCCATATGTAGGTACTGTGGCTACTATTGTTTTTGGTTGTCTTCGCAGCGTAGAGCAAGATGACTAGTCTTCTTCCAGGCGAAGCATTAATATACGAGCGTGCCAACGGTGTTGTGTACGCTCGTTATCGTGACCCGCCACACAATACAATACCCCGTTGGATTATAGGCGGCGACCCTAGTGCTGTTGCGAGAGCACAAGGCGATTTGTTAAGTTATTCCGAATGGCAAGATCTTTGTGATTTAAGTTTTAAGTATCCAATTCTTAATAAACTGCTTGACAAACTAGTTGTAACATACTATACTATTAAAGATGGAGATGACGATGACAAAAGATAAACTTCCAATTAAAGACATACTAGCTGCAATTGACATGGGTGGTAAAAGTGTATGGGACGAACTGTCTGATGACGAACGCAAGCAAGTTAGCTTTTGGTTATTAAATAGATATGTATCTAGTGTACAAGGCAGTCGCGAAAAACAAGAGCTTGCTGTGTTTAAGGTTAATGAATATTACAATAAGAATTGGAATGTACTAGGCACTAAGCATCCTAAGTTGCAATGGCAATTATTATGCCAAGCAGGCAACACAGGTAAGATAGAATATCATAGTTGGATTGGATTTAAGAAACGTGACGGCAGTACAGGCAAAGCAATGTCATTGTTAGAAAAATTAAATCCTAATATGAAAACAGATGAGGTAGAATTACTTGCTAGAATATCTACAAAAAAAGAACTTAAACAACTTGCAGAAGATCACGACATTGCCGTTAAACTCTGAAAAGCCATATGTATGCGAGTACTGTAAAAAAGGGTACACAAAAGAAAGTACGCTTGCAGTGCATATGTGCGAGAAGAAACGTAGAGCATTACAAAAAGACGAGAAGCGTGTGCGCTATGGCTTTTATGCATTTGGCAGATTCTATAAATTAAGTGCAGGAAATAAAAAAGAAAAAACTTACGAAGAGTTTTGTAAAAGCCCGTACTATAATGCATTTGTAAAATTTGGCAGTTGGCTCAATAACGTGCAACCGCTATACCCTGAAAAGTATATTGACTGGGTTGTTACTAGTGGTGTTAAATTAGATCACTGGACTAAAGATACACTGTATGAAAAATATGTATTAGAATTTATATTAAAAGAAGATGTACACACTGCACTAGAACGTACTATAAAAAATATGGCTGAATGGGCTGAAGAAAATAATGCGCATTGGAATAGTTATTTTAATTATGTAAGTACAAACAGAGCAGTATGGGCTATTAGAGATGGCAAGATCAGTCCGTGGCTTGTACTTAATTGTAAGAGCGGAAAAGAAATGCTTGCTAAATTTAATGACGAACAACTAGGGCTAGTGTTCCATGTTATTAATCCGCAGCACTGGGCAATGCGATTTAAACGATTGCCGTTAGATGTACAACTAGTTAAAGATGTTGCGAAAGAAAGTAATTTATAATATGCGCAAATTACAAAATGGTATTACAGTATATGAATTAGACGAGGCCGTTGAACTTGTAGTTAGAACTAAAGCCCCTATGAAATGGAAACTGATTGACCAAGAAACTGGTGAAGAGTATATTGGTAAAACACCTAAAGAAGGTGAGATGCATTGGACAAAAATATTAAATGAAACCTAATACTAACTTTGATTTTAATGTAGAAGAACTTGCTCTAGTAGAAGACGCAATGCAATATCGTATGCGTAGATTATTAGCACGTCGAGAAACTGTTGTAAAAGAAATCAGCAAAATTAAGATTGACAAAGAAGTAAAACACATATATACTTTACTAGGTAAGATACATAATCAAAAAGTTTGGTTTACTCCTACAGACAAATTTCAAGGCGGAGGTTAATATGCCAGATATTGACATCGACTTTGCAGACAGAGATGTTATTTTAAATAAGATAAAACATCGAGTTGCAAAGCTGGACACAGGAAAGAAACACAACACAGGCGTGTACGTGACAGAAATTCCACACAATCCGTTTAATGAAATTTGCACCATCGACCACAAGGCCGCAGACGAACGTGGCTACTTTAAACTAGACTTCCTTAACGTAAGCATCTACAAAGACGTTAGGGACGAAGCACATCTAACAGAACTAATGGAAAGGGAACCACTATGGCAACTTCTGGAACACGCAGACTTCAGCGAAAAAGTCTTTCATCTAAACGGGCACAGCAATCTATTAAAAGTCTTGAAGCCCAACTCGGTATTGAAATTGGCAGCGACACTAGCGATCATTCGCCCAGCCAAGAGGCACCTAGCGAACAGCAATTGGAATTTGATTTTACAGGAAGTGTGGACAAAGCCAACGGACAATAGTTACTACTTTAAAAAAGCACATGCAATATCTTATGCAATGGCGTGTGTAGTACATATGAATTTATTATGTGAAGGAATTACTTCTTCGGAGCCTTCTTAACCAGTTGAACTGATTTACGTTTTACTCTTTTTACACTAAGTGCATTAAGATTAACACACGGTCCAAGTGTAACTTTTACATCTTTGCTATTCATTGTCATTAAAGAATATCTAAACTGTTCCATTTCCTCGCTTAGAAAAATGTTAATGGGTATTAGTCTATTTGATTCCCACCACCAAATTTCACCAGCTTCGATTAGATCCGATTGTTCTTTTACTGTTTTTAAATTAGTATAGATATACATCGACGTGACCCATTGATCTTGATTGGCAATGATGCCGACGTACTCGGCGCCGCCGTACTGTACTACACTTACAAATGGAAACTTCTCTTCTATATCTTTAAGTAACATGGAATTCCGATAAATATTAATATGCAATTATTACCTAGATATTTAGTCAACAACACAACCACAGTCATAGCAGATATGGCGGGATTTATTACGGAGTATAGACCAGTGTACAGCAGACACATACAAGTATATAGAGGCATTGACAACGTACTAGATTTTAAATTAGTAAATGCTGATCAAAAGCCCATTACCACATTAGCAAATTATACAGCTAAGTTTCAAGCATTCGACGAAGCAAAGAATTTAATTGTCGAACACAACGGCGTAATAGTCAATGCATCTAAAGGACTTTTTAAAGTTACCATTAGTGCTAATGACTTGCTAAACATTCAACAACAATATTTAAGTTATAATATTCATTTACTTGATTCGAATAGTGATGCAGTACTTACTTATAGTGGCGCACACTTTGCAAACGACGGTATTATCTTTGTAAGCGACCAAGCATTTCCTGGGCCGAGAGATACGCAAATTGTAGATACATTTTTAGGTGAAGGCGGAGCCTGGAGTTCAGAATCTGTAAATGCCGAACCTGGTATTAACGGCAACGAAGCATTGCATACAGCCGTTGTGTATACAGATAGCTATGTTGGAGATGTTGTTGTGCAAGCAACATTAGACAATCAAATAATCGGAGACACTGTTTGGGCTGATGTTACAACTGTAACACTAGACGGAACTGAATCAGAGCCAACCCCGGTAAATTATAATGGCGTGTTCACTTATGTTCGATTTAAAACAACAGCAGATCCATTAAACAAAATTTCTAAAATACTTGTCCGAAACTGATTGACAGATTTTACATTGATGCTATAATAATAGTATGAGTGTAGTAAGCGATACAGTTCTGACATACATGCCGTCTAAGCGTAAACAAACGCCTAGTGGATGGCTATCCTTTAATGCGCCGTGCTGTCATAACAACGGCAGCAGTGCAGACACTCGTGGTCGTGGTGGATTAATTGCTAACCCGGACGGCGGTGTTAGTTATCATTGTTTCAACTGCGGCTTCAAAGCAAGCTGGCAACCGGGCAGATCTTTTAGTCACAAGTTGCGAAGGCTCCTTCAATGGATGGGAGCGCCTGACGATATAATCAACAAGGTGGCACTTGAGGTTATGAGAGAGAATGAAGGTGTGGTAGCACAATCACGCATAGCGGCACTACCTGAATTCAATACTGTCCCGTTGCCAGACGATGCTGTTAAGATTACGGACATAACAGCCTTTAACAAGTACAGCCTAGCAATACTTGAATACATGGCCGAGCGTAATTTAAATGTAGACGACACAACTTATTACTGGTCACCTAGTTTAGGATATCGCGACAGACTTATTATTCCATTCTACTATGAAGGACGTATCGTAGGCTGGACTGGACGCAGTATATTATCTGACAAGAAGCCCAAGTACCTAACAGAAGTACAACCTGGATTTGTATACGGATTAGACAATCAAGTTTATACAAAGGAGTTTGCTATTGTGTGCGAAGGACAAATAGATGCAATACACATAGGCGGCTGTGCGCTAGGCGGATCGGAAATATCTGACCAACAAGCAATGTTGTTAAATAGATTACAAAAACAAATTGTAGTAGTACCCGACAGAGACCCTGCAGGTAAGAAGCTAGTGGAACGTGCTATCGAATTTGGATGGAGTGTGAGTATGCCTGAATGGCCTGCTGATGTAAATGACATTGGAGAATGTGTAGATAAGTATGGAAGAGTATATGCATTATATAGTATTGCAGTATCAACAGATGATTCTCCATTAAAAATTAGACTGAGAGCAAAGAAATGGTTTGGTTAAAAATAATTATTAAAATAATTAAAACTGTAAAAAGTTATCTTACATGGCCTTATTACAGAATTAAGCAACATAGAGAATTAAAAAAAACAATTGCTGACTTACGCAAACGCGATCCGTTTACATACAAATGATTACTTGGGGCATATCAGCAAATAGTCACGATGCAGCGTTGGCAGTATTCAACAGTACAATCGATGACTACACTAAGCCTAACTCCTTAGAGTTATTGTTTGCAAGTCATGCTGAACGCTTCAGCGGAGTTAAAAACGACTTGCACTTAAATACAGCATTAATTAATTACGCCAAACAATGGGGAGAGCCAGATGAAGTGGTATGGTATGAAAAGCCCTTTAGAAAAACTATTAGACAACTTCGAGCAGGGCAAGGTTGGAACTATAGAGAGAATGACATTGAGCGTTATTTGGAAAGTTATAATCTTCGTACTCCTATTAAGTATATTCAGCACCATCATAGTCATGCTGCCGCTGGTTATTATACTAGTCCTTTTAACGAAGCCACTGTTGTATGCATTGACAGTATTGGAGAATTTGAAACACTAACTATATGGGAAGGTCAGGGCAATACTCTTAATAAGGTATACAGTCAAGGATATCCGCACAGTGTAGGCTTGTGGTACAGTGCTATGACACAGCGTGTAGGACTAAAGCCAAACGAAGACGAATACATACTAATGGGCATGGCAGCATACGGTAATCCAAGTAGGCTGTTCATGGAAGTGCTTAATGAGTTTATCGACAAAGAAGGTATAGGGTTTAGTCCTAAAATTAAGATTAAGCATAACCTACATCGCGGTTGTATGTGGTGGAGAACAGATCTTACTACTGAACAAGACATGTTTGACATTGCAGCAGCAACTCAAAAAGTATACGAGTACATACTAATTAATACACTACTATGGGCAAGTAAAAATACTTCAAGCAAGAACCTAGTGCTTATGGGTGGCTGTGCATTAAATTGCAGTGCTAATAGTTTAGCTTATAGATACTTTAACAACGTATGGATCATGCCCAACCCGGGTGACGCAGGAAGTGCTATAGGTGCTGTACTAGCACGACACAATAAACATATAACATTAGATAATGCATATTTAGGCTACAATATAGAAGGAGAGTATCCAGTTGAAGAAACAATCAGCGAACTCAAGAAAACGGGAATCGCGGGTGTTGCGAATGGTAGGGCGGAGTTTGGCCCTAGGGCTTTTGGTAATAGGAGCCTTCTTGCTGATCCCCGCGGTACTGACATCAAGCGCAGAGTCAATGACATCAAGCAACGACAACAGTTCAGACCCTTCGCACCAGTATGCCTTGCAGAACACGCAGCAGACTTGTTTGACGGACGAGTGGGGCCTTATATGCAATATACCTCCCGCGTTAGAGATCCACACTTGTATCCTGCCATCACCCATGCAGACGGTACAGCCCGAGTACAAACGGTACAAAGAGATGGTAGTGGAATTAGAAGATTGCTAGAAGCCTGGTATGCAGCAACAGGATGTCCTATGCTGTTAAATACCTCGCTAAACATTAAAGGCAAACCGATGGTAAATGACTTGACAGATGCGCAAGAGTTTGCTATAATGTATAATATAAAAGTATTCTCTTAGGATAGAAATTAATGACTACTAGACAAAACACAGACTATGGATACGAGATACAAAAGGTGTATCTCGAAATGTTTATGACAGATGCTGAGAGCTTTGTCAGGTGTTCAGGTGTGTTTGATCCAGACTCGTTTGACAGACGTTTAGTAGAACCTGCAAAGTTTTTAAAGGGCTATGTAGATGAGCATAATGCATTGCCTACATTCGATATGGTTAATGCAGCTACTGACACTAACTTAAAAAACCCAGGGCAACTGCAAGAGAATCACTATGACTGGTTGCTACAAGACTTTGAAACATTTAGTAAGCATAAAGCACTAGAGAAAGCTATTCTTAAGAGTGCCGACTTGTTAGAGTCAGGTGAGTATGGTGCGTGTGAGGATCTAGTTAAAGCAGCAGTACAGATTGGCTTACAAAAAGATCTAGGTACTGATTACTTCTTGAGTCCACGTGAACGACTGATGGCTATCAAAGACAAGAACGGACAGATCAGTACAGGCTGGCCCACACTGGATAAGAAACTGTTTGGTGGATTCAACAGAGGCGAACTGAATATCTTTGCAGGAGGTTCAGGCTCTGGTAAGAGTTTGTTCTTAGCTAACATGGGCGTGAACTGGTGTATGCAAGGACTTAATGTAATGTACTTGACATTCGAGCTTAGTGAGAACTTGGTTAGTATGCGTCTTGACAGTATGGTATCAGACATTCCAAGTCGTGATGTGTTTAAGAGCATTGACGATGTTGAGATGAAAGTCAAGATGATTGGCAAGAAGTCAGGTGCCTTCCAGGTTAAGTATATGCCTACAGGCAAGACTGCAAACGATGTACGTGCATACTTGAAAGAGTATGAGATTAAAACAGGACGCAAAGTAGACGTACTACTGATTGACTATTTGGATCTCATGCATCCGATTGGACAAAAGATTAGTGCAGAGAACTTGTTTGTTAAAGACAAGTATGTATCAGAAGAACTGCGCAACCTAGCAATGGAACTTAATACCATCTTTGTTACAGCATCGCAGTTAAACAGAAGCAGTGTTGAAGAGATTGAATTTGATCACAGTATGATCTCCGGTGGTATCTCTAAGATTAACACAGCAGACAACTTGATTGGTATCTTTACAAGTAGAGCAATGCGTGAGCGTGGACGTTATCAGATCCAACTTATGAAGACACGTAGTTCAAGCGGCGTTGGTATGAAAGTTGATCTTGGATTTAATGTAGATACATTGCGTATCGAGGATCTAGGCGAAGATGACGACGGTGGGTATGCAAGCTCAGGCGCTGGCGGATCTACTAATGGTTCAAGTATTGTAAATGCACTCAAGCGTCAAAACAATGCACCTACGTCTGCTGACGCACCCGATGAAGGAGCAGCGGCTCCAAAGATTAAAGCAGAAACTGACAGTACCCAATTACGCAACTTTTTAAACAATCTTGGTAACGAGTAATGATGAATATAGGGCCTATATTTTCTAGCTTACTTGCTACGGAGGACACTAGTCAATTAATAGATCCTACTGTAGTGTCTAATCAGATATTACAAGACAGAGAACAAGGCAAAGGCTTTAATCAAAAAGGCGGCTGGCAAAGCGAGTTTTTAGATATTGAATCTACGCTAAAGCCATTAAGTGATTTAATTAAAGAACGAGCTAATAGTGTTTGTAAAGAAGTAATGGGCGTTGACGAAAACGTTGAAGTGCGACTACACAACTGCTGGGCTAATATTAATACTTCTAATACTCCGTATGTAATTCATTCTAGTATGCCACACATTCATGCTAATAACATTATTAGTTTTGTATATTATGCAAAGGCAGAACCAGGATGCGGAAATATAACATTAATTACTCCTACAATAGCACAGGAGTATACATTGCCCATGGAATTTACAACAGGGCAAACAAATCCATTTAGCTCAACACGTATGCATGTAACACCTAGCTCAGGTATGCTTATTGCATTTAACAGCTACTTGATGCACCATGTTGAACCAAACATGAGTGGCCAGGACAGGATCAGTCTAGCATTCAACTTTGCATTACCGTGTCATACGGATGCTATTGATCATCACTAACAATATAGTCGCCGTTGTCAGTCATTAGTCTAACAATGGGAACCCAGTCTCGGTGACCGTAGTGGTTTGATTCATTCATTGACATTGCCCACTGTATAGATCTTTTACGAGCTTCTTGTAAATTAGAGCACCGCTTTTTAATTTCCATTTCATGAGGTTGCCAATCAGTTACCTGCTTGTTAGCACGTTTACTGAACGCTTGGATTAAATAATATGGTCTGAATAACATACTCTTACTTATACAGATAAATAGAGTAAAGGAACTATAAATGACTAGACCTGTTAGAAGTATAAGATTAGAAAAACGATCATCAAGAAGTTTGGATACCCTGTCAGGGTCGTCCGGAGAAATCTTTTATGATTCAGATAATAACTGTTTAAGAATTTATACAGCTAACCAAGGCGCACGATTGTTACTTGCGGATAGAAGTTGGACAACTGATGCAATTGGCACAGCAATTGCAGCAATCCCGTCTGTAGACTTAGGGCCATATGCTACTACGGTTGCTGTTGATGCAGCTATTGCTGCGATACCTAGTGTGTCATTAGACGGCTATGCTACAACATTATATGTTGACAACGCAATTGCTGGAGCAGACCTAGGCGGCGGTGGTCTTGCTGATCTTAGTAGTTCTAGTATCGGCGACTTATTAGATGTTGACCTTGATGCTAATCCTCCTGCTACAGGAAATGTATTAAAATGGGATGGTAGCAAATGGGCACCTGGTCTTGATGTAGCAAGCGGTGGCGTTGGACTTGATGCAGATTCGTTAGACGGCTTTGATGGATCATACTATCTTAACTATAGTAACTTTACTAACACGCCTACTATCCCTGCCGACGTAGGCGACCTAACTGACACCGGAGGTATAATTGGTGCAAGTGATTTTAGCGGAGCGTATGCAGATCTAACAGGCATACCTACGTTTGCTACTGTAGCAACTTCGGGATCGTACAGCGACTTAACAGGTACACCTACATCTATTACAAGTTTTGGAATTACTGACGGCACAAGTGGCCAGGTACTAACTACAAACGGATCTGGTGGCTTTTCGTTTACCACAGTAGAAAGTGCAGGCGGCGGAGGATTGGTCGTAGTAGCCGATGATTTAAATCCGGCACTGGGCGGAACATTACAAGCAAATGGCAATAATATTGACATGGGCACTAATATTATTAGTGATCCTAAAGTTGGAACTTGGGACCAAGCATTTGCGTGGGGCGACCATTCATTAGCTGGGTATCTTACATCAGAAACTTTTACAGGCACAATGTCTAATCTTATTGAGGACACTACTCCGCAGTTAGGCGGGACACTAGATGCTAACGGTAATACAATTGACATGGGCACTAATATTATTACTGATGCAGCCGTTGGACAATTCATCACAGCATTTGGTTGGGGCGACCATAGTACAGCAGGATATGCAGCAGTAGTAGCCGGCGAACTTAATCTTGGCAGCAATGACCTAAGAGCAACAGACATAGCAGCTACAGGTAATGTACAGGTGACAGGTGATGTAAGTGCTGCTACGTTTACACAAGCAGGCGTAGGTGCGCCTAGTATAACTAGTGCAAGTACATTTAATATTGATGCACCAGATGGCACTATACTTACAAGCGGTGTATTACGTTTTGCATCATTTACAACTACGGAACGTAACGCCCTTGGCGCTGTAGCCGGCGATGTTATTTTTAATACAACAGATACTAAATTACAAGTATACACAGGTGCAACGTGGGTTGACTTACACTAATGGAAAAAGAATATACAGTAATTGTAAACAACAGAGACGACTTAGCAGCAATCGAAGCAGAGCTAACAGCGTCTACAGGCGATGGTCCTATACCAGGTCGTACAGTGTCTATTGCCAATCCTCGTATGGGGTCACGAGTTCAAACACATTTTATGCTTACTGACGAAGAAGCACAGGCTCTTGCAACCGATCCAAGAATACGTGCAGTAGAGATACCACCCGACCAACGAGACGATATTCAAATTGGACTTAACGCATACCAAAACGCAACCTTCTATAGAGATTATCCATACGACGGCCAAGGCGGATTAGTAGACGGCTATGTCAATTGGGGTCTAAGGCGCTGCATTGAAGAAACAAATGTATATGGAAATCTTACATCTACAACAGGCGATTACCAATATGCACTCGACGGCACCGGCGTAGATGTTGTTATACAAGACAGCGGCATTGAAGCTGCTCATCCTGAATGGCAAGATTCTCAGGGAAGTACTAGACTACAACAGATAGACTGGTATACTGCCAGCGGCGTAGTTGGTACACAAGATGCAAACTTTTATACAGACTATGACGGACACGGGTCACACTGTGCAGGCATAGCAGCAGGCAAAACATTTGGATGGGCTAAAGGCGCACACATATATGCACAGAAGCTAGGTGGCCTTGAAGGAGCGCAAGATCCAAACAACGGAATTCCTATATCAGATGCATTTGATTGCATACGTTTGTGGCACAACGCAAAGACCAACGGAAGACCTACAGTAGTAAACATGAGTTGGGGATACAGTGGCACTGTCCAAGGTGACCCTACTAATGGAGTATACCGAGGCACAGCTTGGACTTGGAATACTGACTATAGTGATCGTAATACTCTTCTAGCAGCAGTCGGGGTGCAACTAAACAATCGTAACGGCGGCACTGAACATCGTATTCCTGCTCGTGTTGTTAGCGTAGATGCAGAAGTAGAAGATATGATCACAGATGGTATTCATGTTTGTATTGCTGCTGGCAACGGCAGACACAAAATTGATGTGCCAGGTGGACCTGACTATAACAACACAGTTACCTTTAATGGAGCCACACGCAACTATCATCAAGGCGGGTCGCCCTACAGTACCAATGCATTTATGACAGGCAACATTGCTAGTTTTTGGGAAGGCTACGAAACTATAATTTATCCTATTGGAACAGAGCAGCTGGATAGAACAGCAGCATCAACTGAACGCGGACCAGGAGTTAACATATACGCACCCGGAGACAGCATTGTAAGTGTGTGTTCGAATACCAATGCAGGCTACAATACTATTGCGTATCCAGGCGGATTTAGACAAATGAGCATAGGCGGGACTAGTATGGCTGCACCACAGGTTGCGGGAGTAGTTGCACTGCACCTACAAGCAAGTCCCACACTGACTCCTCAACAGATGCAGGATCGTATATTTGCAGATAGTAAATCAGTTATCTTTTCAACTGGCAGCGACACTGACTATGAAAGAACTCTAGACAGTCTACAAGGTTCTCCCAATAGAATGTTATTCAATCGCTACGGCAAGCAACCAGTTACAGTGGTAGGCCCACTTATACTAAACATAACCACAACATAAGGATGGAACAAAATGGCAGCTAGAACACCAAGAGAGATTTATGCAATACTAGCATACTCCAAGACACTAAACAAGACCAAGCAAGAGTTTGACGAAGACGCACTAGTACGCCGTCAGCACACTACACTAGAAAAACAAGCTGCTCTCAAAGCAGAGAGCTTTGCTAGAAGACTGAATGCTGTTGAGCATCAAGGTGTAACTGACTGGGTGGCCAAGCCCTCAAAGCAAGACTACAGACCCAGTGGACTAGTAAGAGGCAGTCAAATTATAAACCCAAAAGACCCTACACAAACACGATCTAAGGTCTAGCCGCTATCGTTGTACTGTGCAACTATATATGCGCAGTTTTTAAGCAACCGTGCAGCAAAGTATGTTCCGCCGCAGTGTAACACCCCGTAACAAGCGATTAACCAAACGATGGCTCTTTTATGCACACGCACACTTGCAAACAACTAAATAACACTACAACAAACTAGGAGACACAAGCTATGGCATTATCAGTAACAGTACAGGGGTTCCACACTCGTCTGGGCACACAAGCAAATGGCAGATTTGCTATTGCAGACATTACATCAACAGACGGCTCAGATGTGGTTGTATACACAGTACCTCCTGTAGATGTTGAATATGCAATTCTCACCGTGAGTATTTGTAACAGAGAACAGTATGCACAGTCAGGTGTAAGTGTAGCTGTTGCCAGTGCAGATGTCCCCCAACTGAGTGAGTTCGTCGAATGGAACGCAACTATCTCCCCCAATGGTGTACTAGAGCGCACACAGATCATTTGTGCAGCAAATGAAAGAATCATTGTAAGAGTCGGAACACCATAGCAGTCTAGAGCCTAAACAGCGCGAAGCGCCTCGCGGTAGATCCTAACAAGCGCGAAGCGTTTTACGCAAAATTTTTAGCCACCTAATCTAGACACAGTATAACCAGCGTCCCCTAGGAGTGCTAACTGCGCAAACGTACAGTCTCGTTCTGACAGAAACACTAGTGAATCTTCTGAGGGCTGAAAACACTTTATATTATTGTTGATGAACAGTTCTATTGACAGTGCATACACTAGCGCATCAACAGCAACACTGTTAGTAATAGTATGAAAATTGAATTTGAGTGTGTACATCATAGTAATAACAATTATAGTAACAAGTGCCGTGTAAACTAGATACGCTTTTTATATATTAACGTATGATTGTATCATGTACGCACTAAGTGTGATGATTGTAGGATCTGTTTATTCACTGCACTTGTTACACTAGTACTTATATACACATGCATATACCCATGAGTTATTGGCCTCTTAGAGCTTGTATACAGCTCATACAGTAGCCGGACCGAACACTTGTATACACTAGCATAGAGCTAAAGCTCTAACACGCTACGCAGAGAGTCTGCTTGCGTGTGGTTAGCTTCGCGAAGAGGGTCTCTGCACAGTAAAAAAATTGTGCGCAAAAAATTTAGAAGTGAGAATCTATATTAACCATCCACGAGCTATACAGTAAGAGAAGAGTATACGCTCTTCTGATCGAAAAGGGTTCTGCACTCTAAAAATTTCGCTGCGCAGTTTTTTCTGGTGAAGTACTTACAGAAGTGAGGTGGTGATTTGTAGCCACCACGTTTTTAAAAAGTGTTCATTAAGCGCATAGCTAAGTGTTTG
>Ga0129327_10001535_pt1 | contig 13623 bp, 9 predicted proteins | sample CPBDNA_6_FD_111799 | JGI IMG/M metagenome (GOLD analysis project Ga0129327, IMG submission 111799) | Freshwater to marine salinity gradient microbial communities from Chesapeake Bay, USA - CPBay_Spr_31_0.8_DNA | ecosystem: Environmental > Aquatic > Marine > Coastal | place: USA: Chesapeake Bay... | reverse complement strand
TCTCTCATCACCCGCTGGCTGATTTTTTAAGAAGAGTCTCTTTCTCTTCTTCTTTGTCTTCTTCTTTCGCGCGTGGTTAATGGTGGTGCGAGGTTTTGAAGCGATGAAACCTACGTCTGATGATGCTGATTGTTATTACATCATCATCATCATCTTCGCGCGTCTCTCGTCGCGTACTATAAGAGTATTTCTCTCAAAATCTCCCTTTGAAATTGGACCAAAGACGCTGACTTTCTCTTCTTCTCTCTTAAAATAATACTTAAAACAACAGTACACGAACCCGGTCCCGACTCGAGATGCGGCCTTGCTCTACTTTTTTGCCGCGTTAATCTTCTGCATGACGTTTACATTTTGGGCGTACACCATCTTCAAAGACAAGCAACACAGGAAAAAGATGAAAAAATTAGCCACCACTGAGGCGATCGTCACCGGGAACGTGCACGATTACGACATGTTGCGCATTCCGCCGATTAGAGAGGATGGATTCAGATTAGGAGGGAGCGGGTCGAACTCGATAAATTCTTCGGGTGGGAGTGGATCGAGTCCTCAAGAGGGACGGTCGTCGCAGAGTGATTTAGAAAGTCACCCGACGACTATGGGTAAAAAATCAAAGAGCGGAATCAAATCGAACACGTATTAAAAAACGCACGAGAGGCGGGCGCGCGATTTGAGAAGAGAAACGAGGAAACGGATACACAACGCGAAAAACACATTAATTTAGCACCACGCGAAAGCTTCATCATATTCTAGAGACTTTCATATATATACTTGTATTATTATCACTATCATAACTACTTTAAAAATCTACGAAACTTCTAATAATTTCAATCTTCTTCTTCTTCTTCGGAACCGTACTCTACCGAAGTCAAAGCGTCCTCTAGCCACCCACTCGTTTTCACGCGTTCTAAAACCTCGTCCAACCGCTCGTCGTCCGTAACCATCCACCACCCTAATATGACTTCCAAAGCAGATGCTTGTCTGTAAATATCGTGGCCGCCGCCTTGACTCTTTTTCCCGCGAAGTCGTTTCGGTACGTTTGAATAGTCGGCGTTTCGTCCCCACTTGCAGACGTCCAACTCTTCATCCGTGAGTTGTATTTCGGTAATTTTTCTATACGCGTACGCTTGCGATTCTGCTCTGGCTAACTTTTTCACTTTCGAGTCGTACGTGGACGGTTTGCTCCTCGGCGCGAACAGATAACTTCTGACGAAGAGTTCCCAAACCGAGTCGCCGAGTAAAGCGTAGGAAATGGGCGAAAATTCTCTCGGCGCGCTCGAGGATATATCCGGCGGTGCGGGACGCCAATTGCTGCTCGTTTTTGTCTCCTCGTCGTCTGCTTCTTTCTTTTTCTTCTTTGTTTTCATTTGCGAGAACGCGTCAAAGACGTTTTTGTCGTCTGAATCGTCGCGCATTGATGATGAGGATGCTCCCGTTGAATGCACTCCTCTTCGGTCGTTATGAAAACGCCGCCGACGACGAGAAGAAGAAGACAAAGAAGAAGATACATCACGACGACACAAACAACATCCCCAAAACTCCTCTCCTCCTCCTCTCTTCTTCGTTTTGCCAGCGTGAGCGTAAGCCTGAGCAGCAGCGGCGACTTTTAAAGCGTGCATCGAGAGAGAATGAGAAGAGAAAAGTCGTGTGTCGCAAGGTTGTTTTTCTTTCTGTGTTTGCAAATTTAATTGACTTTTTTCTTTTGTCGTTTTTTTGCTCTTCGATTCTTTAAACTCGAACGCAAGTCGACTCTCGACTCTCATCGATCGACTCAGAAGGTTTCGAGACCGAAAAAGGTGTCTCTCGCCTACCCGCGCGGTCTGTGAGGCTGCACTCTCGTCGGCTGCGCTTGTTGGCCGCAATCAGATCATTTTTTAAACTCAAGTAAATTATTCAAATATTGTCTCCACACACAACGACAGCAATACTCATCTCACGCGTTCTTGTTGTTCGGGCTGCTCGCGAGCGAGAGTAGAGAGCAGCACACGGGGAGCACGCAGTCGTTTGAGAGCGCAAATATATAATACATAATAAATGGTGTTGATCTATAAACCGTCCTTCGTCGCGCACGACGGTTCGGCTCCGATTTACTCCATCGACACGCATCCGGATGGCAGTCGATTTGCAACCGCTGGTGGCGACCGAAAAGTGAAAGTCTGGACCACCTCCGCGTTGCTCGACCGGAACAAAGAGAACGATAAGGAGTGTCCAAAACTTCTGGCGACGTTAGCGGACCATTACGGGCCGGTGAATTGCTGCCGGTTTAGCAAAAATGGCCGGTATTTAGCCACCGCTTCCACGGACTCAAACATTTTTCTCTACGAACTCCACGAAGGGAAAGGAAGAACGATGTTTGGGTCGAACGATGAACCGAACGTGGAAAATTGGTCGAACGTTGGGAAATTAAAAGGGCACCAATCGGACGTGATCGATATCGCCTTCTCGCCGGACGATAAGTACTTAGCGTCCGCGTCGTACGATAACTTGGTCAATGTGTGGGACGTGGAGATGAAGCAAATAGTCGCGACGTTGAAAGGCCATCAAAGTTTCGTCAAAGGCGTAGCCTGGGACCCGATCGGTAAGTTTTTAGCCACGCAAGGCGACGATAAATCGGTCATCATATGGCGAGTGGACGATTGGGAAAAAGTGTCCACGATTACGGAACCGTATCGACAATCCGTCGGCGCGACGTTTAGTATGCGTTTGTGTTGGAGTCCAGACGGGAAGGCGGTGACCACGTGTAACTCGTACAAGAAACCGAGCCACACGGCGAGTGTCTTGGAAAGAGGCGAATGGGACTCGAAATTTGATTTCGTAGGGCACAAAGGGCCAGTCGTGTGCGTGAGATTTTCACCCGGATTGTTCAAACAGAAAATTGAAGCGGCGGAAGATTCGAAAGATAACGATAGCGAGGATAAGCCAAAATTGCACACGGTGGTTGCATGTGGAAGTCAAGACACAAAACTTACGATTTGGAGAACGAATCGATCGAGACCGGTGTGCGTGATTAAATCGTGCTTTGAGGAGTCCGTGGTGGATTTGAGTTGGACGCCGAATGGCTTTTCGCTTTTGGCGTGCAGCACGGATGGTACGATGGGCGTCTTTACGTTTGAGGAATCCGAGATTGGATGCACGGTGAACAAAAGCGAATCGGAAGCGTTTTTCCGCGAGACGTACGGGGGCATGGTTGGACAGAAAAAAGTCGCGGTGTTGGAAGATCCCACGCTTTTGAAGTACACCAAGAAGAACATCAACGGCGAGACGACGACAAATGGTGGATTTGATTCGAAAAACGGCACTCCGATGGCACCGAAGCGCATCAGCGCGGTACCAGTTGCAGCACCTGTCATCCAACAAGCACCAATCCGTCAACAACAACAGCAAGAGATCATAGCTTCAGATGGGAGACGAAGAATTACGCCCATGGCGAACGCTCCGGGCACGCAAGTCATCGCGTCGCCGCCCTCCGCAAGGCCACCGCAGCAAATCATCACCAACAATGAAAATCAAGTGCCCAGAAATTTACCCGCTTATACCATGCCGACGACTACTACCGTTGCCGGCGTGAAACGGGTCGCTCCGCAGGAGATGATGCCTGCCGGTAACGCGCCGAAACGGTTGGCGCCTATGCCGGTCGGCGGCGGCGGCGGTCAGCCGCAAAGAATTCAGCCCATTCCGGCGGGTGGTCAACAACAAGCGCCGGCGCGATTGCTTTTAACGCCACCGCCGGCGAGGCAACAAATGACGGTGCAAGTGTCGCAGCAGCAGCAGCAGCAGCAGCAACAGCAGCAGCAGCAACAGCAACAGCAACAAGCGCGACCGGCTGTCCAGCAACAAGCAGCGCGTCAAATTATTCCAGTAGCTCCGATTCCGCAAACCGTGCACGCCAAACTAGTCGCCGAAGACGCGATGGTGGCGAACTCATTTGATGACCAAGATAACATTCCGACGGCGCCAGTTGTGCTCGAGTGCAAGAACGATTTTCAGCGGAACGCGAGTGATCTCGTCTGCTCGCGTTCGGGTGAAGAGTTATGGACAGATCGTCTCGATGCGAGATGTTCGCACATCACCGGGAACGCGAGGTACTCGTGCGTCGCGCTCGAAGACGGGTCGCTTCAAATTTATACCGAGACTGGAAGACGGCAGTTACCAACGATTGCGTTGGAAGGTGGGAAAGTATGCTTTATCGCGTGCGTAAATAGTAGTAAAACGAAAGAAGAAGAAGAAGTACAAATTGAAAGTTCGGAGACAAAACTTTTAGTTGTAACCACCGACGCGTCTTTGTACGTGTGGGATTTGGAGAAGGACAACGAAAGGTGCGTTTTGGAGAGTTCCATCGCGAGCATTTGCTTCAATCGTAGAGACGGAGCGCGAATTTCTCGCGTTTCGTTGAGCGAAAAGGGTGTTCCGCTCGTGACGTTATCGAACGGCGTAGCGTACGCGTTCCACAAAAAGTTGAAGGCCTGGGCTAAGGTTGCGGACACCTCCTTTCAAAAATCCGAGTACTTTTCGAGATTACGGTTCGGCTCTACCGACGGTTCGGGCGGTGAAGTGCGAAAGTTGCAAACATCTGCCGCACGATTAGCGATTGGTGCTATGGCTAATTCAATGCGTTCTTTCTCGTCGTTCCAGACGCCAAAGCGCGAATCTGGCCGTCATCTCGAGCAAATATTGCAATCGTGTAAAGTTCTCGGGAGTGAGAAAGAATTCAAAGCTTGGTTACGAACGTACGCCACGCACTTGGCTTCAGAATCGATCGGGAACGATCAGCGCACGCACTTTGCCGGCGCAGAGAAGCAACTTCGCGAGTTGTGTGAAGAACTGTTAGGTTCAATCTCGAAGAGCGATAAGGAGATGGAGAAAGACGGCGAACACGGTTTGATCCTCGGCATGAAACGAAGAGATTTATTGAGAGATGTCGTCATTCCCGCACTCGCGAGCGACGGTTTGTGCCAGAGATTAGTCACCGAAACGATCGAGCTTCTCGAAGCTGCTGAAAAGGCGAAATAACGACACGTAGTTCATTAAACTAACGCGCAATACTACAAAATCTGTTGTAACACAACCAATCTCTACTTAAAAATACTATATAGCTTCGTTCGCGGCCATCCCCCAATGAGGATCTCGAGCAACAACCACTTCACCCGGTTTAACGACTGCACCAGAAAGCCATTGCACAACGTCTGGACTCGTTTTATGTTCCTGCAAATGCTTATCTGGATACCTCCCGCTGCTCGGAGCGAACGGCTTCGTCGGGTCGGCCTGATTCTTCAACCAACACTCGTGTTGCTCGTGGTCGTGAATGTCCCCACTCCAACATTTTCCGTCCCGCTTTTCATTCGGGGGACAGTATACCCAAATGTTGCACAACAACTTCTTTTCAAACGGCGCGGTTCCGCAGTTCCCGCGCACTCCAAAACTAGTGTTGAAAAACATCGTCCCGGAGTTTGAGCCTTCCCCGCCGCATATCTCCGCGTGTTTTCGACACGCGTCGCAACACTCGCTCGCCGTCTTTGTCCGAAACGTCATCCCCCAAGTCAGCGCAAACCCATCGTACCCGGAATGCTCGTTCGGCCAACACTTTTCGTTCTCCATTGGAAACTCTTCCTCACCGTATACTCTCACTAAGTTTGCGTTCGCTTCGTTTTTCTCTTCAATATCAATTTCACCTTTCATTTCCATCATTCTCGCGTCCGCTCGTTCCGCCGCGTTCAACAAATTCTCTCGACTCGCTCGATTCTCTCTCATCCCTTGCAACGTGCTCGTATCACCCTCTCGATATTTTGAGGCCACGTCCCGTATTCTCTCTCGGGCGGCTCGGATGGCATCGCGCGGATTTCCCACTAATCCTTCCTTCTTCTTCGCGCTCATCTTTTCTCCTCTTGAAAAGGAAGAGGAGGAGGCAGAAAACGCGAAACGTTCGGACATGAAGTACGTCGAGTTATACGTGAGAAACAGACACAGTGCGAGCAGAATCGTCCCGAGAATCATCTGAGACGACTTAAGTTTCATCGTCATCTCGCGTTCGTTGTGAAAGAAATCTTTTTCTCCCCCGAGAAAGGAATTTTTGCGCTTTTTTGTGTGTGCAGTCAAGAGAGTTTTTCTCTACTAAAAATACCTCTTTATCACGCACATAGTACACACACACACACAACACACAAGTAATGTCTACGGTATCACCTGATATCCGCATCCAAAAAGACGACTCGATCGTCCGCAACATAGAAACGGCGATGGAGAAAGAAGCGAGTCTGGACGAAGACGCGACGACATCCATTAAGAAGAATAAAACTTCAACTTTTTCTTCTTCAGGAGGAGGAGGCGTTTTGTCCGCGAGAAGCGCTTTGACGAGACTGGAAAACCATCTGGTGGATGCGAACGAGAAAGAGCTCCCGCACACGAGGTCAGCGTTTTCGCGCGATGGAGATATTTTGCGCGCGAATGAGGCGAAGGCGTTGGTTATTTTCGTTCGCATCGTTGTTCGCGCGTTTTCTTTCGCATGTGATTTTGAATTCAAATCTCTTCGTTTTCTTCTTCTTCTTCTCTCTTGGTTGCCTCGCGTTAACGCGTTCATCACTTCGATGAGACTAAAACGAAGAATTTTTTCTTTTAAACACAACACAGGGCGCGTAAACCGGCGGAACGCCTCGAGCCGACGTTTACGAGGTCGGAACCGAAGAAGAAAGGACGCGCGAAGAAAGCTACCGTCGTCGTCAAGAAAGTCGAGAAGAAGAAGAAGGTGACGAAGAAGAAGCCGGCGAAGAAGAAGACGAAGGCACCGGCGAAGAAGAAGAAGACAAAGGCGCCGGCGAAGAAGAAGACAAAAGCGCCGGCGAAGAAGAAGGTCGCACCGAAGAAGAAAAAAGATGCGAAGAAAACGCCGACGGAGAAGAAGAAACGAGCGTTGTCCAAGAACAAGTTGGTGACAGACACCGTTGCGCCGGTCGAGAACAAAGTTCAATCGAAACTTCCAATCGTCCAGGCCGCATCACCTGCGGAAGAAGGCCACGAACAAGAGAAAGAAAACACTCCGGCGGTGGAATAAAAGAAAAAGAGGAGGCATAAATCCTGTAAAGGACATGTATTACGATTGAGAGAGACAAAGACGATATGGTTATTATTCATGCATTTTCGTTGTTTATTTTATGAAACACACATACACACGCGCTAAATATTCTACGTGATCCGTGATCTTATTCTGGTTTGCGTGGCATGGTAATCTTGAAGCTCATCCCACCACCATCACTATTTTTAGTATTGATCGGAGCTTCTTCGATCGAATCTTCGTCGTCGTCATCGTCGTCGTCGTCGTCTTCTTCGTTCGTCAAATTATCTAAATTGACATCCGTGAACGACGTGTTCAACGCCACATCGTCTTCTTCGATGTTGCCGTAATCTTCCTCTTCGTCTGAATTATCGAGCATCACGAGCGGTTCATCTTCTTCTTTCCCTATCTTCGGCTCTGCTTCGCCAGCTCGCTCTCGCTCTTGTTCTATTTCTTTCTCTTTCTCAGCCGCTTGAACTTTTGCTAACTGCGCTTTTTGAAATGGTAACAAGGCTTTGGTCGTAGGTATCGCAAACGCGTCTTCCTCGTCGCCGCCTTTGACTTTACTCGACATTTGCTCGGCGGTAAGATTGCTCGACTTCAAACCCGTTTTTTCGACAAAATCCTTTCGTCTATCGTTGTTTGCGTCAACGTCCATGCCGTCAAGAGAGATTGCAGAATTAGCGATCAACTTGTTCATCGAGCGACCACCGCGTCCAAGATTCGAGGCATCCACGGGTGCGATGATTTCACCAGCCTTCGATTTTGCCGTCATCTCTATCGCGTCGTCTAAATCGTACTTTGTGTATCGAATCCAATCTGGGCACTCCTCAGGGCCCATGAGCGAAGATGGCCAATTCAACGTATCGTCGAGTTCGTTCCAAGTTTTCAACTCGTCTTCTGATCGACAGATCTTTTCGTTCAATTCGCGTACACTTGGCACGTTCGTTTCTTTCCTATTTCCAGCAGCTTGCGCAGCCATGAGTTTTTCAAGTGTTTCGCGTCTCTCTGAGTGCGTGGTTTGTCCATCAAAACGACCGGCATTGATGACTTCGTCTGCCATTTCAATCTTCTGTTGCTGAATGACGTTGCGAACGACCGATTCCACGGATTCACAATATGATCGGTCGTTACCACCCCAACCAGCAGTCGATGTATTTTCTTGAGTAGCCGCAGCAGCACCCGTGACGCTGGCTATTTCTTTATCATCTACGGCTTCCAAGTGTATCACTCGTACTTCTCGCGTTTGGCCGATTCTGTGAGATCTCGCGATGGCTTGTTCTTCATTCTTCGGGTTTGGGTCCGGATCGTACATCACAACTGTATCGGCAGTTTGTAAGTTCAAACCTCTTCCGGCTGCGCGAATAGAAAGCAAAAATATGAACTTGTTCGAGCCTTTTCGGTTGAAATCATTGATGGCGACTTCTCTTTGTTCTAACGGTGTCGTGCCGTCGATGCGGCAAAACTGTAAATTTTCGCCGTCCTCTGTAGTTTGTCGCCACTTCAGATAGACTTCCAAGAGATCTAATAATTTCGTCATCGTGGAAAACAGAAGAACTTTGTGTCCAGTCTTGGAAAGTTTAATGAGTAATCGGTCCAAAATCCACAACTTGCCGCAACTTCGTATCAAGTTAACACCTCGAAAATCGCCTCCTTTCTCGGGCGGGTACGATAAGCCCGGATGATTACAAATCTTGCGGAGCTCCATGCACCTATTGTGAAGGGGCAAATATCCACGAAAGGTTCTTTGCGCGGCTAAACCGAGCCTAGTATACGGTTCAACTCGAATAGACCCCGTCGCGTTGATCCAAGAATACGCGTTCGATTGAAAGGCCGAAAACGGGCAATGAACGACAACGCTCTTCCTCGGCGGAAGTTTACTCTCCACGTCTTGCACTAATCTTCGAAGCATAAACGGTTCTAAAATTTGGTGCAGTCGAGAGATTACGATGACTTTCTTTTCCCGTTCCATCCAATCGTCTTCTTCTTCGTCCTCGTTTGCGTTACCGGCGCCACCACCACCACCACCACCAATGACTTTTTGCCCTTGATTATCACCCGCTTTTGTTTTCCCGAACCACTGCTGAAACACTTTTGCCGAATCAAAAACTTCCGGCAACAGTAGGTTCAATAAACTCCACAGTTCGCTGAGATCGTTCTGTAACGGCGTTCCAGTCAACAGCAAACGTCTTTGCGCTCTAAACTTGTCTAAATCTCTACTTAATTTTCCTTCGCGATCTTTCAATCTCTGCGCCTCGTCGATTATGATGTACTTCCAATTCACTTTCGCCAGCTTGGACCGATCGCGCATGATGAACTCGTACGTCGTCACTAAGACGTTGAATTTGAGCTGCAACACTTGCTTCTGAAATATTTTCGCGCGTTGCTCGCGACTGCCGACGTAATAGACGCAATTTACGTGCGGTAACCATCTCTTTAACTCTGCTTTCCAGTTCACGATTACCGCATTCGGCACGATGATAATGTGAGGTCCAAAGTTTTGCTTAGACTCCCAGAGATACGCAATCAAAGAGCAAACTTGGACGGTTTTACCCAATCCCATCTCGTCTGCTAAGATACCGTTTAAGCGATTGTTGTGTAAACTCACCATCCATTGCAAAGAAACAATTTGGTAATCGCGCAACTGACCAAACGTCAACATCTTTGGTTGTTCGGTAATAATTTCCTGTTCGCTGTGCGCCACGGCGTAATATTTCTCCGTGTTTTGAATCCCGTCCTCTTTCGTTTGCGAAATCATCTTCTCGCCGTTTTCTAACGTCGCCTCTCTCGCTGCTTTTTCCGCCGCTTCTTTGATTTCATCTTCGTCTAAGCCTTCCGCTGCGGCTTTTGCAGCCGCTTCTGTCGCCGCTTCCGAACGCGCCTGCGATATCTTTACCGACGCAATCTTTCCTCCGAGTTTTTCTAAATATCCTTCCGTTTCCGAAAGGAACTCTTGTAGCGCTTCGTACTTATTACCTTCGCCTTCGCCGTCTGCGCCGGCGGGGTATCCCTCGATGCTCTCTTTCGTTTTCGCTGCTTCCGCTAAAAGTTTTTTGTATGCTTCTATGTCGTTCGATTTTAACGCTTCCATTCTCTTTGCTCTTTCTGCCGCGTCGTCTCTTGACTTTACCAAGTACGCTCTCGCCATCCTATCGTGCATCTTCACCATTTGGCGGTTTCTCGTTTGCAACACGTCTGCTCGTTGATTTGATTCTTCGTTCAATCTTTTTCTCGTCGAAAGTATCAAACGCCACCGCTCCGATGACTCTTTCTTCTCTTTCTTCGACCGTAACTTGATCTCCAACTCTCTTTGCTTCTCGTCCATCTTCACCATCTTCTTGTACGACCTCTCCGGCAAAGCCATAATCTTTCTCTGCTCGGCAATCATTTCTCGTCTTAACTTTCTCTGTTCCTCTAACAATCCTAAACTTTTAGTTCTGATATTCTGTCTGATTTTCCACTCGCCTTCGTCCACAATCTGTCTTTCTCTCATCATCCCGTCTTCCTTACCATTATCTTGAGCGGCGGCATGAAACGTATACTTTTGTTTCACAACTCTTTCACGAAGAAGATCAACGCCTCGCGTCACTCGCGCGTCCACCTCGCCTTCGAATAGACGCTTCAACTCGTTACACTTCGAGTACTGACGTTCGTCGTCGTCCTTGTCCTCGTCGAAGCCGTCGTCGTCATCCTTGTCCTCTCGTTGCACACTCTCCGTAAACTTCATGTCTTCTTCGTTGATCGTTTTTGTCGTCGTTATCTCGTTGTTGTTATTACTATTTCGAAGCATGGTCAGCGTTGGATCTTGCAGCAACCTCGCGTTCAATCTCCACGGCAGCATCTCTTTGCTCATCATCTCGTCTCGGTCTTTGTTCAAATCAATCGCGTTCGCGAAGAGCGCGTTCGGGAAGCTCGTCCAGATCTTCGAGTGCGAGTGCGAGTGCGTGGACGGCGCGATGCCTACCTCGCGCAAGAGCAGAAATCGAAGCTGCGCGTGGAACGCTTTCGTTTGCGCGTCCGTAAATAACACCATCGTTTCTTCTTCCTCTTTCTTTCTCTTTTCTTCTGTCATCATCATCAATTGGGTTCCTCCATCGTCGACTTCTTCTTCCATCGTGCGTTCTTCTTTTGTCGTCGCGTCGACGGCGAGACCAACTTTTAGGCTCCAAACGACAACGAGACAACAAGAACAACACGACAACCAAAAGAAGAAGAAGAGGAAGAAGAGGAAGAAAAAGAGAGAAGCAGAGAGAGAGAAAAGAGAAAAGAGAGAAAAAGTTGAGAGAGAATCTGCTTTTTTTGTGTTTTTTGGCTGCTTTTTTTTTTGTTGTGTCGTTTGTTGTTTTTTTGGGACTTTCAGAAAGAGAGAAAACTCTTTTTACGTACAACAACGACGCTTTATTATCATTTATCCTCTCTCTATAGAGTATATCCACAACACAAACGCAAAAAACACGGGGCGAACGCACTGCTGCGATACACAACAACAACTTTACAGTAACATTATTAAAATGGGCAAAATTAACATCGAAACGGAAGTTGAATCCGTCCTCTCGGAACAATCCGCCACGTGCGAGAAACTCAAAATTCGAGTCTCCGAGACGGTTGAAGGGGTGAATTTGTCGGCGAAATTTGTCCTCCCGGTGAACGTGGAGGTATCCTCCAAAGGCAATTTGGATGCGAACATGCAGACGAGTAAAGTGGACTTAGAAGCCGCGAAGGATTTTTGGAAGATCAAGTTAGACGACGTGGACCAAAACACGCAGAATATTATGGATGTGTTGAAAATCTCCGTGAGAGAGAAAGTGTCGGCGATCGACTCGACGGCGACGTTGGAGTGGAAGGCGAAAGGAAACGCGGTGAAAGGCATTTTGGAACCACCGGTTTTCGAAGGCGTGAAGTCAACGCTGGAGTTTGATAACTCCAAGAAGCAATTGACGGTGACTGCGAAGAAGAAAATCGATAAGATTGACGTCTCCGTGAAAGCGGACGCGAACGTCAAGACGCAAACGTTCAAGGGAGGGAAAATGACCCTCAGTTATCCGCTTCCGGAAGGCGTGAAAGGAAGCTTGGAAGCCTCTACGAACGGGAGCGGTAAGATTACTTTGAGACGAGGTAATTTGAGCGCGAAGATGCCGTTGAAGAACTTTACGAGCGCGCCAAATATGAACGACGTGAAGTTGGAGTTCAACTACTCCACCGATATCGCTTCGTTTTAAGAACGGAAAATAGCGTTTATCATCCTCAAAGGCAGAATGAACGACAGACAGTACTAAATACAATAGAGAAAACGATGACGACATTGATGAACTTATACGGAGAAGAAGAGAGGAGAATTACGGGAGTGTTGTTCATTTCTAGTCATTCTTTTATAAAAAAACACACATACTGGTACGTGAATATAATTACGTTACTTCAATACTTTTATCCAGACTAGAGGGCTTCGACGAGTTCTTTGAAATCCATCACGAACCAATCCGCCGTTTTTTCCACGTTCTCCCTTCTTACCGTTCCACCGTACCCTATAACAATATCTGCTCCATTCTCTGCTCTCGCTTCCACGTCCGTCGCGCCATCGCCAACCATCACGACTGTTTTGAAATTCCCGGTTTTCTTCACGTGCGCGACGGCCAAAGCCTTTCCGCCCGCGCGCCACGTAAACTCGTTTTCGTCGTCGAATGGTTTCTCTGAATTCATCGATCCATCTTCTAAATATAACAAATTATTCGCCCAAACGTTCGTAGGGACTGGGATATCTAAACATTCCGCAATCGGATGGATCATTTGTCGAAACCCTCCGCTCACTAAATACACCGTCTTCCCTTTTTCTTTCAACTTGTCTCTCAGTTCTTGGAATCCGTTCGAAAGTTTCACCGGATACTCTTTTAAATACGCATCCATCTGCTGTCTCGAACACTGCATCGCGTTTAATCGATAAAACAAAGCCTTCTCGAACGGAATTTCTCCATTCATAGCTTGCGTGGTCACCTTCGCCACCTCTTCGCCTTTGCCGAGATACGCCGCCAACGCGTCGATACCTTCGTGATCGATGACAGTCGAGTCCACGTCAAAACACACGGCATCGCACATGCGCCAAATTTCCAAAGCTCTCGCTTTCTTAGAAGAAGAAGAAGAAGAACCACCCATCGTTGATTCTTCCGCAGGGGTCGCTTTGGTCGAACCACCCGAGCTCCTTGTTCGTTGTTTTTGAGGTGCAAAGCGACGGCTGTCGGTTTTTACGCGCGCGGAATAACAACAGCAACACGACGACGACGAGATGGATGACGACATTAATAATTACTTTTTAATGTTCGACGACAATTTCCGGTCGCAGGCTAAACTTCTTCTCCTTCCTTTCCAATCGTTTCAGAAACGCGGTTTCCGTTTCCACTTTGACTAAATGTTTGATCTTTTCGATCTGTCCTCGAGTCGTGCTCGTGTTCGGGACGACTCTCGACGCTCGAGGTTTACGCAATCCTAAAGCTATACAGGTGAGTTTAATCGTGTCTCGCTTTCCAGCTAACCCGCGACGTAAGGTGACGACGAGCTTTTCAGTCGCCGTTTTGTGCAAAGACATAAAC
>Ga0129327_10001533_pt1 | contig 13626 bp, 11 predicted proteins | sample CPBDNA_6_FD_111799 | JGI IMG/M metagenome (GOLD analysis project Ga0129327, IMG submission 111799) | Freshwater to marine salinity gradient microbial communities from Chesapeake Bay, USA - CPBay_Spr_31_0.8_DNA | ecosystem: Environmental > Aquatic > Marine > Coastal | place: USA: Chesapeake Bay... | reverse complement strand
ACTTTTTACAACCCTAAAAAAACTATCATCTTTTTCGCTAAAAATTGGGTCGTTAATTTCCACCGTTGCGGTTATATCTTCGCTACTTTTTTTATTCTTTGAAAATTCTGTAAAATCGTACACATCGGTACTACTTCCAGCACAAAACAATTTAGATAAATCCCTTTTTTGTTTCTGGTGGAGTAGGGTAGTATCAAAAGCAATAACCGCCCCTTTACCCTCAATTGGCAATAAGTCGGGAACGTTGGCTAATTTCTTTCTGATAGCGTTTTGCGCCCTTCGCTGAATAGATAAACGACAAAGCAAGATAAACTCCTTAAAAAAGTTACTGCCTTGTGATTCCTGCAATGGCATTGCCTTTTCTTCTATTCCTGCTGTTGCGTCTGACATTTCTACCCATGAACGGGCAACAACAAACCCCAACACACTAAGCGAAGCAATGTATTGTAATATCTGACTAATCCAATTATTACGTATTACAGTTGCTACTGCGGTCTTATCGTTGTTTGTGAATGCTTTGCCCCTGTCTGCTCTAATCGTTGCCTGTATGATAGCAATATTAGAATTACGGCTATTTTTCAAGCCTTGTAAATCAGTATCATATTTTACCCTTAATTGGTGCAATTCATCTGCCTGACTACTGCGGAGCTGGTCTATCTGTTTTTTATGAAAGGTTCGTTTTGAAATATAGCTTTTGCCCGTCCGCTGCTCCTTTCTGACTAGGATATTTATTTGCCCATGTATAGCGTTAATCTTAGCTGTATAAGCGTTTTTAATTAACTCCTTAGATTCCTTTAGGCTTTTATCTAAGTCCTGCTTATCGCTTAAATATCGGCTTTCAATTCCTGCGGTCTCTTCCTGCTGTTTAGTGTCGTACTGGTCAAGGTCGGTTTGTTCTACCTCGATGCTAGTTGCTGCTATCTGATATTTTACATTCCGCTTAGATAGAAACATAGAAACGAAAATAAGAACAGCAAGCAAGCAAGATGCACTCCCAAACTTAATTTGATTGAAAGCTTTATCTATTCGGTCACCATCCATTTCCCAATACTTTGCCCTAATTGCGTGAATTATAAAACCAACTAAATAGAATACTAGGAACTCTAAGAATAACGCCAATGATACCGCCATAAGGTTTCCTAAACTATTGGATAGGGTAGAACTAAAGAAAGGTTTTAGTAGGTCTATTAAAAACGGTGCTATTCCAAGCCATTCAGTAAAACCACTTATTATTTGACAACAAAAAGCAAATATTACTAAAGCGTTCTTTAATCTACTGTCTAATGAGAAAATTTTTAAGGTATCCAAATCTTTGGAAATAAGGTTTTTATAAAGCATTTTTGTACTGTAAAATCTTATTTAGCGCATAGCCTTTTCGGTATTCATTTCTCTATGAACCGTTAAGGCTTTTTTAATTTCAGTTAGTGCTGCCTACATTAATAGGGTAGTGTTATCTAATAATTAAACGTTAATTAATTATTACGTAATGAATAAGTAAAAAAAACTATACACTAATACCTAAATATTCCTGTACAATCGTCTCTAATACGTCCGCTATGCTTTTGTTGTTGTTGTGAGCAATATTAGCTAAACGTTCTCTAATACAAGGCTTTAGCATACTAGTAAACTTTTTGCGACCGTCTTTTGTGAGATAGTCCTGCTTGTCTATCTTGCTTAATGTTTCGGACAATTTAAAAGATTTTTTCATGGTAGAATTAATTATTTAAGTATTAATTAAGTATTACGTAACAAAGATACGAAAATTACAAACAACTTGCTTGAGAAGTTAATTTAATTCCTTATATCAAAGTATTCTTTTAGTATATCTTCTAGTACCTGTGACAAACTGACATTATTATTTTGAGCAATATTGTCTAGTAGCACCCTTATGTCTGGTCGCATCATCAATGTGGTGGGTCTGCGCTTTTTCTCTAATACCTTCTTTTCTGGAGGTTTGGCATCTTCTAAGGTGTATTTTTTCAATGGGGTATGCTTTGAAATAGTCTTGTCGTTTTCTTTGATTGCCTGTTTCATCGTATCACTAGTTTTCGTTACATCTTCTTTTAACTCATTCAAATCAGCTTGCAATTCTGCTGGACTTTTCATTGACTCGCTAACTTTGTCTATTGCTGTTTTAAATCCTTTACGCTTTGACATAATCAATTATTTCTTTTGTTAAGTTCTCATAATCTTTTGCCCCGTTACTGTTTGGGCTATATTCAAATATACTTTGGTGTGCTGTTCCTGATTCGGCACTTGCTACATTTGTTCTAATAGGCGTTTTGAATGCCCTGTCATCCGCTTGAATGGTTTCTAATATTGATTGATGCAATACTTTTCTACCATCGTATTTTGTTGCAAAAATTTTATCAATATCAATATCTAAAGCATCCAAAGCACGCTCCAAAACCTTTAAACCGTTGTAGCTTAGATACTCGCATTCAATAGGCACAAATATTAGGTCACAAGCATAATAAGCGTTAATAGTCAATAATCCCAAAGACGGTGGACAATCAATAATTATGAAATCAAAATCATCCTTAATTGGCTTTAGTGCCTTTAATAACTTGCTTTCACGTTCCATCATCGGAAAAATAGATAATTCACCCCTAACTAATTCTAATTCACTAGGTACGATGTATAAGTTATTGCGGAGTTTTACGGGGTCTATCTTTTGCCCCTCAACTAGGATTTTAAAAATATTGGTCTTTTGATTATCTATACCCCAAAACGTTGTGAGGTTAAATTGTGGGTCTAAATCAATTAATAACGTCCTATATCCTTTAGATGCAAGGCAAGCTCCAGTATTAGCTGTTGACGTTGTTTTCAAAATCCCACCTTTAAAATTTGATATAGCTATTGTAGTTCCCATGGATTCAAAGTTAATATTATGTAATTGACAATTAAGTATTACGTAATATTTTTCGATAAAACTACTTAATCATTAAATAACCATTAAATAACACTTAATTAATAAAAGACAAATAACAACTTACATCTTATCCGCTAAGTCCTGTAATTTCTTGATAGTCTTAGAACGCTTTAGGATTGGATAAATAAAATCATAAGTATTTTGTAATATAGTTTCCCGTTCCTTAATCTCCACCACATCCCATTGGAACAACATCCCGTCCAAAAATTCCAAATGGTTTAATATAGTCAGTTCCAAGATGCTAGCATAATCCCGTTGGTTGCGGTCGGTGGGCTTGTCTGGATTGTTTGCTCGCCATTGTTTTGCAGTTTGCCCAAAGATTATTTTATTCAAGATGTCCGCTTCTGCTGCGAATGGTAGACGGCTTTTATATGGTTGTGGATGGGTTAACAACCTTTCATCCATCTGCGATAAGATACTTGTCACTAGAATAGAATAACTACCTGTTGCTAAAAAACGCTTTATATTAAATGGGTCGCCAATCCTTAGTTGTTCATCTGCTTTCAACCTTTGAAACTCCTTCATTAAATAAACTTGGAATTTTGGACTAAGCCAATAGCAAAAGTTTAGGGCTATATCACTATGAGCATACGTACCACCATAACGCCCCGAACTGGACACTATACCCGTTGCACCTGTTTGGTTGATATAGTTCTGAATGTTCGGAGTTATGCTATTATCCTGCATAGACATTCTAAACGTTATCATCTGGTCACGTTTAAAATTAGCATTCTCTAAAGTTTCCCATGTTTCCAAAAATTGCAAAGTATTACTATTCTTAAACCACGACCTAATAATAAATCTTGGTTCTGAATCTTGACGACGTTTTGCAATATCGGTTAATGAGATAAAGCCGTTTTTGTCAATGCCTACCGTTGTGCCGTCTATCGTTATATTTTTCTTAGCCATCGTTTTTATTTTTCTCAAAAGTACAAATAGGGGTTGTTTGCCCATTGCGTGTTTTTGGTAAAGTTAGAGGGCAGAATTAAGCAAAAACCCTATTTTTAGGCTTATTCAGTAATAATTATTACTGTTTTATCAATGACTTTCACTTAACTATTATTATTGTTTAAACCCTCCTTTAAATTTAATTTTCAAAAGTTAAAGTATTGTAAATCAACGAATAAAACACTTGTTTTGAAAGAGCATTGTTATCGTACTTTCCCTTTTCCACGCAATGGGCAAACAACCCCACATTAGGTTTTTTTTAGCGTATATTTTTACATGAATCTTCGTAGTACCCTAATATTGAGGTTTATTCTGGCGAACGTGCGCCGCCATCAGCAGCCCCATCAATGGGCGGCAAATCAAAACAGACTGCGCCAGATTTCCCATAACAGCATTTATCGAACTTTGAATATCGATAGGTATTATTCAATTTCTATTTTATCAATTTCTTTCATAAGCCTATCGGTTTCTGATAGTGCCACAATTATTTTTTGATAATGTAAAATATCATCAAATTCTAAAGTTCTACCTTTTCGGTCTTTGAGCCACTTTTGGGCAGGTTGATAACCTCCTATATAAAATTCCCAAGCGACCAATGGAATGTTATCAAAGTACTGTTCTTCATTTATCCATATTCTACCTAACTGGTTTTCTTCATCAAATAACTCCCAGTCTTTTTTGCCAATTTTGGTTGTGATGGTATTACTTCCATCTTTCGGATAGCTTGTAATATAATCTTCTACTTTTGGAGATTCTAATAAATGGATTTTCCTAATTTGACCTCCTAATTCTACTAATTCCCAAAAAGTGTTTTTACCCTTTGGGTATGGGATTTTAGGGAAATCTGTTTTTAAGAATTCTTTGTATTTTTTTCGGTAGGTAGGAGAATGTAAGACCGCATAAATATAATCTAAAATATCAATAGGTGAAAATGTATCTACTGTATCTTCCTTCTCTACAGTAAATATTAGATGAATTTTTTTAGTAATATCATCTACGATTTTTTGATTCAGGTTTGGTCTTTTCTCTGGTATATCTTCAAGGGTTTGTTGCTTATTATTCTCTGAATATAAATAAAGCGGAAAAATTGTTCCTCCGCCCCTTCTATATATATTTTGGTCTGTCAAAGACTTACATGTAAAAACTACATTCCATTCATCTCCACCAACTGCCTGACCTTGTCTGCAAATAATCAAGCCTGCATTTTCTTTTATAAAATGACTTAATACTTTGGGGTTAGGTCTTGCAACAAAATAAGGATTATATAAAATTTTTCGATTGTCAAATGGTCTATATTGAATAGTACTTATTTGTTGTGGAATTTCTGATTGTAAAACATTTATTCTTGTTTGATGGGCATCCCATTTATCTTTGTCTTTTATAACTAAATTGAAATGGTTACAGACTTCTTCAACAGTTTTGCTTTGGTCTAAAAAGTAATTTATTTTGGTTTTCAATTCTTGAGAATTAAAACCTGTGGCAAGATTATCTCTTTTTGTAAGCAAACCGAGAGATTTTAATGGAAACAAATCTGGAATATAAAACCCTTTATTGTATAAATTTTCTTGTTCAAAATCTATATATTTGAAGAAATAATTTGGCTTTGAGATTTTTATTTCTTCATATGGAGTTGTTTTTAAATTATTTTCGGTTAGAAAATCATATTTAACTTCTCGCTTTCCATACAAATCGTAACGAAATACTTTTCCAAGCTCATTAGGCTTTTTCTTGCCTGTTTTGATAAAGAAATTAATTGATACCCCTTGTTCAATGTCGAATACATTAACATCAGCCGAACCATTTGGTGCAATTTCTTTCTTTTTTGCATTACCATGTAAATCTATTGTGTAAATTTTATCGTAGGTTTTTAGTAAATGCCAACGCATCCCTCTAAAAGTAGGATTATCTAAAAATCCGTGAGGATTAATAAAAGCTAAAACACCGCTTCCATTCTTCTCAATAAAATGTTGTCCGTAACGCAAGAATTTTACATAATCATCATTGATGAATTTTGAGTTTTGTTCTTTAAGTTTTTCTTTCCCTTCTGGTTCTTTTTTGTAATCTTCCATTAACTTCATAATCCATTCGCCTTTGTTGGCACTTTCTCCGCTGTACGGTGGATTACCAATGATGCACATAACGGGAGTATCACGTTTTATATGATTAGCCTCGTTGGCTTCACTACTTAACCAATTGGCAAATAATGTTCCTGTATCTGGATGATGTTCTTCTAAGCTATTCGTTAGATAAACTCTTGTTCTTTGGTTTTTGGTTGGCTTAAAACCAGTTTCTTTTAACAATAAGTCTAATTGTAGATGTGCCATAGCATAACTTGCCATTAGCAGTTCAAAACCATTCAATCGAGGGAGTAGATGGTTTTCTACATACCCACTCCAAATGCCTTGTTGTCCAACAAATCTTTTATGAACGTGCTTTATAACCTCCGAAAGAAATGTGCCTGTACCTGTAGCAGGGTCAAGTATTTGTACTCTATGTATTTCTTTTTCAATTTTTTTGTATCCTGTACTGGAGCGTTTATCAGGATTTTGTGTGTTTACTGTAATTTTTGTTTTTGATGTATCCGCTAGTCCTTGGGGTAAATCAAATTCGGTTTTAAGAATATCATCAACAGCACGAACGATAAAATTTACAACGGGTGCAGGTGTGTACCAGACACCACGAGCCTTTCTCAATTTAGGGTCGTATTCACTCAAAAATGTTTCGTAAAAATGGATGATAGGGTCTTCCATTTTTGTTGACTTGCCGTAGTTTTTTAAAATTTCTTCTACATTACACGCTAAAAATATTTCTGTAAGATTGTCAACAATCCATTTAATTCGGTCATCAATATCGGGTCCTGCAATATAACCAAACAATTTACGTAAAAAGGGATTTGATTTTGGAATAAGTTCAGCCGCTTCTTGACGACTAAATGTATCTAAAGTTGGGTCATGTAATCGAGCGGCGAACAACCCGTAGGCAATAGTTTGTGCATAAACATCTGCAAACCCTTTAGGCGTAATGTCATGTATTAGAATATCCTTAAAAGCGGTCATTTGCTCTTTAAGTGTGCTGTCCTCGTGGTTGTCTTGGTCGCTTGTTACGGCTTTACCTATAATATCAGAAAGAAGGCGAGCTTTACCTGCCATCATTTCTGCTAATTTTTTTGAACTTTTTATGGTTTGTCCAATGTGTGTACAAAAATCTTTAATAAGATTCTCAAACGTCGCAAAGTTTTCTGGTAAAGCTTTAATGCCTCTCTCCGTCACTTCACCAATTGCAATTTTAGTTACAAATTCGCCATCTCTGTATAAATGAAAATCTAAGTAGTCTGTAAAAATCAGATTATTTAGTGATGCTTTATAGCGGTTGAATTGTTCTTTATTTCCTGATTTCTTTTTGCCCTCAAGGTCTTTGTCGCCAATATCTTTTGCTTCAATAAAACCAACAGGAATATCTTTCTTTGTGAGAATATAGTCAGGCGCACCACATGATTGTCTTTTGGGTTCATTGGTCGCTCTTATTTCAGGAATTAAACTTTCAAGGAGTTGTTGGAGGTCGCCACGAAATGTATGTTCAGTAGCATTCCCTAGTTTGTATCGTTGGTTGATATTATCAATGTATTTTGTGACTGTCATTTAAGCTTCTATTTAGGTTTGATAGACATTTAGAGCGTGAAATTTATCATAAACAGAAACCTCACAATAAAAATACAAATGTAGTATTTCTTAATGGGGTACATTCGGGATACAGCCAAAAAGTTCACACTTAGCCATAAGTGATTGTTTATGAACAAATTGTGGCATATCTCAATTTCGTAGTGCTATTCTGGGTAGCGAAAAAACAGCTGCTTTGAGCAGAATAAAAGCGATTATCACCTGATAAACCTAGAAATACTTCGCACTCTGTACATTATGCGAAACTCAATATCATCTTTTTTTAGATGTGACAACTTTGAGGGCGTATCCCGAATGTACCCCAACTAGGATTGAACCCATATTAACAAACGTATTTTTGTGTTTGTCCATCAAGACAACTGCTGGCATCAATTCACCCTCATTGGTTGGTTGTTCTGTAATTCCTAAAAAAGCAAATCGGATAGGATGGTTTTGCTCAAAGTCATAATATTGAGTTGCTATATTCAACGGCTCGACTTCTAACTGGTCTATTTTATCCAAGTTGCCTGACTCAAATAAATCCTTCAATTCGGTTATTCCTGCTAAATCAAAATTAATTTTAGTAGGCTCTTTTGTTTGTGCTAAACTTGACATAGTTAATTCTAATTTATAGGTTATTTAATATTCCTTTATATATATAAAAAAAACGGCTTCGATTTTTGTCAATGTGTGCGGTAACTGCTTTAGAAATATTTACCCCCCCCCTATGGAAAAAATAGACCTCACACAAAGTTTGTTGGGGCGGCGTTGTTCATAATGTATTCTCTAAGGATTGTTAGGGGGGTGGTATTATGTTTTTCCATTTCGTTCCGTTTGCTATTAGTAGTTTTTCTAATTCAACCAATCGAAGCAAATAAGGCAGGTATGTAGCTTTGTTCTCATTTGCTCTGACAAAAGTTAAATGTGATTTTATGAATAGTCCTATATCAAAAAGATAAGTGTGTTTATTCAATTGAATATCCTGCGGTAATTGGATTGATAGGAAATACTTTTCTAGTGCTGCTGCTACTTTCAAAACTCCACTTTCTTGTATTTGTAGTGACTCATTTTCTTCTATGATATGTTTGATTAAATTCATGTTCTATTTTTGTTGCTGTTGTTGCTTGTTTTTATTAGCTTTTTATCAGCCACTTTTAAAAAACTAAATATAAGTATTTGCATTTCTAAAAGTGGCTGCATAACTAACTGATTCACAATAAAATAGACTCTTTTTTTTGTGCTATTTTCTCTATTCTTTTTTTGACATTAAAAGCATCAATATTATAGTTGTTTAAAATATTATCAAGTTTTAAAAGTGGCTGTTCTGCATCAATATTATACAAGTGGTTTGAGTACTTTGAGCAATACAGGCTTTTAAATATCGTCACCGATATATTTTGAGTTATACCCGTTGTTATCCTTGCTCCTCTTTTATTCCATATACCCAAAGCAGTAAATAAAATATCCTTTGCACTTATGCCGCTTTCTTGTGCCTTGTGGCTTATTGCATCCCTAAATGATTGATACCTTTTTACGTCATTCCTTTGAAAATTTGTAAGTAATTTTTGCCCTGTTTGAATCTCCAAGGTGTAAAGGAAAAGTATTAATTGAATCTTATATTTTTTGATAAAAGAAGAATAACCTCTATTACTTGCCATTGTCGTTAAACCTGACTTTTTTATATTAAAAACTATCTCTAAAGCTTCAATTTCTGCAAGGTGCAATTGCTCCAACTCTTTAACTCTTTTCCATGCTGTCACCGCATAACAAAGGTATCTATCAAACAAAATTCTATTGTCACTAATTAACTGAAAAGCTGCATCATTTAGCACTTTATTAGGTCTTACAATTCTTTTAAATTTACTATCATCTGTTTTGATTCTTACCGCTTGGAGAAACACTTGCTTCTCACTTCCAGTTAAAAAATGATAGATTTTATTTTGCGCTTTGTTCTTGTTTCCCTTTTCAATTCTCTTTAGTTTCGTTAATCCCTTTTCTGCATCCTCTGGAGCTTCATTTGCTTGCTTATCTTCTACTATATCAATGTATTTAAAATTTTTTCTTATACGGTCTAAAAATCGCTTATAAGTGATATTCTTTTGCGCTTTATGGTGTACTAATTTCATTAAGTACATTTCGTTAACGTGTACCCCGTCATTATCCAAAATAAAAGCATTACTTTCTGATATTTCGCTTTTATAGGCATCTGTCATGGTAATATCTCCAGCGAATTTATTAAACCTCTTATTGTACCATTTTGCCCTATATCTATATTCTTTTAGTAGCTTCTGAAATTCATACTTAGAGTTATATTCTTTTTCTTGAAATTTCTTTAATGCTTGCAGCCGCTCCAGCTCGTTTATTAACTTCTTTGCTTCGTCCGTTTCGTTATCTACTAAGCTATCAATTTCTTTTGTTAGATTCTCTATTTTTTGCGGCAATTTATCTGCCTTGTAATAATAATAAACTGTTTTATCATTATCAGTTCGCCACCTATCGCCAAATTGTAGCCAATCGTTTAAAGGATGGTTAAATTCTTTGTTGATATAAACCCCCTCCAGCTCCTTATCATTCTGGTAAACATCAACGCCCGTATTAATAAAAGAAGTACAAAATATAAATCTTGCATCCCTAAAACTATTATCAATTGAACTAGCTTTTACTAAATCATCGTAATAGCTTTGTTGCTTAATATGTTTTTCAGAATAGAACTTTAAAACTTCGCCATCTTTAGAATAATCTACACCTAATAATTGCGTAATATTATCAATTGATTTTTTACTTTGTAACTGGAGTAAAACTTGCTTATTACTATCAGAATTTAAACAATGTTGTAAAGCTGTCAAGTCTGGAGCTTGTACCATTTCCTTACAAATCATTTTAATAGTTGGTCTGTATTCCTGTATAAACTCGATGCGCTTAAAACCTAATTCGCTAAAGTATTCGGTCGGTGTACCACTCAATAAGGTAATACTTGCCGCTATTCTATCTTTTTTGTGCCAAAGCTCGCTGACAACATCAAATTTATAATTAGTGCCGTTTGGTAAATCATGTGATTCATCAAAAAACAAATGGAATTGTTCACCTGTACTCTCAAAAAAATCAACTAATCTAGGGAATGTATTTTGATTGCAAAAAATTATATTTTGCTGGAGTGCCGCTTGCTGTTGCTCTGGGTCTAAAACTTCGCCTGTTAAAAAATGCTTTCCGTATTTGATAGCTTGCTTTTCTGTCAAGGAATTTAAAGGATAGACTATAATAGTTCTAAGTCCTGTAAACTCTTTTAAGGCTGGAGCTAAATTTTCGGCTACTACTGTACTTTTGCCTGTTCCTGTTCCTGCTTTCCAATCTAATAAGACTTTGTGTTCGTTTGTCCATTCATTCAAATAAGTATCTAAAATAGATATCCATATATCACCTAAATATTCGCCTTTTTTGAGTGTAAATTGCTTAAATATATTATTCCCTTTTTTATAAATTCTACCTTTCCATGCACCAAATGATTCTTTATATTTTTTATAAGGGAATGATAAGTAATTGCCGCTTTGTTTATCTGGGTAGGTACTTTCAATGTACGCAGCCGCTTTATCCTGTTCTACTCCTAATCTATTACAAGCTATTGAAAAATGTACTAAGTAATTGTGTTTATTTCCTGCTCCGTATTCGCCTGTACTTTTATCAGCAAATTCATGCGCATACTCAAAAGCATCTGATTTATTAATAGTTGCAGCTACTCTATTGAAACCCTGGTTTTCGTCTGTTTTGTTGATTGTTGCTAATATAAGCTCCAAAGCCTTTAGCGTGTACGTTTCTGCTTTGTCGTTTACGTAGATGCTGCTATCATGCGATAAGTACCGCATACGCTTAACGTCCTTTGCATTTCCTACATTGATTCCATGTTTAAGAAATAAGTGTTTTAGTGCTTCATGGTAGGCTTTATGTATAACTTCAATATCTGTATAGGAAAGTTCTTTTTTTTCCTCTCTTTGAAGTCCTAAAAGTTTTCTAAGCTTAATAGATATACAATTCCAATTAATAGGTATTTCTATCTTAGCATTCAACCAAAACGCTCCAGTTTGCGGAGAGCTTACAGAACGTGCTGCCGCTTCGCAAAATTTAATGGTAGGTACTTTTAGAAAAAATTGCTCCAGTTCGTCCTTGCTGTTTTCGTCAATATCTAAATTAATGATTCCGTTATGCTTAAAGCTGGTAATACTAGAACGGTCTATATTTCCACTAAAACAAACACCATTTAAAACGGCTTTTTTATCTGCTTGATAATCTGTTTTACCGTCTGGAAATTTTGCAGCAATAGATACTCCATATTTATTTTGTATAAATTGGGTTTCTGCTCTATAATCTGTTTTAATAGATTCGTAAACAGCAAATCTATCTACTGATTTACTAGGGTTTGATAATTTACCTTTAGTGTAAAAACTAATTGGGTTTGTATAATTTTCTTGTACCACAAATTTCTATTTGCGCCATGCAAACGGGTATTAATAGCCAAACTAGAAAGGGAAAAGGTAATGTGTGTATTCCTGTAAATCAGGAAGAAATGAGTGGTTTTGTTTACTAAATTTGTATCTTTACGGTCTAAAAAGAAAAATTTAACCTTAAAAAGTTGTTTAGAGAAACAAAAACATAGACCTTTGTTACCACAAATCTTGTATGGATATTACCTTTTCGCCTTCTATTACTTTGGCAAAAAAGAAATTCTTTAAAATGACTCAACACTGGTAATGTTGAGTCATTTCTCGTTTAGAATCTCTTTTATTTTAAAATACCTACCTCTTTTGGCAAGTTAATGATTTAGTTATTTTTACTATTCGCTATTTGCGATAATATGAATCCTTCAATTAATTTTGACATTTTCACGCCCTTGCTTTTACACAAATCTCTAAATTTTTCTTTAGTGGTTTCATGTACTCTTAATTTAATGGATGAATCTTTGATAATTGATATTTCCATGTTAATAATTTATAGTTTGGTAAAATTAATGAATAAACCATATAGTTGTGTGAACTTTCTGGCTTTATCGTAAAGTATCGCTTATTCCATCTGATATGTGAGTAGTTACAAACATCATCCCTTCGTTACTATCGACAATCTTTTTTCGTTCCGACTCGCTTATAATCCGTTCACCTTTCAAACTATTAAAAACAAACCGTCCTTTATCTGTCTCATGGAAAATAGTAATTTGTCCGTATTGGATGCCATACTTTTTCAATAGAGGATAGTCTACTGGCTTTCTGTTTTGAATCGCTTTTAGTGCATCGGTATTACCGCTAACTAGATTTTTTAGTATTTCTTTATTGGTCATTGTCTTTTAACTGTTCGGCTAATTGTTCCACTACTTTGGCCGCCTGTTCTTCTGTTAAATTTGAAAAATCAATAACATCTTCTTGCTGTCTCTTTTTTGGTAATTCGTATTCGAGTAGTTTTAAATAAGCCGTTACATAATCCTTTCCTTTTAACTTACTTATTTCCCTTGTAAATTTCTTGTAATTCGATTCTAAGAAATTGGATATTAATATTTTTACCTCTGCTCCTATCTTGTTACCAACTCCTTTTGTGCGTCCGTTCGGGTTGCCGCTTGTACCTTTTTGAAATGGCATATACTATTGTTTTTTGTTGTTTTTTACAACGTAAAACTTGAATTAATCCTAAACTACTATATCTAAATCTATTCTTTTAGCCCTTCCGATTCGTCTAGTTTTTCGTTAAAAAACGTAATAAACCTAGGTTAAACTATTTTAAGTTAGTCCGTTTTTTAATGTGTCCGTTTTAATTGTTTAATTGATGTGTCGAAAATTACAGATTGGAGTTAAAGTCGCTAATAACTCTTTTTACTTCTTCGTTCGTATTGTCATTTTCCCACGGGGCGCTTGTGGATTTTTTCAAAGACTAGGTTTGTTGCAACAAAAATAAAACTTTTAAGACTTTATTTGTTGTAAAAGTCTATTTTTTGCAACAATTATTTTCTGCGTCTCAAATTAGCCGCTTTGTTTTTACACTTTTTTGAGCAGTACAACCTATCTTTTCGTTCATAACTATGCAACCCCTTTTTACATTGTAGGCAATACTTTT
>Ga0129327_10001531_pt1 | contig 13636 bp, 11 predicted proteins | sample CPBDNA_6_FD_111799 | JGI IMG/M metagenome (GOLD analysis project Ga0129327, IMG submission 111799) | Freshwater to marine salinity gradient microbial communities from Chesapeake Bay, USA - CPBay_Spr_31_0.8_DNA | ecosystem: Environmental > Aquatic > Marine > Coastal | place: USA: Chesapeake Bay... | reverse complement strand
TCACGGTGTCAGCCCCCGCGTCGGCCACGATCAGGGCGAGTTCCTTGACCTTTCCTGAACCCAGATAGGTGGCAGGATCAGGAGCATCACGTCGCTGGATCACCCCTTCAATGACTTCTGATCCGGCGGTCTGAGCCAATTGTGCGAGTTCACGAAGTGAGCGCTCCGCTTGTGCAACGGTTCCCGTGGTCCACACACCAGCAAGCACTACCCGCTCAAGTCGGATTTGGCGGTACTCAACCTCGGTGACATCTTGTAACTCAGTGGACAGAGACGAGACCCTTCGAAGCCCCTGTCTTTGCTCAAGCTCAAGGCTGACATCACCATCATGGCCAAGATTAGAATCACTCACCAAAGCAGTATCGCAGATGACTCAATTGGAAGAAGTTTGAAAGTGAAACTGTTGCCTCCACGGGATCAACACTTGGCCGAGTAAGCAGGTCAGCCGTCTAGCTCAACCCGGCGCTTGGCCACGTATTCAACCAACTCAGCCTTGATGGCTTCATCCATGGGTGGCTCCTCATACTTGTCAAGGGTGTCCAAATAGATGGCACGGGCGCGTCCCGCTGTGTCAATTGAGCCGTTGCGGGTCCACCGCTCGAAATTATCCGAACTAGAAAGCCACGGTCGGTAGAAACACTCACGGAAGTTGTCCATGGTGTGCGCTGCTCCAAGGAAGTGTCCACCGTGACGCACTTCGTCATGAGCACCGAAAGCCAGATCATCGTCAGTAAATTCAATCGGCTGGAACTCGGCGATCAACTGCTCAAGAATCTGGATGTCAATGATGTACTTCTCAAAACATGACACGAGTCCACCCTCGAGCCAACCGGCCGAATGCAGCACCACATTAGCCCCCGCGAGAAATGTTGGCATCAAGGTCATGACACTTTCGTAGGCCGCCTGTGCATCAGGCAGCTGAGAAGCGTTAAGTCCACCACCTGCCCTGAACGGCACCTTGTATGCACGCGCGATTTGCCCAATGCAGTATTGGCCAACCGCAGACTCGGGGGTGCCAAATTGCGGCGAACCAGTCTTCATATCGATGTTGGACAAGAATGAACCCATAATGACCGGGGTCCCTGGTCGGATCAATTGAGTGAGGGCGATGCCTGAAAAAGCTTCAGCCATTTGTTGTGCCAGAGTGGCTGCAATGGACACTGGTGACATCGCTCCCATAAGAAGAAATGGCGTCACAATCACGGGTTGTTTTGCTCTGCAATAGACAAATAGTGAGTCCAGCATTCGGTCATCCCAGCGCAGCGGAGAGTTGCAGTTGATCAAGGAATATCCGAATGGTTTTTCTTCAATTGACTTGCGGCCACCCAACACGATTTCAGCCATGGCAATGGTGTCGGCTGCATTTTCGCCTGTCACAACGTTGCCCATGATGAACTTGTCGGTCAAAGTGAAAGCATTGAAAACCATATCAAGGTGGCGAGAGTCAAGGGATGCATCATTGGGTTCTACAACGACCCCACCCACGCTGTCCATCGCTGCGAAACTTTGTGCCAATCGGCAAAAATTCTGGAAGTCACCGAGGGTTCCATCACGCCGCACGTCCCCATCGCGCACGAAAGGGGCCCCGTACACGCTCGAGAACACCATGTTCTTTCCGCCAATGGTCACGTTGTTCGCCGGATTCCGAGCCTGAATTTCGAACTGTTCGGGGACCAGTTTTAACTGCTCAAGGAGAAATTCAGGGTCAAAATAGACGATGTTTTCCTCGACCCGTTGCCCCGCTTGCCGGAACAGTTCGTGGGCCTCTTCCGAGAGAAACTCCACACCAATCTCGGACACGATTCGACGCCAGCCCCTGTCTAGCGTCGCCATGGACTCTGGCGAAAGAATCTCAAATCGCGGTGACTCATTTTGCAGCATGATTTTCCCAATCTTTTAGCAGGCCCCTTGTTGTGGTCTGCCCCTATTGTAGTATAAATGGAACACGAGTTCCACATTATGGAACAAATTTTAAAAATCGTGTACCCTCTGTTCGCATAGGGCATCGGACAGTGATCGAGAAAGGGAGTCATGGGATCGAACATCCAGTCAATTGACCGCGCGGCCAGTATCCTTGCAGTCATCTTGGAGTCGGAGACTTCCCCAAGCTTCACCGAAATAATGGAAGCCACCGGACTGGCACGAAGCACCGCCTCGCGGCTTCTGTCCAGCCTGGAGGACAACCACCTGGTGGCAAAAAATGAGGAAAATCTGTACTGTGCCGGGCCCATGATCACCCGGTTCGCGCACTCCAGCGGCCCCGAAGAGGATTTAATCACACAGTCACAGGAAGCCATGGAGCTCCTAAGCAAAGAAACTAAGGAAGCGATCAACCTGGCAGTGCTCGTAGGCGATGAAGTGCAACAAATCGCCCAGCTTGACAGCAAGTACCTGATGGGAAATGTGAACTGGGTGGGACTCTCGGTACCCACCCATTGTTCGGCCGTTGGCAAAGCGTTTTTAGCTTTCGGAAGCGTCACTACAACGGGCAGGCTCAAAAAGCGCACTCCGATGTCAATCACGAACAAGGCTGTCCTTGAAAAAGACCTTAAAAAGGTGCGGGCACGTGGTTGGGCCCTTTCAGACTCGGAATTGGAAGTTGGCCTCACGGCGGTTGGTGCGCCAATATTTGGTGCCGACGGCCATGTGGTGGCAGCCCTCAGCGTTTCGGGCCCCACCATGCGGCTCACCACGAGCCGGGTCGAGGTAGTTGGCGCTCTCATTGCTCGACAAGGAATCCTCATCTCGCAACAACTTGGTTACACCCCTCAGGAAAGCACAATCAAGGAACACTCCACGTCAGATCGAAAGGTGGGCGCAGCATGACGCACGAAGAAATTCTGAAAGGCCTGTATGAGGAGGTCATGGTGGGCAATGGTCCCGCCGTGCTTGATTTAACGAATCAGGGGCTGGCAGAAGGGCTAGGCCCGGAACCGATCCTGTTTGAGGCACTCATCCCTTCCCTCGAGGAAGTGGGCGCGCGCTTCGAACGTGGCGACTATTTCGTTCCGGAAATGCTGATTGCCGGCCGCGCCATGAGTGGCGCCCTCGACATTTTGCGTCCATTGCTCGCTGAGACTGGGGTGGAAACTGTGGGAACATTCCTCATGGGCACCGTCAAGGGGGATGTTCACGACATTGGTAAGAACCTAGTCAACATCATGCTCGAAGGCGCTGGATTTCATGTCATTGATCTGGGCGTTCAAGTACCACCAGAGAAATTTGTCGCCGCCATCGAAGAACACAAGCCCGATATTGTGGGCATGAGTGCATTCCTCACCACCACAATGCCCATGTTCAAAGTCAATATCCACAACATCACAAAAGCAGGGCTTCGTGAACAAGTCATAGTGATGGTTGGTGGGGCACCTGTTACCCGCGAGTATGCCGACGCGTGCGGAGCTGATGGCTACGCTGCCGACGCGGCAACGGCGGTTCGACTGGCAAAGAAGCTCATTGCCGAACGACGCGCCTTGGCAAAGGTCTAGTTCCTATGCCGAAGTTACTTCCCCTGCTCGAACATGTGGTTAAAAAGCCAATCTGGGACTGTCGGATGTGTGGGCAATGTGTTCTGCATTCAACCGGCATGACTTGCCCCATGACTTGCCCCAAGACTCTGCGCAACGGCCCGTGCGGAGGGGTACGACCCGATGGCAACTGTGAAGTCGTTCCCGAAATGCCATGTGTCTGGGTTAAGGCACATGACCGCAGTCAACACCTGCCATTGATCCCCACGAAATGGCGCGAAGAGTTCAATCATTTGCGGCCACCGGTAAATAACGCATTACAGGGTGACTCATCGTGGATCAACCTGTTTAACGGCAAGGATCAACAGACTCCAGCCGGCTGGGACCCGGGAGAACAGCGCCATGAACACTGAGCCAAGCAATATTGACTCCCACAGTATTAATGTGTTCGAGGAGTTGTGCCTTAGTCGGGCGCGGCCCGTGATGACCGCAGAATTACGCTCATTTGACGGTGGAGATTTAACAGTCGTTGAAAAGGATCTCGCAGAGCTCACGCCCTGCGTTGATGGAATCAACATCACCGATAACCCGGCAGCGCATGCACACGCCAGTAATACCGCCATGGCTATCGCGGTAAAGACCTTGGGCGGGAACCCGATCATGCAAATCGTGTGCCGCGATAAAAATCGACTTGCAATTCAGGCGGATTTGGTTGGCGCCAGTATGTTTGGTGTCGAAAATTTTTGCGCGCTCACCGGCGACGACGTCACTGCCGGCGATGAAAAGGAAGCGCGTCGCGTATTTGACCTCGACGGACCGCAGTTGGTCTCTGTAATGACCGGAATCTCACAGGGCAATTACCTTTCAGGGCGCAAGTTAAAAAAAGAACCGCACATGTTTATCGGGGCCGTTGAAAACCCCACAGCTCCTCCGCTGGCATATCGCGTTGATCGCGCGCTAAAAAAGGTTGACGCCGGCGCAAAATTTATCCAGTTGCAGATCTGCTATCAACCCGAGATGCTGGAAAACTTTATACGAGGCTGCGTTCTCAATGGTGTTGCAGATCGCGCCGCGCTACTGCCCACCGTAGTTTTCACCAAGAGCGCCCGTCCGCTCGGCTTTTTGGATACCTCAGTCCCTGGAATCAGCGTCCCAAAGGCAGTAATCGATCGGGTCGCCAACAGCCAGGATCAAGCTGAAGAGTCCTACCAATTAGTGAAAGAACAAGTCATTCACGCACTAGGTCTCCCCGGTGTTGCTGGAATTCACTTCACTGATTTTCGCCATGACGGAAGTCTGCAAAGGATGCTACGCGAATTAGGGCTGGGCCCCTTGGGACACAATCGACAACCACAGGAGGATAAAAATGCATACAGTAGTTAGCTCACCGAATAAAACGATCACCATTGGATCTGACCAACCATTTTGCATTATTGGCGAGCGCATCAATCCTACCGGACGCAAAACGTTCCAGGAGCAGTTGCGCGCAGGTGATCTGTCATCCGTCGAAATCGATGTGCACGCTCAGATCGCGGGTGGTGCCACCATGCTTGACGTCAATATGGGTGCGCCCTTCGTGGATGAACCTCAGATGCTTGCCGAATCGATCAAATTGATTCAATCCATCACGGATCTGCCCCTGTGCATTGACTCTTCGGTGTTTGAAGCCCTTGAAGCCGGGTTGGCTGCCTACGAAGGCAAAGCGCTGATCAACTCGGTCACCGCCGAGGACGAACGAATGGAAATGATTCTTCCGCTTGTCAAAAAATATGGTGGTGCGATCATTGCTTTGCCCAATGACGAATTCGAAATCCCCGACGCACCGGAACGACGCCTCGAACTTGTTGACCACATAGTTCGCACGGCGACCGACAAATACGGGATTCCCATTGAAGATATTGTCATTGATCCACTCGCAATGCCCATCGGAGCAGACTCCACCATGGTTGTTCGTACTTTGGAAACAATTGAAATGATTCGACAGAAGTACGATCTCAACACGACACTGGGCGCATCCAATGTGTCTTTCGGCATGCCAGATCGACACACTTTGAACTCCGTTTTTATTCCGATGGCCATGCAGTCCGGTCTCACCAGCGCAATCATGGATTCTCGAACTGAGCAAATCGTGACGGCGGTCCGTGCAGCAGACCTGATGAAAGGCAATGACGAATGGGGTGCAAATTGGATTGCCGCACACCGAGCAAAAATTGCGCAAGCTAGTTAGCGGGCGTGGCAATGCACGGGAATCCGTTGAGATGGAGAGGGTGGCTGCGTGACTAACTCCTTCGCCCCTTTCGGCTCCTTGAACGAGGAGTCCACAAGCCCTGACATAGATTTGCCGCTCGTTCGGGTAGACATCAGTTTCGAACCCAGCGATAAAACTGTTCGGGTACCCACCGGTGTCTCGGTCTTTGATGCCGCAAGCTGGAATGGCTTGGCGATCGACTCAACGTGCGGAGGAAATGGCACGTGTAAAAAGTGCAAGATCCAAATCCTTGAAGGCAGTGTCCCGGTCACCAATCTGGATTCGCGGGCTTTCAAGCAGGAAGAGCTCGATGCCGGTTGGCGCCTAGCCTGTGTGTCCCATGCAACGAACACCCTTAAGGTCAGCGTTCCTCCACTCACGACTCGACCGAAAGCCTCGACCGTAGGCGTGGGGCGCCAAGTGATTCTGCGACCGTCAGTTATCAAGCGTTTTATTGAGGTATTGGAGCCCTCGTTGACGGATCAGCGCTCTGATTTGCGGCGCGTCCTTGACGAGATTGACGACCTCACCGTAAACATTGATCCGCAACTGATTAAAGAACTACCCAAAGTGTTGCGCGGTTCGAACTACAAAGTCACCTGCGTAGTTGTAGCCGATCAGTTGATTGCCATTGAGCCGGGTGATACAACGGCGGCACTTTACGGAATCGCCTACGATCTGGGAACTACCACGGTTGTGGCCTCACTGATGGATCTGTCAACCGGTACGCCAATGGCAGTCGCCTCAATGCTCAATAAGCAGCAGCCATTCGGCGCTGATGTGATCAGCCGAATCAGTGCCACCATGCTTGACGAAGACGCATTGGACAAGTTACAAGAGTTGGCGCATGCGACTCTGGGTGATCTCACCAACGAAGTGTGCGCGGAAGCTGGAATATCTCCTAAAGAAGTTTTTGAAATCGCGATCGCCGGCAACGCAACGATGGTGCAAATCGCACTAGGAATCGACCCGGAGCCGCTTGGCGTTGCTCCTTTTATTATGGCAACCGAGAGCTATCCCACTTTCTTAGCGCACGAACTTGGCGTCTTTTTACACCCGCGTGCGCGCGCGTACCTCTTCCCCGCCCTCGGCGCCTACGTGGGTGGCGACATTATTTCTGGGGCGTTGGCCACAGGAATGGACCGAGACACACGTATTCGACTGTTTATTGATATCGGCACTAACTGTGAACTCGTTCTCGGAGATGGAGAGAGACTCATTGCAACAGCTGCTCCTGCCGGACCGGCATTCGAGGCCGCATCGATTCGGTGCGGAATGCGCGCAGCAGCCGGCGCGGTTGAAGTAGTCACCATTACCGATACCGATGTCCTGCTTGCGGTGATTGAAGACGCCGAGCCAATTGGACTCTGCGGGTCGGGCCTAGTCGATGCGGTGGCCGAACTGGCCCGAATGGGGATCGCCGACCCCTCCGGCCGTTTTATGACCGATGAGGCCATGAAAGACAAGTGGCCCGCTCTCGCTCACCGCCTGGTCACAATTGATAAGGAACGCGTGTTCATTCTTTCATTTGATGACAACAATGAAGCGGGAGTATTTCTCTGCCAACGCGATGTTCGCGAGCTCCAGTTTGCCAAAGCGGCGATTTCCACCGGTTGGAAAATGCTTCTCGAGGAATTTGGGGTCGCTGAGGAAGATATTGCGCAAGTTTTACTCGCCGGATCCTTCGGGACATACCTATCGGCCAAAAACGCAATCGCGATCGGGTTAGTTCCCAAAATCCCTGCTCTACGAGTAATCAGCGCTGGCAATGTGGCCGGAGAAGGCGCCAAAATGGTTCTCCTTTCTGGCCCGGAGCGCAATGGTGCCACCACGTTAATGCGCGAAATCGCCTATTTAGAGCTCTCGGATCGCACCGATTTCAATGATCGGTTCGTCGATGAACTCGCTTTTCCGATTTAAGGAGCTAAAACTATTTTTAAAAATGGGATATAAGTGCGACAGGTTCTGATATATCATAGCGATATGAAGGACTCTATGGCTAGTCAAGCCTATGCGAGTATCCGCCGCCTAATTGTTACAGCAGAACTGCCGCCCGGTGCTGTTCTCTCAGAATCGGAGCTACAAAATTCCCTTGGCTTTGGCCGCACGCCCATCCGAGAAGCGCTACGAACCTTGGCCACTGACCATCTCGTTGATGTCTATCCTCGGCGCGGGATGTTCGTGGCAGGCATTGACATTCGCGACCTGCGGGCACTTAGCGAAGTACGTTCTGTACTTGAACCCTTTGCCGCAGGCATTGCGGCCGAGAGACGTGACGATGGTGACATTGCCGCGATCGACCAGCTACTCGCTGAAATCCGAGATCACAAGACAATGGATATTCGGACATTAATTGATCTCGACGAACGAATTCATCATCAGGTCTATGCAGCAACGCACAATACATTTTTGATCTGCGATCTCAACCGCTACTACACCCATGCTCTTCGCATCTGGTTCCTAGCTTTGGACAATGTTGCACACCTGAGTGAAGCCGTTGAAGAACACTCAGAGTTGCTTTCCGCCATTCGGGATTCAAATGTTGACCTTGCCATAAAAGTTATGACCAGCCACATTAATGATTTTGAAGATGAAATGCGCAAGGCCCTGTAATACCCAAAGCACACGCCCAGTCACACCGAATCAGTAAAGGAAACGAAATGAGTGCACTGCCATCAAAGGCCAAGGTAGTAGTAATCGGCGCCGGGATTGTGGGCAACTCTGTTGTCTATCACTTGGCGAAGCTCGGTTGGAAAGACCTTGTGCAGGTTGACAAAGGACCTTTGCCTAACCCCGGCGGGTCGACCGGACATGCATCAAACTTCATTTTTCCCGTGGATCACTCGAAGGAAATATCAGAGCTAACCCTTGACAGTATGCGCCAATACAAGGAGTTCGGTGTTTTCGTTGAATCTGGCGGTATCGAAGTGGCGCGCACCCCAGAGCGAATGCAAGAATTTCACCGAAGGTTGCAGTCAGCCCGCGCATTCGGCATTGATCACTCATCATTGCTCACGCCCGAGGAAATCAAAGCAATTGTCCCTTACATCGACGAGACAATTATTCTCGGCGGCTTCCAAACAACTTCCGCCGGAGTTGTTGACTCCCTTCGCATGGGAACACTGATGCGTGAAGACGCAATCGAAAAGGGCGCTCTCACAGTGAGCGCTAACACTGAAGTACTCGACATTGTCGTTGAAGATGACCGCATCAAAAGCGTTGTCACCGACAATGGCGAGATTGAGTGTGATTACGTTGTGATTGCGACCGGATGTTGGGGGCCCAAACTTGCGGCCATGGCCGGGACTTCTATTCCGTTGACTCCGGCAGTGCACCAAATGAAGGACATTGGGCCGGTTCCGATGTTCCTCGATGCCAAGTCAGATATTGAATACCCGGTCGTGCGTGATATGGATTCGAATATGTACGAGCGCCAGCATGGCACGGGTCTTGAAATTGGTTCCTATGCTCACCGACCCATCTTGTACAAGGTAGAGGACATTCCGAGCAATGCCGAAGCCGCGCTCTCCCCCACGGAATTTCCATTCACCCAAGAAGACTTCGATCTACAAGATGAGCACGCACTTGAGCTCATGCCTGAGATTGTTGGCGACGAGTCAATCGGTCAGAAGTACGCGATTAATGGCCTGCTCTCTCTCATCCCCGATGGCATGCCGATCTTGGGTGAAGCACCCAATGTCACAGGACTGTGGTCGGCCTCAGGGGTATGGATTAAAGAGGGGCCAGGCGTTGGTCGCGCGATGGCGGAAGACATAGTTCTTGGCGCCTCTGAAATTGACTGGCATGGCGAGGAGTATTCCCGCTTCCAAGACTTCCAGTTCAGCCACGAATACATTCAAGCCCGGTGCGCTGAAGGGTTCAACAAGATGTACGGAATCGTTCATCCATCCGAGCAATGGGAATCCCTGCGCGGTATTCGCGTCTCACCTCTCTACGAGCGCGAGAAAGCCCTCGGAGCTTTCTTCTTTGAAGCGGGCGGCATGGAACGCCCTCAATGGTACGAAGCTAATGCCCATCTTGTTGCCAAGTTTGGGGACGCCGTAATGCCACGCACCGCCGAATGGGAATCGCGTTGGTGGTCCCCGATCATTAACGCAGAGCACCTGCAACTACGTGAAACCTGTGCAATTGCTGACCTCACCGCCTTCGTTGTTTTCGATGTCACCGGCCCGAAGGCTCTCGATGTCGTCCAGCACAGTGTTGTGCGTCAAATGGACGTCGCAGTCGGCAAGACCATCTACACGCCAGTTCTCGCGCCAAATGGTGGATTCAAAGCTGACCTCACGGTGATGCGTCTGGGTAAGAATCACTTCCGAGTTGTCACCGGCGGCGCGCACGGAATGGCGGACAAAAAAGCTTTTGCGAACAATCTTCCAGCAGATGGCACCGCACATATCTCCGATCTCACTTCCGGTATGGCGACAATCGGCCTGTGGGGCCCCAACGCACGTAAGGTCTTGGAGTCGATCACCATCGACGATGTCAGCAATGAAGGATTCCCATTCGCAAGCAACCGAATAATCGAAATAGGCAATCTTCGGGTTCTCGCCTCGAGGATTTCCTATGTGGGTGAACTCGGTTGGGAGCTGTACCTGCCCGTCGAAACCGCGGTGGCGCTGTGGGACATGATCTGGGAAGCCGGCACGATCCATGGTCTAATTGCAGCTGGTTCTGGGGCCACAGCCGGGACTGGGCGTTTGGAAAAAAGCTACCGTGCCTACGGCAATGAACTAGAAACCAGCTACAACATGGTTGAGGCCGGCATGGTTTTCCCCAAGGTCAAGGATCAAGACTTCGTGGGTAAACAGGCCTACGTCAGCCACCGCTCAGAAGAACCGATAGCGATTCTGTGCTCCCTGTTTATTGATGACCACACGTCTTCGACCGGTGAGAAGCGCTATCCACTTGGCTGGGAGCCGATTGTAACTCGTGACGGTGAGCTACTGATTGACTCAAAAGGGCGACGCTCATTTGCCAACAGTGCCGGCTCAGCTCCTTCATTGGGCAAGCACTTGGTCATGTCCTACCTCCCCCCCGAGTACGCAAACGTTGGCCAGGAACTTGCAATCGAATACATGGGCGACCGATTGCCCTGCACCGTTGCCCTCGTCGGCAGCAAGCCACTGTTTGATCCAGAGAACGAGCGCGTTCGTTCCTAGTCCATTTCACAACTAGCTAGGAGAAATATCAATGGAGATCGCAGTATGTGTCAAGAGGGTGCCGCTTGTGGGCAGCACTTTTATACTCACCGATGATGCAATGGCAATAGACACCTCCCGTATTGGTGCAACCTTGAGCCCCCACGAAGAAAATGCCGTTGAAGCCGCTGTGCGTCTCATTGAGGTGCACGGCGGCAGCATCACACTTTTCTCGGTCGGGTCGACCGAGGCTGAAGAGCAAATACGTGAACAGCTCGCCATTGGTGCAGACCGTGCCGTGCTCATTGAGACAGATGGAACCGAGATTGATTCACAAGCCACGGCGGCGGTGCTTGCCCAAGCAATCGATCAAGACGCAACGGAGTTCGATCTGGTTTTGCTCGGTTCGGAGAGTGCGGACTCAGGCGGGTATCAAACGGGCATCCGGATTGCCCACGCACTGGGACGCCCGGTTGTCACGAACGTCAAAGGACTTGCCATCACCGACAATAGAGCGACGTGCGAGCGCGCAGTTGGGTCAACTAGAGAAGTCTACGAAGTCCAGTTGCCCGCCGTGATCTGCGTGTTGGACGGTCTCAACATTCCCCGCTACCCGTCAGTACCTGGTCGGATCAAGGCGCGAAAGAAACCAGTTGACCGACTCAGCATCAAGATCCCCGAGTCCACCACGATTCGGACTTCACTGCGGGTTCCACAATCAGCAAACAAAGGTGCGATAGATCTTGGTTCAGGTCAAGACGGCGCAAAAGCACTCGTTGAAGTTTTCAAGCAGATCGGAGTCATCTGATGATTTTGGTATATGCCGATCACGACCGCGGGGTGATCGAGCCCCTCACATTCCAAGCGCTGACATTCGCACGCAATATCGATTCTGATATCCACGCAGTTCTTGTCGGGGGCAGTTCAGCTGGAGTGAACGCCTCCACTGCAGCCACAATGCTCGGCGAGTATGGGGCGCAGGAAGTGGACGTCGCCGAACTCGCCGGCTACTCCGATTATGCCCCGCTCGCTGCAGCAAGAGCCCTCGTGGAACTGTTGGGCTCTACGGGAGCGCAGGCACTGATTGCCCCCAGTAGCCCGCGAGGCAATGAAGTGCTGGCACACGTGGCGGCAATAACTGACCGGCCATTTGTTGCCGATTGCTACAGCATCGATTTAGGAGCTCCGCACAAGATCGTGCGAGCACGTTGGGCCGGTAATTTGCACGAGGAAGTGGACGTCAGCGCCGAAGCCGCCGACGTGCTCATCGCCACTATTTTCCCGCACAGCACAGAAGCGACCACCGCGCCGGCGGGTGGAGCCATCAACGAGTTCACCGCCGCTGCAAGCCAAGACGATTTGGCCATTCAGATCGTAAATCGCGTCGGGGCGGCAACCGGCGGAGTCACTTTGCCAGAAGCAAAAGTTATCGTTTCTGGTGGCCGCGGCATGGGCGGGCCGGACGGATTCGGAATTCTCGAAGAGATCGCATCTGCCCTCGGCGGAACGGTCGGTTGCACCAGAGTAGTGACCAGTGCCGGCTGGCGCCCACATTCCGAGCAGGTCGGACAGACAGGAACAAAAGTCGCCCCGGATCTTTATCTTGCCTGCGGCATCAGCGGCGCGACCCAGCACCTTGCGGGTTGTAAAAATAGCAAGACACTCATAGCAATCAATACCGATCCAGACGCAACCATCATGAATCACGCCGACTACATCATTGTCGGTGACGTAACTCAAGTATTGCCCATGGTCTTACAAGAGATTCACGCCGCCAAATCTTAACGCTGCACACCCTCCAACCCAAAGGATCCACAGATGCCCTCTGATATTGAAATCGCACAGGCTGCCACGATGAAGCCAATTGGCGATGTTGCATCAGCACTTGGGATCCCACTCGAAAATATCGAACCCTATGGGCACTACAAGGCTAAAGTTCACTTGTCCTATCTTGCAGATTTGCCGGAAAATTCCCATGCTCGCCTCGTGCTAGTCACCGCGATTAGCCCGACTCCCCCGGGCGAGGGCAAAACAACAACCAGCGTGGGTTTGGCTGATGGCTTGAGTCATATTGGCAAAGACGTCATGGTGTGTTTGCGTGAGCCGTCCCTGGGCCCGGTGTTTGGCATGAAAGGCGGAGCCGCAGGTGGTGGCAAGGCCCAGATTGTCCCGATGGAAGACATCAATCTTCATTTCACGGGGGATTTTGGTGCCATTGGACTTGCAAATAACCTACTGTCCGCCTTGATCGATAACCACATCCACCATGGCAACGCCCTTGACATTGATGTCCGACGCATCACGTGGAAGCGCGTTATTGACATGAATGACAGAGCGCTTCGCGACATCACCGTCGCTCTGGGTGGACCGGGTAACGGATTCCCTCGCTCTGACGGATTTGACATCGTGGTCGCCTCTGAAATCATGGCGATTTTCTGTCTGGCAACTGACCTTGAGGACCTCAAGACGCGCATGGGCAATATCGTGATCGGCTATACGCCAGATCGTCGCCCGGTCACCGCTCGAGAACTCAATGCAGAAGGTGCGATGACCGTGTTACTCAAAGACGCACTCGCACCCAATCTTGTTCAAACCCTTGAAAACACTCCAGCCTTTGTTCATGGTGGTCCATTTGCCAATATTGCCCACGGCTGCAACAGCGTGATCGCTACCACCGCTGCAATGAAACTTGCCGACTACGTTGTCACCGAAGCCGGCTTCGGAGCCGACCTTGGTGCCGAAAAGTTCATTAATATTAAGTG
>Ga0129327_10001529_pt1 | contig 13644 bp, 14 predicted proteins | sample CPBDNA_6_FD_111799 | JGI IMG/M metagenome (GOLD analysis project Ga0129327, IMG submission 111799) | Freshwater to marine salinity gradient microbial communities from Chesapeake Bay, USA - CPBay_Spr_31_0.8_DNA | ecosystem: Environmental > Aquatic > Marine > Coastal | place: USA: Chesapeake Bay... | reverse complement strand
TGTAAGCTTTAACTTCTATGTAAGTAGGTTGTGCCTTACTTATTAATCTTGAGAATCCGTTAATATCCTCTTCACTCATATTTAACCCCTTTATCATAGTCATCCTTATTACAGTGGGACACGAAAAACTCGGCAGTATTTCTAGTGTTTTATTGAATAAAGACCAACCGTTAGGAACTATAGATCTATTTATAATCTTGTATTTTTCCTCACTAGATGCTTGAAGTGAAACAAAGAGCTGTGTTGGCTCTTCTTCCAAATTTGCTAAGACATCTGGTCTAACTCCACTAGTAACGAGGAATGTTGTCATACCCCTTTTATGATATTCCCTTATGAGTTCACTGATCTTCGAATACAAAGTTGGTTCACCTGTAAGACTAATTGCTACGTGTTTAGGAGTCATAGCTTGTTTCACCATTTCCTTGTCTACTCCTTCCCTACCAAAATAGCCAGAAATAGCCCTTTTGTGTTCTTCTATGGATTTTTCTACAATGAATATTGGATCATCTAATGTAGGTAATCTTGTTTCGTCCCACTCAATGCCAATATCTTCTGGTTCTAGCCTCCAACAATGTATACATCTGTACCAACACCATGCAGAAGTAGGCGTCATTTGAACGCATCTATGGCTTTCTATTCCGTAAAACTTACCTTTATAACAATATTGATTTTCCGTTAATGCTTTATGAGTCCAGAAACACTTCTTATATGCACTATGACTTCCTATCATATGATATTTCTCCTTCTCTAGTTCCCTCATTATCCTTGTCAAAGGATCTATCGCGGACATGTCAATACATTATCATATAACATTTCAAAATAAAAAACTTTCATAAGATTATTTGAGGAGATATGTTACTAGTACCAAGAATTTGGCTGAAATACCTAGAGATTGATACTAACATATAATCTGAAAAGTGAGAAGACATTATTTGAACCCCAATAGGAAGATTGTTAATTATGCCTGCAGGAAAGCTTAAAGAAGGCATACCCGTTAAATTTGAGGTAACAGTAGCTATATCTAATGCATACATTTTTAATGGATCTTCAATTACCTCCCCTATTTTAGGGGGAATGAATGGAGACGTTGGGTGGATAATTACTTCATTATTCTTAACTAATTTAGATATTTCCTCAGTTATTAATCTTCTTGCCTTTAATGCTTTTACATAATATTGCTCAAAGTAGCCACTGCTTAATATAAACGACCCTAGCATTATTCTCTTCTTTACTTCCTTTCCGAAGCCTTTTCCTCTGTTCTTAGAGTAGACCTCCTTCCAATTTCCATTAATTCCTAGGTTTAATCCATATCTTAAACCATCGAACCTTGCTAGGTTCGAAGATGCCTCTGACATAGCAATTATATAATAAGTGGGTAAAACATAATCTATGTACTTTAACCTTACTTCTCTTACTTCACCCACTTCATTAACAATCTTATTCAGCATTCCGTTGAAAACTAACTTAACCTCATGCGATGAAGCCTCAACTATATCACTTATTACTATTAATTTTATCTCCTTTTCCCTTATATCCTTTAACTTTTTTTCTAGCTTAAAACCTTTAACAGTTGTTGCGTCTCTCAAATCATCTCCCGATATAAAATAATATCCTAACCAAAGATCGTTGGCGTTCCTTGCCATGGGTCCTATTTGTTCTAAACTATTTGCATATGCAACTAGACCGTATCTGCTAACCGTACCATAAGTAGGTTTTAAGCCAAATATTCCAGTATATGCTGATGGAAGCCTTATCGAGCCACCAGTATCGCTTCCAAGTGAAAAGGTGCTCATCTTAGCTGATACAGCTACTGCACTCCCTCCAGAGGATCCTCCTGGAACCCTCTCTAAATCCCATGGATTTCTAGTTATTTTAAAGTAACTGTTTTCAGTTGTAGAGCCCATAGCAAATTCATCCATATTAGTTTTCCCAATTATAGTGGCTCCATTTTCTAGAAGCCTCTCAATTACTGTTGCATTAAATGGCGGAATATAATTTTCTAGCATTTTAGATGCGCAAGTAGTCCTTAGATTCATTGTTGATATATTATCCTTTACTGCAACCAGAACTCCGGCTAATTCCTTTCCACTTTTCAGCTTCTCTTTAACTTCGTTTATTACTTCTTCTAATGGTCTTAATGTTATGAAAGCATTTAGCTTAGGTTCCAGCTTATTAATGTTCTCGTAAACTTTATATACATATTCCTCAATGTCAAGACTAAGCTTATTCTCCAGAATATCTGTAAAGGTTATATCTAAAAGCTTCATGTAACGACACTTGGTCCCTTAATGTAACTGCCCTCTTTCGTTGATACATTCATCAATGCCCTTTTGCTTCCCATAGGATCCTCCACTATATCATCCCTTAATTTTCCAGATTCAACTGGATGAAACATTGGAGTTACATTTTCTAAATCTAGTTCATTTATCTTTTCAAAAAATTTAAGGATTTTGATTATGTCTTCTTCAATCTTCTTTTTATCACCCTCTTCAATCCTGATTAGGGAAAGTTTCTCCAATTTTTCCAAGTTAACTTCCTTGATTGACATTCTCACTCACCCAGCTCAAATATTCTTCATATCCATCTTTTACTTCAAGAAAAATTATTTCAGGTAATTCATAGCTGTGAAGTTGCTTTATTCTATTTAATAGTTTTTCTTTTTGATTTTCAGTAGTTTTAATTATTAATAAATATTCGATGCTCTCCTCAATTTTTCCTCTCCACTTATAAAATGATTTCATTTTTCCTAAAACATTTACGCAAGCAGCTAATCCCTCATGCACTAATGTCCTTGATATCTTATTTGCCTCTTCCTCACTAGAGACTGTAGTCATTCCAATTATCATTTAAGTTCACAAATATTAAGATATACTAGGAGATTTTATTAGTAAAATGAAAGAGGAGGGATTAGTGAAAATTCTTGGCAGAATACAAGATCCACTGTATTTTATAATGCTAATAGAAGAATCAAGATCTTCCGGACTCAATGGACTTTTAATACAGGCTGATAACGATGTCTCGATTATTCTTAAAGTTCTAGATGATAATATAGAGGTAATGAAAATAATAGTATACAACAAAGACATCCTAAAGGAGTTAGGGGATTACATTAGGATTGAGTCATTAATTTTCTTAGAGGATTCTAATTTCTATATTTATAAACCAATAAGTGATGAAGAAATGTTACTCACTAAATTAGTGGAATACATTATCATGAAAAAGGTAAATATTTATGCCAGTGTTGTAAATTATTACATGTTCGAAGAAATTGGAAGAAAGGAAAGTTGAAGTTCGTTATTTTAGGGGTAAAATATGGATTAGGTCCAATTTCTATTTAGGTGATTTATATTTCTCTATAAAGGACTTTTTGTTTTATGATAGAACTAATAAAGTATTTTATTCATATCCATTCTATTTAGAGAAGATAGTGAATCACTTTGAAAATAATTCGGTAAAAGTAGAAAATTTCGTTAATGTAAAAGAGAATAGAATAGAAGGTTTAGAGTTTAAAGGAAAGCTGAGGGATTACCAAGAAGAAGCGCTTAGAGAATGGGAACAAAAGGGGAGAAGAGGAATAATAAGTCTACCCACAGGAGCTGGGAAAACACATATAGCGATAGCTGCTATAACTTCAACTTCAGTGGAAACACTAATAGTTGTCGTAACTAAGGAGCAAATGTTTCAATTTAAAGAAAAAGTTTTGGAATTAACCAATCTAGATGAAGGGAAAGTTGGTTTCTTTTATGGATCAAAGAAAGAATTAAAATCAATAACGATAGCTACATATCAAGCTGCTTATAAATATTTAGATGTTCTATCTAGAAAGTATCCACTGCTAATAGTGGATGAAGTCCATCATTTACCAGCTAACAGCTTTAGAAAAATCGGATTAGGTATGTTTTCAAAATACAGATTAGGACTATCAGCTACAGTCGAAAGGGAGGACGGAAAACATTTTGAGCTATTTAATTACATTGGAAGTATAATTTACTATAAATCTATTAATGAACTAATAAATAAGGGATATGTAGCAAATTATGAAACTTCCACAATTTACGTTAACTTGACAAAGGAGGAAAAGGAGAAATTTAAAGAGTTACTCATTAAATATAAAGCCCTAAAGAATGGACTTAGTTTCAAGGAACTCTTAGAGAATGCTAAAAGGGGAAATGAAAAGGCAATTGAAGCGCTTAGAATTAACAGTGAAATTAGAAAGTTATTGAATGTTTCAAAGTCGAAGATTTCCAAAGCTATTGAAATTATTGAAAATGAGGTAAAAAAAGGCTCTAAAGTAATCGCTTTCTGTCAATATGTAGATCAAGCAAAGGAGATAGCAAAGAAAGTTAATGGTCTACTTATATCAGGTGAAACTAAGAAGGAAGATAGAGAAAGAGCATTCGATGCATTTAGAAAAATGAGGAGTGGTGCTCTAATTATAACAACAGTGGGAGATGAGGGAATAGACATTCCAGATGCTAATGTTGGAGTAATCGTGTCTGGAACTGGATCAAGAAGGCAATACATTCAAAGACTTGGAAGGCTATTGAGACCTGTTGATGGGAAGACAGCCAAACTTTTAGAAATAATAGTAAAAGGCACGTCTGAAGTATATCAAGCTCAAAAGAGGAAAAGCGTATCTATTGAGCAATTGATTAATGACGATTTACTAAGTAATAAATAGTAAACCGCATAACGTTAAGGAGAACATTTTAAACTCTATAGGTTAGTTAACCAAATGACAACTCTATCTCAATTAATTCCAATAATAATATTCATTCATCTGTTAAGCGCAGTTATACTTATAGGAGGTAGTTTATTCATATGGATAATAGTTTATCCAGTCTCCAAACTCTTTTACTATGGAAAAGAGAAGGAAAGATTAGAGCTTATGAGGAGTATTAATCGTAGGTTTGCACCAATTACACATATATCAGTTGCTACATTGTTAATAACTGGTTTCATATTAGGATACTGGTATAATGGCTATTCCTTTAACTTTAATTCCATCAGATCAGCGCTCCTTATAATAAAGATTGTCATATCATTATCTATGATAATGATAATGTACTTTAATAATATACAGCACAAGAAGAAGAGATACTCAAGGAAAAATTTCTACATCTCGATGATTACTTTGGCATTGATGATCGCCATCTTATTTATTTCCTCAATGATGCAGTTTTATTGAAAATAAAATCATTTGAAGCTTACCTTAAACCATGAAAATCTCATATATTTACATCCCATTAATTATAGTAATACTTGTAAGGGCTTCAAATGCCTCCTTTATACTTTCAACAACATTAACTCTTCCTCACGTTTCCCCTGAGTTCCATAGCATAATACTAGCTTCATATTCCATAGCAGAGGCAACTACAGGAATCTTTACTGGAATTATATATGAGTATATTGGTTCTAAAAGGTTGTTAACCTTTTCTACCCTAGGAGAATCCATTTCTTATGGTCTCATGACCTTGCTTAGGGATCCTTATGTCATTTTAATTCTTAACGCTTTCTCGGGTTTCTTAGCATCATCGATCATCGTATCAACTATATCATTAATATCTGAGAGTTTGAGTGGGGGGACTAGAATCCTTGGAATGGGAGGTTTTGAGTCAGTTAATTTGGGTGGTTATCTAATTGGTTTTCTAACCTCTGGAATAATATTACTCTTTAAAGAGGTTTCATATTTAATAAGCTTCGTCTTCATGTTTTCAGCATTTATTATGTCCCTTTTATTAAAAGTAAATGAGAGAAGAAAAACAGAGATAAGGCTATCGTTGTCTGAGTTCAAGTCCACATCAATTCTTTTACCTATATGGATTGGATTTGCAATGATACTAGGATTTGCTTTCGTTTTGCCTAAATTGTTCACAGTATTGAACATTAGGTTAACAATAGGTAATATAGACTCAGTGAATCCAAGAGGAGGAGTTACAATATTCATTCTCGTTGCAATAATTATTGTTATGATAGCAGCTATTATTGGAGGGTTCATCACTAGATTCATAGGAAAGAAATATGCATTGATTATAGGCAGCATTTCAACTGCCCTTCTCCTCATCTCTTCCTCAATTTTCCTAAACAATCCAATTGCTTTACTAGTAATATTAGCAATCTTAATTTTTCCATCATTAAGCCTTCCTACTTCTCTTCTTTCCTTATTAGCAGATTTTACAGATAAAACCTCAGTTAGAGGACCATACATTGGCGTATACACAATAGCTTTAGGGGTAGGCATAGCATTAGGTCAGCTCTTAGGTGGTACTCTGTTTCAAAAGTATGGAATACAATCAGTTTTTCAATTATTATCTGCATTATTTATAACTTTAGCTATAATATCAATACTATTAATTAGGAAAAATATCAATAATTAAATTTGTTAATAAATATAATTTTCTAATTTGCCAATTCTTTCAATATAGCTTACTAAATGATCCCCTCTCCTTAGATATACTTTAGGTGACCTGAAATGCCCAACTCCTTCAGGTGTACCTGTGAATATTAGATCCCCAGGATATAATGTTAAATATTTTGATAAAAAACTAACAATTTTACTGGGCTTAAAAAGCATGTTACTAGTTCTAGACCTTTGCATTATATTTCCGTTTAAGCTTAATGAAATTTCCAAATCTGGATCATTACCAATTTCATCAGTTGTAACTATCCAAGGACCCAAAGGTGTAAATGTATCATAGCTTTTAGCTATGCTCCACCTACCCCTTTGGAATTGCATTTCTCTATCAGTTATATCGTTCCCTATAGTAAATCCAAAAATATAATTATGGGCATCTGATTCCTTTATGTCTTTGCCTTTCCTTCCAATAACTATAACTAGTTCCACTTCGTAATCTATGCTTTTGGCCCATGGAGGGATTAATATTTTGTCTTTATGTCCAATTAAAGATGAGACTGATTTAAAAAATATATCAGGCTCCTCTACTACTTGTCCTGTTTCCATAGAATGTGAAGGATAATTCCTTTCTAAGCCAATTATTTTCTTAGGTGTTATAGGTGGGAGGAATTTAGCGTTTTGTATCTTCATATAATAAAGTCTTTCATCATAAATTCCAAGTAATATTTCTTCTTGTGTTGAGGATAACAAACTAATTTCGTCTCCCTCTACCACACCAAAGAATTCCTTGCCCCTATCAATAATCCTAGCTATTTTCATAGCAATCGAATTTCACACTGTAATTTAAATTTCAGTATCGTTTTTGTTATTTTGTTATTATTATAATAATTTTTTTAATATATGACTACTATCAGTGATAATTAGATAGCCCCTAGATTCAGGAGGATATTCCTTACTAAGTCCGCCAGTATATATTATCCTAGCCATCCTATCTATTAATAATTTTCTCCATTGTGAGATTACTATCCAATCCCAAGGACCTATATCTAATTGCTTTCTGAGCATATCTATGTCCCCCTGATGTCCATGTGTTATGAAGTATCTGTTGGAAGATGTCTCTATAACGTAAAAATTAGCTATAACTATTTCATCTCTATATCTTGGTTCCGAAGTTATGCATTTTCCTGCGTGTGAATCCATGTCACCTAGTATATAAATGATTTGAGCCCATGGAGCAATACTCCTGATAACATATAAAGCATCTATTACTCTGGGGCATTCATAATCCCAGTAACATTGAGTTACGTCTCCGTTGAAAATTATGGTATCTGGTTCCTCTCTCTTTATTATTGATGCAAGCATAGTCTCGACATGAGGTTCAGGAAACCTTATATTAGAGAGAACAATAACTCTCATAAACGTTCACCAAGGTTTTTAGGATTAAAAGTTTCACATAATACTATATACTGAAAGTTATTAAAAACATTTTTAGTCCAGAGGAAAATAGTTCTAGGATTAATTTGGTAAGTAGTAGAACTACTATGATAGTTGGGGTCACAGCATTCCTGACACCTCTTTTAGGATTGACACAAAATTTCTTATTTTACTTATCAGGTGCACTAATATCTTTAATAATATGCCTTTACACTTCCTGGGCTTTTGGTTCCCTAAAGAGTAGGGATTTCTCTTATCCCTTGTCTATATTTTTTTCGAGTAGCTTAGGTAATTTAATTTCAATTTTTTATGTACTACCATTAAATTTAGCTTTGTTTGGATATATAGCGTTGTTTACATCTTTCATACCTACGTTAATCTTCTTTATCCTTTATATTAAGGGGCTAAAGTTAAATATAAATCCTAGATTGTTATTCAATAGCAATAAAATGTTAATTCCATTATCAATACTATTTTTAGCAGCAATAATAGGTAGACTTGCCGAGAATTTATACCAGCAAGTTTCAATTTATGTAGCCTTTGTAATAGCAGCTATATTAATAGATATTTACCTTGGAGAAGGGAAAAAGGAAGGGGCCTGAATTGAGAGTAGTGATATATGGAGCTGGACCTGCTGGTGCATCACTAGCGTATTTCTTAAGGGGAACCAAATACCAAACAACTATAATCGAAAGAGCTGAAGTTGGTGCTAAACCTTGCGCTTGGGGACTAATAGAAAAGGGGTTACCTTTAGCTATCCCTAAAGAGGTTATTCTAACGGAAATCAATAGGTTCAGAATTTTTCTAGATTGGAAAATGATATTCGATGAAAAATGGGGAAGGCTAGGATATATAATCAATAAAAAATTGTTCTTGAAGAGGCTAATAGAAGAATCTGGATCAGAAGTGATGAGAAGTGATGAGAAGGATGGGGAGTCTATAAAAGTTATTTCAACCGGTCATTATTCCAATATTAATAATTCTATTCCTGCTATTCAATACATAATAAAAAATAGTAAAGTTCAGTCTGAAGACTTTGTAGACTTCTACTTCTTTTCGGATCTAATAGGATATGCATGGGTATTTCCAGCTTACGATCATGTAAGAGTTGGCATTGGTGGTTATAAGGATATAAATGAATTAAAAATGATGCTAGACATTTTATTAAAAAGAAGGGAAGACTTGAGAGGAAAAATTGAAGTATTTCACGGAGCTAGAATATGCGACTCTGGTCCTCTTGAAGATAAGGTAAAGGATGGAGAAAATATATATTATCTGGGCGAAGCTTTATGTACAGTCTTTTCACTAACGGGTGAAGGAATAAGACCATCAATTATTTCTTCCAAATTACTATATGATTCTTTAATTAATGGAAAGCAATTTAAAAATACATTTAAGAACAGTGATATTTATTTTCCCCTCAAGCTACAAGCGAAGTTAATTAGTTTATCGAAGAGTGGAATTATAACTATGAGTAATCTCATTAATTTCTTAACTAAAACAGATCCTAGAGAGGTATTTAAACTAGCTATAGGAGATTTTAGAAGGAGAGATTTGATAAGAATGGGCGGAGAAATAATGAGGCATTTGGTGTGAAAAATGAATTATGTTATAGATGAGATAGATAAAAAAATACTAAAAATTTTACAAGAAGATTCAAGAACTCCCTTTTCAAGGATTGCTAAAATGCTTAATTTGAGTGAATCAACAATCCACTTAAGGATTAAGAGATTGAGAGAGGAAGGAATAATAAGGGGGTTCTTAGTGGATATAGATCCAGACAAGATTGGTAAAAACGTTATGGCTTTTATTCTAATCAAGGCAGAGCCAAAGAAATATGACAATGTGTTGAAGATACTTATGGATATGGAAGAGATCTATGAACTAGCAGATGTAACAGGAGAGTATTATGCCATAGCAAAGGTGAGAGTAGGGTCTAGAGAAGAACTAGCGAGGGTTTTAGACAGAGTTGGAAACATTGAAGGAGTTACCGCTACATATACTATGTATGTTTTAAGAACCCTAAAAGAAACAAAGTCAGTAATTCTATAATTATTATTTTAAATATTTGAAATTATAGTAAACTTTTCGCTTATTATGGCTTGAATTAATTCGTTGTTTACACCTAATTCCTTTGAGTAATCAATTAGCACTGGAAGAAGTTCCTTTATTTCGCTTTCTGATAATTCTCTATATTCAACCATAAGAGGTTTCATGTGTTTAGTTTCAAGGAAGTTTTTAACTAATTTTATGTTCTTTAAATGAGTTAAGTAGATTTCATCATCAGTTAATGATTTATTAAAGATTTCATCATTAATTAAACCATCAATGAGAAGGGCTTTTAAGAGACTTATTATTTCCTCCCTTTTAGGTTTTAAGCTTATCTTAGATTGGCTTATCTTTCCTCTGATCATTATTTTTCCTCCCACCATACCACTTCCTACAAATTTGCCAGTAAGTTCAATAGTCTTACCAGACTTTAAAGTATTTAAACCTAGTACCGTTATCATTCCTCCTGCCATGTATTCACCTAAATAATCGTCTACTCTACCTCCTATTATAAGGTACGGTTTTCTGTCTTTGTACTGTCTCATTTGGATTCCAACTCTGTTACCTGCATTACCCCTTACAAATATGTATCCTCCTTGAAAAGTCTGAGCTAGTACGTCTCTAGCATCTCCGTGAATTACTATTTTTCCGTCATGCATTGTATCTCCAACATCGTCTTCTGCATTACCGTAAACCACGTATTCAATGCCGTTATTTAAATTTCCAAGGCAATTACCAGGCGTTCCATATATCTCAATCCTTATTCCCTTATATCCAAGCCTAGGCAGATTTAGGCCTATAAATCTTTGACCATTAACATTCTTTATTATTATTTTTTTCTTACCATCTCTTATCTTTTCTAATATTTCCTCATTTATTTCCTTATAACTTTTTCCACTAGCATCTATATCAGCATTATCAGGGTTACTGTATCCAACTATCTCATTGAAGAAAAAATCTATGTCTTCCTTATTTCTTCCGTAATTTATTATTCCCTCCCTCAAAGAAGCTGCAAACACTCCTCCAGGCTCTAATGTCCATACTTTTGCCCGTGGACTTACCTTCCTTATTTGCGCTTCCTCACTAGCTACATAATATGCTTCGTTATCTTCTCCTATTATAATTGGCCTGAACTTCGATTTATCAGCTATTGCACCTAAGTATAAATCATTTCCGCTTGAATAAGCTATTGCTACTGCATATGGGCCGTCCAGTTTTGCGCCGCTTAATTCCTTTCCCCTCCCATTTACTAAAATATTTAAAGCGTCATAAAAATTTAGACTTATTTCATTTATTAAATAATTTAATAACATTGCTATTACTTCACTATCTGTCCCAACAAAACTATCATATCCTTTAGCCCTTAAAAATTCCATGTTGGCCCCAAATGAGCTGATGTCTCCATTATGAACAATTGCTATGTTAAACGAGGAAAAGGGGTGAGACCAAAATGGCATCCATCCAGGTGAATTAGTAGGTTGCCTTGTATGGGCTAGCCACAGGTCTCCCTCCATATTATAAATGTTATGTAATTTAGCTATATCTGAAGGGTATCCTACACCTTTCAGCACTTTTATTCCTCCTCCAACTGAGATTATCCTTCCCCTTAAATGATGGAAAAGCTCTTTATTTAGCGTATTAAAAGCCTTTTTCACTTGATAATAATTCCCCATAATCTTCATTTCGCAATTACATAAATTGCCCTTCCATTCTTCTTTCTCCTCATTTATTAATATTCCCTCTTCCTTTAATTTCTCCCTCACTTCATTTAATTCAGTTGCAGATCTCACGATTAGTTGTATTTTTAATCCTTTGTCCTCATTTAAATTAAATACTGCAAATCCTGCACCATATTTGCTACCTCTAAACCTTGCTGTTTCTATTGCTTCTAATACATCTGTTCCCTTGATTTTTTTGCCCCCTATCTTCCTCATTACAGCAAATATCCCACATGAGGATGGATATATGGAATATTCCATTACCATTCACCACCTAATTTTACCCTTAACGGTTCCCTATACTTCTCCGGAAGACCTATCGCTCTTAGTAATTCCCTATTTCCGCACATAGAACTATGTAAATTATAAACTCCAGCAGCTCCAGACAATAGTGCTAGTTCCCTCTTTATTCCTAGTAGTATATTGAAGACTTTTTCCCTAACTTGGCTATAATCCTTTCTCTCCTCTATTACAACGTCGAATAAATTAGAAATACCGACTGCGTCTGCACCTAATGCTACTAATCTAAAAATGTCATCTGATCCCCTGCATTTACTGAACAGGGCTAATATATCAAGGCCATATCTCAAATCCTTCTTCTTCAGTTCAGTATCCAGAATTGATATGAAGTTCTCAATATCTTCATCTCCACTCCTATCATCTATAATTATGCCATTAACCTCCTTTGCCAGCTCTATTACATAGTCTAAGTATTTTAATGACGAAGGAACCCTTACATATTTAAAGCCCTTACCTCGTGGAATCGTTATATCTTCAAACCTAATGTAAGGCCCATTTTTCGCTATTATTCTCTCGGAGTAATCACTTATTTCATTATCAATCTCTTCTGTTAACATTAGTAAATTAAGAGCATAAGAACTCCAAGTAATTGCTCTAAAAACTAAGTCTTTCTTGTTTCTGTATGTAAACACAGGGAAGCTAATCTTTATATTACCCTTGGCTAGCGGGGTTTCCATATCTATATATTCTCTATATGGATCAATACTTGGTCTAGTGACCTGTGCTCCATCTGATCTTAACCAATCTAAAATCCTTGAAGGAATCTCGACGTCAGGTGGAGAAGTGCTGCCCATACTAGAAATTATTGCATCTCCCTTTGTAGATAGTTCATGAAGGTAAGCTTTTCTCTTTCTGGATATTTCATCTTTTTCTTGCTTATGCTCTATTAACTCATCATCGAAATCTTCTATACCTAAAACTTCAGCTACGTCTCTTGTTATTTTATATCCTTTTAACAAGTCTCTTCTTCCTCTCAATTCGCTTATTGAACTTAACCCTAATTCATCAACTATTGCCCCTAATTCACCACCGAAAGAATTGACAAAGTTAACTAGCATCTTTGTCCCGAACTCTATATCAAGTAATGACATGTCGGAATCAATCTTGTTAGTTAAAGCTGTAGGACATGAACCTATGTGGCATTTATGTATCATTAAACATCCCATGGATATTAATGCTGCTGTTCCTAAACTTACTACGTCAGCACCTAATGCTATTAATTTGGCAGCATCATCAGCAGTTGAAACCCTTCCAGCTGCTATTATAGTAAAGTTGTCTCTGAGTCCTTCCCTCCTTAACATAAGGTCAGCCGATGAAACTGCCAGTTCTATTGGTAGTCCCACAGTATCCCTTACTACTATAGGTGCAGCCCCTGTTCCTGCTCCATGACCATCTATTATAATTCCGTCTCCTCCCATCCTAGCAACACCTGTTGCTATATAAGGAATATAATTTGTAGCAGCTACTTTGACATAAACTGGTCTATTGCCAGTTGCCTCCTTCAAGGCCTCAATCCTTTGGCCTAAATCCTCGATAGAGTATATATCATGATGTGGGGCTGGAGATATGGCATCACTTCCAACTGGAATTCTTCTAGTGGTAGAAATTGGTTCAGTCACTTTAGAACCTGGTAAATGCCCTCCAATACCAGGTTTTGCTCCTTGACCAATCTTTATCACAATGCCCATTCCCTTCATTAATGTATCAATGTCTACTCCAAATCTAGCTGATGCCCATTGAATGAATATGCGTTTATACTTAGCAACAACAGGATGAAGCCCTCCTTCT
>Ga0129327_10001524_pt1 | contig 13690 bp, 6 predicted proteins | sample CPBDNA_6_FD_111799 | JGI IMG/M metagenome (GOLD analysis project Ga0129327, IMG submission 111799) | Freshwater to marine salinity gradient microbial communities from Chesapeake Bay, USA - CPBay_Spr_31_0.8_DNA | ecosystem: Environmental > Aquatic > Marine > Coastal | place: USA: Chesapeake Bay... | reverse complement strand
CTTTCTTACCCCCTTTTGCCGCGGGCGCTGGTTTCTCAGGCGGCGGCGCGGCAGCCGGCGCTTCTCCGGCTTCCTTTTTCACGTCCTCCTCGGGCGAAGGTTCCTCCTTTCCTTTTGAATCGTCCTTTGCCGCTGCTGCTGCTGCTGCTGCTGCCGCTTCTCTTTCGACGTTAGCGGCGGCAACAGATGGAGGAACCGCAACTTGTGCGTTCGGATCCATCGCTTGCGTAATCGCTGCCAATATCTGTTGCTCCCCGTCGTCCTTCTTCAACTCGACCGCGAGTTGCTCCATCAGCTTCGCGTGTCGATCTCGCAAAATCAAGACGTGGACAATGTGCGGGTGCGAAATCGCCGGCGCCATGTGTAACTGCGCTTGACACAACGCCAGCTGAACGCCAAACTGTTGCAGCAAAGTGAGTTGGTTGATGGTAATATTCTTCAACTCTTCGGAGAGTAAAGTTGGATTGGCTTGCGCGCCTTGCAAAGCAATCGTGCGTTGCGTCGCCGCGGCGGTGACAGATTGGCCCATGAGCATGACGTGCTGAATGGCCGTCAATTCGGCGTTGTGCGGGTTTGCACCGCGCATTTGCGCCTCGTTGACCTTTCTCGCTCTCGCTTCGGCTTCTCTTCTGGTCGTTGCTCTCGCAATATGCGCGGCTTGCGTCTCCGCAGACGTGGAGGTTTCGAGGACGTGGTGATTGTGCAAGCACTCGCGAACGCGCAAGCACCACGCGTCGTGCGCGTTGACGATTTCAATAATCAACTCTTCTTCGGGCATTTCGCACGGAAAAGACACAGACTCTTGCAAAGCTCTTTTCAACGCTAAAATGTTCGGCCGTTTCGTTCGATGGACCGATTTATACGTCTCCAAGGACAGCGCTTTCGGCTTTCCGTTCTTTGCCACGCACGGCGCGCACACGTAGTTGTTCATCGTTTTTGCCGCAGAAGCAGAAATGTTGATGCACTTCAAATGGTACCAATCGCCGCAATCGTCGCACCCGAGCATTTGTACGCCCCCGGCTTGTCTGCAGAGACAAAATTGACCGTCTTCGGTTTCCGGAGGAATACCAGTCCCGGTGACGTCCAAAATAGCCGCGTGGATAGATTCTAAAATCGTTTGCAGAACTTGCTTGGAATTCAGTTGCACCTCTTCTTGCTTGCTCTCTTCTCCTGCAGGGCCAACAACGGTGGGAGGGGTGCTCGCGTTAACTACCGGACGACGCAACAAAGCCATTCGCAGATTGTCGTTCCACTCTTCGCATCGAGTGACAACCGCGGTCAATTGCGCTCGTTCTGGGCACATGAACGCGTCTCCTTCGCTTTCGACTTCCTTCAACAAATCTTTGAAGTCCGAGAATGGGCGTCGTTTCTGCTTCTCTTGTTCTTTACCATCGTCGTCAGCTCCTTTCGCACCAGCTGCACCATCATCACCCGCAGCAGCAGCTACTGGAACCGGAGCCGATGCCAACAACTCTCTCGCCGCTGTAAACCAAACTTGGTGATTCGCCAAGTTCGCCTCGAGCTCGTCCACTTTCGCGACAATCGCCGGTAAGTTTTTCCCTTCCGAAATCAAAGCGTCCAACTCGTCCGGACCGATCGTTTGCTTTGGCCTGCCGTTTTCATCCAACTCTGGATTCAACATTGCGTCTGCTTTTTGACGCCACTCGTCCACGAGTTTCCATCGTTTGTTGACTTCTTCGAGAAGTTTCGGATTGAGTTCGTCCAAGTCTTCGGCTTCTTCGTGAAGCTCGTCCAATAAGGCATCTTCGGGTAAGTCTTCTTCCTCTTCCTCTTGTTTCTTTGATGCTTTCGACGACTTGCCGCTCCCTTTCTCCGACGTCCCGGCGGTGCCTTCGATTCTCTCAAGAATAGACGCAAAGCACTCTCTCGCTTTCTCTTCCCAATCCAACGCGCGTAATCGTTTTCTCACCGTAGCCATCGCTGGTAACTCCAAACCAAAGTCTTCGTGCGATAACTCCAATTCTTTAAACGTAATTTCCGCACCTTCTTCGCGCCATCGCGAGACGCAATCTTCCGCTTCTTCGTTCCAAGATTCGGCGTCTTCGACGCGTTCGATCAAAGCGGCGACTTCCTTCACGTAGATGCGCAAGTCCGGCGCCTCCTTGACGAGCTGCTTCGCTTCTTCCAACGTCGGTAGAGGTTGCGCCGTCCCACGTCGAGTGAGCTGTTTACCTTTCAGACACGGTTGCGCGCGTTCGAGCCACGCTTTGGTGGTGTTGACAGTTTCTTGAAGAAAATCGAACCCTTCGAGTTTGAGAGGGATGCTCGCGCCTTCGCGCACAATTTGAGCGACTTCATCGAGAGACTTCCTGTCCGCTTCTCTCTTAGAATTCGCGCATTGAACTGCTTGACGACCTTTTACTTCCCATTTCTTCCCAGCGTCTACGTGGCCTTTCAAACTTATCAAAAGTTTCTCTTCGTCTGGAGCGACTTCGTAGTCTGCAGAGTCGAGTAACTCCTCGCCTTCTTTCACCGCCTTAATCGCGTCGTCGATCGGGTCTTTCACGAGAAGCATGTTCTTAATGTCTTCGGCCCATTGACGAACGGTGATTCGGTTCTTAAGCCACGTCGATTCGGTAACTGTAATTGCGAGCGCTTTCGAAGCTTCCAAGTGTGTCTTCAATTCATCGATTGACGTCATCGGCGTGTCCATCTTGAGCGCTTTATTGACCCAAGCGTACGCGTCGTCGACGGCGGTTTCCATCGTGGTGATCTCGTCGCAATACACACCAAGTTCTTTGCCTTCGTTGAACAACATTTCCGCGTCGTGCAAGGGAGCATTTTTGGTATCCAAAAGCGAAATGGCTCGAGCGCGCCACGTGTGCGTCTCTTCGCGCGCCTTGATGAGCGTTTGCAGCTCCATCGAAGATACCGGCAAACCGTGCGATTCTTTTTCGAGCTCATCGAGATCATGAATTCGTACTAAAGTTGCCGCGGTATCGTCGCCGTCGTCGTTATGGTCTTCGTAACTCGCACGACCACCACCTCTGCCGGTACGACCCGCGCGACCAGGGAGCGCGGCGCGAACTTTTTCCGCCCATTTCGTTGCTTTTTGAATCTGCTCGAACAGTCGATGGTGACTGGGAATCTCCACGGAAATTTTCGTAGAATCTTTCAACAACTTCTCGCACGTTCTCGGGGAAGGGTAAGGTTGCTCTTTCAAAGCGTCTGCGACTCTTTTTTCGATGTTTTCGGCATCAGATTTCAAGTTGGTGTACGATTTCAAATCCGCCGCAGTCATCGGGACCGGTTTCGTCGACAACAGTTCTTCCAATCGGTCCAGCTTCATTCGAGGAACAATTCTGTCCTTCTTGGATACTTTTTGTTCGTCGTCCACGTTAGCCGTCGTAGTCGCCGTAGCACCGGCATCTTCTCTGTCTCCTTTCTTCTCTCCGTCGATAACCATGGCGTCGTTGTCGTCAGCCCCGGCTGGCGCTTTTTCAGCAGCTTCTCCTTCGGCGTCTTTTTCCTCCTCGTCTTCTCGCTCTTCTTTTTCTGTTTCTCCTTCTTCTCCTCCTTCTACGTCGTCCTCTTCTTCGGATAGATCGTCCTCGAGCATGACGTCACCTACCGTCAACTCTTCGCCGTTCATTCTAGCTTTCAAAACCGTCAAGTCGACTTGCCACTTCTTGGCGAGCGCTATTTTCGCGGACAACTTGCGCGTCTCCGCCATCTCGCTTCCGCCCCAAACGAACTCTTCTCCCGCGACTGCTAAACTTTGCAAATCTGCAATTTCCGGCATCGGAGCTTTCTCCAAGGCTTGTTTAACTTTCTTTACCCAGGCGTTGGCTTTAGTAATCCTAGCTTTGCCACAGGCGACTGGTTTGAAGTCCGCGTTGATTTGTTTCCGATGCTCCGCCGAGGTTGATTTCTCAACCGTCGAAACGAGCTTCTCGATATCTTCCAACGTTTTGCGGTAGAAAAGAACTCTGTTGTCCGCCGCGCATTCGCATAATTCCGCGCAATGCCTCAAACACGCTTTCCGCCCGACGTTGCATTTACACACGACGCCGGAGAGGTGTAATATGGAGCGACAGATGGTACATTCCGGATCATCCTCGGCGGTTCGCGGCGACGTTCGCAATCGAGCTTCTTTTGGTTTCTTGACTATAACTACAGCTTCGGCTTCAGACGACGACGACGACGACGGCAACGATGAAGACTTCTTCTTCTTCTTCTTATCGACAACTAACTTCGATCTGACGGTCCCATCCGCGGCGAGCTGTTCCCTCGCTTGGCGTTCTTCGTTCATCATCGTTCGAAGTTCCGGTAACAACCACCTCGCGGTGTTCTCGCTAATCGTCGTCGCTTCTTCTTTTCCTTCATCTTTATCTTCGTCTTCTGCACCAAGTTTCGGTGATGTTGTATCCGCGCTATCGCACAACAACCGCTCGTGACAGAACATCGACAGTTTTCGACACGATCGATATCGCTCCACCGCGTCGGTGCCGTGCGATAACCAATCCGGAGGCGCAAAGTTTACTTTCTCGCTAACGTTGAACCCGCAATCGACTTGCGCGTGGTAACTCTTTGGAAACGTCACGATAAAATCACCCGGGTTTTGCTCGACGCGAAATACCGGCACGTTGTCGTTTCGTAAAGTAGACGGCGGAAGCATCGCGACTACGCGTATCATCGCATCCGGTTGGTTTCCGAACAAATCCGGAACGGCTCGTTTGAACGAGTTCTCCATCGCCTCGCAGGAAGCCGCGGGAATCGCGTACCACATTTTCGCGGCGCCCGCGTGTTGATAGGTGACTGAATACAGATTATTTTCTTCCACGTGCCAACACGTCGAGGCAAACGTCGACCCGACGTATAAATACGGTTGCGACAAACCAGCCACGTGTTCCGGTAAACTTGCTAATAGACTTTCGTGTTCGCCCGGACCTCTCAACACCGGTAAGTTATTCAAATTCCACGGCGATTTTCGCATCTTTGCAACCATTTCGTCCTCTTCTTCTTCCTCCATTTTATCATTATTACCGTCGTTGTTGTCCTCCTCCTCGTCGTCACCGCCGCCGCCAGACTTCTTTTTCGTAGCAAAAGAAGAAGGCGCGTCTCGCATCCTCGGGAACCCGGAGCCTCGTCTCGTGGTGTCGATTTCCGCCGCGGATCGAACCTCGACGTTCTCGTGCGACCCTTCTTCAACCATCTGCCAAAAACTCTCTTCCACGTCTCCGCACGGAATAGTGAACGAACCGTATTGCTGTTGTTGCGCTAAAAGCATCTGTGTTTGTTGCGGATTGTTCCTACCAAAAAACGCTAAATCAAACGCGGCGCACGCCTCTCGAAATCCATCGATGGTATACTCCGCTCCGTCTTCGAATTCAACAGCACGCGCGGCTGCTTCGCATCCGACGCAAAACCATTTCCCTTTCGGCACCTTTTGTAGCGGCGGCGACAAACAGTACGTGTGAAAGCCTTGGTCGCATCCGTCGCACACGAGAAACGTCTCCTCGTCGTCGTGCCCGCTCTGGCCGCAATGCTTGCACGACTGCGCCGTCATGCGTTCAATCTCTAACTGCTCTGCGATTTCTTCTAAACCATTCTCCAATTTTGGTCTTTTCGGTGCCGGTCTGGAACATCGAAACTCTAAATCCAACATCGCCCCGATCAACTCCTTCTCTTCCTCCGTCGGTTCTTCCTCTTTCGTCGTCGTTTCCTCCTTTGAATTTGCCGCTCCTCCTCCTTTCCCGGATGATGCTTTTCCTCCTTTCCCTCCTCTTTCCTCCTCGTTCTCCTCGTTTTTCTTCTTCTCCTCATCCTCCTCTTTCCTCCTCATCTTCTCAAACGGCAACACCCACTTCTTATATAAACATTTCAGCGAGAACGAGTTCGACGTCCCGTCGTTCGCGCGCGTTTGCGTCATCCCGGGATCTAAAACCCTCGCGATATCTCTCCACTGTTTGTTCGTTTTCACCGTTTCAAACCCTTTCAAAGGATTGGTGTTGACGAGTTCGTAGAGTTTTTGCACGTCTAACTTCTTCCCTAAAAACGTCGGCCACCGTTCGATCGGTCGGTTGAAGTGCGCGCCCATTTTTTGGCAATAGTCTTGGCGAAATTTTAGGGTTTCATGCTGTCCAAATCCGCTTCGATTTTTCTTCCTTCGTTTTCCTCCTTGGGGGCTGTCGCGCTTCTCGTCGTCGTCGTCCTTTTCGAAGTCGTTGAGTTCGTTCACCGTTTGCACTCTCGTTTGGACTGAAAAAGTCGACGCATCAATCGCCAATCTTGAAGTGTGCGAGTGTGTGTTGGTGGTATTGAGCACTGTTTCGGTGAAAAACTCCCGCGCGGTTTTCGGAGGTTGAATTCGGCACAGACCAAACCTCTCCGCTTGTTCGCGTATGGATGAAATGTATCGCAAAGGATCGGAAAACTCTTCCTGAGTTGGACGAAACGTCGGCGCGTCTTCGCAAAACGCGACGCGAGAGGATACTTTTTCTTCGTTTTGGGCGCTCATTTTGTGCGCGAAACGCGTTTACGGGGATAAAGACCCGCTCGAAGTATTCCGAATTCTTTCCCGCCGATCTCTTTAGACCTCTCTCCCGTCGTCGAATTCCGAAGGGGAATTCAACGCGCTCTTTTCGTCTCTAAAACCCGTCTTTATCCGCTCAAAAGAATATCCAGACGACGTTCGCTCGTGGTTTGTGCTCTGGAATACGCTCTCGCGCTCGTTGAGATCGATTTGAGAGCGAGAGGACTCAGAGAGTAAAGAGACTTGTGCGAGAGAGATATGAAGATTTATCTCCCCAACGAGAAACCAATTGAGAACAAAAAAAAAGCGAGAAAAGAATTCTTTGAGTACGACTCGAGCACTCACGCGAGTGCTCAAGTCGTACTCTTTTTTTGATCGTAAGTGCTTAGGCGTTACTCTTTCAGTTTTTTTAAGTGCTCATACGCTTACTCTCTCGCATCATCCTTTTTTTTGTTTGTTTTTTTTTTCTTCGAGAAAACAGTCGTTCGTTTTCTCAAAGCACTCGCATGTGAAATTGACTCTCTCTCTCTCTCTCTCTGTGAGTATACATACCGTCATGAACAACTTCGACGACGACGGCGAAGGAGGAGGAATTTCAGGCGCAGAAGTGTTGACGGGATGCGCGTTCAACGAGGAGATTTCAAAGCTCGCGGTGAGTCGCACTTCCTCGGTCTTAGCCGCGAGCACTTGGAGTGGTGATCTGCGTGTGTTTTCCCTCCTCGCGGGTGGTCGAGAGGAGAGTAAAGAATACGTCGGACGGTTCACGAGCGCTTCTTCGTCGTCTTCTGGAGAAATAAAGAGTCCGATTTTAGATTGCGCGTTTTCTCCTTCGAACGGTGATAACGGATGCGTGTGTTTTGGAACTCTTTCTGGTGAGTTGTTGTGCGGGGACTCCGCGACGAGAGTTTTAAAAACAGAAGGAGGAGACCAAAACGTAGTAATGAACGACGATTCGGTAAAAGTCGTCGGAACGCACAAAGACGCGATTAAAAACGTTTTCTTTCTGGAAGATAAACCCGACGTCGTGTTCTCCGCCGGGTGGGATTTGTACTTAAACGCGTGGGATTTACGAATGCCGTCGAGATCGAGGAAGATTTTGAGCAACGCGTTGCCGTTTAAGCCGCACCTGGCGGACGCGAAGAACAATCGAGTTTTATTCGTGTCCGCGGAAGGGAAGGAAAGACGATACGACTCTTCCGTGATTTTGCTGACGAACGCTCCGAGTTTCGAGAGGACAACGAGTCGGTCGTTCTTGAATAAAAAGGATTTTGGAGAAGGACAGGAGCAGCAACAACAACAACTGGGGCAGTATCAACACGTTCGCTCGTGCGCTCTGAGTTTCAATCCAAAGCACTCGTACGGCGCTCAAAGAGAAGAAGAAGAAGAAAGAAGAGACAGCAGCAGGAAACAACAACAAAAACAACAACCGTCGTGCGATTTTGTTTTGGGACTGAGCAACTCGAAATGTTCCGTCGAATTTTTTCGAGAGGAATTGGACGAGAAATACGCGTACAACTTCCTCTGCCATCGAGAAACCGTTCGCGCCGACGACGCGCCTAAGTTCGCCTTCCAGCGGCAACAACAATTTCAGCAAAAAAAGAACCAGCAACGAAAAGTCCTCCTTCACCCGATAAACGGCTGCGCGTTCATTCAACAATCCACCAACCTCCTCGTCACCGGCGGCGGCGACGGAAAAGTCGAGCTCTGGTCCACGAAAACTCGCGAACATTTAGAAACCGTGTGCGATTTTAAAAAAGGCAGTTCGATTTCCCAGCTCGCGGTGAACGAACCCGGCGACTTAATCGCCGTCGCCGTCACAAAGAATAATCACAGCAGCAGTCGCAATACTACTCACTCATCAAAGAGCAGGAAAGTCTACGTCAAGCACTTCCGCCCGGACGAAACGGAAGAGACCGCCACCCGCGCAGCGGAAAAATAATAAGAACGACTTACGCCCGCGAGAGATCATATCATCCAAGCGGAACAGAAAAGCAGCACCAGGAGTCGTCACAGCAGTACTCGAAACACTCGCAGTAATAGCAACAGCACCGGTGAAATACATATTCCTTTCTTCGTTCTTTCCATGTACTACCCAAAGAGCGCGAGAGAAAAGCGAATTTTTTGTGCTCACAATTTTCACTAAAACGGCCGTCACATGCGCAAGATAAAACACATGCTGACATCATCATCATCGCTTCGTGTGTCGTCAATTCACCATCGGTATTGCTGCTTTGATGGTCGTCGTGGCACGTCCTCACCCTCGTCGTCGTCGTATACGTCGTCTAAAGCTTTCAACGCGTCGTCTTCGTCCTCGTCTTCGCTTCCAAACGACGTTTTGGAGAATGCGCAAAAGACGATTCAGACGACGGGGAAGCCACTGAAGCATCGTCCACCAAACTTTGATTTCACGGCACTGGTGGCATCCATCGCGTCCATCCGCTCGAGATTACCACTAAAAGTGACCAATTGCATGCAATTAGATCCACACACGCTGACGATGCACTTTATAAACGAGGAGAGGGAGAAGTTGGTGGTGCAATGCAGCTCGCACCCGGATTTTGCACGAGTCGCTTTAGTACCGCGCGGCGAAGCGACATCGAAGACGACGCAGACGATGCAGACGAAAAAGCGAGACCGGTTATCGTTTGGCGTTCTCGCGAACGAGATTTTGAGAGATAAAGTTTTAATCGAAGCGTTTGTCCCGGTGAAGTTTGAACGCGTGTGCGTGTTTCGATTCGCCGAACGCGCCGTCGCCGGCGAGAGCGAATACGAGGTCGTGTGCGAAGTGACCGGGAGGAAGAGTAACGTCATCATAGTAGATTCAAAGACGAGAAATGTGGTCGCTGCATCGCACCAAGTCGGGGAGAAACAGTCGCAGGTGAGAAGCGTGGTTTTGGGAAAGCCTTACGCGTTTCCGCCGCCGCCGCCGGGGAAAGATCCGATGGAGATTGGAGACTGCGAAGCGTTTCGGAAAGCGATTTTGAACGTCGAGGACGGCGAAGACGATGACAAAAACTTTGGTTCGCTTTCGAAAGCGTTTCAAGGCGTATCACCGGCGTTAGAGCGGACGTTGCGCGCAATAGCCGCCGCCAATGCTACGGTAGGAGCAAATGAGACGAAAACGAGTGAGTATTACGAAGCACTTTTCGATGCGTTTGCGCGATGGCGCGCCAGCGTCGACCGCGCGTTAGAAGCAGTAGAAGACGAAGACGAGCGAGCGAAAAACGTCAAGGCGTATTTTAGCGAGCACACGCGACAGATTCTCCTTCACGAAACGGAAAATGCCGTCATGGTTAAAGACGACGACGAAAATGAGAACGAGAATGAGGACGAAACCCGAAGAACATCACTCGGCGCGATCTTCACAGAAATGTACGAAGAAAAATCGAACGAAAACGAATACGAATCCGAGCGCAACGATTGTTTGAAAGCCGTGAAGACCGCGTTGCAAAAATCCGCGAACAAAAAAGCTGCGTTTGAGAAACAAATCAAAGCCGGCGAGAAGCACGACGAGATGTCCTTGGAAGCGGACGCGATCATGGCGTACGCTTCGCAGTATAAGAAAAACGACGATTTTGTCAACGGTTTTGATTTCGAAACCGGCGAACCGAAAACGTTCAAGGTGGATAAAGATCTCGGCGCGATTGGTACCGCGGAAGCTTTGTATAAAAAAGCGAGAAAGTTGAGGAGAACCGCCGACGCGGTGTTTCCTTTGATGGAAGAGTTAGAGAAAGAAAGAGAATACTTGGAACAGGTGGAGTTTAATTTGCGCGAACTGTCTCTCGGAGCGGTCGACGATGAAGAAACTTCTTCTTCTTCTTCTTCGTCGTCTTCCTTGGAGGACAAGATTGTTCTCGAGGAAATTAAAATCGAGCTCGTGCGCGCCAACTTGATGAAACCGAGAGATAAGCAATCGGCGAACGAAGTTAAAGCGATGAAGGCGAAGAAGAAAAACAACAACAACGGTAGTAATAAAAATAGCAATAGCAAACAGTCGCGGAAAGAGCAACTCATGTCGGGCGTTCGACAGTACGTGGCGCCTTCGGGTAAAATCGTGCTCTGCGGCCGCAACTCTCGAGGGAACGAAGCCGTCTCTCTGCATCTTTCGCAGCCTCAAGACGTGTGGTTTCACGTCCGCGGGGCGCCAGGTTCGCACGTTGTTTTACGACAACAACCTGGCGCGATAGCAAGTGACGAGGATATGCAGTTTGCGGCTGATTTAGCCGCGTTTCATTCGAAAGTTCGGAACGACGGAAAGGTTCAAGTGAGTTACACGTCGCCGAAGAACGTTCGCAAACCGAGCGGCGTATCGAGACTCGGTATGGTGACGATAACGAAAGAAGAGGTGATGATTGGACGACCGGACGATAGCGTATCGTTTAAAAACGGAGAAACCGGCCGCGCGCGAGGAGATGTCACGGAAGACGGGTTCGATTAATCAATCAAAAAGTGCATTAATCCATCACATATGTCTTCAAAGTCTTGTGTATTTGTGGTGTAAAAAATAAATCAATATTAAATTTGATGATAGATAGTAAATTATATGAGCCTCCTCTTGTCGCCGTCGTCTTTCGTCGCCGTCCTCGTTCGTCATCGTTTTGCAACTCGTTTTGTCCTCCTCTGTTTTTTCTCTCTCTGTCTCTGTCTCTGTCTCTCTCTCCCCTCTCTATTCCTCTCTCTTTTGTTTTGTATTCGTATCCGTCTCGTCGTTTACGCGCCTTCGGCGGACTTCAAAAACGGATCGATCGGTTTACCCAACGCGTAGACGATGAAACCAATCTCGCTCAAGTGCGCGTGGTCCAAGATATTTCTCCCGTCGAACACAAACGCCGGTTTGTGCATGACTTCGTAGATAGCTCTCCAGTCGTACGTCTTGAACTCGTCCCATTCGGTCATGATGGTCACGGCGTGCGCGTCCTTCAACGCCTCCGTCGGCTTCGAGTAGCACGTGATGCTCTTCATAGCTTCTTCGCCCATGTCCATTCTGACTTGTTCTTCCGGCACTTGCGGGTCAAACAACGCAATCTTGGCACCATCTTCAATCATCCCATGCGCGACGTCAATCGCCGGCGTTTCGCGAGTATCCCCGGTGTCCTTCTTGAACGCAAAGCCGAGCATGGCAATTTTCTTGTTACGAATGGTGTTGAACATGGCGGAAACAACTCTTCTCACGAATCTGGTCTTTTGGTAATCGTTCATGCCAACGACGGAGTACCAGTAATCGGCGACTTCTTGCAATCCGTGGCACTCGCAAATGTACGCCAAGTTCAAGATATCTTTTTGAAAGCACGAACCGCCGAAACCGACCGAGGCGTTCAAAAACTTCGGGCCAATTCTGGAATCTTTACCAATCGCAAAGGAGACTTGGGAAACGTCCGCTCCGGTGCACTCGCACAACGCCGAGATGGCGTTGATGGAAGAAATTCTTTGCGCTAACATGGCGTTCGCGGTCAATTTACTCAACTCCGCGGACCACAAGTTGGCGGTCAAAATTCTCTCCTTTGGCACCCAGTTCGCGTACACTTCGCACAAAGCGGCGCACGCCGCCGTCCCGCGGTCGTTTTCAATCTTCCCACCGATCAAAACGCGATCTGGCATGGTCAAATCGTCAATCGCGGTCCCCTCCGCCAAAAACTCCGGGTTGGACAAAATGTCAAAGTGCACGCCTTCCTGCGGGCAGTTTCTCAACAAAACTTTCTCAATCGCCTCCGCCGTTCTCACCGGAACCGTAGACTTCTCGACGATAATCTTATCGCTGGTCGACCACGCGGCGATATTCCTCGCCGCGGATTCCCAATACGTCAAATCCGCGGCTTTCCCTTTCCCCAAACCGGTCTTCTTCGTCGGCGTGTTCACCGAGACGAAGATGCACTGCGCCGCCCGAATAGCCGCCTCGCAATCCGTGGAAAAGAACAAGTTCTTCCCTCTGCACGCTTTCACGACTTCATCCAATCCGGGTTCGTAAATTGGGAGGTTGTCCGAATTCCACGCGTCGATTCTTTGTTGGTTCAAATCAACCACCGTCACCTATACATCATCATCGCGATAAAAAATCGCGCGGATAAAGAGAAAGATTGCGTGAGAAGAGATTAGTGTTACATCCAATGTGAGAGGAAAATGAAGAAGAGAAAAGCATCCGGAAGCACGCGCTGCGCTCGAATCTCTCTCTCTCTCGACCGAGATCGATCGAATCGAGAAAAGCGATCAGAGAGAGACGCGCGTAAAAGTTCTCAAACGAACTTTGCGATTTTACGAGAGAGACGAGAGAGAAGATTGTGCGAATCCATCGTCTCCTTTTCCCCCGCGCTCTCAAATCATCGTCTCACAAAAAAATAACGTGTTTATAGTATTACCTCGATGTGCGGGCACTTCAGAGCGATCATGGCCATGGTCGGTCCGCCGACGTAGCCGGCGCCGATGCAGCAAACTGAATAATGAAAAGATGATGCGAGATGATAAAGAGAGGAAACAAAGTCAGTACATGTGAGAGCGCACGAGAAGAAAACTTGTGGTTGAGATGGAAACAAAACTCCGAGACGAAGATCAGGCCGCTCGAGACACACACAGACACACATAAACGCACGCACAAACGCATTTTGAAAGGAGAGAGAGAAAGAATACGAACGCGAAGAAAGCGCAGCATGGGAACAAAAGAGAGAGAGAGAGAAGGAGAGAAAAAGAGCCGCAGGAAAGGAACAAAGAGCGCGTACTTTTGGTAATCTTGACCATTTCTTTCGTTTTCTTTGACGTGTGTAATAAGTGTCGAGAGGAAAGGACTTTGGTGTTTTTTTCAAGGCAAATGCACTCGAGAAATTTTGGGCGGCTGTTTTTTTTTCTCTTTTTGTGTTGTGTTCCTGCGCCCACGCATAGCATCAGCAGCTGCTTGTTTTGTTTTGATTTCTTGCGGTGATGGAGAAAAAAAAAGAGCAAGCGAGGACGCGAGAAAAACAGAAGAAGCGTAATTTGCTCTCTTTTCTTTAAAAGAAACGATTGTATGTATGCGAAGCGGTATAAATATCCCATATGTTTTCTAAATTGGACGACAACTTCCTAAAAAAGGAAAATGGACTGCGACGCTCTTCTTCTTTTTATACCGAAACGGCGGCTTCGTCTGCGAAATGCTTTTCCTCCTTCTCGCTTTTCTCGTTCTTTCCGGCGGCCGCGGCGCGATGATTAGTATTGCGAGTTCGCCAG
>Ga0129327_10001523_pt1 | contig 13693 bp, 14 predicted proteins | sample CPBDNA_6_FD_111799 | JGI IMG/M metagenome (GOLD analysis project Ga0129327, IMG submission 111799) | Freshwater to marine salinity gradient microbial communities from Chesapeake Bay, USA - CPBay_Spr_31_0.8_DNA | ecosystem: Environmental > Aquatic > Marine > Coastal | place: USA: Chesapeake Bay... | reverse complement strand
TCCGACTGTAAACATCTCTGTGATCTGACGATCTAAGAAGCTGTAGTCTTTACCCTTTTCTGGTTTATATAAACTTATTCTTGGCATACTATATTTATGCTACGGATAAATACTATGTGGAGAATATTATATGTCAACAGTAAAACAACAAGTATTTGATTATGTAAATGCAATGCTCGGCGGCGGAATGATTGACGTAGAGCTAGATCCGATCCATTATAATACAGGATTAGATAAGGCATTGTCTAAATTTAGACAGCGCAGCGATAACGCAGTTGAAGAATCATATATGTTTATGCCAACAGTAATTGATCAAAACACATACACACTGCCAAATGAAGTTGTAGAAGTACGTCAGCTTTTTCGCAGAAGTATTGGCTCAAGAACAGGTGGCGGCGATGGCGGAACATTATTTGAACCATTTAACATGGCATACACAAACACTTATTTGTTGTCTAGTTCAAACTTAGGCGGATTAGCAACATACGATATGTTCTCACAGTATCAAGAATTAGTTGGACGTATGTTTGGATCATTTATTGAATTTAAATGGAATACCCAATCTAAGCAACTAACTTTACTACAGCGTCCTAGAGCTGAAGAAGCATTGTTACTATATGTTTATAATTATAGAACTGATGAACAGTTGCTAGACGACTATCTAGCAAAACAATGGCTTAAAGATTATACATTAGCAGCCTGTAAGCATATGCTAGGCGAAGCACGTTCAAAATTTGCTACAATTGCAGGACCACAAGGCGGCACAAGCCTTAACGGTGATGCACTAAAAGCCGAAGCATCAGCTGAAATGGAAAAACTTGAAGAAGAACTTAAACTACAAGTTGCAGGCGGTGTTGGCTACGGATTTGCAATCGGCTAAAAACATTCAAAGTTGGCGCTAACATTCTGTTATGCTGTAAATACAGTATAACAAGGAGGTACTAACATGTGCAGTCCATATGTACGTAAAGAAGCTAACCGACTTAACTGGATGATCAAAGGACAGTTAATTGACAAGTCCGAGTCAGACACAACCATTGAACGCATATATGATTCGTATTTCAAAAGGTTGTGGAATAACAATGAAAATTATATCCACGAAGAAGGGTTTGAAGAAGCCTATCAAAAAGTTCTTGACAAACAACAATAAGATGCTATAATAAACAGTATATTCACCAAGGAGTATTCTGTGTTACCTAAATTATTAGTAGTTGGACATGGCAGGCATGGTAAAGATACCGTCTGCGAAATTTTAGAAAATTATGGTTACAAGTTTGAATCAAGTTCAAAGTTTTGTTCTGACCTTTTTATCTTTAATGATTTAAAAGACAAATACGGTTATCAAGACCAAGAACATTGCTATGCAGATAGACACAATCATCGTACCGAATGGTACAACATGATTCATGATTACTGCAAAGATGATCTAGCACGACTAGGCCGTAACTTATTTAAAGAACATAATATCTATTGCGGATTGCGTAATCGTCGAGAATTCTTTGCAATGCAAAATGAACAAATTTTTGATTATGCTATTTGGGTAGATCGTTGTGATCATTTGCCTAAAGAAGATCCTAGTTCAATGAGTATCGAACAATGGATGTGTGATTACACACTTGACAATAATGGTTCGTTAGAAAGATTAGAAAAGAACGTTGCAGTTCTTATGCGCACAATTTTTAAAAATCAGGGACTAGGTCACCCTGCTTCCAACGGATACCTTCTTTCTGAAGTAGACGTTGACAGTTAGCACATATAGTTTTTAAATTTGTAGGACGGCAGTTATTTAAATCTCCGTCTATGTGAAATACGTTAAACTGTTCTTTATGGATTGATTGGTATCCACACTTTTCGCAGTTGTCTTTCTTTTCGTATCCACGTTGTTTCCATTTAGGTATTCCGTGATTAACACCATTCCGCAAACAGGTTTCGCAGAGCTTACGATAGTAAGTTCTGTTTCCTTTTTTGTAGTTTATTGCTGCGGGACGCTCTCCGCATTTACATAATGGGCGCATACTATTATTTAGCTCACCTTTTCGGTCCCTTTTTTGGGCATATATCGCATGGGTTTTCTCCTGCGGTTGCTAAATACATGTAACGAAACTACCAACTCGTATTATAGGAGAAAACAAATGGCATTAACATCCCCAGGAGTAGAAGTCAAAGTAATTGACGAATCGTTCTACACCCCGGCAGAGCCAGGCACAACACCAATGATCTTTGTTGCTTCCGCTGAAAACAAAACGAACGCAAGCGGAACAGGAACAGCACAGGGAACCATTAAGGCAAATGCTGGCAAACCTTACTTATTAACATCACAGCGTGATTTAGCAGACACCTTTGGCGATCCGCTATTTTATACATATAACAATAATAATCCAATTCATGCAGGCGAACTTAACGAATACGGCTTACATGCTGCTTATTCATATTTGGGCGTAAGTAACAGAGCATGGGTTGTACGTGCAGATATCGACTTAGCAGCACTAAGTCCATCAGCAACAGCACCATCAGCTAATCCAATGGCTGGAACATATTGGATCGACACACAAACAACAAGTTTTGGCATCCAAGAGTGGAATGGCGCAGCAGTAACAGTAACTGGTGGACAGTCATATACATACAAAACACCTATTGTTATTACTGACAGCACCCAATTAACAGCTGGTTCAGATCTAACAAACGGTACACAGGGACAAATTCCAAAAACTACTGTAGGTGCCATTGGCGACTATGCTGTTGTGTTTGGCAGTACAATTGCTAGAACATTTTACAGAAATCAAAGCGGCACATGGGTACTAGTTGGTAGTGATGTATGGAAAAAGAGTTGGGCTACAGTACGCGGTACTAAGTCTAATCCTGTTTTCTCCCAAGGCTCAGCAAACTTTACACTAAACGGTACACCAGTTACTGTTACTTCAGGCAATACTATCGGTGATGTTGCAACTACTATTACTTCATTGTTTCCTTTAGGAAATATCAATGCAGCAGCAGTTGACGGCAGACTAGAAATTTACAGTGACGGAACTGATTCAGCAGCTGACGATTCAGCAGCAGAAGGTTCAATTGAAGTCGCAGGTGATGCACTACTTTTAGGCGAGTTAGGCCTATCAGCTAGTACATATTATCCACCAGCATTGCAAATTAGTAAGCACACACAAGTTCCAGCTTACAAAACACAAGACACATACTCACGCCCAACAGGAAGTGTATGGATGAAAACAACCGAGCCGGGCAACGGCGCACGTTGGAGAGTTAAAGTATGGAACACAGCTACGCTATTATGGGATACTGTTGAAGCACCGCTTTTTGCATCACATGAAGAAGCATTATACAGTCTAGATAAAGTAGGCGGCGGTTCAAACATTGCAGTCGGCGCACTTTATGTACAAGCAAACGTTGCAGGGGATGCAGATCCATTAGCGACATTTACTGTTTACAAGCGCGAAGCAGTTGCACCAACTACAATTACAAGTGCAGCAGTAACAGGCGTAACTCCGGGCAATTATGCAATTGGGTTATCGGCTACAGCACCAAACAGTGCAGCTTTTAGTGAGCAAGTGACTATTGAATTTACAACTACAAATAGTACAGTAGATGCAGAGGCATTTGCAACTGCAATTACTAATGCAGGTGTTGCACATGTTAGTGCATCAGTTACAAGTCAAAATAAGATTGTAATTACACATGCTAAAGGTGGTGAAATTAAATTCCGTGATGATTTATCTAATGCAGTATTAGGCAACTTAGGATTTACACGCTTTGCAAGTGTAACAAATGGTACGCCTAACTTATACTATGCACAAGGCACATCCAGCGACACAGATCCATTACAATTAGTAGCAAGTCAATGGAAAGCAACACGTAACAGTTCAGGTACTGAAGTTGCATTTTACACTGCATCAGCCGATCCAGTAACTTCACTTGCTTTAGATGGCGCATTATGGTACAATTCAATTGTTGACGAAGTTGACATTATGATCCACAACGGTACTACATGGGTTGGCTATCAAAACTATAGTGCAGATTATTTAAACTGCGATCCGGCAGGTCCGATTGTTGCAGCAAGTACTCCGCTACTACAAAGTAATGGCACAGCACTAGCAGACGGTGATCTTTGGATTGACACTAGCGACTTAGAAAACTATCCGATGATTTATCGCTTTAACGCTAACTTAGTTAACACACCAACAGCCAATCGTTGGGTATTGTTAGACAAAGCTGATCAAACATCAGAAAACGGTGTACTATTTGCAGATGCACGTTATAATACAGCAGGCGCAAACAGTGGCCTGGAAGGCGATATTGCAGATTTACTAGTAAGTAACTACTTAGACCCAGATGCTCCAGATCCAGCACTATATCCAAAAGGTATGTTGTTATGGAACCTAAGACGTTCTGGCTTTAATGTTAAGAAGTTTGTACGTAACGCAATTGATGTTAATGCAGACAACGGACGCATGGACGACGAAGCAATGGGATCATACTATCCACATCGTTGGGTTACTGAATCAGGCAACCAAGCTGATGGCGCAGGTAGCTTTGGCAGAATTGCACAGCGTAAAGTTATTGTACAATCATTACAAGCAATGCTTAATAGTAATGATGACATTAGAGATAATGAGTCACGTATCTTTAACTTAATGGCAACACCAGGATATCCAGAACTAATCGGTGAAATGATTACACTAAATTATGACAGAGGTTTAAGTGCTTTTGTTATTGGTGATTCACCAGCAAGATTAACACCAGATGCAACTTCATTAAATGAATGGGCAACTAACGTTAAACTAGCAGTTGAGGATAATGATGACGGTCTAGTAAGTAGAGATGAATACTTTGGTACATTCTACCCATGGGGCTTTACAAGTGACAACTTTGGTAACAATGTTGTTGTTCCGCCAAGTCACATGATGCTACGCACAGTTGCACTAAGTGACCAAGTTAGCTACCCATGGTTTGCACCAGCAGGTACAAGACGTGGCGGCATTACTAATGCGACAAGTGTTGGATATATCAACAACGAAGGCGAATTTGTAAGTGTTGCACTAAACGAAGGTCAGCGCGATACATTGTATGCACAGAATGTTAACCCAATTACATTTATTAGTGGTGCAGGACTTGTTAACTACGGTCAAAAAACTCGTGCAAGAGGTTCGAGCGCACTAGACAGAATTAACGTGGCACGTTTGGTAATTTACTTACGTTCACAACTAAGTCAGTTAGCTAAACCTTATATCTTTGAACCAAACGATAAGATTACACGCGATGAGATTAAACAGGCAGCAGAGAGCTTGATGCTTGAGCTTGTTGGTCAAAGAGCATTGTACGACTTCTTAGTAGTTTGCGATGAATCAAACAATACTCCGAGCAGAATCGATAGAAATGAACTATACTTAGACATTGCTATTGAGCCTGTAAAAGCAGTTGAGTTTATTTACGTTCCACTAAGACTTAAAAATACTGGGGAAATAGGCGGGCTATAAGGCATAGATTTAGACCCCTGAAATATGGGGTCTAAATTTGCTAAATACTTGCAACAGGAGAAAACAGAATGGCAATTTCAACACTAAGCAAAATTACAGTTCCTTTGGCAACAGGCGATAGCGCAGCTAGTCAAGGTTTATTAATGCCGAAGCTACAGTACCGCTTCCGTGTTACGCTAGAGAACTTTGGTGTATCAACACCGACAACAGAATTAACAAAACAAGTAGTAGATGTAACCCGTCCAACGGTAAGTTTCGAAGAAATCGAAATTCCAGTTTACAACTCACGTGCTTACCTAGCTGGTAAACATGCGTGGGAAGCTATTACACTTAACTTACGTGAAGATGTTAATAATAACGTACAGAAGCTAGTAGGCGAACAGTTACAGAAACAGTTTGACTTCTACGAGCAGTCAAGTGCAGCATCTGGACAAGATTATAAATTTACAACACGTATTGAGATCTTAGACGGCGGCAACGGTGCTAATACACCAAACGTACTAGAGACATTTGAACTATACGGTTGCTTTGTACAAAACGCAGCGTATAACCAATTATCTTACAGTGCAAACGAACCTGTTACAGTTACATTAGCAATTAGATTCGACAATGCTATCCAAACACCAGATGGAACAGGTATTGGTACAGCAGTAGGCCGTACAACTAATACAATGATTACAGGTGGCGGCGTATAATAAACTCCACAGCCATTCTACAATTAAGGGAGCTTTTTAGCTCCCTTTTTTATTATATACGTACTTTATTATAAAGGATAAATATTTATATGGCAAGTAAGTTTACAGGATTCTTAGATAACATAGCAAGTGGCATTTTAGGGCCAAAAGGCAATATGGCTGATTGGCAGCATGCCGCACGTCTATATACCGACGACACACAAAAACATGCTCCAAAACTTGGATTTTTGTATCATGTTACATTTACGCTAACTAAAGAAGCACAAGCAATTATACCAGAACTAGCATCGTATACTAATGTCATTGGCATGTTAGTTAAGAACGTTGATCTACCTAAATTCCAGGCGCAAACAGATACTAAGAATATGTACAATCGTAAGAAGAATGTACAGACACGTATAGACTATTCGCCAGTTAATATTACATTTCATGATGACAACTTTGGTGCTACTACTGCATTAATGGAAGCATACTACAAGTATTATTATGCAGACGGCAATCATTCGTTAAGTACCGGAGCATACGGTAATAGAACTACAGGCGACAACACTTATGCTGGCGCAAGTGCCAATGAATACAAATATGGTATGAACAACAACACACCTAGTGTACCGTTTTTTGATCGTATTGAAATTGCGCAAATGGCACGTAAGAGTTATACTAAATTTACATTAGTTAATCCGCTAATACAGTCTTGGCAACACGATAGACTTGACAATACACAAAGTAGTAACATACTAGAAAATCAAATGACTGTTGCATATGACTCTGTGTTTTATGACAGGGGCTATGTTGAAGCAGGCGAAAACGGAAGCCCAACAGGCTTTGGTAGAACTGATCATTATGACAGAACTCCTAGTCCTATTACATTAGAAGGTGGAGGCACGTTAGGCATTGATGGAGTGTTTGGAGCAGGTGTAGACTTGTATGAATACATTACACAAGGCAAAAATTTTAGCAACCCATTTGCAGCAGGAATTGCAGCAGCAAATCTAGCTAGGAATGTAAGAGATTTAAACTCAGAAGGATTACGAGAAGGCGGCCTGCGTATCCTAACTGGAGCAATTGGTGACGCTGCTGGCATTGATGTTAGCGGAGTTGCACAAACGTTTTTTCCAAAGAACAGCGGCAGCGGCGGCGGCAAAGACTTGCTAGTAGCAACAGCAGCAATTGCAGGTTTATCAGCAATTGCATCATCGAGGCAAACATCAATTACTACAGGGGACACTAATCCTGCGCAAGAACAAGACGCACAATTTCAAAAGTTTAGAAGTTCTTTTCAAAGCGGAAATAGTGCAGGGGGCATAAACGAAGCAAGAGCGCGATTTGACGCTTTACCAGACTCTGAAAAGGCAAAATTTAGTTAAGGAGTATATTATGTCTAGCTTACCTCAAGAAAAACCTAATAATTTTAGTGACAAGGGTGTTACTACTTTTTTTAATAATTATTATTCAAAGAAATTAACTTTTCCTACTAACCAAGTTGATGCTGTTATTGCATTTTTTGAAAAACGAGGCTTTGACAAAACTGCTGCAATTTCAGTTGGTACTACATTATTGCAGCAAGCAAAACTCGACAACATAAACGTTTTCAAATTACTAGATACTCTTAAAGGGTTAAACGAAATACAATTAAGTGCAGTAGTAACTGAAGTACTTAATTACAATAGACCAAAGACTAGTACACTAGGCTACAAACGACCAGCAACTGCTGAAAAATTTGAAAAAAGAAATATTGTAGCTTAACATGAGTAGATTTGCTCAAGGAAAATTCACACCACGATTTCCTGAAAAATATATAGGAACAAAAACACCAACTTACCGCAGTAGTTGGGAATTCCATTTTATGAAATTTTGTGACGAACATCCTAGTGTAGCAAAATGGGCGAGTGAAGCAATTAGAATTCCTTATCGCAATCCCTTAACTGGTAAACATACTATCTATGTACCAGACTTCTTTATTGCATATGCAGATAAAACAGGTAAACAGAAGGTAGAACTAATTGAGGTTAAACCCAATAATCAAACTTCATTAAAAGAAGCAGGTAAAAGTAAACATAATCAATTACATGCGGTAGTTAATCAAGCCAAATGGGCAGCAGCATATGCATACTGTAAGCAAAAAGGCATTACATTTCGTATTATAACAGAAAATGACATGTTCCACAAAGGTGGATCAAGACGATAAATAATAGTAGCATATAATGGAAAACTGCGATGACAAAGAAACTTGAAGAACTTTTAAATTTGCCTGACTCTAAAGAGATTGTACAAGAGGCAAAAAAAGAAGAAGACAAACGAAATAAAAAACACTCAGCTGTAATTCAACAAGAAGAGACAGTTAGAAGTATTGAAGAGTTTGACAAGATTGCAAGTGCATTACCAGCAGTTAAAGGTCTTGGACAAAAAGCAGACGACGAACTCGAAGACATTGCTCAGAAAGCATTAAGTGCATATGACGATCTAATGGACTTAGGAATGAACGTAGAAGCACGTTACTCTGGACGAGTATTTGAAGTTGCTGGAGGAATGCTCAAAACAGGACTCGATGCTAAAGTTGCAAAAATGGATAAAAAATTAAAAATGATCGAATTGCAACTTAAAAAAGAAAAAATGGACAGAGATGGCGTAGGTACTAGTGAAGGCGACATCGTAAACGGCACAGGATTTGTAGTTACAGACCGTAACAGTTTAATTGAGAAGTTAAAGAATCTAGATAAATAACTTAAACTGGGAAACAACATGAAAAAGTTTAGCGAATACTTAACAGAGTCTAATAAGACATATAAATTTATTGTAAGAATTGCAGGTGATTTACCTGAGCAATGTGACGAAAGTCTAAACACTTGTTTAGGCAGATTCCAATGCGTAAACGTGTCAAAACCAAAGCGCACACCAATTCAAGAAACACCAATGGATTTTCCAACACTACGCAATACAGAAGTACATACTTGGGAAGTTGAAATTAAGTATCCAACTACTAAGCAAGTTATGCAAGAATATATTGCACAACATTGCGGTGTTCAAAACTCACATGTTAATGTTCGAGCCGAAGGCGACCCAGTCGAAGCAGATCATCAAGAAGATGCTAAGAACGAACCATATGAGTCAGTACTACAAACAGAAGACATGGGCGGCGAAAGCGCACAAGACGCTGTTGGAGAGAACAGAGTAATGGACTTGTTAAAAGAATTAGAAAAATCTCGCTCAGAAAGAGAAATTGATCCAATTGACGCTGCTCCCAGTGGCACTTCAACAGATATTGGTGACACAGAAAACACTAAAGCAGTTGTAGGAGGCTAAACAATGAGCAACAATATGTTAGACATCTTAAAGAATCTAGATGCAGCAGTCGCAGGAGATAAACCATCTACAGGTGCTGCCAACGTAAACGATATGAAAACTATCCTAGAGTCAATTCAGTCAGTAGAAGAGTGCGGTATGGAAGGCTCAATGCCACCTCCGATGTCTGCACCTACTATGCCAGAAAGAGACAAAGTACGTATGAATGTTAACATGAGTGCAGAAGGCACTGATGGTATTGCAGATTTACTTAGATTAGTAGGCGGCGCAGCTAAGCCAGAAACTCCTAATTTACCAATGAAGATGCCAGTAAAGGCACCAATGCCAATGTCAATGGACGGACATGACGACATGGCACGTTTAATGACTATTGCTAGTGACGAACACAGCGATGACATGGACATGGATGAAGAATGGGACAATGCTCCAGCTGAAGTTTATGAGCCGTTAGATGCTGCATTAGCATCAGGCGATGATCTACACAAGTCTAAAAAATCATACAAAGCAACTGCTGGTGGAGACAATCCTATGGCAGTTGAAGAAGACGATGAGTTAGAAGAAATTAAATCTGCACTAAGAGCAGAGTGGGATCAAAAGCTCGGAGAAGAAGAATTAGTACGTGGTATTCAAAGTAATGGCGCTACTGTTAATTTTAACATCGATAAAAAAAAGCCTAAAACTACATGGAAAAAAGGCGCCGATACAATGACGCTATATGCAACTCCAGAAGAGATTGCAAAAGCTAGAGATCTTAAAGGGTGGAAACAACAGAAAGCAGCAGCCCCAGCAGTTGCCAGCGGTGCAGGTGATGCAGCAGCAGCACAAGCAGGTGTAGACGGTCCAGCAGATGCAGCAGCGGCAGCAGCATCACAACAAAATGCAAAAGCAGGTGTAGACGGTCCAGCAGATGCAGCAGCGGCAGCAGCATCACAACAAAATGCAAAAGCAGGCATAGACGGTTCAGCAGATGCAGCACAAGAGATATCATCAGAGCCAGCAGCAAGCACAGAATATACTGTTGTAGCAGGCGATAATTTAACTAAAATTGCAAAATCAAACAACACTACAGTTGATGCTATTGCTAAACTAAATGGCATCAAAGATGTTAACAAAATTCAAGTTAATCAGAAACTTAAAATTCCAGGAGCAGCAACCCCGGCAGCAGCAGCTCCAGCAGAGCCAGCAGCAGAGCCAGGCATTGTTGACAAAGCGCAAGACGCAGTAGGCGGAGCAGTTGATGCAGCACAAGCTGCAACCGGCACCGACACTGGTGCAGTTGGAGCAGCAGTTGATGCAGTTCAGGCAGGTACTGGCGCAGCAGTTGATGCAGCACAGGATGCAGCAGGAGCAGCAGGCGATGCAGTATCGAGTGCATGGGATTCAGTTAAGAGCTGGGCATCAGATACATTTGGTTCAGACGACGAAGCAGCAGTAGCAGATACTCCAGAAGCTACTAAAAAATCGTTAGAAGCACAGATGGCTGAAATCCAATCTAAACTTAAAGAACTTGAAGCCGCTGAACAAAAAGACGGTCAAGCGTAAATTAACATTACTAATTTACAAACTCAAATAGCACCCAAGGGTGCTATTTTTTTGGTTAAATAACTTTATGAGCAAATCACTAGACGGCGTCTTAATTAAAAAGGCGAATAAAAAAGAACAATACACTGAAGAGCAAATTGCAGACTTAATAGCCTGCATGGACCCTATTACAGGATACTTATACTTTGCTAAACACTTTGCTTACATTCAGCATCCTGTAAAAGGCAAACTGTTATACGATCCTTACGAATATCAGCTAGGGTTAATGGATAGTTATCACAACTTTCGCTTTAACATTAATATGATGCCTAGGCAGACAGGTAAGACTACGTGTGCTAGTATCTATCTAGCATGGTATGCAATGTTTGTGCCGGATCAAACTATTCTAGTTGCTGCACACAAATACACAGGTGCGCAAGAGATTATGTCCCGTATACGATTTGTATACGAAAGTTGCCCAGATCATATACGTGCAGGTGTTACATCGTACAACAAACAATCAATTGAGTTTGAAAACGGAAGTCGTATTGTAGCACAAACAACAACGGGCAACACAGGACGTGGTATGAGTATCTCGCTACTGTACTGTGACGAGTTTGCATTTGTGCAACCCAACATTGCCGAAGAGTTTTGGACTTCAATATCACCTACACTAGCAACAGGTGGTCGTGCTATTATTACAAGTACACCTAACTCGGATGAAGATACCTTTGCAACCATTTGGAAACAAGCAGAAAATAAGTTTGATGAACACGGCAATGAACAAGAACTAGGCGCAAACGGGTTCCACTCATTTATTGCACACTGGAGCGAACATCCAGATCGTGACGAAGAATGGAAAGTAGCAGAGGTCGGCCGTATCGGCGAAGAGAAGTTCCGTCGTGAATACGGTTGCGAATTCCTAGTATTCGACGAAACGCTTATTAACTCAATTAAATTAGCAGCAATGGAAGGTGTTAATCCTATACTTAATATGGGACAAACACGTTGGTACAAAAAACCCACTAATCAATTTACATATTGTATTGCACTTGACCCTAGCATGGGTACAGGTGGTGACAATGCTGCTATACAAGTGTTTGAATTGCCTAGTTACGAACAAGTAGCAGAATGGCAACATAATCAGACTGCCATTCCAGGACAGATTAGAGTACTGTCCGATATATGCAAATATATTGAACAGGAAACTAAAAACCCGCAGGGAATTTATTGGAGCGTGGAGAACAATGGCTTAGGTGAAGCTGCCCTAATCGTTATAAACGACTTCGGTGAAGAGAACATTCCGGGTTTGTTCGTCAGTGAGCCGATGCGTAAGGGACACGTTCGTAAATTCCGCAAAGGATTTAATACTACACACAGTACAAAAGTAACTGCATGTAGTAGACTAAAAACAATGCTTGAAAACGACAGAATGACTATTAATAGTAAACCTCTACTAAGTGAGCTAAAAGGATTCATTGCAACTAATACAAGTTTTCAAGCAAAGTCAGGCATGTCAGACGATTTAGTAAGTGCTACATTATTAGCATTAAGAATGATCACTGTACTTAAAGATTGGGATCCTAGAGTATATGACACATTTAATCAAGCGGAAGTAGATGCTGATTATGAAATGCCAATGCCAATCTTTGTAAGTAGTAGTTATTAATGATTATTGATTCTGTGCCTAATAGTATTAGTGACCCTATTTTAACCTTGTTAGAATCTGATCAAGTGCCTTGGGTATTTGGCAATGAAGGTGTTAAAGAATTAGATACAGCAGGGTACTACGATAGTCCTCAATTTACACATACAATGATCGAAGAAGATTATGCCGGTGACGTACACCCTGCTGTTCACGATTTATGGAAATATGTATACAAAGCACATAAAGAAGTTGCAGAAGATTTTGTAAAATTATATAGAATAAAATGTAATATGGTTACTAGAGGTAAAGACAGTGTACCTCATGTACCGCACCTAGATCGTTATACTCCGCACACTGTGATGATCTATTATGTAAATGATTGCGATGGTAACACTATTATTTTTAACGGTGAAGAAGAAGTTAGAATAACACCAGAAAAAGGAAAGTATGTAATTTTTAGCGGAGACTTAAAACATTGTGGAACCAGCCCGATAGTAAGCAACTATAGGTTATTAATTAACTTTAACTTTTAAGGATAAATACTTGTATGAAAAGTTTAGATAATATCGCAGAAGATCTGTTTAATAAAATACGTGGTCGTTTTCCCAGTATAACGATCGGTAATCAAGATGGTAAAGTTACAACTGATCCACTGACTGCTCGTTTCTTTGATTTTGATTATAAAGAAGCAGGACGTAGTATAGGCAAAGTAAGTATCTCAATAAGTGAAGATAAACTTTCAATAATGTATAGTAATAGTTTCGTTGAAGCTGAAGACTCAATGACTAGACAAAATTGGTATAACTTCTTAAAGGAGTTAAGAACTTTTGCAAAGAAAAGACTATTACAGTTTGACACAAGAGACATCACGAAATCAAATTTAGATAAAAGAGATTATAAATTCCTTGCACAGAAACAAGGCGGAGAACAAACAATGAGCGAATCAAAATTATATGGTACTAGTCGTATTAGTTACCAAGATGTAGGAAATGCTAGATTGAGCATTAAACACAGCCAAAGTGTAAACCAAGAAGTTGCAT
>Ga0129327_10001522_pt1 | contig 13694 bp, 18 predicted proteins | sample CPBDNA_6_FD_111799 | JGI IMG/M metagenome (GOLD analysis project Ga0129327, IMG submission 111799) | Freshwater to marine salinity gradient microbial communities from Chesapeake Bay, USA - CPBay_Spr_31_0.8_DNA | ecosystem: Environmental > Aquatic > Marine > Coastal | place: USA: Chesapeake Bay... | reverse complement strand
CCGGCCGCGTGGGGCGGGCCGAGGCGGGCGGAGACGCCGCCGCGCCAGCGGGGTGGAGCCGGCCGCGTGGGCCGGGACCGGCCGTCTCCACCCCGCGGCGCCGCGCCCGGGCGGCGAAGGCGCGGCGCGGCGCGGCGAAGGTGTGGGAGGGACACGTCTTCACATGTGCCAACCGCGCGGTCGTTTCACCTCCTGGTACCCCTCGTCATCTGAATCATCCGCAAGGGCCGACCGATGTCGGTGAAACTCGTATTTCCGCCTCCTCGAAGCCACCTGCGAGCAGGCGTCGAAAGCGCGACGCTGCTGGGCCATTGACGACTTGGACAGGTACGATCGGATGTAGCTTTGTATATCACCTGCATGTAAATGATATAGACGGCAACTCCCGCCCCGCCCCCCATCCCTTCTCCTTTCAGAGCTCGCCACGCCAAGTAGGAGCGCTCTCCACGCTCTGGTCTCCCGGTCGAGGCGCACTGCATGTTGCACGACGTCCTCAGCGGCGAGCCCACGCGAGTATAAGGCCTCAAAATAGCTTTGGTGACTCTCCCACGTGAAAGGGCTGTCGACCAAGGCCCCCGCGAGGAGGGTCTTGTCGCCTTTTAGCCGACCCGGAAGCCCGTCGAGCCACGTGCCAGGATTGCGGGCGTGATACGGCGCGATGGCAGCGCCACACGCGGCGGCGTACGCGACGGCAAGTTGGGGCGCGCGCGTCATCGTCTGCGCACACTGGAACGCCTTCATCGAGGCCCACTCCGCTCAATTTTTCCGACTCTTTCCCCCGAGGCGAGGTGGAGATCGCACCGCTAACCTCCACCCCAATTCAACTCTGCATTTTGCCTTGTCATGACAACCACAATTTTCAAACCACTTAACAAAACTCGTGTCTCCGATGACGGATAATGCGCAGCAGCTCGAGCAATTTTGCAGACGCTCTGTGGCCGGTTCGAAGGAGTTAGATCGGCTCGCAGCGAAGAGCGCGGACCTCGCCAAGACTCAAAAGTCTAAATCCGAAGCGGTAATGAAACTTCTGGGCGAGGTGGAATCCGACGCCGTGGCGGTAGACATTGGCGGCCAGACGCATTTCGTGAAGCCATACGTCAGCAAGACATATCGAATGTGCCAGGCCGAACTCTTCGTCGATGTGTATCTACTCACGATGGGGACATCCGAGCGAAAGCCCCGGAAACGCCGCGTCGAGTCGGACACAACCGTGTCGCTAGACGAACACGCAGCGCAGATCGTGCAAGTGCTCAAGGGCGACCTCGTGACGCACACGCCCCGATTTCGCATCGACGCGGCGCCGCCCCGGTCGGGCAAGGTCCACCAAGCGTCGCCGGAGATGGTGCAACTGACGAGCGACTACCTAGCGGCTACGTCTGCGAAAAAAACAATCGCGCAACAGCGGAGCGAGCTTAGCAAGCGCACGACCGAATTCGCGCGGCGCAGCGCGGAGGGTATCAACGGAACGTTGGGCATACGCACGCACACGTTTGTCGTGAACGGCGAGTCGTATGCGCTCGCTCCCCCGAGGCCGACGCGGAAGCCGTCCGAGTCGAAGCCGCCGAAGGCGAGCGTGTCGATCCCGGCCCTCACCAAGACTTGTAAAACAAAAGGCGGAGCGGGCCAGGAGAACGCTTTGCTGATGGGCATCATGACCAAAATCGGCATGCTGCACAGCAAACTGCAGCGGTCGTACACGGGCGAGGTACCACCCAGCGCCCTGCGCCAGGCCGTCGCGTCGGCCTTCGAGGAGGCCGTGCGCAACCACAAAGCGGCGGCGATCAAAAGCGCGCCGCCGCCAGGGCCGTCACCACCGCGCCTCACGCCGATCAAGCGGCCGCGAGCGAGCTGAGCGCCGAGCTCATAGGCCGCACCCGGGCGCGCGCATAGCTGTAGTGCACCGGGCTGCGTGCTCGCCATTTTTTTTCGGCTCTACACGTGTAAATAAACGCAACGCCGACGCAAAGCCCCCCCCCCCTGCCCCTACCTCGACCCCCTACCTCCCACATTCGCGGGTGGCTGGGCACCCTCAACGCCTGCGCTTGCGCTTGCGCGTTGCGGCCTTGCGTTTGTGCCCTCCCTCGGGCTGGGACTCCTTAATCTCGTGCTCTTCGAGGTCGGCCTCGTCACCCTGAAGAGGGCCGTCAGTATACTGGACGCGCCATAGCTCAGCTGGGTGGCCAGCGTCGTCTTCAAACTCGCTCTCGGCTGCGCTCAGATAGCCAGCCACGACGAACGTGGACGCGCCGATGCCCTTCCCATCGTCGTCGAGCACGCGTCTGCAGCGTGGATAGGCACAGGTGGGGTATCAATGCACTACCATGTGAATGGCGTGAGATGGCTTGTACTCACCTCGAAAACTTCATCCCGACATACGGCCCTTCAAGGGCAAAGCCGTCGTCCGGCGCGCCGACCTGAGGGGCAGGCGTGCCGCTCTTCTTCACCGACTCGCCGAAGAAGTCGTCGATCTTCTCCTGTGTCACCAACTGGCTAGGATCACTGGGCGTGCAGTCGACCTGGCGGCGCACGTGGGTCGTGGCGCGCGTCGCGGTGGCAGCAGCGCGTGCGTTCATGAAAGCGGCCATCTCCTCGCGGATTGGCTCTTTCCACCTCTTGTAATCGATGTCGACCTGACTCTTGATAGCAGCGGTGACTTGCTTGCATGTGACCGAGTCGAGGGTCTCCCCTGGGCCAAGTTTCAAGCTCTCTAGCGTAGAGCGGGCGATTGCCCGCGCAGCAGCCTCGTCGTCGACGACAGGCTTGGTCGCGGCCCCGACCTCGACCTCCGAATCGGGCTCGCGCACGGCCGCCGCGGCCGCCGCCGCCGCCTCCCTCGCCACGTTCGCGAGGCGTTCCGCCTCAACGTCCGCCGCATTCGCTGCCTCCTCCAACTTGGACGCTAGAGCGACGGACTCGGTGTCGGCTGGAGCGACGTCGCGGCCAGGCCCTTGTGCAAGACGACGGCGCTTCAGCTCTGCCTCCAGGTCCTCGTCCGAGAGCTGAGCGTGCGTGGGAGGGTCAGGGCCGTCACGTCGAACGCGTGCGTTGGGTGTACACAAGCAGCTTACCGTTGCGAGCGCGCGTTCGCGCTTCGAAGTCGCCACGGTCGCGCGCTTCCGCCCGCGCGCATCGCCCTTGGCCTTGTTTGCCTCTTGCTTTTTGAAGAGACGGCCGTCGTTCGACCCCTGCACATGGAGAGAGGGGCACCGATGTCAGCGGGTGGAGTCGGATGTCAGTGTCCACCCAGGACTTACATACGCAAAGTCGGTTCCTCGCTTGAAATCGTTCTCGTAGAAGTCGACGATATGGCACGCTTTGACCTTGTAGACTCTGTTGATGTGGTCGTATACCTTGGTACCGTGCTGGTCGACACGGGGACGGTCACGGACGGTCGCCGAGTGCTTATTGTACGCGTCTTTGATGTGCTGCGGCAGCGTTCCGTTCTTCCAAGCAGCGCTTTCGCGAGCGTCCGAGTTGCCGCCAAGGCGCGCCCCGCTGTAACCGCAGACGGAGCCCTGTCCGCTCCCGGGTCCCGACGCCCGGCGCGACCGCGCTTTTGCCACCCTCTTATTGACAATGCAAGTGGGCATCTTGAATCGACACGTCGACGGATGGAGAATTTGGTGTGCCTCCCACCGGCCGAAGCCACCCGGTGGAGAAAATACCACAAATTTAATAACGAAATAATGGCGTTATAGCCAGTGCTTCATGATATCATAATTTAGTGCGATGTAGCCAGCGTTATACGAGGTTCAATCACGCGCATTTGTGTTCATGAAAATCATTTGTTCGCGAGTTTGTTGGCAAGGCTTGCATGCAGCATTGCGCTACTAGTAGTGCAGGGAGGAGCTGCTCATGAACAAGCGTCAGGGCGTCAGTCCCGCGACTCCCGCCAGCACACCGCCAGGGCGGACGGACAAAGCTCTGGCCGGGCGACTGCCGGCGCCGGCGCAAGCTCGGCGCGCGCCCCTAACCTTTGACCCACTGTCGAGCACGCTCGGCCCGGGCAAGCTGTGCACGTCATGCGGTGTGGGTGTGCACACACCCCCCCGCGTGCTCACCGCGCCCCACTGACCCCTCGAGGCCTCAGGAGGAGCGGGAACAGCTCGGCGCGACTCCCCCGCGCGCGGCAGCGAGTGGTGAGATGCGCGACCACGGCCTTGGCAATCGATTTCTTGCTCGGCCGTCGACGATCGTCGGTAAGTGCGTCTCGCGACTGGCAGTGCGCTTCGTAGACCGCTCGTGCCACTACCCGCGCCACGTGCATGGCGTACGCGCGGCCGGCCGTCGTCGCGGCGCGCAGTTGTTGATCCGCAGCGAGGATGCGCCCTGTCAACTCACGTGCGCCCATCCGACTCGTGTGTCTCGGCCACAGCACGATGTCGCCCGGCTCGTCGGCGACCCAATGTGACCAGTATTCGTCGAGAGACGCGACCTCACGATGTGCTGCATCGGCCGCACCCCACAGCTCGCGCAGTTCGGCGATGCGCGGACCCCACCGCGCGTCTTCCAAGGCCGCGACGTTGAGCGCAGGCGCTGCCATGGCAACGCGTGCGCCGGTTAACATGTCATGCACCAACGTATACCTGAAACCAAGAAGTTTTTTGTTTTTTGAACTCAAACTGTCACTCGGCACCATGGCTGCCGCGATCGTCGGCTCGGACAGCGAAGCGTCCACCGTTGCGCAGGGCGTGTTGGAAGCACGAGAGGAGTTAGAAGAGGTGCGTGCGTGGGATATTTTTTAAGTTTGGACCCCCTGTTGTACCCCTGCCCCATCCAATCCGCCCCAATCCGCACCTCCACGCAGGACGACTGGAGCGACGAGGGTGGCGACGCGGGGTCCGAAGTGGAGAGCGACGACGCGACCGACCCCGACTGGCTTCGCGTGAAGGAGGCGGCGTGTGGTGACGACGGTGTCATTCTAACCACTGTCTCGCTGCCCCTCCCACCGGCGGGGCTCCCTGGCGGCAAGATGCGCCGCGCCAGTTACGTTTTTCAGAAGCAGCTGGAACAGATCCTGTACGGAAGCTCCACCTCGAGCGGTGCGGTGCATAAAGCGATCGAGGTGGGCGTATCCGCCATGTCCACCGCCATGTCCACCGCCATGTCCACCGCCATGTCCACCGCCATGTCCACCGCCATGTCCACCGCCATGTCCACCGCCATGTCCACCGCCATGTCCACTCACCTCCGCTCAACCACACCATCCGCTCTTCCAAGAGGCTCAATCTAGACGCCGCAGTGCGCCAAATGGACCGCAAGAGCGCGACGGCGGCGGGGTTGACGTCGGCGCAATATCAGGAGCTTTTGGGCGTGTACCAGACCATGCAAAGGCGCGCAGACCCGCTGGTCGGGCCCGCCAAAAAGTTTTCTCTTGTCCCAGTTGTAGTCGCCGGTGCTCTGGGCGTCGACAAATCGCACATATCGCTCCTGAAAGCACTGGGGAGGGCCATACCGCGCAAACTGGCCGCACGGCAACGGTCGGCCGAACTGGCGGCCGAGGGTGAAGTCGACCTCGTGACGGAGGGTATTCTGGAGGGTGACGGCGCCGAATCCGACTGCGACGAGCTCGCCGCAGCTTTGGACCTGCATACCGAGTTGACCGAGACCTACATGGCCTATCAAGACGATCCGGAGGACGACACGAAGGCGCGATCGTATGCGCTCAAGCAAGGCTACAGCAAAAAGCTCAAGAGGGACATCGAGGAGTACACGCAGCGGCGTACGGCATCCCTCTCGAGGTGGAGAGTCGGTAGGAAGGTGGAGGAGATCACGGCGAACGCCGACGTCTCGAACTTCCTTCGATTCTGCGGATGGGCGCTCAACCACCGCGACAGAGCCCGCGACGAGGCATCTCCACCCGAGATCTCCATCCGTGGGCTGTTCCACTCGCCACGGATCGGCGAATGGACTGAGGAGTACTTGGGCTTCTTGGACGCCCGAGGTGAGCCCTACGAGGTGTACCGGGTGGAGAGCGCGCCCTACGTCGACCCGTATCACCTCCACGACCTCTCCCACGCCCATACCCATCCCATTCAGGGTTGAAATGGTCGAGTCGCGCCAATTACGTCTCGGCGCTGATCAACGTGTACCAGCACGCCGCACGTCTCGACGGATATGAGGAGGTGGTGGAAAAGGGCATGACGTGTCTCGATCAGATATTGAATTTACGGTGAGGCTCGCACGAATGGGTGGAGACGCCGCGCGAGTCTGGAGTCATTCCGATAAACACTGTTTCGCCCTCATCACATCTGTAGGCGGCAGTGCGACGCTCAGGCGAGCGTAGAACGGCTCTATAAGCGTCTCCACCCCGAATTCATCGAGTGGGAGGACGTCCAACTAACCCGCCTCGCCGTGCTGGAGCGGGTGGAGAAGGCGACCACGACGAAACAGAAGTACGATCTCCTCTCCGACGCGCTCGCCATATCCTTGCATTCCGTGACTCCACCTGACCGAGTGGGTGTAATTCGCAGGTGTGGTGGGGGGGTTGACCACCAAATTCACGCCATTCCATACACTGCGACGCCATGCTCACCCGTCTCCACCCCAGGCTGAAAATCGGGTACACGCTGTGTAAGATCGAGATCGAACCCGATGACGGCCAGGAGGCGGAGGAGGAGGCGGTGGAGACGGAGAGCCACGAGCGGTGGTGTATCGATATGCGTAAATCGACGCACAAAACGAGGTGAGACTACACGTCCGAATCTCCACCCTACTCTCGCCGTTTGGAACTACGCATTCGAGTCTGCATCCCTACTCGCGCCTATCCGCCAACTTGTGACCCTCAATCTCTCTCGCTAGTCGGTTCTACGGCCCATCTCTCACTCCGGTCAGCATGATGGTTGCGCCGCTGATCGATCGCTACCTGGAGGCGAGACTCAAGATAGACGAGTTGGAGTACGACTCGATCGAGAACACTTATCTCTTCCAACGGAATGGACGTGCGCTCACCAGCAGCCAGTGGAGCCAATTCGTGAAGCAATCCTTTGGAAGGCACACTCCAAATGGGCAATCTCCACCGCCGAAAGGTAGCGCGCTGTAACCTGCATACACACTCGAGTTGACCCATACACTCGATGCGGAGTTCCCCATCAAGTCAATCCCCTGTGACCCATTCCGAATCCCACCCATAAAGTGCTTCGTGCGAGTTTCATTACTCATTTGCGCAGTAGTGACGCCGCCCCCGCGGTGCTCAAGTCGGCTGCGAGAGCACAGCGCCACCAAGAAGAGACACAAGGGAGTGACCTGTACGATGTGAAAGTCCACATGCGCTTGGTCAAAGCCTCGGTACGTGGGGTGGAGATCCTCATACAGTACACGTCCGTCTCCACCGCCACTCCATCTCACTCATATCCCATCTCCCTAGTTCGACTGGTGCGAATCATATGCGCGGCAGGTGGAAACCGACCGCGCAGGAGGTCGTGGAAAAGGCAAGGGGAAAGCCAAGGCGTCGAGCGGCCGTGGAGCGACGAGGGGACGAGGGCGAGGGCGAGGGCGGGGTGGTGGAGGTCGAGGCGGCGGTGGAGACGGCTCCTCCTCCAGCAGCTCGAGTCGAGGCGGCCGGACCCACACGGGCAAAGGGCGCGCAAAAGAGAGCGAGGGCGAGTCCTCCTCGTCGCAGGAGCAATCCCTACCAGCACCAGACGTGTCGGCGCTGGTGGGTACGACCGTGCACCGGAAGTTCGGCGACATCTGGCACTCGGGTACCGTCAGCCTCGACGACGGATGGTACCGTGTGACATATGAAGACGGCGATGCCGACGATTTGAGCGCCGTCGAGCTGCAGCAGCTCGTGGACGGTGCGTACATCGACGCGACTATCTCGTACTACGCCGGCGCAAAGGATGGCGGGTGGTGCGAAGGGGTCATCCAAGAGCCGTACAAACGGAGCAGGCACGGCGTCGTGTGGATCCCCGTCGACCAAACCGACAAGACGTGGAGTGGAGACCGCTGCTTTCAGGTCGACTTCGCCGATGGACACTGCCCGATCGACCTGCGATCTTGTCGAAGGGTCTCAGACACGACGGATGCGCCGGTCGGGAGTTGGTACCCCTTGGAAGATCCGGGTAAACGGGATTAAGTTCCTGGAACCATCCTGCGGTCCACACAAACTCTCCCCTGCCATCTCCACCATAAACTACCGCACCCAGGCCGAGTTGGACGGACTTTCGGGGCGGTACTGGCGTTGCGGCCCCTCTCCTCGCTGAGCAAGCAGACACGGGGGAGTGGCGAAGGCAGGGAGAGGCATTGCGCGGACGCGCGTGCGAGTAGGCCCCTTAATAGAAGCGAGAGCGCCCGTTCGTCCGCCCCGCCGCACGATAAACACGCACGCCCCCTGCCCGCCGTGTGCGTCGTAAAACTGTCAAAATAACCAAAATGTGGTTTTGGGTGGGGGGTGGTGTAAAAGGCGGCGCGCGCGTCCAGCAAGGCCATCCACTGCCGACAGTTGGCCGGGGGTGGTCCATATATACACCCCGCGCCCTCCGGCGCCCGCAGTCCCGAGCCGATCGCTCGCCTATCACCCAAATTCGTGAAATCGGGTCAAAAAGGCCCAACCATAGCAATTGAGAGTTGGGAGGTCACTTCTCGCCCCGGTGGGCCCGTCGATCCACTCGTGACGGAGGGTACGAGTCCGCATGACATCCGCGCGCGGTCCGAGCTGTGGTGCGACTCAGTATTCGATCGTAGCCTCCACCCCGTCGGCAAGGGGGGGCAAATTGCCCATTTAACCTGTTAGGCCAATGTTTACCAGGGCCTACTCGCGAGGTTTGAGTGCTACTCAGGACCGGATCTGCGCCGGGGTCGAGGTCCACGCACGTTCTGGACCCTCGGTCTGGTATGGAACGCCCGGCGTGCCGACCTAGCGTGCCCGCCCCCGACCTCTCGGACGGCCCTACTAGTGCCCTTTTTGACGCTCGGCCGGCCATAGCGCTGCCTGTCGCGCGCCTGTACCCCCCATACCGCGCGCGGAGCTTTATCATGGTACAAATGCACGCGCGAGCCAATAACATCTCCACCCAGCCCGTGCTATCGCGCGAGCGGGGGTGGTACATGGTGCGGCAGTGACTCTCGGTGCCATCACGCCATGTTGAGCCAAGGGGGCGGAAATCGCGCGCCGCGCGGCCGCGCCGAGAGCGGGGTGTTGCAGGGACGTGTACACTGGTACGGTTGACCCGCTCGCGCCCGGCGGCGGCGGTGCACCCATGGCGTGGCGCACGCGGTGGTACGGGCGGTCGCCACAGCGGCGACGAGCGGCGTCGTTCATGGCGCGGCTCCGCGCTGGACTGCGTTTGTCATGGCAGGGCGCGCCCATCGGGCGCGACTCGCGCTGCGCGCCTCTGGACGGACTCGGATTTCGTAAATTGAATAGCGATCAAGAAGTGAACCAAACTTGTATTTAAATGTATAAGCAATTCTATGTAAACCGACTATCTTTTGAGTCATCACCCGCCATTTCAAATAAGCGTGCTGCATCTCACGAAATGTGACGCGGCGAGACCGGTTCGATGCATGCACCGCGCGGGGCGGTGGCGCACCGCCCGAGCCGGCCGGGCGCTGTACTGAGCCCCGAGCGTGCCCTACGAGCAGGGGCTTGAGTCCGGCGGGAACTCGACACTCCGGGCGTGCGCCTTGAGCCGTTTCTTCATCTCCGGCACCTTGAGGATCTTCACTGCAGGCACCTTGCCTTTGGTTGCGGGCCCACGTTTGATCTGCTCCATGGGCACCCAGCCAGAAAGGAAGTCGGGTTGGCCCTCCGCATGCAACCTCGCTGCCTCGGCCTTTAGCTCGACGCTGCTCATTGCCCCGATCTGATCGCACCGCTCGTCGAGCGACGCAGCTCGGCGATGTTCCACGCTCGCGTGCGCTTCGTGCCCCCGTGGCCTCAGCGAGTCAAAGGCGGGGCCCTGCGCGGAGCGGCGGCGGTGGAGAGGGTGGGCGAGTCGTCTAGGCAGCGCGCGCGGCCCCGACCGACCGATAGCGCGCACGCATATACCTTGATGGACGGCCGCGTGTGAAACTTGTGGATGTGGTACAATGCCTTCTGCTTGAGCGCGTCGGTGGAGAGGTTCTTCGCCACGATGAAACCGTCGCATGCGTCGTCCCCGGGCCCTAGACCTACCAAGTCGTGCCGAGAAACGACAAGGACTTCTGCACCCAAGTCGATGTACACGAGGCCCTCCGGCGCCGCCTCGTTCGAGAGCGTCAAGTCGACGTGCGCCGTCGGTCTTACCTCGAGCAGACGTGGCGCAGGCGACTTCCCGATGGACGCATAATGCCCGTCGACCACGCGCTGTCCGAACCCCTCGGGTGGGTGGGCGTAGTCCTCGAAGCGCGGCCGTGTGCACCGATGCGCCACGCCGGTTCTACCGTTGATGGTCGCGCTGTTGCACCCTGTGACGACCTCGCCAAACCGCAACCCGGGCGTCGTCACCGTGCTGCGAAAGCGCGGCTCGCCGCACTCGCACCTGGCCATCACCGCAAGCGTCGTCGGGTCGACCGGCCGCGTCTGCAGCCACTGCCCGCCGTCGTAGTACACGTCCTGGGCGGTACGCCCGCCGCCGAGGCTGCCCAGCTGGCCATCGTGCGTGCGCCGTAGGCACAGCTCCCACGGTTGCGCAGCGGCGGTCGGCGCTGGCGCTCCCAGCGCCGAGGGTGGTGTGGAGGACGACGATGCCCCCAAAGTTGAGCACGACGACGAGGGCGCGGTGCTACCTTTGGCCAGGTCCCGGACGTGTGTTCTGACAGTCTGGTTCATTTTTTTCGTGAAAGATCCTCTCCCGTGCTTAGAGGCGTTCGTCAGCCGCACCTGCGCTGCCGTGACGACCGATGCCGCGGACGTGGTCGAGGCTCCCGGCGACGGTAGGTTGGCGATCGCTTTTCGGCAGGCGGTCTTCACCATCTCGACGTAATGTATTTCCCGGTGTCTGCAATTTGGCACGGTACATCGAACTTTGTCGGAGAGCTCGGTCAGCAGGGCCGAGGTTTTTTTCTCCTGAATAAGGACCGTTTGTCTGTCCCGGCGTTGTCCACGAAAGAGGGTCACCAGACTCGTCGGCGGGAGCGGCGTCCGCTCCAAAAGCACTGGGGTCTTGTGTCCCAGCAGCGTGGGCATCTGGTCGAAGTTGAGCTGCATCATTACCGCTGCGCAACCCCCACAAAAGAGGTGCCATGGACAGAGGAGGTCATGCTCGCCCTCGTTGACTCCGCAGTGCGCGCACAGCACCGGCGCGGCAGTCGACGCGCCCGAGGTCGAATTACCGCCCGCGCGATCAATTGGCCTGGAGAGTACCGATGGCCGGCCAATCTCGTCGAGCGCCATCGGCCCGATCGCCAGCGCGCGGCCCGGCTGGTTGGACACCGCGCGCTCCTTCAGAGCCGACGCCTCGACGTTCAGCACCGTCGAGGCCGGTCCTGGTACCAGCACACGGTCGGCCGTACCGGGTCCGTTCACAATCTCCACGACAGCGCCAGCGGCCGGCGACGACGCCGCCTTGCTCACCGGGAGAGGTCGGTCGCCGAACGGGCTGAGGCCCGCCGGGGAGCCCGGCAATAGAGCTCGGAACACGGCCGCGTCGAACTCGCTGAACGAGGTGGCGCGAGTTGCACGAGCGTGCGCTTCGAAGCCCGGCAGGTCGGGCACGTTCGTCCCCATCCCGATGTCAGTCAACATCGTGTGCAGATCCCCCGCCATCGATTTCATACCCGAGGGGAGGACGGACGGAGGGGCGGATACGACTCGATCGAACAAGGCGCGGAGCCCCGCGTGTCCACGAACTAGACACGTGTCGAGGTCGGACACTCCCATCGCCGCCAGCATCCGCACGAAGTCGCGGAGCCGGTTCAAGTCCACGCCAGTGGCGTACGGTTTCAACGATTCGTACATGCCGCTGCGAGCCGCCTGGTGAAGGGGGGGGCGCGTTTGATGGAGGGGGGACCGTGAGAGAAGCTCGGCGTGTGGTGTGACGGACAGGCTGAGCTCTCCACTCGCGCCACGTCGAACCACATGTGGCGAGGGGGTACCTGCTTGTCGCTCATGCTTGCTCCTTGATAGTAGCGGCGCTCCTCGACGTCGAGGAACGCGGGGCCTTTCGACCCGACGTTCGCTCCGTAGAGTGACGTCCACTGGATCAGACGAAAGAATTTCGCGACTTCGTTGTGCGCCTCGAGTTGGTCCAGGGCCTTGTCTCGATCGCCCATAGGCTCGCCACTGACATATCCCAGCGACGCGGCGCTCGCCTCTCCCGTCTTGGAGACGACCATCCACGGAACCGAGTCCGTCCCAGGCATGGGCAGAACGAGGGTGTCGGAGCGAAACACATCTTCGACCAGCGGTTTGTTCGGTAGAACGAATTTCGCGTCAACGACACGGCCCAACTCCCGCGCAACCAGTTGTCGGATGTGCCTCGCCCGTCGTTTGTCCACGAGCACGAATGCAAAGTGGACGCGCACGCCAACCTCGGAGCGGAGCATGGTCGCCGGTTTCGTGATGATGAGCATGCGGGACGACGGGTATGGGTACAGCAGCTCGATGCAGCCCTGCACCACTCTTGCGTACGAGCACATCGCCTCGTCGGCGAGGCTTGAAGTGTCCAAGTTCAACTGTACAAACATTCTGAAGGGCTCCGGTGGTGGATTCGTTGCCGGTGCCGACGCTGACGACGACGTGGTCGGCGGTGGTGCACGCATGTCTACGACCTGCTTGATCGTCACATGGTTGCCCGTGTACAGATCCAATGCAACACCCCAATGGATGTCAGCCTCTGCGTCGACGACATCTTCCCAACCTAGTCCTCCATTCTGAACGCGATGAGCGTCAGCGTGTGGAAAATGGGGGATCGATATGTCCACATCACCATCTGTGTGTGTCCGTGCGCACGGCGTGCGTACCCTGGCTCCGATCTCGTGCACAGCAGCAGCCGTGTACGACATGGGATACGACTCCCACCCGAGTGGTAGCTGGGGCGCGGGCGCGGGCGCTGGTGCTGGTACTGGCGCTGGTGCTGGCGCTGGTGCTGGTGCTGGTGCTGGCGCTGGTGCTGGCGCTGGTGCTGGCGCTGGTGCTGGCGCTGGTGCTGGTGCTGGCGCTGGTGCTGGTGCTGGTGCGGTCGGTGTCACCAGCTCACCAGCCGGTGGCAAAGCGGGGGGCTCGTACCCGTCAGCCGCCGCGGCCGACGGTCTTGGACGCTCGGCGCCGCCGCCGTCGCATTCACGCGCTCTCTTCCTGCCGATCACGTTCGTCGTCTCCAGAACGCTGGCTTCGCTCGTCGCCATCTGCACGTGGATTAGTGCGGAGCGTGAGCGCGCATACATCTCGCCAGCGAGCAAGTCCGCACCTCGCACAGTTCGACCGCGGGCGTATTTCACTGACCTTTATGACCCCAGCTCTCAACGTCTCCACTTGTAGCGCGCACGATGTCCCACCCACCCGGGGGGCAAAGTTGCCACCGTCCCTCCACGTGCTCGTTCTGTATACTCTCTCGGCTGCGATTCTGCCCTCGTGCTGCGCAGTGCGCACGCGTGGATGCAGGGTTGACACCGTCGTCGACGTTGACGGATCAGTTTGAGCTCGCGCGAGCGAGTGTAGTCGCGCCGTTTGGTGATGCATATGCATGCGCATCGATGTCCCGCCGGCCGCCGGGCCGGCGGGCGAGTCCCAACGAAACTTCGTACACGATGGCAATGTTGCTAAATAT
>Ga0129327_10001517_pt1 | contig 13707 bp, 9 predicted proteins | sample CPBDNA_6_FD_111799 | JGI IMG/M metagenome (GOLD analysis project Ga0129327, IMG submission 111799) | Freshwater to marine salinity gradient microbial communities from Chesapeake Bay, USA - CPBay_Spr_31_0.8_DNA | ecosystem: Environmental > Aquatic > Marine > Coastal | place: USA: Chesapeake Bay... | reverse complement strand
CATTCTCTTTCCCTCTCTCTTTTCGCGCCGCCGCTTGTTTTTTAACGAGTGGTTTAGTATTTATCACGCGAAAACAACGGAGAGATCCAACGCAAACTTCTTCGCGGAGATGATGAGAGTCTTCGTCGTCTCGTCTTTAATAATAAATCGTCGGTCGTCTTCTGAATCGTGTCGCTGTTATTCTACTACTAGTACTACTACTACTAAGTCTGTCTTTCTGTGTGAGTGCGTGAGTGTGTACGTGTGTGTGTATTCCTCTTCCGCTCTCCTCGCGTTCTAAAAATGACGAGAGAAAGAGAGAAAGAGACAAGAGTCGACGAGAGTAAAAAGAAGAGACGAAAAGATCATTTCTTCTCTTCATTTCTTTTGCAAACAAACACAAGAAGGGGCAATCGTTTGGCATCTGTTTCTTTTTCTTTTTTTTTTCTTTTTTGCAAACACAAACACAAAAAGGTCGAAAAACTTCGTTCGTTTAAAAATATATATGGATGTATGGATTTAGAGAGCGAGGGAGAGGAGGAGGACGAGGCGGGACAGGAACGAGAACGAGAACAGCGATTACAGCAGCAGAGACGACGAGTGTTCGTGGCCGTTTGCTTTGAAATCGAGGAGGAGAGTGGTAATAATAATAATAATAATAATAATAATAATAATAATAATAATAAGGATGATGATGATGAAAATGCGAGCGAACTGGAAGAACGTCTTCTCGATGTTACAATTCAATGGAAGAGAAGACGGTTGGTCGTGCACGAGTGGAGGACGGTGAGAGATAGAAGCGGAGCTCGATTAGAAGAAGAAGAAGATAAACTCGTGGGTGTCGGTGGCGGAAAAGAGGGCAAGCTGTATTTTGATATCCTTTTGTCGTTTTTAGGGACGTCTGGGGACGAGTCTCTTCTGTTGAGAAAGATGTGGACGCGAGTCGTTCGTCACGAGAAAAGGCTCGACGTATTTTTGAAAGACGACTTTGGAGGCGACGACGGGAGGAAAAGGAGGAGCAGGAACGCGATGATGATTACGGCGAAGGACGCGGACGTGTTGATGTCGGCACCGTGCCGGTTTCCGTTTTTGAAAGACGAGAGCGAGAGTTGCGACGGTAAATACAGTTACGATAAAAGACACGAGAGAGAGAAAAAGGACGACTTGAGAGAAAACTTCCGAGCGAACGGGTATTTGATCGCTGACGGTGGTACCGCTGCGAAAGGAACGAGCAGTTGTCGAGTGTCAAAAACGCTCGTTGATTCGTTTCGAATGAAAACGCACGAGAGAATCGAGGTAATTTTAAGCGCCCTGCGAGAGAATCATTCGCACGTTTCTGTTGGAACCGACGCGTTTGCTTATAAAGAAATCGGGAGTCGAGGGAAGTATCGATTCGACGCGTTATTCGATAAAGAAAAGGAGGAGGAAGATGCACTTTTTAAGTTCGCTAAATCAGACGCGCCGTGGGTGGAACCGGTGAAGGATATTTTACGGAACGCAGAAGATATAGACATTAACATATCCATCGTTTGGACGGAACCGAACTGTTCAGACCAAGAGTGGCATTGCGACGGCGCGCACAGAGGCGACCAGGAAACGTACGACGAACAAACGGGCGCTTTAGTCAAAACGCACGGTCCACCGTACGCCGTGTGTGTATTCATGGCCCTCCTCGATTTGGACGATACGGTTGGATACACAGAATTTTGGCCAACTTCGCATAAAAATGCCGGTTTACTCGGGTTCGGAGCAGCCGCGCACGCTTTAGGTGGCGTGCAATCGAACAAAAACGCTAAAGCGGGAGATTGGGTCGTGTACGATTATCGATTGATGCACAGAGGCATCGGAAACGAAAGTAAAGACACGCGGCGACCGATATTGCAGTTTATGTATGCCGTGGACGGGTATAAAGAACGGAAAAATTACGGCCAGAAGAGTGTGTTTAGTCCCTGTTGAAGGTGTCGTCGTTTGCGACGACACGTGTATTTTTATTAGTGCTGCTACTGCATCTGTGCGCTACGTGCTACTACTACCACCACTCCCACTTGTGCGACTCCTACTTTCCTCTAAGCTCTCCGACATCCGTCTCCTCTTCTCCCTCGCTTTTCTCCTCGCCTCCTCCGCCGTGACATTTTTAGGTAAACCAACGCTCTCAAAGTTCCCAACTTCCTCTCGTAACCCCTCGTGTACAATCTTCACGTCCCCACCTCCTGAGCTCGTCACGTTCGCCATCCTCTCGTACGCGATGCCGTAGTTTTCGCACATAAAAATCCTGGTTTTCGCGTAATCTATCGCTTTTTGCACGTGCGCGTGGTCTTTCAAGAATCGGTTTTCTCTGAATCGATTCTTGCACTCCGAGGTGATGTATTCCGCCTCTTTAAGGCTATCGCGTTTCATTTTTCTCGCCAAGCGAAACATGTGCCGGAAAAGCGAGAACACTTCCGCCCTTTGAAGAAGCGAAGAAGAAGGAGAAGACATGAGTATTACGAACGAGTTTTTGTGCGCGCGTAATGATGTGTGACGAATTCGTGGAAGTACTTCTCTTAGGGGATTTTCAAATCTATTTTACTCTTCGTCTTCGCTCTCGTCCTCTAAGTTCGCCGCGGCGTACATCTGTTTCGTAAACACCGGCCTCGTCGATCGACTGGCTCGTCCACCGGCGATGATGTTTGACTGGTCGACTTCGTCGCCGGATAAATCGTCGATGACGTCTGAGTTTTCCGAATCCGAATCATCTTGTTTCTTCTTCTTCTTCTTCTTCTTCTTCTTCGTGTCTGTCTTTTGCTTCTTTTGCTTCGGTTCACCTTCGTCGTCCGTGCTCTCGGCTTCCTCCTGATAAATTTTATGCGCACAGAGAGAGAGAGAGAGAAAAGGAATTCGTCAGCACTTCTGCGCGAGAGTACCGCAGAGGCGCGGCGCTGTTCTCACGCCGTGCTCTTCTAAACCCGCCGCAAAGCGCACAAAGAAAGCGCGAGAGAGACACGAATTGAATTCAAAAATCATCATCCCCCAACACACACAAAGCGCTCTTCTAAGAACAACAACAACAACGACGACGACAACGCGACAAAGAAGAACAAGAACAAGAACAATAAATAAACATAATAAATACCTCGGAATCGGAGGATTCCTCCTTCTCCTTCTTCTGTGGGAGGAGGACTTTCTCCTCGTCCTCGGAATCGCTCTCTAACACCACTCCCATGATATGGTTGCTCTTTCGTTTTTGCCTCTGTCGTGCGTTTCAAATTTAAGTGAAGATTTCCCCATTGCAACAAAGAAAGAAACACTCGAAAAGCTTCGCTGAAAAAAGGACGATGACGAGCAACGACACCACCATCCAAACGACCATGACGAAGATTTTCTGTTCCATATTCCTGGTCTGTTTTACCCTCGGTCGATTCTTGACGACGAAAAAGGAGAAGAAGAAGAACGCGACGTCGTCGAGGAGGACGGCAGCGAGAGCATCGTCCTCGTCGCATTCGTCGTTCTCGTCGTTTCAGTGCCAAACAAACCCTTCAAAGAAAGCGGCGGAGAAGTTTACATTCACCGTTTCCTTGTGCTGGATAACCTCCATCGCGATAATAATTTTGCTTAAACTGTACGAAGGTTTCACGCGATGGCATTATTTACTCTATTGCGGTGCGTGTGCGTTGCCGTATGTTGTGTATCCTCTGTGGAAACCGTTCGAGGAGGATAAAGGCGTACCGGTGTGGGAAAGATACGTGGTGAAAGCAAACGCGTGGATTGGCATTTTGTCCTTCGTCGGCAATTACATTTGGACGCACTATTTTTATTCCGTTTTAAACGCCAAGTACACGTTTGACGCGCACAGGTTGAACGACGTGCCGATTTCGATGTATCTCATGACGCACGCGTATTTTATGTTTTACCACGCGATGACGAATTCGATTTTACGGAAGATTAAGACGAGTTACGAGAAAGATGTATTCAGAGACGTGTTTTATGCGACAGTTGTGGCGGCGTTAGCGTACACGACGGCGTTTATGGAAACGTTGACTATATGTGCGTTTCCGTACTGGGAGTTTACCAATAGGAACATGGCGTATACGCTCGGGAGCGCGTTTTACGGGATTTATTTCATAGTCAGTTTTCCAATGTTTTTGATGGTGGATGAAGACGTGACGACCGCGAAAGGGAAGAAGAACACGTATTCCATGTGGCGAGTGGTATGGGAGAGTTTAGGGAGTTGCATGCTGGTGACGCTGTTGTTGGATTTCGTGAGAATTGGTTTGACTGATGTCAGTTTTACGATGAAATAGATGAAATAGAGAATTGAAATCAAGCCGCGTTTCGCGTCATCATTACAGAGTGTGTATTTTTATCAATATGTGTAAACAAACTGCTATGCTATATGGTGCGCATTATTTACGCCATCTTCTTTTTCTCTTTGAGCTCTAACAAGCGCGGTGAATGGCGCACCGGAGGTGAAGCGATGGAAACTATTTTTTTCTTCGACGTTGGTGATTTCATCACGTGGCCAATACTAATAGGTTTCTTTTGCGGCGAGGCTTTTTGCGGCGACGACGTTTGCGGAAGGGTAGCTTGCTGTTGATGCTGATGCGAGTCCCAGACGCTTCTTCTCTTCTTCTTTGGCGTTTGCGCATACTTCCAAATCGACGGTTGCGCGTCTCTTAAACACTCCAACACTCCGTTCAATCTTTCCGCGTGTTTCTTGCACTGCTCGGCGGACGCTCGCAACTCGTTCAAGATCATCGCGTCTTCGTCGTTGACTTCGTCTTCATCGTTTCCAACAACTACATTCTTCTTCTTAATAGCCGAAGTTAACACGTTCGCGCGATTTTCGTTCGTCAAGGAAAGATACATGGTCGTATCTTTAATTTTACGACATCTGGCGACGTCTCGAGCGTATTGATGCGAGCGCATAATCGACTCGCAAAATTTGGCGTTTTCGTACGAACAAATGGTGTGGAGGATATCGCACGCCAACAAGAACGGATTTTCGAGATCTGACTCGCTCTCGTAATCTCTGCACATTTGTAGAGTTTCTACGAGGATAGTCACCGAATCCGGACACCGTAAATAACAGGCTTCGATGGCAAGGTAACCAAAGAGTTTGGACTGGCACACTTCCGCAATCTTCGCATAGTTCCCGGCTAACGTTTTGACATCTTTACGACCGCAAGAGCGGGAAGATTTGAACAAAGTGTTCATCGTCCGTTCGATGTGCTTTCGTAAGTGATGCTGCCGGTACAAGAAACCGCGGATGTGTCTTTGCATCCTGATGGCCGCGAGGTGGCATTTTCGGTTATTCTCTTTCGACGCCTCTTTGAAAGCTTTGCGCGCTAAAACACCTCGAACGCGCGCCTGGAACTTGACCAGTTTAATCGCCGCGTTTTTATCTCGACGGTATTTGCGGAACTTCAACAACTCTTTCGCGAAATACATTCTGTAATAGCACTGTATCGTGATTGCAGCTTTGACTCGCTCCTCTTCCACTCGATTCTTCTCTTCAATTTCTCGCAACATTCGTCGCTCGCGATTCGCCTTTCGAAGCGCTCTTCTCTCTCGATGGATCCTGTAAATGTGTTGCATGTTCTCGGTGTAAGCACGTTTGAGGACGAATTCCTTTCGTAACTGGAATGCTCGAAACCTACTTTGAATTAAAGTAGCAGATGTATCCAAAACTAGCGCTTCTAGTTGCCTCTCTTCTTCAATCAACCGTTCCCGCTTTTCCTCTTCCTCGCGCTTCTCCATCTCGACGCGTTCTACTTCCTTCCTCTTCGCCTCTTTCATCTCCTCTACGCTTTTGCGGCCTAAATACCCCCGGTAACATTTCTGAATATCAAGTATCGCTTTTTTCTGCACGCGCACCGCGCGTCTCACTTGCCATCCTCTCGCCGAAGCTTGAATTACCATTGCAAAGTTATACTTGACATTTGCTTCCAACGCCGCTCTTTTCGCGCGGTAAAAGGATTGCATTCGAATGACATTCTCGCGCAATCTTTTGTATCCTTTCTTCGCAACGAAGCCTCGCGCGTGTTTTTCTATAACAATCGCCGCATTATGTCTCTTCTGGAGCATTTTTCGATCGGCTCGTCCTCTGCACATTTTTTGAAACGTCACCACGGCGTCCAACGAACGCTCGTACTCTTTCCTCGCGAAATAACCTCTTAAATGTTTACTAATCACCGTTTGCGCGCGAGACCACATGCGAGCGACATCCGCTACTTTCGGTCTATTTGGACGTTTCAATCGCCACCAACGCTGAATCTTCTTCGCTGAATCCACGCGTTCCACGTGCTGAATCACTCGCGAACACAAACACAAGAGGTACGTCGCCACGTCGCCGGTTTGCGGAACTGGGATATCTTTCTCTAAATTGAAACTGCCACTGCTGTTACCGGAGGACGGTAACGCCGAAGCTGACGTGTGGAAGCGAACATCGAATCCAGGAATCGGGACACCACCGATAGCTTTTAAACACTCGGCAACTTGCAAAAAATTCCTAGCGGCGATTTCTCTCGCGCGTTTGCGCTCGTCCATATCGATCGGGTGGTTCAATTCGAGATTTTCTCGCGAAAGACGTCTCGAACCGGTAAGACCCGGCGCGTATTTGCGAAGGATGGCGAGTAATACTCGTCCGTCGGCAAAATCGCTTCCTAAATTGGAACATTTGATCGAGTAGGAAGAAGAGAGAGATAATTCGGAACAACACGCTTTCGCCCACGTCAAGAGAAGCGCCTCGAGGCTGCACCTCGGCATGCCGTTCGGACGAGACGCGAGAGCGCCTTTGTTGTTTCGCATCTCGCGTTCTAAAGCTTGAATCGTACTGGTAGGAATCTTCGCGTTCGGGAACTTGCAAATTTCTTTCGTCAACATGTTCTTCGGGGCCGCGAGCGAGTTGCGGCTCATATTTTTCGTGTGCTCGTGCGTCATCATCGCCCATAGAATGCCACAAGTCGCCTCGCGATGACCATCGACGATATCCGACGGCGTGATTTTCGACCATGCGCCAGGTAACGCGACGCCTAAAACATCCTTTGCAGCATTCAAAGCCACTCGAACGTTGTTCAATTTATCCTCTCTCGTCTTCACTGGAAACGCGCACTCCGAAAGCAACGAGTGATGTTCGACCACTTTTTGTGTCTTCTTATCGATGGAGGCGAAAGTAACGTCCGGCGCTAACATTTCGATGAGTTTACACAGTCGAATACCATCTCTGAGATCGCTGGCTAAGTTTGTGACCGTGAAGTCGTACTCACTCGCGGCTGTTTGTTCGTAAGGCACGATGAAACCAGCTTTCTTCAAGTTGCGCAAAATGTCGCCTTCGCCGTAACACGACGCCGTGAGCAACTTTTGCGCTAATTCTCTCGTCGACTTGATGGAGGCATTCAAGTTGAACAGTTTCGGTGCTTTCGGGTGAGCTTTGTGGTTTTGCGCGCGGTCGAGTAACAAGACGAGCATCAAGATTCTTTCCAACACGACGTCGTTCAACGCGTTCTCGTAGCCTTCCGCAAACGGCGGTTGGCCGGGAAACTCGTCGCCTAATCCGTATTTGATCTCCATCTCGTGCGAACGAAACAACTTTTCGGAGCATTCTTTCGCGCATTCTCTCGGATTCTGCGGTTGCCATCTCATGGTGTCTCCCAAGACGGCATCGACGCCGAGTTTAAGCCAAAATGTATTCACCGAGCTGAGCGTTTTAATGAAATCTTGCTTCATGCGCAAGTCGCGAAGGAAAATACCGCCGTCGCTTTTTAAACGGATAAGTTTACTCTCAATTCTATATTCCACCTCACGCATGATGACGCCAACTTCTGCATCTTGCGTGTATAGATGCGCCATGACTCGTCGCGATGCAGCTCGAGCGTCTCGAAACTCGCGCGCTCGCATCTGTTCGGATTTCATTTTCACAGAGTGAGACGTCGACGCCGCTACTTCGGAGGTATCCCGAGGCGAAATCGTTCGGTTCAGCCAGGACACGAACTCGGCTTCTTGTTGACTCGCAAACTCTCTCGCACTTTCAAACCCATCAGATGTGACGGACGAGGATGTTGCTTTTACTTCTCCTTTTATTTCTTTTGTCGGTTTTGTTGATGATGCATTCTTGGAGTTGAGCAAACGCAAGGACGCCATCGTTAGCGGCTCTTCTTGCTCTTCGCGTTCCAACTCCTTCGCGTGTTGTTCAACAGCTTTCGAAGCGGCCACGTGCTTCGCCAAATTCTCCTGGTTCGACTGTCTTCGCCACGAAGCTGACGCCGCGTACGCGCTCGGCAATCCTTTAAAGCCTTCGTACGCTTCATCAAACGCATCATCCTCGATGACATTCTCCTTGTTCGCGCCAAACGCGTCCTCCTCTTCACTATCTCCTTCATCGATCATCGCTTCCATTTTATCTCGTTCTTGTTTTCGCGGCTTCTCCGTCGTTCCTTCTTCCTTCTTCACCACGGTCACCCCTCTCAATCTCACCGTAAATGTCTTTGCCTCTCCTTCGTCAAACACCTCCGTCGCGCACGTCTTACACACGAGCTTCAACGCCCCCACCGCCGTCGCTTTCTTCGAGACAACTTTCGGCGTCCATTTAATCGACACCGTCATTTCTTCGTCTCTCTTTACAATCTTCGGGAGTACCCCTCCTGCGAATCCGAACAGTTCGTATTCGCTTTTGTCTTCTTCTCCTTCAAACCGATACTCGCAAATCTTCCAATTCCGGTTCGTATCGTTGACTATTTTCACGCGCTCTTCCGCAGACGTCGTAATCTCAACCACACCAAACCTCACCACGGGTACCACTGCCATCGAGCGCAGCGATAAACCGTCTTTCTTCGCCTCTCTCTCCTTCGTTTTCTTCTTTGTCTTCTTCTCGTCGAAACTCTTTTTGTTGTTGTTGTTGTTGTTTGCAAAATTCTTCGGTGGCAGTTGGATGCGTCGTCCCATCACATTCTCGTTCTCGTTTCGCTCGGTCAGCGCGTTCCACAGCGCATTCGTCGTCGTATCATCACTACCACCATCAAAACCACCCTCCGCGTGCGCTTTAATGCGACTCACAGGAGAAGACCGCACCACCATTTAATACTAGTAACTTGTGCGTTTACTCAATGTAAAGAAAAAAAGCTGTCGTGTTCTTTTTTTTGTTCCCCTCTTCTTCGATGTATTTTGTATTTAGGGTTTCCAAAATCCCCTAAAAACAACACCCCTTAAATTTCCCCTCATTTTAGTACACTTACCTAAAATCAGATATATCTACCTGTTGTGCGCAAACAAACGAACGAGAAGAAGAAGACGAAGATAAATGCCACCTCCACCATCATCTCGAAGAAGAGGAAACAGACGACAACAGGCGACGACAGGAGGAGGAGGAGGAGTTTCTACGAGGAGGAGGAAAAACTTGAGGGAAAAAGATCCGATGCAATATTACTCGCGAAAAATCGACCGGTATTTGGACGCACACCCGTGGTTCACGATGGTGTTGACGCAGTGTTTACTCTTTCTCACCGTCGCGATCGTTTGGATGATTTTCGGGGAGAAAATACAGAAAGTACACTTTGAACGGGTGAAACCATATCTGAGAGAACACGTGTGGCCGAAAGTTTTGAAGTTTTCGAGGGAGAATTTGCCGGAGAAGTGGCAGTTGAGCGAACGCGTGGTCGAGAAAGTGACGCAGAACTTAGGAAACGGGGCGGAGAGCGCGTCGTCATAAAGGAGTAGTAAATATATATAGTCATCAGTTCTTCCATTATTATTAGCATAACTTCATCCTCCCTCTCTTCATCTCTCTCTTTGCACTTTGTTTTTGTTCAAGTTGATAAAAAACCTCCTCTCTTTTCCCTTCTCTTTGATTCGCTTACGCCGCCGTGCGCGTCGGCGAAAAGAGTATCGCGCGAATCGATACGAGACGCTCGTCACGCCGAGATGCCGTTGAATTGCATCTCTCGCAACGACATGTTCCCGATCGCCATATCCAACTCTCTCTGTTCTTTTTCCGCCACTTGCACTTCCAAACTCTCTCGCCACTTCAAATCGTTCAGTCGTCTCGTTTCTTTCTCTCTCCTCTCTCGCTCCTCGAGCGCTTCGATCTTCTTCCTCGCCTCCAAACGAAACCTTTTCTCTTCCATCTCGAGAAACTCCACTCGTCTCTTTTCGATGCCTTCGCCGTCGCCTTGCGCCATTTTCGCTTCCACCAATAGCAATCGCTTCCTCTTTTCCTCCGCGCGCTTCGTGTCCAACATCTCCTGCGCCTCCTCCGCTTTCCTCACAAACTCCGCGGCGCGTTCCACGTCTTGTTTTTTACGCAACGCTTTCTCCTCTCTCGCTTTGCGCATCTCAAACTCCGCCTCTCTCGCTCTCTCCTGATCCAACTGTCTCTTCTCCGTTTCTTTCCTCTTCCGTTCCTCGTCCAACTTTTCCGCCGTGCGTCTCTGTTGCGTGTCCAACATCCTCTCGACCATTTTTTCCTTCTCCTTCGCGAGTCGTTTTTGCTCCTGTTGCGAATCGAGCGTTTTGCGTATGTTGGCTTGCGTCTCGCGTTTTTTACGCAGCGCTTCGTCCGCGTCCCTTTTCGCTTTTTCGTCCGCCTCTTTCGCGAGCGCGTGGAATAACGACGCGCGTTTGAGCTGCAACGTCATCGCGCGCTTGTTGTTGACACCATCACCGTCACCACCATCGTTATTCTTCAAAGACAAAAACGAAGAGAGGCTGGGGGGGTCAACACCTAAAAAGTTAAAGCTTTCGTCGTCGTCGTCGTCGTCCTCGAGTCGTCGTTCCTCTTCTTCCTCTTCAACCCCGCGTTGTTGTTGTTCGGCAGAGAAGAAAAGCTCGGAGTGTGATGCGGGCGTGGAAGGCGGCGTATTCGTCGTCGTCTGAATCGTCGTCGTCGCCATTATTCGCGTGTTCTGATATGTATCTGCAAACAGCGTTTCTCTCTGTTGTTGTTGTTGTGTGTATTTTTAGAAAAAATGGAAGAAGAAAAAAAAATACGACAGAAAAAACAAGCAGACAGAGAGAGACAAAAACAAACAAAAAGAAAGCAAGCACAAGAACACAAGAACAACGATACTACTACTACTACACGCGACACCAACAAAAAAAAAGGACACGCACACATAAAAGACGCCGGTGAGGTTGAATCGAACAACTGGGCCGTCAAGCCCCCACAGGTTTGAAGCCTGCGCTCCGAGCCATCGAAGGTCACTCCGGCTTTAGTATGGAAGAAAGAGAACGCTCCAAGAGCAGCTTTCCTCCTTCACTATAACAACCCTAAACCCTTTTAATTAACATATACAACACTGTATTATTTAGGGTTCTATAGTAAAAAATCCGCCCTACCGAGAAAAGAGCTGACGCTGCCGCCATAAAGTTTGAACCTATCGCACTGCAGAGAAGAAGAAGAAGATATGGGAGCACACGAGCGATGGAGGAGGATGACTCTGACGACGACAACCTCGCGGTGTTGTGAGAGTTTGTCGTCTTCTGTGTCTTCGTTTTCAAACGATATCTTTCGTCGTCGTTTGTCGTCGTTGTCTTCTTCTTCTTCGCGTGCGGAAACGAGACCATCTTCGAGCGAAGGACGATCGATCGATGATTACGCGGAAAAGGAGAGACGGACGTGCAGTCGCAATTCGAGAGCGTCCACGAGCGGGAGGAGGACTTCTTTGAATACGAATAACGTGAAGAACAAAAACTACGTGAACAGAAGAATGTTCGCGTCGGACGCGTCGCCTCTCGTGTCGTCGACGATTGGTGAGACGAAGAAGAAGAAGAAGAGCAAAAATGCGGCTGCGTCGACGGCATCATCATCTGCGGCGGAATCATCAAACGAGGACGAGGAGACAGAGGAGGAGAACGAGAACGATTCAGAAGACGCGAATGAAAACAAAGAGGATAATAAAAGTAGTCGTCTCGTCTTCACTACCTCTGAAAATGATGAAAATGATACATTCAGAGGGAACAAAGCCGGTCGTTTGTCAACGCAAGCGATTTCGAAACGAGGAGGAGGTCAAGAGGGGGCGGCGGGAAAACAAACGAGGACGAGTTTTTATAAACCGATGACCTCTCGAGCGCAAATAGACGGCATGAACTGCGAGCAGCTTTTAGAGGAAATCAAGCAGAGATTCCAATCGAAGAAGAAACCGTTTTTAGGCGGCGGGAACGTTCCGGCGGCGGCGGCGGCGACGAAGACGAAAACGGGAGAGAAGGGAGGCCAAAACCACCCGCGGACCGAATTGGAACCGTCGACGATCGAGATCGAAGGTTTTAAACACGAGATTAGCGAACGGTTAGCTTCGTTTTTAGGTTTTGGGGAAGGCGAGAGTGGAGTGAAAGCGACGAGGAGGTTTGTCGATCGACGGTTGAAGAGTTACTGCGAGGAGATGAATTTGTTCGTGGGAGAACGAGACGAAAGGGAAAAGAAAGTAAAGAGGATGAAAGATCCGGAGAATCCGGGGAAATGGGAAGATAGACGCTTCGTCTTGGATACCAAGTTGAGGCAATTGTTTCAAACGCCCGATGATATCGATCAGCTCTCGTTTCGGAAGAGAACGAAAGCGGAGGAGGAAGGAGAATTCTCGGACGGAGTCGCGCCGGTGTCTCTGTTTTTAGATCCGCACTTTGTGGATATTACCGACCAAGACGCTTCGCAACTGGTGCAATCGAAAACGTACGGCTCTAACGTCATCGTCAAGAAGAATAACAGAGTGTACGCCGTGCGCGAATCAGCGCTGAAGATTTTGTTACAAAGAGTTCGTTCGCCGAAAGATGTGCAGTATGCATTGGAAGCGGTCGCTTTGTTCCACATGGAACGCGCGGCGATGGGAAAAACCAGAGGTCTCGGTTTTGAGCGCGCGTACGAATTCATCAAGGCGTGTTGCGACGTTAAATCGTACGAAACAGCGATTTGGGCGTGCGAACAGTCTCGCTCGTTAGGCTTGAACTTGTCCAGAAAGACGTTATCGTTGCTTCTTTGGCACTTGCTCGATGCTAATCGCCCGTTGGAAGAAGTCCTTCGCGTGTACTCGGTGATTCGCAATCTCAAACTCGGCGTCGACGGGAAAACTGCCCAGTTTGTCGTTAAATCCGCCTTACAACACGGTCACGTCAACGCTGCGGCGGGCTATTGCGTTCAATTCATGCAAGCTGGCGTCAAAGTCAACCGAAAAACACCGACTGCGATAATGAACGCCGCCATCGAACACAACCTTCCAAACGCCGCCGTCGCGGTTGAACGCTGTTGGAACAAAGAGCAACCGCAACTCCCGAAAGCGCCTTTCGACCGGTTAGCGCTGGCACAAGCCTACGCGCTTTTAGCCGACGACGACGAGTGCACCAAAACCGCAAAATCTATCGTCGATACTCTCGACGACGCCTTTGACGAGGAGCTCAAAAACACAACCTCCCAAAAGCTCGCCCTTTGGCCGCAAAAACTGCTCGGCGTCGCCAACGAAGCCAAAGGCGGTGCGAGTAAAGAGATTCTAGAGCGGTGCAAACGCGGGATGACGCTGATTAAAAACGCGTGCGAGGGGGAGTTATTCCACGACGTGGACGTCGAGTACGCGTTTTCCACTTTACAAATTTTAGACGACGAAGACGAAGACGTTTTGGAAGAGAAGAAAGGAGAAGAGTAATAGACGCATAGAGAGAAAGAGAGAGAGAGAGAAAAGACCATTTCGTGTAATAGTAATACTACTAGTAATAATAATACTAATACTAATAATAAAGACCGAGAATGAGACGAAGAAGAGGGAAGCGTTT
>Ga0129327_10001516_pt1 | contig 13712 bp, 8 predicted proteins | sample CPBDNA_6_FD_111799 | JGI IMG/M metagenome (GOLD analysis project Ga0129327, IMG submission 111799) | Freshwater to marine salinity gradient microbial communities from Chesapeake Bay, USA - CPBay_Spr_31_0.8_DNA | ecosystem: Environmental > Aquatic > Marine > Coastal | place: USA: Chesapeake Bay... | reverse complement strand
TCCTCCTTTAATCGTTTCACCAGCGCTCGCACGTGCTTCGCCACCTCTTCTTTTTCCGCCAACATCACTTTCGTGAACAAATATTTCATCTGCGCTTTCTTATCTTCTTTCATGGCATCCATCTCTTCCAAACGAATCCCGGTCAGAAGTTTCAATTCCGGGCACTTCTCCAACGCTTCTTTCGGTTCGCTAATAAAACCGCTCATGGCTTCAAATTCAGTCACCGCTAACGCCATCTCCGGTTTATGATTCGCGTCTTTATACATGTGCGGTTTCTCTTCGTGTAACTTCTCCGCTAACTGTTTATCCGGATGCGCTTGGATCGAAAGCGCTTTCGCCACGGATAAAACTTTCAGCAAAAACGGTAAATCGTTCCCAAACCTTTTTAAACATTTCTCCCCGAGCGTTTCCTTCGCGTTCGCTTCCACGTGTTGCTTTAAAGAAGAAGAAGAATCAGAAGAATCAGTTTCTTTAATCACGTTCAGTCCGCTCAGATGCGTCCCCATCCATAACTCCGCGTGTGGTTTCTCTTCATCAATTTTTTCCTCTCTGTTTAAAGAACCGAGTTCAGCCACCGCGCTCGGGGTTTGTCCGGAAACGCCCCAATCGTAATGCTGAATAGCGCATTTCAGTTGTACCAGTGCGCCGCGTTTCATTATAATATAATATATACTACACGACGACGACGACGGGGAATAAAAATGAATAAAAATTGGAGAAGAGTTTTTTTGAGTCAACGAGAAAGAACGAATAAAACGGAAAACGGCCCCCAAAAGAAAAGACACATTTACATGTGAAGAAGAAAAAGAGAAAAAGAAAGTTGACACGACAACGAATGGGTGGGAAAAAGATAATATCCGGCGCGCAGAAGAGAAAGAAGAAGAGGGAGAAAGAAAAGCTCGCCGCGGAAATGGAGCGGTTGAAGCTCGGACCGACGGAGTTATGGAACGGATTGGTGTTGCATCATAAGGATGTGTTTGTCTCGCATGTGCTTCCGAAATTGAAGACGACAGATCGGTTTTTCTTTTCAGAGGTGAATAGAGAGAGTTGGGGTGTGCTTGAGTATGCCGGGGTAAACGTATCGGGATTAGGTTACTCTATTGTTGAATTAACATCTATTTCAACGTTGGAATGGGCGTGGAATAACATACGCTGGGGAGAGAAAGTAGAGAAAAGTACAAGTGGAAGAGTGAAAGACCAAGCGTGGTTTTGCATGGGAGTTGCTGGAACGAACAAACTCGAGTTTCTCAAGTGGGCGAGAGAAGTGAAACACTGCGAGTGGGATGAATGGACGATTAAAGCGGCAGCAGCTAAAGGTAATCGCGAGATGTTGAAATACTGTTTCTATAATGGTTGCCCGTGTGATAAAAACGCTTCGTGTAAACAAGCTGCTCTTGGAGGACACCTCGACTGTGTTCGATTTCTTTTCGACAAAGTGAAACCTTCGCGAGATATGGAAGAAGAAGTGGCAGGACAAGCAACAGGTGCTGGTCACGTGGAGATCTTGAAATATATCGTCGAAGAAAGAAAGATATCTGATGTAGCAAAGCTCGCCTGCGCGGGACAAGCTGCGTGGCAAGGCCACCTCAATTGCCTTCAATACTTAGTCGAAGAGGCGAAAGTGCCTCTTGACAACTGGCGATACATCGCTTCGGCTCGGATCTTAAAGCACCACGACTGCCTAAACTACTTGCTCGAAAAAGGATCTCCAGAACCAACGGACGAAGAATACGATTTGTTTGACGAGGAACAACAACAACTACGCTTCAGAACAGCGATTGCGAGGTTAGCGGGATTTCCGGGATTCTGATAGCGACGAAGAGAGAGAGAGAGACTGAGAGAGAGACTTGAGAGAAAGAGAAGCCAAAAAAAGGGCGACACAAAAAACACTCAACGCACAGAATAAATAAACAACAACACATACGCACACACACACAGAATACCACTCGTAGTACTTCTCTAATAAAACGAAAACGAAAACGAAAGAGCGACGATATCATCAAAAAATGAAGCGAGGCGCGGCGTCGTCTGCGAATCAAGCGCTCAAATTAACCATGGACATGTTCCGCTCGAGAACGAAAACCGGGAAACGAGAGGCGAAAAATCTCTTGTTTCCCTTAGCGCAAAAGCTGACGGGCGAAGGCATCATCGAAAAACCAAAATGGTTACAGGCGATGGAACGGGTTCACCCGGCGAACACGGCGATTGGGATGAACGATTTCCTCGCCGAGAAGAAAGAGAAGATCGTCTATCCCGAGGATAAGTTAATCAGGGCGTATTATAATCGAAGGCCGTTGGCAAAGTTGGAAGCGATCGATATGCACGCAGGTGAGAGAAACGAAAAGGAAGAAACCTCTTCGTCGTCCTCTTCGAAAAAGAACAAAAATACAGGCAGACATTTCGTGAGACAGTTTGCATTGAGACAGTTGGAATACATGAACCAAAAAGCGCAACCGTTAATTAGGACGAAGCAATATCCATCCGGACGAAAATATACGGAAGCAGAAGCTAGGGAACTGGTTGAGAAAGAAGCGGAAGAAGAACGGCGTTTACTGGCGAGGAACCGAGAAGGCGATGAAAATCCATTCGTACCAACTTTGATTAGTAAAATTAAAGTCGATCCAAACCTTTTAGAGGTCATTAATAAAGAAGAGGAGAGCTATTGGATGAAGAATAAAGAGACGAAAGCGTCGAACGCGGCTTTAGGATTAGATGGTAAATCCGGCATCGTCGGTAGATTTAGTCGAGGCGCCATGCGAAAGAAACGAGAAGAAAGAGATTCGCCGTCGTCCAACACTAGCAGCGCTTCAACAACAAGTACAACAACAACAACAACATCAACATCAAAAGTAGACGTTTAGGAAATAATAATAATAATAAGGTTAATATTAAGAAACTATAGTATTGCTTTGTTATCAAAAGAAGGGTTTCATCCTTCCGCGTGCCACACGTTGTTCGTTTTCCGAAACACGACTTCCCGCATGATGTGAATGCTATTTCTATTCTTCTTCTTCATTTTACTATTATTATTATCTTCTCTGTCTTCTTCTCTGTCTTCGTCTACCATCATATCGAATCTAAATTCCACCGGGCCTCTTTCTTGATCCCCGGATATCCCGCGATATTTCCCCGTCTGTAAAATCTCAATCTCTCGTTTCATCCGTTTCCACCTCTCGCCGTTTTCCATCGTCCCTTTTAAACTCTCCATGAAATATACTCTATCTTCTTCCTCTAAATCGGGAGGCGCGAATACTTTCACGAACTGTTCGATCTTATCTTCTTTGCACAGTTTATCCAGAACGTCCACGTAGAGTTTGAGTTGCATGTTTTCTATTTTATACGAAGACGTTTTCCATTCCTCTTCTTCTTCGGTTTCGAGTGCTTTTTTTTCCATCTCCGAGTACATGAAATCATCATCATCATCATTTTCATCGATATCGTCTTCATTATTTTTCATTTCCAACGACATAGCATCGCGCGTCTTCAAAGCCAAGTTGGCTTTCTTATCATCGTTGTCGTCTTCTTCTCTCTTCTTTACCATTAGTATTAGTATTAGTATTAGTATTCGTTTGGTATTATTATTTATGACGCACAAACAAACAAACAAACAACTGCAGCAGTAAAAAAGTTAGTTTTGAGAGAAAAGAGATTCGCGAGCGAAAAAAGGAAAAAAGCGGCTGTCGCATGACAAAAATATCTCTAAGAGAATTCTCTGCATTAGATACACACACGACACACACACACATAATACGAATAAACTATGAACGATAAAGATCAATTAAAGAGAGATTTGCACAAAGCTCTGTTAAACTCAAAAGTCATCGCGTTCCCGATCGCAGTCAGACAAGCGTGGCACTCCTCCGGGACGTACGATAAACACAGTAATACCGGTGGGTCGAACGGCGCGACCATGCGATTTGCCCCAGAGAAAGACGACCCGGCGAATAACGGGTTAGGCATCGTTCGAGACATGCTTCACGAGGTGAAGAAAGTACACCCGAACATATCCGAGGCGGATTTGTATACCTACGCCGGGGCGTTGGCGGTGGAATTCGCCGGTGGGCCGCACGTGCCGTACTTGTTCGGGAGGACGGACGATTCGACGAACGCGAGGTGCCCTATGCACGGACGGTTACCGGACGCGAGTCAAGGAAAAGACCATTTGAGAGACGTGTTCCACAGAATGGGCATGAGCGATCGAGACATCGTTGCGTTGAGTGGAGCGCACACGTTAGGACGGTGTCACTTCGTTCGAAGCGGATACGATGGTCCTTGGACGCACAATCCTCTGAAGTTTGATAACGAGTATTTTCGAAACTTGGTGTCCTTGACCTGGGTACCGAGAGAGTGGGACGGAGAGATGCAATACACGGATAAAGAGACGAAAACGCTGATGATGTTACCGACAGACGTGGCGTTGATACGAGATGGAACGTTTCGCAAGTACGTGGAGTTATACGCGAAGGATCAAGAGGCGTTTTTTCGCGATTTCGCGGACGCGTATTCGCGGTTGTTGGCGTTGGGCGTCCCGCACTGCTGTCCGCACGCGCAAGCGCAGAAAGCTGGAGAGATGAAACGGAAATCGGCCAAGTTTCGCGAGAGCGCGATGCACGGTGTCGTGGAGATTAAAAAGTTAGCAGAGGGTGCGGACGTGAGAGAGGGTGATCCAGGGAGCGGGAGAACGGCGTTGCACAAAGCCGCGTATTGGGGACACGCGCACACGATTCAAACGTTGGTCGATTTGGGCGTCCCTCTCAACGCGCAAGATTCCGATGGCGATACCGCGTTACACGATGCCGCCAGGTTTGGTCACTTGGAAGTCGTGAAGCAGTTGTTGAACGCGCGAGGTGTTGATATCGGTTTAAGAAATAGACAAGGATTGGACGCTTTAGGATTGGCGAAAGAATACGGGAAACGAGACGTCGCGGACGCGTTGGAACAGTTCAAAAGGAACGGCGGCGGAAGCAGATTATAACAACCATAACGACAGCGCTCGCTGCGAAATGGGATATTAATATTGAAATGATGTCAAAGCTAATACTCTGCGTCTAAATTCGCCGATCGGTCTCGCATGAGCAACACGAATAAATTTCCTTTATCGCCTCTCGAAATTCTTAAATCCTCGTCTACGAAAGTCGTGTCTAATTTCCCTTTCGCGCTTTCCGGCGCGTTGATTTTAATCAACCCGCCGAACAATCCGAATTTCTTAAACTGTACATCCACGCTCGATTTCGTGGTTGGCGTTAACTCCGCGCTCACTTGGTTAAAAAATGGCGCGCTTTCGCTATTAAACGCTCGTAAATTCCTCGCGTCGATGGTTTGGTAAATCGGCCCAGACGGTTGAAAAATTTTCGGTTTCGTCAAGCCTAAAATCGACGCCGACGTCGTGTACATCAACTCCCATTTCCCGTTTATCTCCTCCGTTTCTAACGCGTTTTTACGTTTCTGCGTGTTTTCCACTTTTTGAGCCAGTAAGTCAATCTCTTCTTTATCCTCTTCGCTCGCGCTCGCGCCTCGCTCGACGGTTGCGATTTTGGATAAAAGCGCCTCTTTCAACTCTTCCACGTTCAATCTTTTATTACTACTACTACTCCTTGATGTTGTGACAGCAGATTTAATCGTCTCTTCGACTTCCGAGGATTTCTGTTTCGCGAATTCCATCGCGTCTTCCAAGAATCCTCCTCTTGGTATTACTGCGCTTTTCTTCTTCCTAAAAGCTTTTCTTCTAAAAGTGATGATGTTTCTCGTGTTGCTGATTGGATGACGACGACGACGATGAACAGCAGAAGCACGAGTAAAAGGAGGAGGAGGATTAGCTCGGCTTTGCATCATCATCATCATCATCATCTAAAGAAGAAGACGGAAAGATTATATTTTTTTGTGGAGTTTGTATGTTCCTATGCCGCACAATCACAATCAAACGTTCGTCCTTTTTAAAGAACGAACTATCTAACTAAAAACGCACTCCGACGTCTCCACGAGCGACTTACTACAGAACCCACGCTTACCACCTGGACATATATCAGAATTACCGCATTTTCTCGCACAATTAGCTCTGGGCAAACCTTTCGCATTTGCCGGCGTTTCCGGGTGTTTCTCGTCGTAACAGTACCCGGGTTTGGGCACCGGATGCCAGGCGGTCTTGGCGCACACCAATCCGGGCGCGCAGTTTTTGCATTCTTCGTCACTTTCTTGTTGTAAACACGGTTCGCCCATTTTGTGCGTCGCGTGGCGTTCTTTCAGCCACATCTCTAACCGGTCGCCTTCTTTATCGTCTCGAAACGATTGACCTTCGTTTGGCGCTTCGCCGTTGTAATAGTGATAATACACGTTGCCTTTCCACTTGCGGAAGAAACCGTAGACTTTGACTTGGTCGCAGAGCTCCGTGGCTAAGAGTAAACCGTAAAACCCGTTGGAGACGACGCCTTTGTCGGTGTACGAAATAGCCAACTCGTGGAAGTCTGGGTCAATCGCGAACAATTTTTTCTTCACGTTTATATCGTCTTCGTGTTTGACTTTAAATCTCGTCCATTCGTCCAACGCGTCCGGGGTTGTGCAATGTTGCAGAACCATTTCCTCTTTCGTCTCCCTAAAGCCCATGTGCAATCTGTTCACTAATCTGTAATCCGTTCGCGAGCCTACTTTCTTCTCGAAGCCTTTGATAGGCCCCGCGTTTAAGCGAATAATAACATCCGCGCTATCAATCTCTTCACCTAAATCGTACGCCAACAACGTCCCTCCGTTGCCGATAACCGCGCACACGTTCTTCTTTCTAAAACTATTATTATTATTATTACTACTACTACTTTTTCTATTGCTCCTCGTCAATAACGTCAACCGTACCTCGTCTTCTTCCGGAATGACTCTGATCAAATCTCTCTTCGCTTTACCTAACGAGTAATGCTGCAACGTATCTCTCAACTTTTTCCTCGGAAACGGAATCTCTTCGTTCATTTTCCTTCTGCGTTTGTTCATCACGAACGACCCTTTGAACGACGGCTTCTTCGAATCTTCTTCTTCTTCTTCTTCTTCTTCTAACTGTCGTTTCTCCCCTAACTCTTTCAGTTTAGAAACCAAGTTCTCGTTCATAAACCCGAGCTGTTTGGAAGCGCCCGTACCGCTGCCGCCAATCCTATGCTTATTATTATTACGTTTCTGATGATGGATGTTGTTGTTGTTTAGCAAAATCGACGTATTGTGTTCCTCCTCCTCCTTCTCGTTATCGTCGTCGTTATCGTCGTCGTTTTGCTGCTCATGTTGCTCATGCTGCTGCGCGTTGTTGTTGTAATCAACTTCATCATCATCATTCTCAATCGCGGGGGTGGCGACTTTGTTTCCCCGGAAAGAAGAAGACAAAGAAGAAGAAGAAGAGAGAAACGCACAAAGCAACGAGAACAAAAGAAAAGAGAAACAGCAGAGAAAGAATTTCGCTCGGTGTCGACGACGGCGGTATTCCCTTTTCGGAGGTGGTGCGCCCATTTTTATGAGTCTATTTTGCCGTCTTTGGATTATCTGATTGAAAGTGGAGAAAGACATTTTTTAATAAAATACGAATACGAGTTCACACTTCTTATTCTTCTCTACATTACAACACTACAACTGATCGTCTAAACCTCCTTTCGTGTTGTTCCTGCTCTTGACTAACTCGAAGGACTGACCGGGCGACATCGCGGTCGCACCAGCTCTGGGAGATGTGGCCATCAGTTGGACGCTGTCGCCTCGCGCGAGTTCTTCTTCGGAGAGGGAATACTCGTCACCATTTTTCTCCAGGTCGACGATGACTTGATGATGACTGGACCCGTTTGCTACTAAGGGATTTCTATCGCTATTCTTGTTATTGCCGCCGTTTTTGTCGTCGTCGTCGTCGTCGTCGTCGTCATCGTTCGAGAACTTGACGTAATTCATCTTCCCTTTCTTCTTTGAATCCGTCCCGCTCCGAGGAGAATTACCTAATATTCCTCCTCCTCCTCCTCCGGCGCCTGCCACGGGTGAATTCGGTACCGACCCGTGTCCACCACGTCCCAGGCATCGATTAAACTTTCTCTGTATCCACTCCGTGTTGTTTTCTACGAACGTTTTGATGTCGTACAAAACGTCTCTGACGTCGAACAAATCGAACAAATTATCCGTCAATTTCCTTCTCGACATGGTCGAGTTCAACCCGATGTTATAGCCGCCCACCGGTCCTATTCCCCCGTCTGCTTTATATTCATCCGCCGGGAACGCGTATAAATGCAAAAGGGCGAAGAAAAACATCTCCACGCAAATTAAAAACTCTTGAATTGCATTCGCACAATCCGCCTTGTCGTAATCCGACCACGTCGGATCGATCCAATTCACCCTAATGATGCCTCGATTGACTAAAAACGCAATCAACACGGATTGCCAGAAACTAAAGAAAATGATCGCTTTAACGCTCGCAAACTTATAGAAAGGACTAATCGGCGCTAACTCTTCTCTCGTCGCCCGGTACAACAAAACTAAGCAATACATCGCCCAGGCTGCGCTCAAATTATTCACAAACGCCAAGTACGGGTACGACACGTACGGATTCATAATCTGCCCGTCGCCGTACACCCCTTTCGCTTCGGTTAAAAACGCAATCGACGCACAAAACGGTCTCAACGTCACAAACTGTATGATCCCGTGTCTACAAAACCGCACGAACGGCTCTCCTACCCTCGGTGGTCCTAATATAACGCTTATCGGCCATAAATGGTGCTGCCTAGGTTTCCTCGCCAACGCGTGTTCTAACCCGGGCACGCAAAACTCTTGCAAATACACCATGCAATACGTGTAAAAGTTCCAAACCACGTACGCTTCGTAACACTCTCTCACTGTATCTAAATAAATAGTCGCTTTCTTATATCTCAGCGCGAACCAACAATCAATCGCGTACACCGGTACCATCGCCAATATCCGAATAACGTGCCTTTGCAATTTCGGAGCTCGATAGTTTTCCAGATGTAAAATAACTTCGTAAAACGTAATCGGAATGGAGAGCATCGCAAAAACGCCCGCGATGAACCAGGCTATGTATAACTGTTCGTAATCGTGTTTGTGCATTTGGTACGCGACGACTGGGATGGCAATCAAAATCAAAAGGTTGAGAATCACCCAGACTGTTTTTAAGATTTTCCTCAAGATTGTTCCAATGCTCCACTGATAGGAAGACGTTAACGGCGCGTTCGGGTGAATAGAAGAAGCATCCGACGATGAACCACCGGCCATTTTTACGTCGTTTACAACAACAACAACAACACGGAGCGCTTCTCTTTTTTCTTCTCTCCTCTATTTCTTCTCTTTCTTCTCTCTCTCGTTGTGCTTTGTTCGCACTTCTTTATTCGCGTGAATATTTATGAAATGAATTTAGACAGAAAGAAACGGCTAATTAGTGCAACAACAACAACAACAAGAAAATGTAAAACTACTACTACAACACTCTGAACCTCTTCATTCGTCTTTTAACTGTTGAATGCGAAAGTGATGATGAATCACATCATCAACTGGCAAACTTTTGCTTCAAATCTCTCTCGTCTATAATCGCGGTCTTCTTATCCTTCATGCTTTTACTTCTCGCTCGATTGAAATTTTCGTAGACGATATCCAACTGTTTTCGATCAACCTCTCGCATGCGCGAGAATCCGCTTTTCCGGGCTAAGCGAACGTCCTCGGCGGTAATGGACGGGACTTCGGTCGGGTTTGGGAGAGTAGGATCGAGTTTCAAAGCTTCTTCGTGCGCTTGAATCACGCGCGTGGCGGCGTTGACTGAGCAGTTGCTGAGTAAACCTTTGATGTCGGCGCCGGTGGAGCCGTTCGGCATTTCTTTCGCCGCGATGGCGCAAAGGTTTACGTCTGGGTCTGTCTTGATATTTCTGGTGAGTTTCCACATGATGTCGTATCGCTCTTTCTCCGTTGGCCAGTCTAAGAAGAGCAAGTTGTCTAAACGGCCCGGACGTAATAAAGCGGGATCCATCGTGTCCGGTCTCGACGACGTGGCGATGACGTACACTCCTCGTAACTCTTCGAATCCGTCAATTTCCGTCAACAACTGGTTGACTAATCGGTCCATGACGCCGGCGTTATCGGAGCCTCTTCGAGGACATATAGAATCAAACTCATCGAAGAATAAGCAGCACGGCGCAGCGGCGCGCGCGCGTTTGAATACTTCTCGAATGGCTTTCTCGGATTCGCCGATAAATTTGGACATGATTTCAGGACCTCGGACTTTTATGCATCGCATGCCGGATTCTGTAATCGCCGCGTGCGCGACGAACGTTTTCCCGACACCTGGAGGGCCATAAAGGAGGACATTCGTTTTCAGACGCAAAGGGCACTGCGCAAAAACTTCCGGAAACTGTCCGGGAAGAATCATGCAATCCTCGAGTAACTTTTTTACCCCTTCGTATCCACCAATGGCATTTAGACCACCTTCGATTGTATACACGGATGGATCCGTGAGATTTAAACCTTCGTCGCCGCTCGGTTTGATGTCCACTCGCGCTTTTTCGTAATCGTCTACCGTTAATGGGATGAACTCGTGATCTCCACCGTGTTTTCGCTTTTGAAACTCAGGATCTTCGTCTAAGTTTAACCGTTTGAACGCGTTTTGAATTGCGCGAGTGACGAGAATGTCTAAATCCCGTAAGTCGTATCCGATTGTTTTTCTGTCTTGCGCAATATCCTCCGCAACGTCCTCGGAGGTGGAAAAGTTCAAGCCGGCGGAAATTAACATTAAAGACTCTTTACGAGCGTCGTCTTCCATAGGTCCAATATCCTGAAACTTAATAAATACCTCTTGATCGAGCAAAGGTTTAGCCACGTTCTCTTTTTCTTGCACCGTAGCCACGAAACAAACGGTTTCCATGTTTACGCAATATTTAATCTCATCCGCGAGTAACGCCGCGATGTGATATGCGTCGTCCATTTCACCCGCATCTTCAGCCCCTTCTGGCTGTTTTTTACACACCGCGTCTAGATCTAAAAGTAAACAAATAGCTGGTGCTCGCAAATGTGCCGCTTGTAACGCGTGTCGTAACGCTTTCATCGCTTTCCGAGGGTGCGTTGGTAAATCCTTACATTTCACTTCGACGACGCTCGCGTAACAGTTTGGATCGTTCGCGATGCTCCACGCGATGCCTTTCGCCAGCGGGTCTCGATGCGATCCAATAGGTTTACCGCAAAGCATAGAGCCTCCTGGGATTTGGAAACAATTTTGTTCATTTCGCATAATTTGGGCCTCCTCCCATAACGACACTCGCACGCGTTTCAAAACTTCAATCGCGACTTTCTTGTAACTCTCTCCAGGCGCAACGTCACCGAGATGTTTATACCGCCCGTATGAAGGCATCACGGACACGCCTAAACAAGGTTCGAGTAAATTCGCGTGCTCTTTCCTCGGGTCTAAATAAACAGTCGTTTTCCCGAGTTCTACCCTTACGCGCGAGTTTTCTTTCACGAGATCGTCACGAGTGATATAAATCAGTGGAATCGCGTCTTCGGATAAATACGTCGCTTTCCCTCCAATCACGCTAATGGTCACTTCAAAACTCGCGAACGGCAAATACCCTCCGCTTCCAATCTCATCGCTCGATAACAAGATTTTAGAATCCGAACTCAAATGCATGCCATCGTTACTAGTATTACTATCATTATCATTACTAAAACCATTTCGACTGTTGCCGATATCTCCGCACTCGCCAGAACCGGTATACTTCACGTGTGCCTCGAGCCAATCGAGAAGAACATGTTTGGCACCAGAATTACACGATTCCGGTGTAATCAAACGCAAATCAGATAATGCTTCCTCCTCTTCGTCATCGCTGTCGTAATCGCTTTCGTCCGTTGCTAAGACATTTAGATGACCCAAACCGAGCGCGATGCGTTGCGGAGCGGTGAGTTTTCTCGCGAGAATTTGAGCAGCCGTCAACGGTTTCGATTTTGGAAGTAGCCCAGTGTCGTTGAATATGGGATTCTTTCTATTTCTGTCCTCGGAATCGTCCGAATCGAATCCATCTGCTTCGTCCTCGCTGCTTGTTTCGTCGTCTTCGTGAATCTTGAATTTTTTCTTTTCCTTTTTCACGACGATCGGTCGAAGTTGAATGACAACTTGCGCGAAATCATCCACTTTTAACGGTTTTGGACCTCTACTCAACACAACCGTATCGCCTTGAACGGTTCCTAGAAGATTCATGATTGCTTTCGACAACGCCACGTGGCCTGGTCGTAAGTGTTCGTGCGAGGAATATTTTATTCGCACGAGCGCAGAGCGGTCGTTGCGAAATTTTTTCTCCTCCGAATATATTTTCACGCGACACAACTGGCCTTCTCGACAGGGTAACTCTTGCTCGTTTTTATCTTTTGACACTCGAAGTAACGCGACCCCACTTAACTCGCAATTGAAATCGTCGATAGTTGCATCATTCATAGCTTTAAAATCGCGATCTACTTTCACCGCGAGTTCATCCAAAATGTGATACGTCGGACTTTGCACGCGAGCGCAAAACGGTTTCATTTTTTCTTCTTCCTTCTCGCCGTCGTCGTCGTCGTCGTCGCCGTCTCGTAGCTCATCGCCCGTTACGTCTTCCTTCGCCGGTGGTGCGACGATGAGCTCGGTGTTCGGCGCTAATCGAACGACCGACGGAAAGACTTGACTATTTTTACTATTATTTTCGCTACTTTCTACGTAAGCTTCCACTTTCGTGCATTTCAACACGACCGGTTTCCCGCCCGCTTGGACACTTGGAAAAAACGGAAACTTCATTCCATCGTACGCACTCCCAAGTTGCTTCAACAGAGACTCTTCCACCCGGTCGCTTTGTGCGAACACAACGTCCCAATCGTCTTTTCGCATGGGTGAAACGTGAACGGCGGCTGCAATCGGCGCAAAAAAGACGGGCCAAACTCGGCACAAGTCTCCGTCTTCTAAACCTAAACATCTCGCTGCCGCGATTGGGACGTCCATAAATATCTGTCCTCCCAACTCCGACGTCGAGCCTGCCCAAGAAACGTATTTAATTACCGAGAATATTTTCTCTTTCTCGTGCGCGGGAATATCGTAAGGCGCGCCCCCGTTTCGATTATTATTACTACTACCACTCGTATGCGCGCCTCTCTCGATAACTTTCACTTTCATTGGTAACGGGAACTTTGGAGCTTTTACGAGCAAACTTTCGCACGCTCTCGACGGCAAACGAATAAAAGCGGAAGTATCGTGTATGAGCCGAACGCGAAGTTCCATCGCGTCTCGGATGTCTATTTTGTCTATCGAAGCGTCTATCCCGCCGCCGTCCGGATCGAGCGACGATTTCAACGCGTTCAAAAATCCTTTCATCATTTTGGTAAAACGCAGTACAGATGTAGTAACACTCTCCTTCTTCTTTTCTTCTTCGTGTTCTTCTTCTTTTTACATGCGTTTCCCGCCTTTGCCAATTTTCACCACCGGTTTCTGTTTCTTCGGTCTCGGACCTTTAATTCCGTCGCCTTTTTCCGTCCCTTCGGGTGCTTTAATCACGCGCAAAGTCCCACCTGAACTCGTCGCTCTTCTCGCAAACTCTAACTCGTTCTTCAAGTTCACCTCTCGAGTAATTTTTATGGACGCTTTCAAGTTATCCGTCAACTTGTTCGTCTTCTTAAGAAACTGGCCTTTTCGAGTTTCGATGCGTTTCCCGTGTCGGTTTTTCGCGATTTGTTTCTTTTTAAAATTCAAAGCC
>Ga0129327_10001513_pt1 | contig 13719 bp, 9 predicted proteins | sample CPBDNA_6_FD_111799 | JGI IMG/M metagenome (GOLD analysis project Ga0129327, IMG submission 111799) | Freshwater to marine salinity gradient microbial communities from Chesapeake Bay, USA - CPBay_Spr_31_0.8_DNA | ecosystem: Environmental > Aquatic > Marine > Coastal | place: USA: Chesapeake Bay... | reverse complement strand
TGCTGAGCGGGGTCTTTTTGACCGTCCAACATTGGTGAATAATGTTGAAACGCTGTTCTGGGTGCGCGATATCCTAGAGCGCGGGGCTGACTGGTATAATGACCAGGGGCGTGAGGGACATCCGGGCTTCCGGACATATTCGGTCTCCGGCCGGGTTGCACAGCCTGGACTTGTGACAACTGGCGCTGGCGCTACTGTGGCAGAGTTAATCGAAGCTTGTGGCGGCATGGCTGACGGGCATGAGTTTAAAGGCTATCTTCCGGGTGGTGCCTCTGGCGGCATCCTGCCAGCGCATCTTGCAGATGTTCCTCTGGATTTTGGCGGTAAACTAGCTGAGCTTGGCTGTTTTGTTGGCTCGCACGCCATTGTCGTTCTGTCTGATAAGGATAATATGTGGAAGGCAGCCACCAATCTGTTGCAATTTTTTGCGCATGAAAGCTGTGGTCAATGTACACCCTGCCGTTCAGGGACCGAAAAGGCTGTTAGCCTGATGACATCTGATGCCCCCGACACAGCGCTTCTTGGTGAGCTTGCAGATATAATGGCAGATGCCAGTATTTGCGGGCTAGGACAGGCCGCCTCCAACCCGCTGATAAGCGCAATGACCCACTTTCCCGGCGACATCCCTGATGCCGCCTCTGAAACATAGGACGTGACCCATGGCACAGGCTCCTGAAACCAAAAATGTTACCTTCACCCTTGATGGCAAACAGGTAACAGCGCCGCACGGCACCACTATCTGGCATGTTGCGCGCGACGCTGATATTGATATTCCCCATCTATGTTACAAGGATGCGGACGGCTACCGGGCAGATGGGAATTGCCGGGCATGTATGGTTGAAATCGACGGTGAGCGAGTACTTGCAGCATCCTGCCAGAGAGTCGCCACGGACGGGATGATTGTTCACAGCGCCACTGAACGGGCAACCAAAGCACGTGCAATGGTGATGGAATTATTGGTTGCGGATCAGCCGCGCCGCACAGACTCGCACGACCCCTCATCCCAGCTTTGGCATTATGCTGAAGAACAACAGGTTGACCATAGCCGGTTTCCGGGCAAAAAAGCGCCCCATCCCGATAGCTCTCACCCTGCTATTGCGGTGAATATGGATGCCTGTATCCAATGTAATTTATGTGTGCGCGCCTGCCGCGAAGTTCAGGTAAATGACGTTATCGGACTGGCAGGGCGCGGCGCTGATGCGCATATCATATTTGATTTTGGTGATGATATGGGCGCCTCTACCTGCGTTGGCTGTGGTGAATGTGTTCAGGCCTGCCCAACAGGGGCATTAATGCCAAAAACCGTTCTTGACGATAGTCAGAAACTTGCCATTACACCGGATAAGCAGGTTGCGTCAGTCTGTCCGTATTGCGGGGTTGGCTGCCAGCTAAATTTCCATGTGAAGGGCGAAAAAATTGTTGCTGTGACGGGGCGAGAAGGCCCTGCCAATAAAAGCCGTCTTTGTGTGAAAGGCCGTTATGGTTTTGACTATATTGATAACCCGCAACGCCTTACCGTGCCGCTTATCAGGCGCGATGATGTGCCTAAATCAGCCTCACTCCCCTTTGATCCAGCAACCCCGCTTACCCATTTCCGCGAAGCAAGCTGGGATGAAGCCCTAACGCGTGCCGCCAGCGGATTTTCAGATATCAAACAAGCGCATGGCGCATCCGCGCTTGCCGGTTTTGGTTCTGCCAAAGGCACAAATGAAGAAGCCTATCTGGTTCAAAAGCTTGTGCGCCAAGGGTTTGGCACCAACAATGTCGATCATTGCACAAGGCTGTGCCATGCCTCTTCGGTAGCTGCCCTGCTTGAAAATATCGGCTCAGGCGCTGTAACAGCCTCTTTTTCACAATGTCTTCATTCTGATGCTATTATCGTGATTGGGGCTAACCCGACGGTTAACCATCCTGTTGCTGCCACCTTTATCAAAAACGCTGCACAAGGTGGGGCTGACCTATTTGTGTTTGACCCGCGCGGACAGGCGTTGGATAGGTACGCCACCGACTCCCTCAATTTTACCCCTGGCGCTGATGTCGCGCTGTTGAATGCCATCTTGCATGTGATCATTTCAGAAGACCTGTATGACAAAGAATATGTTGCCACTCACACCGAAGGGTTTGACGCGCTAAAAAGCCAGACAAAAGCAACCTCTCCTGAAGCAATGGCGCTTATCTGCGGCATTGAGCCAGACAAGATTCGCAAAGTTGCCCGCACCTTTGCTGCTGCCAAAGCCGGGATGATTTTCTGGGGTATGGGCGTATCGCAGCATACCCACGGAACCGATAATGCGCGCTGTCTTATCTCGCTTGCGTTGCTCACAGGAAATGTTGGCAAACAAGGGGCTGGCCTGCACCCCCTTCGGGGCCAAAATAATGTGCAAGGCGCATCGGATGCTGGTCTGATTCCGATGTTTTTCCCAGACTATAAATCCGTCTCAGATGATGATGTTCGCACAAAATACGAAAATCTCTGGGAGGCCTCCCTCGATGCCGAAAAAGGGCTGACTGTCGTTGAAATTACAGATGCGGCTTATGATGGGACAATCAAGGGTATCTATGTGATGGGAGAAAATCCTGCCATGTCTGACCCTGACCAGAATCATGCACGGGCCGCACTCGCCAGGCTTGACCATCTGGTTGTTCAGGATATTTTCCCTACCGAAACAGCAGCATTTGCCGATGTTATTCTGCCTGCCTCCGCCTTCCCTGAAAAAGATGGTACGGTCACCAATACAGATAGGCGTGTTCAGCGCGGCAGGCTTGCTGTGCCGCCGCCAGGCGATGCACGTCAGGACTGGTGGATTATCACCGAGATAGCAAAACGGTTGGGACTGGCATGGACCTATAAACACCCCCGTGACATTTTTGCTGAAATGCGGATTGTAATGCCCTCACTGACAGGTATTACATGGGACCGTCTTGAAGCTGAAGATGCGGTAACTTATCCTTGTGCTGACGAGCTAAGTGACGGCGCTGATATTCTGTTTGGAGATGTTTTTCCAACCCCGTCCGGACGGGGCAGAATGACCCCGGCAGATGTATTGCCGCCGGACGAAGTGCCAGATGAGACCTTCCCGCTTGTGATGTCTACCGGACGATTGCTTGAGCATTGGCATACCGGCTCAATGACACGGCGCGCCAGTGTTCTGGATGAGCTTGAGCCTGTGGCTGAGGTACATATTAGCCGGCCTGACATGACAGAAAAAGGGATTCGCGCTGGCCAGATGGTAAAAGTTGAGACAAGACGCGGCGAAATCGAGCTGGCGGCCCGGATGGACCCGAATCTGCCTGCTGGCATGATTTTTGTGCCTTTCTGCTTTACCGAGGCACCGGCAAATATGCTGACAAATCCAGCACTTGACCCCTTTGGTAAGATACCAGAGCTGAAATTTTCAGCGGCGCGACTTACCCCAACGCCTGTTATTGATGCAGCAGAATAAACCGTATAACCAACGCCTTGCGCATTGGATGCTCTTTTGTCGCACCTTTGATAGGAAAGCTACTCTGGCATTTTAGTGCACATAATAGTATATGGTGTCTACCAAGGGGACCGTTTTTACAGAGCACCGTGACGGGTCAGAACGGAAATAATCGTGAACTATCAAGATATATTTGAGCGGCAGGTTGACCAGCTTCGGTCGGAAAACCGGTATCGCTACTTTGTTGAGCTGGAGCGGATTTCAGGACGCCATCCGTATGCGTTGTGGAATCACCCCGATGGCGCGCGCGAAGTTATTATCTGGTGCTCCAATGATTACCTCGGCATGGGTCAGAGCCAGAACGCCATTGAAGCCATGCGTAACGCGGTTAGCGAGCATGGCACAGGCGCTGGCGGCACCCGCAATATTTCCGGCACGAGTTCATCTATCGTAAAACTTGAAGACGAACTAGCAGCGCTGCACCGCAAAGAGCGCGCGCTTGTCTTCACATCAGGTTATGTGGCGAACGAAGCGAGTATAGCATCGCTTATCTCGCTGCTTGATAATCCAATTATCCTGTCTGATTCGATGAACCATGCCTCTATCATATCTGGCATTCGCTATGGACGGGCTGAAAAAGCGATTTTCCGTCATAATGACATTGTGCATCTCGAAGAATTACTCGCGGCCCTGCCACATGAGCGGCATAAAATCATTATTTTCGAATCAGTCTATTCAATGGATGGTGATATCTCGCCCATTGCAGAAATTGCGGCTCTGGCGCGCAAATATAACGCGCTGACCTATCTTGATGAGGTACATGCTGTTGGAATGTATGGCGCAGAAGGCGGCGGCATTGCGCAACGTGATGGCCTTGAGGACCAAATTGATATCATTCAAGGTACACTTGGTAAAGCATATGGCGCGATGGGCGGCTATATCGCGGCAAGCGATGCAGTGTGCGATGCTATTCGCGGATATGGGTCTGGCTTTATTTTTACAACAGCCATGCCCCCTGCCCTTGCAGAAGCAGCCCATGCATCAATTACCTATCTGCGCGGCTCATCGGATGAGCGGCGCGCCCAGCAAGAACAGGCAAGCTACTTAAAAAAATGTCTAGAAGAGCGCAATATGCCAGCTCTGCCAAGCTCATCCCACATCGTGCCTGTTATGGTAGGCGATGCGACGAAATGTTCAGAGATAAGCTGGACGTTGCTGCAGGATTACGGGCTTTATATTCAGCCCATTAACTATCCAACAGTCCCGCGCGGTACGGAGCGTTTGCGTATTACACCCGGCCCCCTTCATACCAAAGAGATGGTTGATAGGCTTGTTGATTGCCTTGAAGCTGTGTTTCAGGATATCCGGCCACCGGCTTATGATGGCGTTATGATGCCATCAAGACTGGCCAAAAACGCATAACAGCCTATTTTCGTTTCATAATCAGCCAAAAAGAATTTCTGGCTGGTGTTATCTTGCTGGCCATGACGTTATGGTAATGTGCCGTTGCAAATATCGTTAATAAGAGCTTGTCCTGTGCTGGAGTGCTAGTTGCCATGAGTGTTAAATCCCTTCCATCTGATCATCCAACATGGCCGCGTCATGCCAAAACAGGTGTCCTTCTTGTCAATCTGGGAACCCCTGATGCGACTGACAAGAAATCTATGCGGCGGTATCTAAAACAGTTTTTGTCAGACAGGCGCGTTATCGAAGTACCACGGCTGTTATGGTGGCTTATCCTAAACCTTATCATTTTGAATGTGCGGCCCAAAAGATCAGGAGCTGCCTATGACAGCATCTGGCTAAAAGATGATCCTGATGGCTCACCCTTGCGCAAATATACCCGCCTGCAAGCTGAAATGCTGAAAAAGCATTATGGAGAGCGCGATGATTTGGTTGTTGAATGGGCGATGCGATATGGTAATCCGTCTATCACAGACAAGCTGGACGCCATGCAGAGAAACGGATGCAACCGGTTTGTTATTCTGCCGCTCTATCCTCAATACGCAGCCTCAACAACAGCCACTGTGAATGATGAAGTGTTTAACTGGGCGTTAAAGCAACGCTGGCAGCCTGCTATTCGCACAGCCCCGCCGTGGCATGACCACCCAACCTATATTGACGCGCTGAAAACGTCTGTAGAAAAATCATGGAACAAGACGGACACCAAAAAGCCTGAGCATCTGATGGTATCATTTCATGGTATTCCCTACCGGTATTTTGTCCAAGGTGACCCATATCATTGCCATTGTATGAAAACAGCCCGTCTGTTGCGTGAAGCGATGGCATGGCCAGATGATAAATATCATGTCACCTTCCAGTCACGCTTTGGCTCTGAGCCATGGTTGCAGCCCTATACCGATAAAACCCTTGAGGCTCTTGGCGAGGATGGCGTTTCGTCTTTGGCTATTATGGCTCCTGGCTTTTCTGCTGATTGCCTTGAAACACTTGAAGAATTGGCAATTGAAGGTGAAGAGATCTTTCATGAACATGGCGGCGGCCAGTTCGATTATATCCCCTGCCTGAATGCAAGTGATGAAGGCATGAAAGTCATCCGCACCATTGCAAAAGAAAACCTCGCCGGCTGGGTAGACGACGTCTCCTAACAACGACAATACGTTTGGCTACTTGACACAGTTTCTTATTTCTTATTAATTGAATGCTTGTTCATTTAATGAGGCAGAAACCTGATGGCGCGCATTGCTGGCACATTAGCGATTGAAACAGCGGCACGTATTCGGGCCGAGAGCCTTATTTTGTTTGCACGCTATGGCTATGCGGCGGTAAGCATGCGCCAAATAGCCGGCGCTGTTGGCGTTATGCCGGGCGCGCTTTATCACCATTACGCTACGAAACAGCATCTGCTAATGGCGCTCATGGAAGACCATATGCATGAGCTTCTCGCAGCATGGACGCAGACAGATGATGCCCAAGCGCCGGCAACTGAGCGGCTGACGAAGTTTGTGCGCTTTCATATCGGTTATCATTTATCGCGGCCCGACGAGGTATTCCTGTCTTATATGGAATTACGGGCATTAGAGACGGAAAATTATGTCACGCTAGAGGCATTACGCCGGACTTATGAATCCAGCCTTAAAGATATTCTGGAACAGGGCGAGCGCGAGGCCTATTTTACGCTGGATGATGTTCATGTCACGGCGATGGCAATTCTTGCTATGCTGACTGGCGTAAATAGCTGGTTTAAAGAATCGGGCCGTCTCTCAGCTGATATTATTACAGATCATTATGTGGCCCTTACGCTGAATTCGATAAAGGCGCAGGCATCGCCACAACAAGACCAAAATGCACCGCCTGCATTTACCCCGACTATTTTTATTAAAAGGAGATAAGGCATGTTCGATGCTGTGATGAATTTTAACCTTGGAGAGGATATTGATGCGCTGCGCGATACTGTCCGCCGTTTCGCTCAGGATGAAATTGCCCCGCGTGCTGTTGAAATTGATGCTAGCAATGAATTTCCGATGGATTTATGGGAAAAAATGGGTGCGCTTGGCCTGCATGCAATCACAGTGCCCGAAGCAGATGGCGGTAGTAATATGGGCTATCTTGCACATTGTGTTGCAATCGAAGAAATCAGCCGCGCAAGTGCCTCGGTTGGCCTGTCCTATGGCGCACATTCCAATCTCTGTGTGAACCAGATTGCCCGCTGGGGAACAGAAACACAGAAAAAACGCTATCTTCCACAGCTTATTAGCGGCGCTCATATTGGCTCGCTTGCTATGTCAGAGCCAAGTTCGGGATCTGATGTTGTCTCAATGAAGCTGGCAGCCGAAAAGCGGAATGATAAATTTATCCTGAATGGTAATAAAATGTGGATTACCAACGCCCCAGACGCCAGCACCTTGATTGTTTATGCCAAGACAGACAAAGAGGCAGGCGCGCGCGGGATTACCGCTTTTTTGATTGAACGTGATATGCCTGGGTTTAAAACAGCCCAGAAACTCGACAAACTAGGGATGCGCGGCTCCAACACTGCTGAGCTTGTATTCGAAGAGTGCGAAGTACCGTTTGACAATATCCTTGGCGAGGAGGGCAAAGGCGTAAATGTCCTGATGTCAGGCCTTGATTATGAACGGGTTGTCCTTGCCGCTGGCCCGCTTGGCATTATGGCAGCCGCAATGGATGTTGTGATGCCTTATGTTCATGAACGTGAACAGTTTGGTCAGCCGATCGGCACCTTCCAGCTGATGCAAGGCAAGCTTGCCGATATGTATACCACCATGAATGCCTGCCGCGCCTATGTATATGCTGTTGCGTCGGCGTGCGATCGCGGCCAGACAACACGTCAGGATTCTGCAGGTTGCATTCTATATGCCGCTGAAAAGGCTACTCAAATAGCGCTGGAGGCCATTCAGTGTCTTGGGGGTAATGGCTATATTAATGATTATCCGACAGGCCGGCTTTTGCGGGATGCCAAACTATATGAAATTGGCGCTGGCACATCAGAGATCAGACGCATGCTTATTGGTCGCGAGCTGTTTAATGAAACAGCATAAGGGCAGATGAACCAGAGGACCATTAGATGACAAAATTGGCAACGTCCATTGATGAAAATAGCGCTGAAGCGTGGGCAAATCATGCCGCCCTCCTGCAGCAGATTGAGGCAGTGTCTTTAAGCGCAGATACCATCATGAAAGGAGGGCCAGAACGGTCCCGAAAACGCCATACAGACAGAGGAAAACTACTGCCGCGCGACCGCATTACAGCGTTACTTGATCCCGGCACGCCGTTCCTGGAGATAGGGCTGTTTGCTGCCTATAATGTCTATGATGAGGATATCCCTAGTGCGGGCATCATTGCAGGTGTGGGTCAGGTAGAGGGCCGTACTTGTATGGTGCTCTGTAATGATGCGACTGTTAAAGGCGGCACCTATTATGCGCTGACGGTAAAAAAACACCTGCGCGCGCAGGAAATTGCCGACATCAACCACCTGCCTTGTCTCTACCTTGTAGATAGCGGCGGAGCTAACCTGCCAAATCAAGATGAAGTATTTGCCGATAGAGACCATTTTGGCCGGATTTTCTATAATCAGGCCCGCATGAGTGCTAAGGGAATTCCACAAATTGCTGTTGTTATGGGCAGTTGCACTGCAGGCGGCGCCTATGTGCCAGCAATGAGTGACCAGACAATTATTGTGCGTGAACAAGGCACAATTTTCCTTGCTGGGCCACCGCTTGTCAAAGAAGCAACCGGTGAGGATGTCGACGCTGAAACGCTTGGTGGGGCAGATACCCATACCCGGCTGTCAGGTGTTGCTGATTATATGGCAGATGACGATGCACACGCGCTTGCCCTTGCCCGCCAGATTATCCGTAATATCGGCCTGCCCCATCAGCAACCGCAACTCGCCCTTCGTGCGCCGGAAATACCCGCATATGATGCAGAAAGCCTACTCTCTGTTATTCCCTCAGACCCTAAAAAGCCATTTGATTCCCGTGAAGTCATTGCCCGCATCATTGATGGCTCTGACTTTGATGAATTTAAGGCACGCTTCGGTACAACATTGATCTGTGGCTTTGCTCATATTGAAGGAATGCCGGTTGGTATTCTGGCCAATAATGGCGTGCTATTTTCGGATAGCTCCCAGAAAGGGGCGCATTTCATCGAGCTTTGCTGTCAACGCGGGATACCCTTGCTGTTCTTGCAGAATATTACCGGCTTTATGGTTGGCTCAGCTTACGAAGCAGGCGGGATTGCCAAGGATGGCGCTAAGCTAGTTGCAGCTGTGTCCTGTGCAAATGTGCCAAAAGTAACGGTGGTAATTGGCGGCTCATATGGCGCTGGAAATTATGGCATGTGTGGCCGCGCCTATAGCCCAAATTTCATGTGGATGTGGCCGAATGCCAAAATCTCTGTAATGGGTGGCGAGCAGGCGGCAGGCGTGTTAGCACGCGTTAAACGTATGGGAATGGAAGCGCGCGGCGAGACATGGCCGGACGCTGAGGAAGCAGCCTTCAAACAGCCTATTCTTGATCAATTTGCAACCCAGTCAGACCCTCTTTATGCCTCAGCGCGGCTCTGGGATGATGGCATTATTGACCCGCGCGATACACGCGCTGTTATCAGCTTGTCTTTAGCAGCGGCGCTGAATGCACCGCCGCGCGATACACAATTCCCCGTCTTTAGGATGTAACATATCATGGCCCTGCTCCCTTCCTCTTATGACCAGAATGAGCGCATATTATGACTAACCTTCAGCCTGTCGATATCTCAACCCTGCTGATTGCCAATCGCGGTGAAATTGCCTGCCGTATCATGGTAACCGCTCGCCAGCACGGCATTCGTACAATCGCTGTGTTTTCCGAAGCAGACAGATATGCCCGCCATGTAATGCTGGCTGATGAAGCTTATTATATCGGCCCTGCCGCTGCCCAAGAAAGCTACCTCAAAGGTGATGTTATCATCCAGATAGCCAAGGAATCCGGCGCAGATGCCATTCATCCTGGCTATGGATTTTTATCAGAAAATCCAGATTTTGCTGATGCTGTACAAGCAGCAGGTCTGGTTTTTGTTGGCCCCGATGCAAGCGCCATTCGCAAGATGGGACTAAAGGATGCTGCCAAAACTTTGATGGCGGCAGCAGGCGTGCCTGTTGTGCCGGGCTATCAGGGTGCCGAACAAAGCGCAGATTTCCTGAAAATAGAGGCTGCCAAAATTGGCTATCCGGTCTTATTAAAAGCACGGGCGGGCGGCGGCGGCAAAGGTATGAAGCTTATCGAGGCCGAAGCAGACCTTGATGCTGGACTTGCAAGTGCCCGCCGTGAAGCTGAATCTAGTTTTGGGGATGGGCATATGATACTGGAAAAATATATCCAGAGCCCGCGTCATATCGAAGTTCAGGTTTTTTCAGACAGGCATGGCACCCATCTGCATCTTTTTGAGCGCGATTGCTCGCTGCAACGGCGCCACCAAAAAGTTATCGAAGAAGCCCCAGCGCCTGATATGCCCGAGCTTGTGCGCGCCGCAATGACAGCCGCCGCCGTCACAGCCGCAAAAGCGATTGATTATGTCGGTGCAGGCACGATTGAATTTATTGCCGATGGCAGTGGCCCATTGCGTAAAGATGGCTTCTGGTTCATGGAAATGAATACCCGGCTTCAAGTTGAACATCCGGTAACAGAAATGGTGACAGGAATAGACCTTGTTGCGTGGCAATTACTGGTTGCCCAAAACAGGCCCCTTCCCGTAACACAGGATGAAATAACCTTGTCTGGCCATGCATTAGAAGCGCGTCTTTATGCCGAAAACCCAGCCGAAGGGTTTTTGCCAGCGCCCGGCCCCGTGCGGCATTTCGGCGTCACAGATAAAACGGTGCGCGTTGATACAGGTATATTACCAAAAGACAATATATCTGCTTATTATGATCCGATGGTAGCAAAGCTTATCACGGCAGGCGAGACGCGCGCGGTAGCATTTGATAAAATGTGCAGCGCATTGCGCAAAACACATTTCCTTGGCACCGTCACAAACGCTGATTTCCTGCTTGCCCTCTGCCAAGATAACGCTGTACGCGCTGGTATGATAGATACTGGTCTTATTGCGCGCACGCCCAGCCTTGTTGCACCATCTGCGCCGCCAGAGCCTGTTTTACTTATCGCAGAGCTGATGCTGAGCGGTTGTGATATTACCTCTGCGTTAAGGGGATTTCGTCTCTGGGGCACAGAACAGCGTCAGACCTGTTTGATATGCAATAATGAAAGCTATGAAAGACAGCTTATCATGGGCCAGCATATCAGCCTTACCAGTGCTCATTCATCCGGTGCTCATTCATCCTGCACTGCTAGCGATACGAGCTGTCACCTCACAGAAGGCTATCATCACTGGCAGCTGCGGTGCGATGGGGCTCTTTTTCATGCCGAAGCGCTTTTGGGTGATGGCGAGGTTAGTATTTCAACACCAGAGGGGCGCTGGCAATTATCAAAACCTAACCCCTTACAAAGAGCGGCTCTTATTGACAAGAACACAGCTGTTACAGCGCCAATGACAGCAACAATTCATTCTGTGATGACAGATGCTGGCGCCCATGTTGTGGCTGGGCAAAGCCTGATGATACTGGAAGCCATGAAAATGGAACATGAGGTAATAGCCCCGCGCGATTGCATTATCACCGCATTATTATGTGCAGAAGGCGATAGCGTCAGTGGGGGGCAGATACTCATAGAAATTCAGGAGGAAGAAGATGCTGAATAAATTCATAAAACTGGTTGAGGTTGGCCCACGTGATGGATTGCAAAATGAAAAATCAACTGTTAGTGCTGCCGATAAAATCATCCTGATAGATTTATTATCAGAAACAGGTTTTTCGCTGCTTGAAGCAACTAGCTTTGTCTCGCCGAAATGGGTGCCACAGCTAGCCGATGCAAGCGACGTTATGGCTGGAATCACCCGCGCAGATAATGTCCGCTACATTGCCTTAACGCCGAATATGCAAGGGTTTGAGCGGGCATGCGCAGCTGGGGTTGATGAAATTGCTGTCTTTGCGGCTGCCTCAGAGACTTTCTCACAGAAAAATATTAATTGTTCGATTGAAGAGAGTTTAAATAGGTTCATTCCTGTTATCGATGCAGCCAAAGCCGAAGGCATTGCTGTTCGCGGTTATATCTCAACTGTTGTTCATTGCCCGTATGAGAGTGCGATTGCGCCCGAAGCTGTCCTGCCAATAGCTGAACAGCTTCTGGAAATGGGCTGTTATGAAATTTCGCTTGGTGATACAACAGGCCAAGGCACACCTCAAACAGTAGCTGCCCTTCTGTCACATTTAACCAAAGCCCTGCCCCCAGCTCTGCTAGCAGGTCATTTTCACGATACCAACCATCAAGCAGTTGCAAATGTGATGACCTCCATTGATTTTGGCTTGCGCTGTTTTGATAGTGCTGTCAGCGGCCTTGGGGGGTGTCCTTACGCACCTGGCGCTAAGGGCAATCTATCGAGCCGCACAGTCGCTGAAGCGCTTCATAAAGAGGGCTGGCAAACAGGCCTTGATATGGACAAGCTCGCACTTGCCGAAGCCCACATCACAAGTCTGAACCTTCTTCAGACGCACTCATCATGACCTATCAGACAATCAGCCTTACACAAGATGAACGCGGTATTGCCACTATTCTTCTGAACAGACCGGATAAACATCATGCGATGAACCGGCAGATGATTGATGAGATGACACAAGCATTCAGGCATCTAGCCGATGATAAGGCAGCACGTGTTATTGTGCTGGCCTCAACCGGCCCTACATTTTGTGCCGGCGGTGATTTGGGCTGGATGCAGGAACAGATGGCAGCTGACAGAGCTGGCAAGATGGCTGAGGCGCGCGCGCTGTCTGATATGTTAACTATCTTGAACACACTTCCAAAGCCTGTCATTGCGCGGGTTCAGGGGCCTGTTTATGGCGGCGGCATTGGGCTTATTTGTGCCTGTGATATCATCATTGCGTCTAATAATAGTTTATTTGCTCTTACCGAAACACGTCTTGGCCTTATTCCGGCAACCATTGGCCCGTTTGTGATATCACGCCTCGGTGATGGGGCGGCACGCCGGATGTTTATCACAGGCACGCGCCTTGATGCCGCAGCAGCCCATCATATTGGCCTTGTCTCACAGCTTGTTGGTGATACAGAAGACAGTGATAGCATGGCGGCACTTGATAATGCGGTAACAGCAGAATGCGATATCGCGCTTCGTGCCGCGCCGGGCGCCATGGCACGGGCAAAAGAGCTTGCCCTATCGCTTGGCACCAGCCCAACAGATGAAATGCGTGAAGCCTCCATTATCGCTCTGGCAGAGTGCTGGGAATCGACAGAAACCCAAGCTGGCATTGCGGCATTCTTTGCCAAGACAAAGGCGCCTTGGATATAATAGCAGGTTGCAAAAAACATCTCTTAACAGTGCGTCAGACTTTATTTTGTCAGAATGAAGTGATATAAGACGCGGGTTGTTACTGCGCGTTAAGCAAAAATAGCCTTGAGCGGCGTTTGTGTAGTGGTAAGACCTTAGCCTTCCAAGCTAATGACGCGGGTTCGATTCCCGCACGCCGCTCCATTATCTCCCCCCCTTTCACCGTTACGAAAAACATACCCTAGAATTGAGCCACCTTTTCGAAAGGTTTTCTGACATGTGTGAGCACTGTTAAAGAAAAACGTTGTGCCAAAACATCCTATGAAGTCTTCCAACCCATCAAAGAACCGCTGCCCTGAGACGTAGGACCTGCGTCCTCCAGCCCCCACCCCCTTAAAGAAGAAGAAAAGCTAATTTCGCAACTGTAGCAGTAACCCCAAAATGA
>Ga0129327_10001512_pt1 | contig 13721 bp, 9 predicted proteins | sample CPBDNA_6_FD_111799 | JGI IMG/M metagenome (GOLD analysis project Ga0129327, IMG submission 111799) | Freshwater to marine salinity gradient microbial communities from Chesapeake Bay, USA - CPBay_Spr_31_0.8_DNA | ecosystem: Environmental > Aquatic > Marine > Coastal | place: USA: Chesapeake Bay... | reverse complement strand
TACAACCAGACGAACAACTGATGCCGGCTAAGCGTCCACTCGTCCACGCCCAGAGAAAATTAAACCCACCGATTCTTCCGAATATATCGCATATCTCTCCGCACACGTAAATGTTCTTCATCTCTTTCAGCTCCATGGTTTTGGTATCGATGCCTTCGAGCGCGATGCCGCCGCCGGTGACTTCAGCTTTTCTGTAGCCTTGGTGACCGGTCGCTTTGATTTCGTAATTCGAAAGAATATCGATCAAATGCACCCTTTTCTTCTTCGGTAAGTTTGAGACGTTCGTAGTCAAATCCACTTCGGCTTCTTTCAAAAGCGCTTCGCACAAACGCGTGGGTAAGAGCGGCTTTAAGCGTCTCACGACGAAGTCCGAACCGCTTTTTCCAGGGCTCAAAACTTCGTTCCAATCGCAGGACGGGTTCCAGTTCACGACCAGTTTACTACTGCTACTACTGCTGACGCTGCTACTATTGCTATTTCTACTTGAATTATTCTCGACACTGCCATCTGCAATACTCTTAACCACGTTATGGCTTAAATCTAAAATCGACGGACCAGAATACCCTTTATGCGTAAACAAGAAACCCATTCTCGCGGCTTGCTTCGCTTTCTTCTTTTCAACTTTTTTTATCTTTACTTGACAATCGAGCGATACTCCTGGAAGATACTCGCCGCCTGGATGCTCTCCTACCAACGGCACTAACGCTGGATACGGTTTGTTCACGCCAACTTTCAAATCTCTTTCGGCGATGACGTATCCCGTGCCGTCTGTTCCTACTGCGGGGAAGGAAGAGCCGCCCATCGATAACACCAAGACGTCCGCTTCGATATCTTTTCCGTCCTCGGTATTCACGACGTACGTATCGTTCGCTTCATTTTTTGTGATTTTCTTCACGTTTGTTTCGTACTGGAACGTAACCCCCTCTCGTTTACACGCCTCGACGAGTTTATCTCTCACTTCTCTCGAAGAGTTGGAAAGAGGAAAATATTTGTTCGTCGTGTGTTCGATGCCGAGCTCGAGTCGCACGTCGTCTCGAAGCCAACTCAAACACTTTGGAACCGTCCAGCTTTGTAAAATAGCTTTCGCCAGGCGAGGATTAGAGTCCGTGACGTAATCATCTATGGTCGCTTCCACTGGTAACACGTTACATCGCGCTCCTCCGGACATTAAAATTTTCTTCCCGCTCTCTTTCGTCTTCTCGTACACAGTAACTCTCACGACAGTTTTTGCATCCTTTTGCGTGACGGCGGCGAAATACGCCGCCGTCAATCCAGCTGCGCCCGAGCCTAAAATCGCAACTTCTTTCACACGAGCCGCTGCTGCTACTGCTGAAGATGATGATGATGATGAAGCCGTTATTACTACTGTTCTACATTCCCGTTTCGTAGGACGACGACGAAGTTGGTCGTTATTTTTTTTCCAAGACGAGTGCGAGTCGTACGCTGTTGTTGTTGTTCTTGTTGATGACCTCACTGCTGCCAAAGCACAGCCTCTGATCTGCTGATGCGTCGTCGTCATTTTCGCGGCGCGAAGATGATGAGAATACTGGAAAGCGCGATAATAACGCTGAGCTCCTCCTCCGGTCGTGGTGGTCAGAAGTCTTGCACCCACTTTGGAGGCCAGGAACATTCACCACTACCTTTTTTTTGTGAAGGGCGGCCAAACAACTGCCAAAAGAGCGAAAAAAAACAAAGAACAAACACAACAGCAAACAGTTTTGTTTTCGCGCCGTTTCGTGTCAGAAGGTCAGGGCACCAACAACAAAGGGCGACTTTTGGACTTAACTTAAAAGGGGGTTGGCGGCCTTTCCAACCACGAAAAAAAAAGATTAGAAGAAGAGCATCACTATTATTACGTTACTCGTGGACAAGAAAGAGACGCCGCCAGCACACACAACAACAAGAAGAAGAAGAAGAAAGTATCTCTCCTTCCCACGCATCAAACACGCAAGAAAGAAGAGCTTGTGAATAAACGCATCGTCGTCGTCGCCGTCGTTTCGTGTGAAAAACATTTCGATCGTCTTTTGTTCCAAAAAAAAGTATAATCTCCCGTCGCAGAAGAATAAACGCGCGAGAGAAAGATGAGCAGTAACAACGACAACATGAAGAGCGCCATGACCATTATTGGTGTTTCTGGTTCTGTGTACATCGCCGTGAAGATGTCCTGGTTTCGTAAGAACCCGTTCCACGTCTTCTCTGGCAAAACTGGCGCCATGTCGAAGAGTTTAGTCGACGCCGGGATTCAGTCCTACAACGCCTTCTTCGAACAAGAAGACGGGAAAGGCGTCGGGACGAAAATCGTGTCCACTCCGGATTTTGTGAACAAGTTTTACTCTTTAATCACGGACTTTTACGAATATGGATGGGGTGAATCTTTCCACTTTGCGGCGAGAGAGAAAGGAGAGTCTTTTGAAAAGTCCATCATTCGCCAAGAGCTCGCCATCGCGGAAAATATCGGCTTGAAACCAGGAATGAATGTGTTGGACCTCGGGTGTGGTGTTGGTGGCCCAATGAGAAATATCGTCCAAGGAACCGGTGGTAAAGTCACTGGCATCACGATTAACGAATACCAAGTTGGCAGATGTGAAACGTTGAACAAGGCGGCAAAGTTGGACCACTTGACGGAGATTATCCAAGGTAACTTCATGGATTTAACAAAGGTTTTCAAGGACAGAAAGTTTGACGGCGCGTACGCGATTGAAGCCGCGTGCCACGCGAGTAACACGCAAGCGTTGTACGAACAAGTCTTTGCCGTCTTGAAACCGGGCGCTTCCTTTGCTTCGTACGAATGGTTGCGAACAGATAAATACGACCCTACGAACAAAACTCACGTAGATATCGTCGACGGTATCGCGGAAGGTAACGCTCTGCCAGAAGTCCGCACGATAGAAGATTGCATTCAAGCCGCGAAAGGTGCTGGTTTTGAAGTTACTTTAACTTTTGATCGCGCGACGACGGGTGGCGTTCCGTGGCAACAAGCCATGAAATCTGCTCGCAGAGCTGCGTATTTGACGCACCTCATGACTGGTTTGTTAGAGTTTATTGGGTTTGCGCCGAAGGGTACTCAAGCGGTTCACACTATGTTGCTCAAAGCAGCAGTGAACCTCGAGAAGTCTGGTGACTTGGGTATCTTCTCTCCGATGTACTTGATCGTCATGAAGAAGCCGCTTTCGGCATAAAAAAGGAGAACCTGAACGCACGAGAGAAAGATAAAAGAATGAAGGATTGTTTAAGCGGAGGTTTCGATTACTATATATAAATGAATTTTTTAGACATTTAATGAGTAAACCTATATATGTATTGTGCAAAAGTTGTTCGAATGATTAATGCGCGCATCGAATGTGATGAAAATAAGATATTGTTTCCATTGTCGTCATCATAGTAGGTGTACTGTTTGCGATGAAATACAAAACATTGAATGTGTTGTCGTGTTGAAACTTCTTCATTACATAATGTGAATTTTTTACGGTTTACCGCTGCTGACCTTGACCATGGAGGCGCGCACTAACTTTTCGCCCACTAAATACCCTTTTCTGAACTCTTCCATGATGTGGTCTTCCGCTACATCCTCCGATTCTTCTCTCATAATAGCCTCGTGTACGTTCGGGTCGAACGGTTCGCCTTCGCCTGGAACAACTTTCAATCCCTCAGCTTCTAACGTTTCGAGCAATTGCTTGTGAAGCAGCTGGTATCCTTTGATTATCTTTTCTTCTCCTTCGTTTTCGCCCTTGACGTTCTTCGCCGTCAAGTCAAAGTTATCTAACACTGGCAACATAGCTTCGACCATCTTCGATTTCACCGCCGGCGCCAAGTCTGCTTTTTCCTTCGCCGTTCTCTTTTGGAAGTTTTGGAAGTCCGCCACGGATCGCAAGTATTGATCTTGAATCGCCGCTTTCTGGTCTTGCTCGCCTTGGACTTGCGCTTCCATATCCTTCACGGACTTTTCCAAAGCCATGACTTCTGTTTGGAACTTGGCCAACACGTCCACGTCGTTATCCGAGTTTTCCATCAACTGCGCGAAATAGGAAGTAAACTGGGACTCCTTCAACGCAGACGAGTCATCGTCCGATTTCTCCTCCTCTTCTTCTACTACTTCTGCGTCGTTGTCGTCTTCATCTTCCACTTCGATGGCTTTAGATACGATCAAGCTTCTTTTCGTATCGCGAAGAAGAAGAAAATTTGTTGCCGTCGTCTTCTTCGATTGGTTTCGATTATTTGCATAATAAAAAGTCAAGGAGGAGGAGGAGGAAGAAGAGGACGAAGAAGAGGACGAAGAAGAGCGACGACGACGACTCGAGGCGGCAGACGCGCGAACAACGGAGAACGATGAACAACCAGAGGATGCAAACATTTTTTTTTATCGCGATAGACAGAGACCCCCTCCTGTTTTTGCCAAAAACGACGGCGGACACACGCAAAAAGGAGGAAAAAACCACCCTCATCTCATCCATTTTTCCTCCTCTCCTCTCTTTCTTCTTCACATCTCTCCTCCTCTCTCCTCTCTTTTCTCCTCCTCTTTCCGCAAACAACAAAAGAAGAAAAACTCTTCTTCTCTCTCTCTCTTTTATAACAACAAGAACCAATATATTATAAATAAAACGAGTATTATGCTCAGCGAGGAGGAAAACTACGCGCTTTTACTCTCCACTTTAGCCGGGTTGAGCACCTCCGTCGGGGGCGTTTTAGCCGTATGGAAACGACCCGATGCGAAGCTGTTAGCGTTCTTATTAGGGACGGCTATTGGAGTTATGGCCACGTTATCTTTCGTAGAATTATACGTGAAAAATGTTCTGGAGAATGGATTTTGGGGAGTCACTCTGTCCACCATGGCGGGTGCGGTTTTATACGCCATCGTGGAGCCGTTGTTACCTCACGTCGATTTGTTTGAAAAAGATGGTCCCGGTGGAACCAAACAGAAACAAAATGGAGGAGGATCGGGAGGATCGGGAGGAGGGAAAGTGAAGAGCAGCGAATCGAACACGTCATCATCTTTATCGAAATCAATGTCCTCGTCCATGTCTTCTGCTATGAACGAGCGGGGCAATCCTGTGCCGGGCGAAACCGAAGCTTCGCGCGGTCGTTTGATGCGCTTGGGTATTTTAATGGCGGTTGCTATGACTTTACACAACATTCCAGAAGGTTTCGCCGTGGCATTTTCATCTTTCACTGAAATTGGGCCGATAATGGCCATCGCAATTGGTTTACACAACGTGCCGGAGGGTATTATTGTCGCCGCACCGGTGTATGCTGCAACGGGATCAAGGAGGAAAGCACTGGCATTGGCGACGGCTTCGGGTTTGAGCGAACCGCTCGGAGCATTGTTTGCGTTATTTTTTATTCAGCCGTACTTGACGCCTTTGCGATTACAATACATGTTAGCTGCAACTGGTGGAGTTATGTCTGCGGTGTGTTTTATCGAGCTTTGGCCGGAAGGAAAGAAATGTAAAAATGATTTGAGTTTAGCGAAAGGAGTGATACTTGGGAGCGCCTTGATGCTCGGTACGCTCTACGTCGGCGTTTAAGGAAATGAAATATCTATGTATATCTTAGTCATCATAGAGATGGTGTTGCATTTACAAAATAGTTATTGTTGTTAATATTGTTGTTGATATTGTTGTTTAATATAGTTGTAATTTTGATACAAGAAAAGTTAACGCGTGTGGCGTCGCTTTCAATTCTCCATTCATATCAACCACAAATCAATCATCATTCGGTCGTCGTCACAAAATAGCGCACGTGCAAAACACAAACGCAAACCCAAAGAAGAGAGAAAGAAAGAAGTGATTGATAAACAATGTCCGCGACTGATAACGAGGAAGAAAAGAAGAAAGAAAAAGACGAAGTGGACGAACTCGTCGAGTTTTTGTCGGACAAGCGTTCGGATGTGAGAAAAGAAGCCGCCACCATCGTCGCCGGCTTAACCGGCACGGACGATGGCTTACAAACCTTGACTGATAAAAGAGAAACTTTAATCTCTCATTTGCTTCATTTGTTAGGGAAAGATCCCCCGGAATCTACCCCATCCGCTCAGGCGCTGATCAACTTGACCGGACACTCCTTGGAAGTCGTCTCGTTGGCGGTGAACAAAGGTGCCGTAGAAAGATGCATAGATTTTATTAAAGATGGCGAGTGCGCACCCGTGGATTTACTCCTGTCGCTCTTAGCCAACATAACGAAAGCAGAAGGTGGTGTACACGTTCTTTCTCAAGAAGGTAAACCACTGGAAGGATTTTACATCCAAAGACTCGTGCAGTTGTTAGTCAGCGGGAAGCCTCAAGAGACGTACGCGCAAGCGGCGAGCGTTTTATGCAACGTCTCCAGGCATCCCATAGGAAGAAAAGTGATTCTCGATCGAAAAGGGTCCATAGTCAATCTAGTTACTCCGATGTTAGCATCCACGTGCGATATTAGAAGAGAGCGTATCGCGGCGACCATACAAAACTTGTGTTGCGACTCGGAATCTAGAAAAAAACTCTTAGCGTTGGACTCGGAAGAAACGCCTATTGTGAAAGCACTTCTTCGACCAATAAGTGGTGCCAAAGTGAATAAAGAACTTTCCGATAACGTTAGGCGCGGCTGTGCGGGTGCAATTTTACTATTAGCTAAAGAGGCGGAGGGAAGAGAGATCATGAAGAAGCTCGATGCTCCCGTTTTGTTGAAGCAAGGTTATGAGCTGGAAGAAGAATCGGACGTTTGTGACGCGTTGGAACAGACCGGGGACGTGTTCTTAAAACACGGGATGGTCCCGGACGATATGGTTCCAAAAGACGTATCCGCTGAGGTCATTCCTGAAGGAGAAGAAGGAGAAGAAGAAGAATTACCGCCGCTCATAATGGGTTTGAAAAATTCAAGTTTGAATCAAGTCGATTGAAGCATAAAAAATGTAATATTATTCAAGATGAAAACAACTTTGTTGCCTGTTTTAAAGTATTGTACAAAATTTTCTGCGCTGCTGCTACTGCTGCTACTACTATCATCTATTGTTTCTAAAGATACTGTGGTACCTGCTAAATTTCTTTCTGAATGATCACAAACTTTTCAACAAACGATGGGGAGAAATATGGAAATTTCTCTTTTGTTAGCCGCAGCAACTCTTCCGCCGGAGAGACATGTCAAAGTGGTTGAATCGAACCCGATATCGCCCGAACACACTTTACTCTTATTCTCGATATCGTAAATAGTTAAAGCGGAAGTACCTTCACCAGCTGTCACAATCGCTCTTCCGTTGAATGTAAAAGCTGGACAATATAACATCTTGTGTTTTTGAACTCGCGGGTGTTTGTGGGCATTGAATCGGTGAAGCTTTCCTCCATCAACGCGTCGAACGTCCCATAAGTTGATTGAATCATCAAACGCGGACGTAACAATTTGATTGATATCACCTTCAACGTTCCATTCGACGAAATTTACCGCGCAGCCGCCGTGAGCATTCTCGATGTGGTGCACCGGTCTCGCTTTCGAGTCTCGTGTGTCCCAAATGGCGACGATGCCATCGTTCCCACACGTGGCAAACACGTCCTCGCTCCTCGCTTTCACGCATTTTACCACGCCAGAATGGAAATCATCGAATCTTCTCAAAACCTTGAGTTGACCGTCCTCGGTTATTCTCGAAGAACACACGCTCCTATCTTTTGAAGCCGTAAAAATCGAGTTTTCGTTGAAGACGTTCAACGAAAACACGCCGGCTTCGTGCATGTCTGTGTTTCTGGTTTGTAAGGTCGGAGTTTGCTTTTTGACTTCAACGGATGCGATGTTCCACAAAGCTATAGTACCATCCATACCACCAGCGGTAGCGAGCACATTGTTGCGGTTGTTCACAAACTGCGCGTTTGCGCACCACCCTTGATGGGCCTTGTAAGACAGGAGTAAGTCGGAAGCCGACGAGAAGATTGAAACAATTCCACCATCTCCAGCTGCGGCGATCAAACCATAATTTCTACCTTCATCGATGGAATAGTACCCTTTTTTAATCGATTGGTCGACGAGTTTCTTCTCATTGGCTTCTTTATATCCTCTGAGGAACACCGAAGAAGAAAGAGAAGGAGGAGGAGGAGAGGGAGGAGAAGAAGGCAAAGTCGGAGGAGGCTTGTGTTGTTCTTGTCGTTGTCGTTGTTCACAATAATACCAAACAGCGGACGTTTCAAACAATTCTTCTCCTTCTTCTTGATCTTCTTCTTCTGGTATCTCTTCTAATGATTTGTTTTGCTCTCCGTCTGCTCCTTCGTTTCCGTTCTGTCTCGCTGTTCTTGTTCTCGTTGAGCGTCTTAGTATTTTCGTTTCAACACTCCTCCTCAGCGTCCTCAATGATGATGATAACGGTCTCTTCTTACTCTTCTTATTCATGCCATTAATCGTACTTCCTAAAACATCAATACCCATGTTTTGCATGATTTGTTGGTTTCTTTGTATTCGGGTTAATCTTTCGAGTTCATAGGCGCACAGTGTGCCTCCCGTCCCTTCGGCGTTGTTGTTCTTTTCTTCCTTTGGTTTAAATTCAAAATTTTCTTTTCCGTCGAGAGCCAACGCCTCGGCATCATCGCTCACGATCATCATTCAACCAAACAGACGTTCCGCGGCACTTTGTTAGATCTCACTCAGGTTCGGTACGACCCGATTGAGGTTCCCCTCGCTTGTCTAAACCTTCCTTTAAAAATGACGAAAATTCCTTGTAATTCTGTTTATTTTTATTTTTCTTTCCTTCTTTTTTCGAGAAGATGTGATATTCCCGAACTTCTATTCACGTCTCACAGCTTATGAATTTATTATATGTGTAAATATGCAACTGAATGCGCGAATTTCATTTTTACGGGGATTTTATTTTATTTTTATTTTAACCAAAATTAATTCGACGAACTGTTTAAACACACTGATCATTTTTTCATGCACAAAAAGGAAAATTTCTCATAGTAATTAACGGATTACTAATTTTCCGTGAATCAAGGTGTACTTAAATGCATATTTAATTCAGATTAATGCCGTTTTTGAAAAATTATATTTTATTTATTTATTTATTTCACCGAGAATTTAAAATATTCCCATAATTTGGCAGGTATTCTCAAGTTTAAAAGATCAAATACTTGTAATAACTAATTTAAAGGTGGATAAATTCCTTTTCACTGGGATTATCGCTTGGGAAGAAAAGTTCAGAAGCAAAGAGGCAACCAACAACATCACAAATCTTCATTTTCTGTTCTCTCCTCCAGGAAGAAGAAAACAAAAATGATGTCGAGAAGGACAACAGTTCGCGTCTTATAACTGTGAAAACGCTGTCAATGTCTGAATTGATGCTGTTTTTGCCGCCCGATAACGACAGCATGACGAATGGAGCGGTTATTTCACTTCTGAATTTGCACTTGGAAAAGCTCCTGGCCTGTTCCTCTGATGAATTTAAGATAGTTCTTCGCCAGGATTCATCGATACCAAAAATATTGGATTCCTACCTTCAGTATCGACAAAGATCGTTCGATAAAGCCGTCGACATTCAACCGAGCCGAGAAGAGGACGATTTAGCAAAACGGATATTTTTATTGCTGATGAGAATTTCCTCTGAAAAGGAGAAAGCAGTCACAAAGAGGTTCTTTACGGTACCGAGAATAATCGACATAGCCACGTTATTCGCTCCTACGAACAGACTCTTGGTGGCAAATTTGTTCGAAAACGTGTACGGGGTAGCTCCTGAGATTTTCACGACGGAATTGAACGAAAGTTTCCAAGTAATCTCGAATAACTTTACCTCGTTGGTGCGCGGGGACATCGCTTCCTCTTCCGAAGTCTCGAAGGAAGACGCGCTTCGCTATCTCCGAGATGCGGCGAGAAGTTTGGTTGCATTCGTCCACGCTCTTCCTTTTGATGACGAGAAGAGAAAAGGAAGATGGTGGGACAAAAGTTTTGTCGATTCAGTGAGTAGAGTTATTGACCACCTGAATGGTAGTAACACTGGAGATGACGAAATGCTTGCAAAAGATGTGTCAAAGAGTTTTGAAGAACTTCGCAGACTTGTTGTAGGCGATGGTGCTATTAATACTCCACCATCTATGTCGAAAGAAGCGAAGTATGTAATTGACGAAATCCGTTCCATATTACCGGACTACAGTGAAGCATTCTTGTTGAAATGCGTGGACGTGTACGGACTCAACGCAGAACGAATCACCCAACACTTATTAGAAGGAGACGTGCCAAAGGAGCTTTTCGAAGAGAAGAAGAAAAAGAAGGAAGTGGCTCAACAACGACCGCCAGTGCCAAAACAACAACAACAACAAAGAGAAACGAAAAGCTTTTTGAACCCCAAAGCGGAAGGATTTTACGTGCCACAACCAAAGAAGTTTACCACAGAGGCAAAGAATGTGCTGGATAAGTCAACTCGTTCCAACAAAGAGGCCGTGTTGAGACTCCTCGAAAATCTCGAATACGAAGACGAATACGACGATTCGTTTGACGATTTACCTCCGCCACCTCCAAACGCGGTAGAAAAGCTTGAAGACGACGCGGACCCAGAATCTGAAGAAAAAGAGTTTTGGTTTTTCAAAGGGCGCGTATACAACGCACCTAAAGAAGGTGCTATAGTTATTAAAGCTCGGTCTCCTCAAGAAGCTTCTCGCATAGCAGTGGCACAAATAGACTCCGAGAAAACGTTTGGTTTAGGTGAAGGTGGGAATAAAGCTGTATTTCCTCGACACGATGCGTCTATTTCGGGAGAACACCATCTGCAAGGTGGACGACAGCAGTCGAAAAAAGGAGGAGGAGGAAGAGGGGGAGGAGGGGGAAAAGCTTCTGGTGTCAGCACTCGCGGGGCTGGGTCCAACGCCCCGTCTTTTCAGGAACGAAACAGGCGGAAAGCGGCTTCATCGAGGAAACGCGACGTAATATAGGAAGAAAGATAAAAAGATAGACAGATAGTTAGAGAGAGGTGTTAGCAGCGCATAATAATAATAAGAATAATACTTGAAGTGTAGAAATGTAGAAGTGAAACACAAAAAGCTCAAAAAGACGTTTTTTTCCTTTCTCGGTCGTTACAAATTTGCTCTCTCGTGTTTTGTAATAAAAAGGAGGATGGAAGATGGACACGGAGAAAGCGAAAATACGGATCCTGGAACGACTACTACAACCACTGGTAAAGAACGCATGAGTGAAAGGGAAAGCGGCACTACCACGACCACGACGTCGTTTTTGTCCACCGCGTACGCGATATCTTTCAGCGATTTCCTTCTCGTCTTTCTCCTGTTTCTTCTCTTTCTGATTGTCTTACGAAAAGTGTATCGGTACGCGTTTAAGAAGAAAGATAAAACGAAAAAGAAGAAGAAGAATTAGAGAACATGAAATCTTCCACTCCACTCCTCCTCGACGCTCTGAAACGACGAAGCGAGAGGCACCGGATGGAATCTCACGTCATTCTCTCCCCCGTTTTCGAAGTTTTGAGTCTCGATTTTTGCCAGAACAAGAAGGAGTCGCAGAAGAGAAGTAGGAGAAAATCAAACGAACATCTGAATCTGGCAGTTGCTGAACTTCAAAGAATAATCAAGTCACAGCTCGTATCGCGGAAAGATGCGATGGCAATGTTACTCTTCATATGGGCAAACTGCGATGGTTACGAACAAAACTTCTTTCCTACTAAATCAGAATACGATGACGGTGTCGACGCGTTGTTGAAACGTTTTCGAGTCAGCACGGAAGCGTTCGTCCACGTGGTCTTGAGTTGTGATTTGCTCCACGAATTCAAATTGGCGTTAGAAGATGCAAATGATACTTATTTGAATGAGCGAATGGCTTCCGCAGTATTCTCGCTCGCTCAGAATGAAGCTTCGGGACAAATAGTTGACATTATCGAGAAACAAAAGACGGACGGCGGTGACGGAAAGTACCGTACTCCTTTTTTGCAAAACAATACGATTCGCAGGCTAGAAATGCATAAATATGTGGGAGAGATGAACAACAACGACGACGGTAATAGTTTTAATAACAGCTCTCATTTTGAGGGAGTCGTGGAGAAAGAAATGGTTAAAGTCATGAATCGCATCAATTACGAGAAGCAAATGTCTGTGAAAGAAGCAGTTCAGTTCTCCAGAAGTTTACTCCCTCTGAAACTTTCATCTCCGGCAAAGTTCACGCAACTGTTGCTTCATTACGCTGCTGAAAATAGCTCGAATATGCCCTTGATTTTAAGTGCGGCGTATAATTCTCCTGGACTCATTGAATTGGAATTTTTTATTCGCGCTTTTAGAGAATTAGTGGCGACAAAACCGCATTTGCTGACTACACTGAACACATTCATAGCTTCATTATTTAACGAGGACATGGCTAGAATGCACACGGATGGTAATGGGAATTATGATAGTTCTCTATTCGATCCCAGAGAAGGAATTCTGTACGTTGTGCTTCCGTTACTTCACAGTAGCAACGAGAGTGGCATCCTAGAATTTGCGATACATCTTTTGCGAGACATTACTATCAACGACATTCAGTTCGATTACACCTTGGTATTTCGAACGTATCCAGGTAGTATTCTGTTATCTTTGGCCTCTGTGGTTAATTCTCGGAATGCCGATGACGGGTGTTCAGAACGTGTGCGGGAGTTGGCATCTTCGACTTTATCTGTCTATGTTGATAGATTTGGGCAACTCGCAAAGGAGAAAAGAATTCATCTCACAAAGCATGCGTTGGGGTCGATCGAAAAATTGAGTTCTGTTGCTGTTTCCCATTTAGATTGGGACACGCGACTGAGAATCGAGCCGGTGCTGAAGTACGGTCGACGTAAACACGGTTCAGTCAGCGAGAAACCACCGCCAAGTTTGAATTGCAAATTTGATTCTGTCACGCTCTGGATTAAGAAAGTTCTCGAAGATATATTCTGCATCTCTCGGTCTGGCGATGAAGCTTTATCGCGAGTATTACGTTTGTTGTTTCCATTCGAACGAGAGGTTTTAGAAGAAAGGGAAGAGTTCGATTCCAATATCGATGCATGCTTAATTCAGTTCAGAAGTATACTCGTCGAAGTCAGTGTAAAGTATCGAGACCATTTAAAGCTGGCGCTATTATGGGCAAGCTCGGAGGTTTTCCCTCGTTGTACGTTTTCTGAAATTCGGAGAATAATATTTGGTCTGTTTCCAAAGCTTCTTCCTCAATTCTTGAACACGTTTGACGTAAGTGTAAGAGCGTATGAGGATGAGATAGCAACGGATGGTATTGCGCTGGATTTGTTTGTCAAAGTGATCGAGACGACGCAAAATACAATCGACTTTGAAATCTTGACTCGGCAACTCGCCAATATAGTTTCCTCATCGCCTCGAGAGTCGTTCGCGTTCCAGCTTCTAGGCTTTAGGAATTTATGCTCGGCACTATCCATTGTTTCTATGTCATCCAGAGGTGGATCTAAGAGTCGGGCAGAAGGCGCACTTTCTGCTGCTGCTTTTGATATTTTAGCTAAAGTAGTAACATCGAGCGAGTCCGAGGAAAATAAAAGGAAAAAGTTGGAAGAAATGCTCGAGGTTCTTCCGAAACCTGCTCTTCCAGACATAGTAAAACAGATCAAATTAGAAATTAGTAAGTTGTAGCATATAATAAGGATAGCTATGATAGCTTTGCCGCTGACCTAGTAATATATATATAAATAAAAACGTGCACTTTTCTTCGCTAAACTATTGTCTTTCTATTTTCTTTACTATCGTTGCTTCCTATTAATGGTTGAGTTTTGCTCAACGCGTGGTGATCTAAGATTGGATCGAGCT
>Ga0129327_10001511_pt1 | contig 13722 bp, 1 predicted proteins | sample CPBDNA_6_FD_111799 | JGI IMG/M metagenome (GOLD analysis project Ga0129327, IMG submission 111799) | Freshwater to marine salinity gradient microbial communities from Chesapeake Bay, USA - CPBay_Spr_31_0.8_DNA | ecosystem: Environmental > Aquatic > Marine > Coastal | place: USA: Chesapeake Bay... | reverse complement strand
TTCTTTCCATAGAGGTTTTAACATATTTTATTTTCTGCCCAAAGTTATCATTTTTGTCACAATTTTGATAATTTTTGCTTTCTTTAGCCTTCAACTTATTTACAACGTTAGAAGGGTAGCCTTTCATTTGTTCTTCATGATATTCTGACTCCAATTATTTTGAGCCAATATTTCTTCCTATGTCGGATTCTTCTAGTTGCACCAATAAATAAGTGAAAAAAATAACACGGAGGGGCATCATTTAATTTATCAACCTATGTGCTGATTGAAGTGAATGGTATTTGAAGCACCTAAATAACGTTACTTTGACCTATTAAATTCTCGCTTTGAAACCTTTGAAAAAGGATAAGGAATTTAACTTCCTAAAACGATTTTTAGTCAGAAGGATTTTTAGCAAATTAGTTTATAATAACCAATATTCTAACTTGATAAAGTAGCATTAAATAAAGAAATATCAACTTAAAATTATTAACAAACTAATCTTTTTATGGGGTATAAGATATATGTTTTATAGCTATTTATCCTGTCACAAATAAATATATATTCTGATTTTTTTCTCTAGCCAATTAATTTTTCTAAAAACTTTATACAATGACTAAATTATATCAGCTTAGTATTTAAATATGCTGTTACGCAACATGTTTTAACGCTTTTGATGATGTTTAGCTCCATTTTTTATAGAAAATAGCATAAGGAGTGGTGTTTTTTTACTGAAAAAAAAATTAAAATGTCACATTTTGATGCTATTTAATTATTTAAACGTCATTTGTTTACTATCTGGTAATATTGAAATATATTAATTGATATTATTAAAAATTATTAATAGATGTATGATATTGATTTTCAGAAAAATATGAAAATGCTAAGGTTTAAGTAAGTTTCTTTGGCTAGAAAGACAAATTGTGTAGCAAAGAAGTAGTTTAAGTAAGCTTTTTTTTTATTGTCACAATAAAATGTTTAAGAACCTTGAATTTAATTTCTTTTTTATTAATTAAATCTTATTTTTACGTTAAAGGAATTTGTGACAAGATAAATGTTTGAATTTTAACATTAGAAGCCAATCATTTTTTTACATAAACAGTCCTTATCCACTAAGTTTCTCTTCCTTTACTCTCCCCCCGTAAAAAGTCGAGAATTCCCCCGCTTTTGGAAACAATCGTTTTCAGCAAGTTATAATCCTAATGTACTTAAACCGATTAAACTTGAATTATTTATTAGCACAATAAGCATTGGGAATAGATTTTTGACGACCTCAATTTTTGCAAAAATTTGCTAGCTATTATATCGAGAATTTTATGAAGAACCCCTGAATTATTTTGGGTACTCTTTTTTGATACTAAAAGAAACACCCCCAATAAACAAATTCAGGATTCCTCCAACTTGAATGTATTAGTTTTTTAGAAAAAACGACTACTATGAATTTAAAGTCTACCTTTAAGACTTCTCTTCTTTTCAGAACTCCTCTGAATAGAAAAACAACTTACGGCCATAAAAGCGTAGCTTTTTTTATGTTGGCTTTCTTTGTTATATTGAGTTTTTATCCACTAAAAGCATTTCCTACCTCATCCAAGCGATTAACCTTTTCTACTGAAACTGTTAAATCTTTTAATGCCAAAGTCACGCATGATTTAAGGAGTACTTTTGCAATGACTGCTGCACCCTGCCCTGTAGGAAGTGGCATTATTGGAGGAAAAGCTTTCCAAGATTTTAACTATAATGGACTGGATGACCAGAATGGAGGAGGAATAGCAGGAATAGCCGTATATCTCTATGCGTGTGATGCATCAGGAAACAGTATCGCTGCTGATAATACAACCACAGATGCAGATGGCACTTATTTCTTTGCTGGATTGACTGATGGAACTACTTATAGAATAGAATTCATTGCGCCAGCTTCCATGAATTTTTTACAATCAGGATTTAATGGAGCAGATGCTAGAACTACTGTGCAATTTGTTAATAGTCCTTCTTGCGATGCAAATATTGGGTTGGCTTCGCCAGCTGATTTTTGTGAAGCAGACCCTTCTCTAGCGATTCCTTGTTATGTAAATGGAGATCCTTTAGCATCAGGTTCTGGCTCAGCAAACGAAGAAGCGTTAGTACTTTTTAAAAGTAGTTATGAAGGAGGAAATCCAAAACCTACACTATTGGCTACTGCCGAAGAAGTTGGTGCAACTTGGGGAATAGCTTATCATAGAGCAACAAAAACTATTTATACTTCCGCTTTTTTGAAAAGACACGTTGGATTTGGTCCTTTAGGAATTGGTGGAATTTATAAAACGGATTTAAGCGGCGCACAAGCGGTGACTAGTCCTTTTATTGATGTTAATTCCATTGGCATCAATGTAGGTAGTTATCCAAGTAATAGTCAAAGAGGTTTAACCGCAAATGTAAATTTACCGAATAATGATCCCCAAGCTTTTGATGATGTAGGAAAGAAAGGATTAGGTGGCATGTGTATGTCTACCGATGGTTCAAAATTATATGTAGTCAATATTACCGAAAAGAAATTACATAGTATCAATATCAGCAGCGGCGCACCAACAAATAGTGATGTAACCAGCTTTAATATACCCAATCCAAACTGTTCAGGTGGGGAATTTCGACCTTTTGCCGTTCGAATGAATAATGGAAAAATTTATGTTGGAGGTATTTGCGATGCAGAAGGTAGTGGCAATAAATCAGATTTGCGGTCAATTGTTTACCGTTTGGATGGGAATAATTTTACAGAAGTATTAAATTTTAGTTTAGACTATACCAAAGGAAAAGCTTCCAGAAGTTGTGATGATGGCGGATGGTTTCCTTGGACAAATCAATTGCCAGCATCCTGTTTTATGTCAGGGAGTTCGCAAGTAATTGTGCATCCAACACCACATTTAACAGCAATAGAATTTGATGATGCAGGAGATTTGATTTTAGGATTTACCGATAGAATGGGTAATCAACTAGGTTTTATCAATTACGCACCTACGGGTACAGACGCTACTTACAGTGTATTTACAGGAGGAGATATTTTAAAAGCAGGAGCGAATCAAGATGGAAGTTTTACTATTGAAAACAACGGGTCGGTTGGTGGAATAACCTCCTCAGGTGCGGATAATGGAGAAGGCCCTGGAGGCGGTGAATTTTATAATTGGGATGTGTATGATATAGGCCCAAATATTCCAAGACCGCATAGTGAAACTGCCCAGGGTGGTTTAGCAACTATTAAAGGATCGGGTCAAGTGATTTCTACAGCTTTAGATCCTTTTGGCACAAGTGTAAATGCAGGCGGCGTTAATTATTTTGATAATCAAACTGGGGAAGTTAGAGACCCCGGTTATAGAGTATTTCGTTCAGGTTCTTCTAGTCCTGCCTCTTTTTCTAAGGCGAATGGATTAGGAGATTTAGTCGCTTTATGTGGAGAAGCACCGATTGAAATTGGCGGGCGTTTGTGGTTGGATACTAATGAAAATGGTATTCAAGACCCTTGCGAACAACCTTTTTCAGGCGTTGATGTGGCATTATACGCCATGGATGGCCAAGTAAACGAAGTGGTGACCTCAGATGCAAATGGAGAATATTATTTTAATGGAAGTGGTGCGACTGTACCAGATATTGAATCCAATACAACCTATTATATAGTGATAGGATTTGGTAGCCAATTTGATAATTTTAATAATGTTTTATTAGACTCTTTCTTTTTAACCACTCCGAATACAGGAATGGGACAAAATCCTGACCTAAATGATTCGGATGGAATGACCACGCCTGGAGGAATTTTAGCTGGTGCTTTTGAAGGCTGGCCATCCATTATGATTACGACAGGTAATGCAGGAGAAGTAACGCATGATAATGATGCAGGATTTGTTATTGATGTGCCAGACCCCCGAGAAAATATTACAGGTTTTGTCTGGAATGATTTAAATGAAAATGGCTTACAAAACGATGGAGAACTAGGTATTCCTGGCGTAACCGTTTCTTTGTTTGCTTCCAATAATACTTTTATTGCATCGACTTCAACGGATGCTAATGGAAATTATATTTTTGAAGAACAAGAAGGTAGAAATTATTACTTAGTTTTTGATGCTTCGGGTGATGTGAATGTAGGCGATAATTTTAAAGTAACGCTGCAAGATATTGGTAGTGATGAAAATTTAGATAGTGATATTAGCCAATCAGATTCCAGAGTAGATTTTGAATTTGAACCACTTAATGGCCCTGTGGAATTTGATGCAGGATTTACACTACCTGTTGCTCAAGTTGTTGGTTTTATATTCAATGATGCGGATGAAGATGGTTTACAAGGAAATAATGAAGCCGGAATTGGAGGAGTTACGGTTACTTTATTTAATGCAGATGGAACAGAAGTAGCATCTACTACTTCAGACGCCAATGGAAATTATACCTTCGATAATATTATGGAAGGGGATTATTATGTAGTAGTAGATGTTAGTACCAATACTGGAGGTGTATCTAATTTTGAAGGCACCCAACAAGATGCAGGAGATGATGATTTTGATAGTGATGTCAATCCAAGTACTGGACAATCAGAGGTATTTAGCCATAACCCAGCAGATGGGAATTCAGACATTGATGCTGGATTTATAGAACCTGCGGGCACGATAACAGGATTTGTTTGGAATGATTTAAATGAAAATGGTTTGCAGAATGATGGGGAAAATGGTATTCCAGGCGTTAGGGTAAACCTATTAGATGGAAATGGCAACCAAATAGCGACTACCACAACTGATGCCAATGGAGACTATTCTTTTGCAGACGTAAAATCTGATAATTACGAACTGACTTTCGATGCTTCCAATGACCCAATTGTTGGTGATAATTTTGAAGTAACCCTACAGGATGTAGGTAGTGATGAAAGATTTGATAGTGATATTAGCCAAACTTCTAATGACGTTAGTTTTGAATTTAATGCTGCGGAGGGCAATGCTGATTATGACGCAGGATTTACGCTTCCATTAGCCAATATCACGGGGATTGCTTTTGATGATGTTAACAAAGATGGCTTGCAAGGCGGAAATGAACCAATGATTGGTGGTGTAACGGTTACTTTATTTGATAGTAATAATAATCAAATTGGTACAACGACAACCGATGCTAATGGAAATTATGCTTTCAACGAAATCATGGCAGGTAGTTATTATATCGCTTTTGATGTCAGTACTAATTTTGCAGGTATTGAGAATTATTTAGGGACGATTCAAGATGCAGGAGATGATGACTTTGATAGTGATGCAGACCCAAATACTGGAAGAACGAACACCTTTAATTTTAACCCATCTGATGGAGACGGTTTATATGATGCAGGGTATTTTGAAGGGACTGGTTCTGTAACTGGTTCTGTTTTTAATGATTTGAATGAGAATGGTTTGCAAGATCCAAACGAACCAGGGATTGGAGGAGTTAAAGTAACTGTAATTGCACCAGATGGCACCCCCATTAATACGTCCACTTCTAATGAAGATGGTACATTTTCAGTAGATGGTATTCCTTCTGGAACGGTAACTGTTTTATTTGATCCAGAAGATAATTCTCAGGGTCTTGAAAACTTAACGCCAACGATTAAAGATGTAAATAATAATCAAAACGACGATATTGATAGTGATATAAATCCTAATAAAGAAGTAGACCCATTTGAATTTAATGCAGTTGTAGGGGCAGATGTAGATGCAGGTTTTTTTCAGCCTGTTGATCCTGTAATGATTGGCGATTTTGTTTTTAAAGATTGTAATGAAAATGGGGTACAAGACGCAGATGAATTAGGTATTCCTAATGTCCCCGTTACTTTAAGAGGTACAGATAATTTAGGCGCAGCTGTAGAAATGCAGATGACGACTAACTCCATGGGAAAGTATCTTTTTACGGCATCCAGACCTGGAACTTATTTTTTAGATTTTGATATTCCAGAAGGGGTAACAGGCTTAGAATTTTCTCCAAAGAATAGAGGCAATAGCGCTAATGATAGTGATGTGAATCCATTGTCTGGGGTAACAGACGCCATCACTTTAGCAAGTGGAGAGTCTAATTTAACAATTGATGCAGGAGTAATTGATAATTCTCCACCCTTAATTTTTAATGTACCACCAGATGTTACCGTGGATTGTAATGATATTCCAAATCCACCTTCTTCGGTAAAAGGCGTTGATAATTGTGACCCTTTTATTGACGTAACTTTCTCTGAAAGAATTGTGAATGCTGGTTCTTGTCCATATATGATTGAAAGAATGTGGACAGCGGTTGATGATTGCGGAAATGAGGCGATTAGAACGCAAACCGTTACCGTAACGGATACAGAAGCACCTGTCATTACGATTGCCAATCCCTTGTTGGTGGGTATTGAAAATGGAGGCGAAGTTATCTTTAATTGTGACAATTTACCGGAATTTACAGCAGATGATGTCAACGCGACAGACAATTGCTCTGACGTAGAAGTGAAATTTGTCGATTTAGTAAGAGAACAAGGAGATTGTGAAGTGGATGGTTTTATTGTGAAAATGACTTGTGGTTGGATAGCAGAAGATGATTGTGGGAATAGAAGCGAATTTAATATTGTCATTTTTGTCGTCGATACTAAATCACCTGTTTTACAAAATATTCCAGAAGATTTAACCATCAATTTAGACGAAGGGCAATTTATTCCACCAGTTGCTAATACGGTAACTGCAACTGATAACTGTGACGAATATGTTAGGGTAGAATTTGAAGAAACTCAATCAGCAGGTGTTTGTGGGTATGAAATTATCCGAACATGGAAAGGATTTGATGATTGTGGGAATAAAGTGGTGGAATCTCAAAAATTAACTTTATTAGAAGATTGTACTTGCCCAGATGAATTGGTGAGCAACACCTTAGTTTGGGATGCGGCTTGCGATGGTTCAGTCGGGGGTAAAATAATTTTAGATTTAACAGCGGACATTAATAAGTATGATATTACGATTACACCAAATGTAGGAAATGTCAATTTTTCTGGGAATATGTTTACGGATTTACCTACAGGAGATTATACGGTGACAGTAAATTATGAAGCTACAGAAGATTGTAGCGAGACCTATAATTTTACGATTGCAACTGCAACGCCCAGTACGATTGAAGTAGTGTCACAAACTAAAGCAGATTGTAATACAGCTAACGGTACAGTAACGCTATCTCCAGCCAGTAATACTTATACTTGGAGTGATGGCGGCACAGGCGCACAACGAAATGATTTAGCCGCAGGTTCTTATATTGTCACCTTTACAGATGCTAATAATTGCCAAGGAGCGCAAGCCATAATTATTACCAATCCTGATGGTTGTGAGTGTATTGATTTTTCTGTGAATTTACTATGGGAAATCATGCCAACTTGTAATGGCTATACGAACGGACAAGTGGATGTAGAAATAATTGGAGGTACTGCACCGTATACTTATTTATGGCATGATGGACAAACCACTAAAGATTTATTCGGCGTAACTGGTGGCCCTTATACGCTGACTGTTACAGATGCAAGCGGCTGTGTAGCAACGCTTACTGGCGAATTAGGTCAACCTGATGCAATAAATGTAATGGAGACCTTAATGAATGGAGCTTGTGGCGAAAAAGGAGCAATTGATATTTTTGTAAGTGGAGGAACAGCACCTTATACCTACAATTGGAGCAGCGGAGAAACTACAGAAGATTTAACCAATTTAGCAACAGGAACTTATACCATAACCGTAACAGATGCAAATAGCTGCGAAGGGAACTTAACGGTGAATATTAGCAACTCAGGTGATATTTCGATTGATTTATCTAGCACCAATCCAACTTGTGCAACCGAAGCAAATGGCAGTGTAACAGCAATGATAACGGGTGGACAAAACCCATTAACTTACGAATGGAGTAATGGCGCAACCACTTCTTCTATTGAGAATGTTGTTGCAGGCACTTATGCTGTAATGGTCACAGATGGAACAGGTTGTTCTGCTATGGCAGAATTGACCTTAACAGCACCAACTGGGGTTAACCTGAGTTTGACTGCTTCCACTCCTGAATGTGGGGTAACTACAGGCAGTATTTCCTTGGAAGTAACGGGGGGAACAGCTCCTTATATATATGCATGGAATAATGCTGCAACAACTCAAAATATTAATAATTTAACCGAAGGTACTTACGAAGTGACGGTAACAGATGCCAATGGTTGTACTGGAACGGCAGCCGCTTCAGTAACTACTAATAGTGATATTACTGCTACTACGACAACGCAAGCACCCGCTTGTGATGGCGAAAATGGAAGCATTACGGTGGATGTGAGTGGTGGTCAGCCTGCCTATACTTATGAATGGAACACAGGAGCAACAACCAAAGATTTGATGAATGTAGCTCCTGGTAATTATTTCTTAACGATTACAGATGCTAATGGCTGTAGTACTAATTTATCCGCAGTTATTGAATCTGCTTCAAGCTTAACTATTAGCAATACTCCTTCTAATCCTGCTTGTGCAGGTGATGCAGGAGGAAGTATTATGGTGGAAATTAGTGGCGGAGCGACTCCTTATACTTATAGTTGGACAAATGGTGCAACGACTAAAGATATATCCAATTTAATGCCAGGCGGTTATACCTTAACGGTAACAGATGCAAATGGCTGTATTATTACCACAACGGCTGTATTAGAAGCACCAACAAGTTTATCAATAGAAGCTGCGGAAACCATGCCATCTTGTATTGGAATGGTAGGCAGTATAGATATTACTGTTAGTGGAGGAACTGGTAATTATAACTACGCTTGGAATTTTGGCGCAGCTACAGAAGATGTAGACGGTCTATTAGCAGGCGATTATACGGTAACAGTAACAGACGCCAATGGCTGTCAAATTACTAGTATGACGACGATTGTTGTACCAACGGCAATTGAGGGAACTACCACGATAGTTAATCCAGGCTGTGTAGGAGAAGGTGGACAAGTGGATTTAACGGTAAGTGGCGGAACTGCTCCTTATACTTATAGTTGGACAAATGGCGCAACAACCGAAGATTTAACGGACGTTGCTCCAGGTGATTATAATGTAATGATTACTGACGCCAATGGTTGTACGACTACGGTCAATGCCATGGTTGGTTCAACGGCTGGTTTAGCAGTTACTGAAAATGTTACCGATGCAACTTGTGCAGGAGTAGCAGGAGGAAGTATAGCTATTTCGGTAAGTGGCGGAACAGCCCCTTATACTTATAGTTGGACAAATGGCGCAACAACTGAAGACATTAATGATTTAATGCCAGGTGCTTATTCTGTCGTTATTACGGATGCCAATGGTTGCCAATTAATGGGCACTTATAGTTTAGTAGGACCCAATGCGATTGAGGTTGCCGCAGAAACAGATCATCCAGATTGTAGCGACGATACAGGAAAAATAAATATTACCGTAAGTGGCGGAACTGCTCCTTATACTTTTGCTTGGAGCAATGGTGCTACCACGGAAGATTTGGAGGAGCTACTTGCAGGTACTTACCAAGGAACAATTACAGATGCGAATGGCTGTACTGCTACCGCTTCCGCAACTTTAACTGCACCAACTGCCTTATCTTCCTCCTTTATAAAAACAGACCAAGATTGTTCAGGAGATGGTAATGTCGACTTAACCGTAAGTGGCGGAACTGCTCCTTATAATTATGTCTGGTCAAACGGCGCAACGACCGAAGATTTAGATAGAGTAGGAGGAGGTACTTATTCTGTAGTTATTTCAGATGCCAATAATTGTAAATTAAGCGAAGAAGTCACCGTGGTATCTACAGGTGGTATACAAATTCTAGTTTCGGGAACAGCACCCAATTGTCCAGAAGGAAGTGACGGTTCTTTAAGTTTAAATGTACAAGGAGGAACTTTACCTTATTCCTATCAATGGAGTAATGGATCACAAGCGGCTGGATTGGTGAATATTCCAGCGGGTAATTATATGGTAACGGTGACGGATGCCAAAGGTTGTAGCTTAGTTGGTCCAGCGGTATTAGACCCTGCGCCTGCAATAGAAGCAAGCGTAACTGCGACGAATCCAGTATGTGCCGATGGAACAGGTTCGATTGATTTAATAGCAACAGGTGGTGTTGGCAATTTAACTTATTCATGGACAAATGGCGCAACTACCGAAGATATTAGTGGCTTAACGGCTGGAGGTTATACCGTAACGATTACAGATGCGAATGGTTGTACAATTACAGCAACAGCAGTTATCGTCATTCCTACGGCATTAGCTATTACTGCTACTTCGACCAACCCTGGTTGTGATGGAACAACAGGAAATATCTCCTTAAGTGTTACGGGAGGAACAGCTCCTTATACCTACAGTTGGAGTAACGGTTCTTTTGAACAAAATTTAAATAATGTACCTGCGGGGACTTATTCAGTAACCGTAGCAGATGCCAATGGTTGTCAAGCAACAGCGGATGCAACTATTGATAATATAGCCAATATCTCTGTTTCAGTAGATGACTCAGCCGATCCTACTTGTGCTGGAGGTACCGATGGATTTATTAATTTATCGGTAAGTGGCGGAACTGCGCCTTATACTTATGCTTGGACAAATGGGGCAACGACCGAAGATATTAGCGGCTTAGCTGCTGGTATTTATGCGGTAACGATTGCAGATGCTAGAGATTGTAAAGTAGTATTAGATGCTGTTTTAGAAGCACCGACTGCTATCAGTATGGATATAAAAGCAGCAAATCCAGATTGTCCAGGAGGAACGGGGAATATTAATGTAACCATTATGGGCGGTACGCCACCTTATGCTTACAGCTGGAATAATGGAGCGACGACGCAAGATTTGACGAATGTAGCAGTTGGTAATTATCAATTAAATGTAACCGATGCCAACGGATGTAGTCGATTATCCGAAAATATAAGTATTAGTAAACCCGATGATTTTACGGTAACCTTAAGTCCAAAAGATGTACGTTGTTACGGTGAAACAAATGGAGAAGTAATTTTAACCAATAGTGGAGCAGGCACTTATATTTATGCTTGGAGTACTGGCGCAACTACTCAGAATATAGCCAATCTTGGTGCAGGTACTTATAGTGTGACCATCACGAATGAAAAAGGTTGTGAAAAGATAGTGGAAACTATTGTCAATATTCCACCTGCTATCAGTTTAGGGATGACCTTTAGTAATCCTCAATGTCCTAGTGATTTGGGAGCTATTAATATAGATGTAACTGGAGGAACACCACCTTATTCCTATTTATGGAGTAATGGCGCAACGACCGAAGATGTCACCGATTTACCTGCGGCTAGATATTCCGTAGTGGTCACAGATGCCAATGGTTGTTTTTTAGAAGGTTCAGCAACTATTCGATCTGCAACAGAGATTTTGGCTAGTACGGTTGTTACCAATCAATCTTGTACAACAGGAGATGGTGCGATTGATTTAAGCGTTTCGGGTGGATCAGGTACTTATAGTTATTTATGGAATACAGGCGCAACTTCCCAAGATTTATCAGGCTTAACACCAGGTACTTATGAAGTGACCATCACAGACACCAAAGGTTGTTATATTACCCAACAAGCAGTTATTGGCGATGATTGTGTTTGTCCAAGTCCATTAGTGAACCAAAACATGGTGACGAATGCTAGATGTGGGGAAGCGAATGGTTCACTTATGATTATGGTGAATGGAGATATAAATCAATATCAATTCCAATGGACGCCAGATATGGGGACACCTGGAGCGAATAATAACGAAAGAACAAATTTACCAGCAGGCACTTATGATGTGCAAGTTTCTTATGCGAATAAAGCAGAATGTACCGAGAATTTAAGACTAGTAGTAGGGAATAAAGATGGGGTATCAGGAAGTATTGTTTCCAATGTACCTGCCACTTGTGACGAAAACAATGGACAAGTTATCTTAACCCCAGGCGTGTCTTATTTCTGGCCTGATGGTTCTCAATCTCAAAACAGAAGTGATTTAGCACCAGGTTCTTACACGATAAAAACGTTAGACCCAAGTGGTTGCGAGAGTTCTTTAATCGTGACAATTACCCAAGAACCATGTAGCGTCACTTGTACGATGGAGGCTATGATTGCAGGTATTAAAAATCCTGATTGTGATGGTAATTTGGGTAGTATAGATGTGAGTGTTACAGGCGGGACTGCACCGTATACTTATGCTTGGAATATTTCAGCGATTGGTAATAACCAAGACCCTGTAGCTTTAGTAGAAGGTGATTATGCGGTGGTAATTACAGATGCTAATGGTTGTAATATATCTTTGACGGCAACGCTTACCAAGCCTGATTGTAGTACACCTGTTGACCCAGACCCTACAGACCCAGACCCAACTCCTTCTGGTTGTAACTTATCCATTTCTCTGGAAACTATTAACCCATCTTGTAATTTTGATCGTAATGGACAAATCACAGCCAATATACTAAATGGAGTAGCCCCTTTTACCTATGAATGGAGTAATGAGGCCACTACCCAAAAGATTGAGAATTTACCTCCAGGAGATTATTGGGTAAAAGTGAGTGATGGAAATGGTTGTAGCGCCAACGCAACTATAAAAGTAGTCGCTCCGGATAGACTGGTTGTCACAGAAACTCGAACCGTGTTAGATTGTGAAGGGGTAGAAATAAAACTCAATATTTCTGGTGGTAGAGCACCTTATAAATGGGAATGTCATGGAAATACGGGTACTCCCTTAAATCCATTAAACTTAGCACCAGGTACTTATGACTGTGTAGTAACGGACGGTTCAGGTTGTTCCATTAATTATGAGTTAGTAATAGAAGATTATCAACCACTAGATGTGACTGGAGTAGTTGAAAATACGACTTGTGGACAAGAAGATGGAAGTATTGACTTAACGGTTACTGGCGGAACGGCACCTTATACCTTTGATTGGGATTGTGGTTTATTCCATGATGAAGACCAATTTAATTTAGGCGCTCATACGTATAATGTAACCGTTACCGATGCGACGAACTGTGTTGTTTTTGGTACTTATACGATTGAGGATTGTAGCGGAGAAGGTTTCGGTTTTATTGCGGTCGATGCAGTTTCACTAGGCAATCAATCTGTCCAATTAACTTGGGAAACAGAAAACGAAAATAGAGCAGGGAATTATGTAGTTTATCATTCTACAGATGGTGAAAACTTTGACGTCATTGGATTAGCCATGGAAGGAAAAGGACCAATCGAAACAGCAACCTACGAAATGGAAGAACAAGGGAAATTTGGGGTCAATTACTACCAAATTAAATATTTGGACATTGATGGGAACGAGTATTTCTCTGAAATAATCAATGTTGTGGTACAGCTAAGCGAAAGTACAGGAAGGTCTAGTATTCCTGCAATTGTTTATCCTAATCCAACGTTTGATGAATTTGCCCTAGATTTTGCTAAACCTATTGAAGCGGTTATCAAAGTAAGCATTACAGATATGGATGGTGTGGTGATAGAAGAAGTCGAATTACAGCCTGGTACGGCTAAACATATTTTTGATAGCTTTAAATACGATGCTGGGGTTTATAACATTACGGTGCAACAACGTCGTAAGAAATTGAAGACTTATCGATTGATTAAGGCGATGGAGTAGTTGTCGGACTGCTTTGAGAGACCTTATAATTGGGCGATGATTTATAATTCTAACGACACCCCACATCTTTTTAAAAAGCATAGTTCTTTGACATAAATACATCAAAAGCAAGGAGGAGAATTTTAAATTTTTCGGATGCACGGGTCAATATTTTTAACCCAGGCAAAGG
>Ga0129327_10001510_pt1 | contig 13723 bp, 11 predicted proteins | sample CPBDNA_6_FD_111799 | JGI IMG/M metagenome (GOLD analysis project Ga0129327, IMG submission 111799) | Freshwater to marine salinity gradient microbial communities from Chesapeake Bay, USA - CPBay_Spr_31_0.8_DNA | ecosystem: Environmental > Aquatic > Marine > Coastal | place: USA: Chesapeake Bay... | reverse complement strand
TGGGATGCATTTGGTTCAATTCATGCCAAAGGCGACAAAATCTCAGGCACGATTAAGTCGATCACTGATTTCGGTATCTTTATCGGACTCGACGGCAATATCGACGGCTTAGTCCACTTGTCTGATATCTCTTGGACTGAAACTGGCGAAGATGCTGTTCGTGGATACAACAAAGGCGATGAAATCGAGACAGTGATTCTTGCTATCGATTCTGAGCGTGAGCGTATCTCGTTAGGTGTTAAGCAGCTTGAAGAAGATCCGTTCTCTGACTTTGTTGCTGATAATGACAAAGGCAAGATCGTTAAAGGCACCGTTAAATCAATGGATGCGAAAGCAGCTATTATCGATTTAGGTGACGATATCGAAGGAACACTCAAAGGCTCTGAAATTTCTCGCGAGAAAGTTGAAGATGTTCGTAATGTTCTGAAAGAAGGCGAAGAGCTTGAAGTTAAAGTGATCAGCGTTGATCGCAAAAATCGAGTGATTGGTCTGTCTATCAAAGCGAAAGATGTGGCTGATGAGCAAGAAGCGATGCGTCAGCACCGTGATGCTGAGCCAGCACCTGCCGCTTCAGCAACAACCATTGGTGATTTAATTAAAGCCAAAATGGACGATAAATAGTCACTCTGACTGTTTATTTCTGTTAGACGCCACCAGAAGTCAGCGTACTTCTGGTGGTAATCTAACGATTTTCCTCCCTTATCTAATTCAAAACCTTCCAAAATATGATGAAAATCAGTGTCTTGCTGATCAACATCGGTATTGTGCCAACAATTTTAATGTGCTTTTATGTGGAACAGATCGCAACCTTGGCTATACTCATTAGCTAAGACCGCAAGTGTTTGCTTGCAAGTAAGCTCTGAAACTGGGCATTTAGGACAAGATCATGACTAAATCTGAATTAATTGAACGCATTGCTATGCGTCAAGCACAGCTGTCGACCAAAGATGTCGAGTTAGCCGTTAAATGCGTTATTGACCAAATGGTTAATGGGCTGGCATCGGGTAAGCGTATTGAAATTCGAGGTTTTGGCAGCTTTAGCCTTCACTATCGTGCTGCGCGCGTTGGCCGTAACCCTAAAACGGGTGAGCAGGTTCAGTTAGCCGGTAAGCATGTACCGCACTTTAAGCCAGGCAAAGAGATGCGTGATCGAGTGAATGATAGTCTGAATCGCTATCAAGCGACCTACTTTAATCCTTAGTCGCTGTCCTTAAAAAAGACTTTAAGGAAGGTTTAAAAAAGTTATTAAAGGGCGTTTTCAGGGGGCCATTCTGGCTCCTATTCCTCAGCGTTACAATCAATACCCCATAAATTAAAAGTAGAGGCTTTAGTGTTGAGGGCCCGACTCCACTTATTTCATCCTCGTTTTAGCTATCTTTATACTCCTCATTTATCTGCAACAAAGCCATATTGCTGACTTGATGATCAATTAATCGATTATTTTTACGCATCAGCTAATGTACTTAGGCGCTGGCCGGTTATAATGCTGTTTTTGTTCTGCAACCGTTGAGCGTCTTATGCGTATCTTAAAAACCATCTTCTTGGTCATTATGGCTATTTTGGTTTTTGTTCTGAGTCTGGCGTTTATTACGCATAATCAGACGCCCATAGGTATTAACCTCTTATGGACACAGCTCCCTGAGCTGGCAGTTTCTAGCTGGTTAATTATCTTCTTTATCGCGGGTGGCCTGTTTGGCCTGGCCGTGTCGTCATTGATGCTTATAAAAGAAAAACAAGCACGTCTACGGGTTGAAAAACGCCTACGTACCACCTCAAAATTAATGACCGGACAAACCTCTTAGCTCATGGCAGATATAGCGCTTATTGCACTAGTCACTGTGGCTATAGCTATTGGTTATCTTCTAGGTCGTCGCTCATTAAAAAAAGCGGCTACAGGTATTTTTCCGTTAGCGTTTAATAAAACCTATTTTCAAGGCTTAAATTACTTGCTAAACGAACAGCCAGATAAAGCCGTTGATGCATTTGTTGAATCTTTGGATGTGAATGCGAATACGCTCGAAACGCATTTAGCGCTGGGTAAGCTTATGCGTAAACAGGGACAGGTTGATCGTGCTATTCGGATACATCAGAATTTATTGGCCCGCCCTCAGTTAGATATTGCAGATCAACATCAAGTGCATTTAGAGTTGGCGCGAGATTTTATGGCTGCTGGCTTATTAGATAGAGCGGAAATGCTTTTAAAAGAGGTGATCGCTGAGTCGACAGATTTACGTGGTATTGCCCAGCGATATTTACTGGATATTTTTCAAGACGAGAGAGAATGGTCTGATGCCATTCAGGTTGCTGAAGCGTTAGTTAGCAGTCGCTATATGAAAGCGGCACCGGATAAGCGCCGAATGCTGGTGAAAATGATTAGCCATTTTTATTGCGAACTGGCGGAAGAGTTAAATCAGAAAAATGATTCTGTCATGGTGAGAAAGTATTTAGAGAAAGCCTTGTTGTCAGATAAAACGTCGATAAGAGCAGCATTATTAATGGGCGCTTTAGAAAATCAAGATGGTCGACATAAGCAAGCTGTCAAAGTGTTATCGCGAGCGGTAACGCAAAACCCGTCTTTGATGTCTAAGTGCTTACCTGAATTATATAAAGCCTATGTTGCGGTAGATCCAGTAGGCGGATTTAATCAGGTGTTAAGCTTTGTTGAATCTCAGGTTGCTCAGCATCCATCGATTACTGCTTTATTATTTATGGTCGATCAATTATTAATTCGCGCTGAGAGCGAGCCATCTCGTCAGCAGCAAGCGCATGATTTATTATCACGCTATTTGCAAAATCGTCCTTCATTAGCGGGATTAAATAAAATCATAAGTCTACAGATTCCAAGTTTAAGTCCTGATGTGGCTAGTGATGTTATTTCTCTACAAAGCTTAGTTCAGCGGTTAATAGAAAAACGTTTAAACTATCAATGCACGAGTTGTGGCTTTGCGGGCAGGCAGTTGCACTGGCGATGTCCGAGCTGTAAAAGCTGGGATCAAATGGCACACGTTAAGGCTGTTGATGCCAATTGATGCCTTGTTTAAATTGAAACCTTATTCTTATTATAAAATGTGTAGATAAAATTTATGAATTCAATGGTTGTTACTGATCGTCCTGAGATAAAAAGTCCTTTCATTGTTGCTTTTGATTGCGCTGATTTAGCAGCAGCTAATCATTTGGCCGATCAATTATCACCGCAGTTATGTCGAGCTAAGGTGGGTAAAGAGTTATTTACTGCTTGTGGTATGGCGGTTGTTGATATGCTGCACAGTAAGGGTTACGAGGTTTTTCTAGATTTGAAATATCATGATATTCCTACTACCGTGGCTAAGGCGGTTGCTGTCGTAGCTAATGCCGGTATCTGGATGGTTAATGTGCACGCTAGCGGTGGTCAGCGAATGATGAACGCAGCAAGAGAGGCCGCATCACAATCTAACACTACGCATTTAATTGCCGTGACAGTTTTAACCAGTATGACGGATGAAGATTTACAGCTAACCGGTGTGGCGCGAACAGTTGAAGAGCAGGTTATGTTTTTGGCAGATAGTGCAAAGAGTGCAGGCCTTAATGGCGTAGTCTGTTCGGCACAAGAGGCAGCGCAGTTACGTCAGCGTTGCGGCAATGATTTTCTATTAGTCACGCCAGGTATTCGACCAGCGAATGCAGTGGCTGATGATCAGCGTAGAACGTTAACGCCTCGACAAGCTATCGATGCAGGTAGTGATTATCTTGTAGTGGGCCGCCCAATTACACAAGCCGACGACCCATTACAAGCGCTTCAAGAGATGATAGCGTCTCTCGATTAAACGGCCATGTTAATTTGCCGTTGCCAACATTGATCCCTGCCTGCGAATGTTTTTCTGATGACTTTTATGGACTGCGCGTTGTCGTCCTAATAGTCCGATGCATGCAGTAGAAAACAACCACAGTGAAGCGGGCAGTGGAACGGACGACACTTGAAAATCTTGCCCATTATTAACGCCACCTAAACTTTCGGTGGCGCTTGCCCAATAAAAATCGTCACTGTCATTGCCACTACCTTGTCGCTGCAATGACAACCCAATCGGCGAATCGGGTAGTTCCACTAAGCCAACATCGATACTGGTTAAGCCATTAGCCGGACCATCTGTGGCTGTTAAACTACCTTCATAGCTAATAAAGTCGAATACTTCTCCTTGTTCATTAACCAAAGCAAAAGCATCGGCGGGACCATTTTGAATGCCTGACGTCGCAAAGCCTAGTACGCCATAGCCATTATCTAAATCGCTAATCACGCCGTTTAACTCAAGGCTTTTATACACCTCACCGTTTGAGCCGTTATAAAATAAAAGTTGCCAGTTTTCTAAGTTTGTTCCGGCAATAGCGGCAACTTCTAAACCCTCGCCACTATCGGTGCCGTTGTTGTCGTAGTGAAATTCATTGATAAAAACCGGAGCAGCTATTACTGCGTGGCTTAACGACAGGGTGGCGATTAAGCCAGTAATACTGCGGATAAAAAAACGGTTTTTGGGTTTTTCGATGACTCGAAAAATTGTTTGCCGATGCGTTGTAAGCTTAGATTTTATTGAAGATGAGAATGAAAATGGTCGTGCAGATAATAATTGCGTCATCATAACTTCCTCCTTGATTGACGTAGAATGCCAAGCCTCCATGGCCAGACAAGACACACTATATCGACTACACAAAAATTGTACAACTGATTTTTATTTGTGCTAGCATTGCATCACAATTTTTTCTAGCATGTTTTATACGAGTCGCTCATAAAAAAGCATACGTCGTAAGCAAGAAAAAAATTGTGCCATGCTGGCGGGATTGCCAGTTAATTTTAAGCACCTTTACTATAAGGTGCTTTTGACAAGGAGTTGTTACCATGAAAGTTATTATTTCTATCTTCGTTTTATTCATTAGTTTATTCAGCCTTGCCTTACCGAGTTATGCCGCAGAAAAAACGGCAAACAAAGTTATGCCAAAATCTCAGCAAATGGCGACTGCAACTATTAATATTAACACTGCTTCGGCTCAGCAATTAGCTGATCAGTTAGTTGGTGTGGGTATTTCAAGAGCCGCTGATATTGTTGCTTATCGCAAAGCCAATGGGTCATTTAAAAATGCCAATGACCTAGTAGCAATTAAGGGTATTGGTGAGCGAACAGTTAAGCGTAATTTGTCGAAAATACGCTTAAAATAGTCATTTGAGATAATAGGTGCTGCGCCAGATTTTAAAAAGTAATGTGTATCTGAGCAGCACCTTTCTAGCGTCGTCTTTCAGTGGTTCCACTGATCCTAAAAGCCTGTTATTGTAGCCAATATTTTTTTGGCAAAGAGTATTTAATCTAAACTATCTTATAGACTATGGAGAGCATTCCATAGGCAAGGAAAGAAAGATTTAATTCGATAAACAATAAGGCTACACATGACCGTTTACGATGTATTTAATGGCGATGCCGATGGTATCTGTGCACTGTTGCAATTACGTCATGCCGAGCCCATTCAATCGCAACTTATTACCGGCGTTAAGCGTGATATTAAATTACTGAAACAAGTTGATGCCCAAGAAGGTGATCAAGTTAATGTACTTGATGTTTCAATGGATAAAAACAAAGCGGATGTTGTTCGGCTTCTAGAGGCGGGAGCTAAAGTTTTTTATTGCGATCATCATGTGGCAGGTGATATTCCTATGCATCCGAATTTGGCGGCCTTAATTAATCCCGCCGCAGATGTTTGCACTAGTCTTCTTATTAATGCGCGTCTTCAAGGTGCGCTAAGTCATTGGTCTATTGTGGGTACTTTTGGTGATAATTTAAAAGCTAGCGCACAAGCCTTAGCGCGAACAACAGATCTAAGCAGTGATCAATTAGCGCTATTAGAAAAGCTGGGTATTTACATTAATTATAATGGCTACGGTGCTAGTCTTGCCGATTTACACTTTGAGCCTGCAGATTTATATCGCTTACTCTCTCACTATCGTAATCCGTTAGATTTTATTGAAGACGATGCTATTCATTTTAATCAACTCGAAAGCGGTTACCAAGATGATATGGCTAAAGCGAAAAACGCTGATACCTTAAGAGTAACGTCTACTTCTGCGGCCTTTTTATTACCCAATGAAAAATGGGCGCGTCGCGTGAGTGGTGTTTACGGTAATGATCTGGCTAATCAATATCCCGATCGTGCGCATGCAGTGTTAACATCACGGCCAGACGGTACGTATCTTGTGAGTGTACGAGCACCTCTGAGTAACAAAACCGATGCCGATACTCTGTGTATGGAATTTCCTACTGGTGGTGGTCGTAAAGCGGCAGCCGGTATAAACGCTTTACCCGCCGAGATGCTGGAGCCGTTTTTAGATCGTTTGGATAGTATTTACCGCTAAGATGTTATTTTAAATAAAATCTTAACCCTTCAATTCATCACTGTGAGTCGAAAAGAGGAAGTAACGTGGATATAGCGTCCTATCTTGCCATAGCAGCAGTGCTTATCTGTTTCTCGGCGCTTGTTTTTACTCGTTATGCTGCGGACATTGTTTTAATGGGCGGGGTAACCGCTTTATTAGTGATGGGCGTTATTTCTCCAGTAGAAGCGCTGTCCGGATTCGCTAATCAAGGCATGATTACCGTGGCCATGTTATTTATTGTTGCTCAAGGTTTATCAAAGACTGGCGGGGCAGCTTGGTTAGCGGGTAGTTTATTGGGAAGGCCATCGACTATTGGCTGGGCGCAACTCCGTTTAATGTTACCTGTGGCCACACTGAGCTCAGTGGTCAATAACACTCCCGTTGTCGCGATGATGATTCCAGCCGTTATGGATTGGGCTAAGCGTAATCAATTTGCAGTGTCACAATTAATGATGCCTCTGAGTTATGCGGCGATTATCGGCGGCGCTTGCACGCTCATCGGTACAAGTACTAATTTAGTTGTCGATGGTTTGTTGCGATCGCATTACCAAGCGTTAGGTGCTGAGGAAACGTATCAACTCGGTATTTTTGATTTGGCTTGGGTGGGTATTCCTTGCGTCATCGTGACGCTTGTCTATGTCTACTTTGTGAGTCCGCTTTTATTGCCCAAAAAAACCAGCAGCAGCGAGAGACAGTTTGGTGATACTCGGCAATACACCGTTGAAATGTTAGTTGAGCCTGCAAGTCCATTAGTAGGGCAAACCGTAGAAGTTGCCGGTTTAAGAAGTTTGCCGGGTGTGTTCTTGGTTGAAATTCAGCGCAGCGGGCACTTAATTACTGCCGTAGGTCCTGCACAAGAACTTCATGCGAATGATAGGCTTGTTTTTGCAGGCAATGTTGAGTCTGTAGTCGATTTACAAAAAATGCGAGGCTTAAGGCCTGCAGATGATCAAATCTTTAAACTGGACTCAGAGAGATCACAGCGGCATTTGGTTGAGGTCGTCATTTCCAATAGTTTTCCTCAGGTGGGTAAAACTGTTAAAGAGGGTCGGTTTCGCTCTACCTATGGTGCTGCCATTATTGCGGTGGCCAGAGAGGGTCAGCGTATTAAGAGTCGAATTGGTGATATTACTTTGAAACCAGGTGATACCTTACTGATAGAGGCAGGGCGATCTTTTGAGCGCCAGCAACGATACGTTAGAGATTTTTTGTTGGTCAGAAAAATTGATGACTACAGCCCCGTCTCTCATGAGCGTATGGGTATAGCCTTAACTATTTTTATCGTCATGGTTATATTGGCGGCCACTAGCTTATTGTCAATGCTTGAGGCCTCCATGTTAGCAGCTGGATCGATGATATTGTTTCGTTGCACACAAGCTGAGGAAGCGAGGCGGAGTATTGATTGGCAGGTACTTATTGTTATTGGCGCCTCTATTGCTTTAGGCACCGCATTAGAGAAAACGGGTGTAACGCTTTCGATTGCTCAGCATTTTGTTAGTACGGTTGGTCAGTCGCCTTATGCGGCGCTCATAATGTTGTTTGTTTTAGTGGCAGGTTTCTCTGCGTTAATCTCTAATGTGGCAGCCGCTGTAATGTTATTTCCCGTAGCAGCTGCGATTAGTGTCGAGCTTAATGTCGATATAATTCCAATGGCTATTACATTGATGATTGCGGCCTCAGCGAGCTTTTCTACGCCAATCGGCTATCAGACTAATTTAATGGTTTATGGCCCAGGTGAATATCGTTTTGTCGATTTTTTAAAAATGGGTGTTCCTCTAACTATTTTGGTTGGCCTTACGACGGTTTTGCTAGTACCTATTATCTGGCCTTTTTAGCTCGGGTAGGCCATTTTAGATAGCTCGAAAACCTCACGTCACAAATACTTATTATTTGACGCCTTTATTTTTGCTCGCACTTATATCCGCACTTATATCCTTACTGGTATCCGCACTGTCTTAGTGGAGGTCCGTCTCAGCGAGTCGGATTTTTAATGCCCATTTTGTATTACTTATATTTAATGGTTGGGAGTTACTATGTCATCATCCTGTCACCTTGAATCTTCATAATATTATTTTATTTACCTGACTTTAAATGGTCTTTTGACTGTTTCAGTGTAAAGAGAACGTCTAACGTAAATTTTTAGCTAGAAATATTCTCCAATACATATTTAATAGTCTATCGTTAAAATCTTAAAGAAAACCTCATCAATTAAACCTATAAATTATCGTTAGTTTTATTGCAAAGCTTTATAATTGCTTGATTTTTGACCTATAGATCATTTATTATGCGGTTTTATGTGATGTGGCGCAGAATCAATACAAAAATAATTCAATCAAGGGTCCTTATGTCTTCGTTTTCACCAAAGTTGTTATCTGTTTCAAAAGTACTGGTTGCTGTCTCATTGCTTTGTATTACTCAAGTGGGATCGGCAGAAACATTATTGGATGTATACCGTGATGCGGTTAAACATGATCCAAGTTTTGCTAAGACTGAAGCGAAATGGGATATTGCCGTGGCTGATCAAAAAATTGCCAAAGGCAGTATTCGCCCTAGCGTCAATGCTTCTGCGCGAATGAATCAGACTACGCGTAATTATGACAGTCAGCCTGTTAACAGTGCTGTGGTTCTTGATGATGAGTTCTCAGAAATTAGTTGGCAGTTATCCGTTGTTCAGCCACTTATTGATTTACCTAAATGGCATGAATATAAAAGAAGTAAAACAACCTTTAAAATGGCTGAGTCAGCCATGGCTTCAGATAAGCAGGCATTAATCGTTAGAACGGTAGAGGGCTACTTAAAAGTATTGCATGCGAAAAATCTTCTTAGAGCGGTTGCGGGTGAAGAAGCATCAGTAAAGCAGCAATTAGTTGAAGTCCAGAAACGTTTTGATGCTGGAATAATAGCCTTAACAGATGTCTTAGAAGCGCAGTCAATTCATGATGCTACAGTCATTCGTCGCATTCAGGCTGAAGGCGCTAAAGAAAATGCTTTTGAAGATTTACGTACGCTAACTTCTTTTTCTTACCAGCGCATTGATGATATTAGCGTTGATCTTCCGATGCTTTCGCCGCAGCCTACAAATGAAGAGCTATGGATTGAGAGAGCCTTTGCTCATAATCCAAAAATAGAAGAAGCGAGACAGAATTTAATTAGCATAGAGCAGCGTTATAAGGCTGTTCACTCTAAGCGTTTGCCTACAGTGAATGCCGTATTGCAGCATCTTAATCAAGATGGCGCAGCCGATCCAGCGCTAGGCTCTGGCTACACTGAAACCTCTATAGGCCTTGCTCTTAATTGGAATTTATATGATGGTGGAAAGCGCTCGCCGTTGGTTAGAAAGGCTAAAGCTGAAATTGCAGTTGCACAAGCTGAGTTACGAAAAATGGAGTTAGAAATAGATAGTAAAACGCGAAATAAATTACGCGCTCTGAATTCTGACGTAGGGCGTGTTGATGCAGGACGAGTTGCTATTGAGAGCGCTTCTACAGCATTGCGTGCAGTATCAGCGGGTTATGAAACCGGTAACCGAGGAATTGTAGATTTGTTGCAAGCTCAGCAGCGTTTATATGCCGCTGAATATAATTTTTCAGAAGCGCGTCATAACTATATTCGTAACCTTATTGATTTAAAAGCATCTGTTGGCCAATTAACAGAAGACTATTTACGACAGGTCAATGCTTACTGTGTTGGTTCAGAATCAGTTTGGCGTACAAGCGCGACTGAAGAAAAAGTACTTAGATTGCCTGCAAACAGTAGTCAGCTTAATCGTTTATTGTAGTTGGCAAGAATTAAAAAATTAAAGAAAAAAATCTTGGAGTTGTAGTATGGAAAGTAACTTAACCGTCATCTACTTATTAGTAGGTGGGTTGGTCGGGATCTCAGCATTTGCGTTTACTAATGCGTTCACTGTTTGGATAAATCGTAATAGCTCATCTCCCACGGATAAGGAGGGCAAGCCAATATCACTTGTATTGGCGAGATTCTTTTTAATGACGGTCTTGTTTATTAGTTTGTTTTTTATGATTCGTGCTTGGTTACCGTATACCAAAGCTGAGCATGTAGGTTTGTTGCAAGGTGAAGATTTATTCTCCGTCCGTGCAGTAAAAGGTTTTGCGGCTCAATTCCCTAGCAGTAGTAAAGATATCGTTAAAGATGATATTTTGGTTAGCTTTCACCGTAAGCCTGATCCTAAAGAACGTGCCGATGCCATGCTTCAGCGTGATTTGCTTCGCGAAAAAATTAGCTTTGAAGAGTTAAAAGCCCCCCTCATTGATGCGCCAACGATTGCCTTATTACAATCATTGCAGCGTCGTATGAATGAGCTAAATGAAAAAGAACGCCAGTTAATGCAGCAGCAAGAAATTTCGAAGCGATCTGGTGAGCGATATGAAACCGATAACGCGTCAGCCGAGCAGCGTGTTCTTAGAGATTTAGAAGCATTAAGTCATCGTATTAATCAACAAACTGCAGCGGTTAATCTAACGCAACAAGAATTAGATTTTGCCGACCGTATTGCGCTTGAGGGATTGGTTTCTAAATTAGAACTGAGCCGAAAACGTGAAGCTAATCGTGTTGCTATTAGTAAATTGGAAGAGCTTAAGTCGCAGCAGCGATTTTTAGAAAGCTCGGCATCACAGTTTGATACAGGGGCGGAGAATTCTGGTGATAACTCTTATTCAAAAATTACAGAAGGTTGGTTACAAGATATTGAGCGCGAAAGAGCGACGATTGCTGATCAATTAGCACCCGTAGAAAAAGCGGTTGCTGGTGAAGAAGTGGCTGCGGCTAAGCGTCTTGATTCGCAAATTAATCAATTGAAAGTTGCGCTTAAAGAAGTTGAAAGAACCATTGCGGGTTATGAAGATCAACCCAGCATTGAAGTGCGAGCTCCATGGGATGGTATTGTCGGTTACCGAGATACTTCACCTAATAACATCAAGCGAGAAGGTACACCTTTAGCTGTTGTTTATCGTCCTGATACGGTTTATGTTTCGGTTCAGGTCACAACTAACGAGCTTAATCAGTTAGAGAGTACTGAGAATGTTTTCGTAACCAATAGCATGCTAGAAAAGCGTGATATTGAAGTGCGAGGCCGTATTTCTTCTGTAAAACCATTATCAAATCAATTGCATGAAGTAGCGATTACTATTGAGCCACCAGGGTATATCCTGAAAGACTTAGTGGATAACGGTGCTATTGATATGCGTGCACGTTTTGTTAATCGTCCGCTCGATTTCAGTGGATTGATGAACGCATTTAGTTTCTCTGATGGCGGTACAACTGGGCAGAGCCCGGGTGTTATAGCGAGTATTTATTTGTTCCTTGGTATGTTTATATTGTTTGGTATTCAACGCTTAAGTAGGGCTATTAACCGCACACCAGCACCGGATGATAATACGCCAAACGAATACAATAACACGAATGATGAAATTTACTATGAGGGCTTTGGTCCGGATGATATCGCTAAAGGCAGCGCTAGTAATAGTGAAGCAAATTATAATAGCGGTGATGCTTTGCCACGACGTGTAGCAAAGAGAAGACAACCATGAGCTACGTAGCCGGTTACACGGGAACGGATAGTAAGGAATACATTGCCAGCCAGCAATCGAAAAAAGTACTATTTTTATTCCTTGGATATTTATCAACAGCTGCGGTAGGCGCCGCGCAAATATATTTTTTGATGGCTGCGATGTTTGAGCTGGATGCCTCTTATGCATTAGAGCGCTGGCAAATTATTTGTTTTGCATTTTTCTTTTTCTTTTTTTCAGTGTTGTTTTTAACGCGCTATGTAGTGTTGTTATTGTTCGCCTTTTTAGAAGCGTCGAAGCAACCTAATTTGAAAAAGCTAGATAGCTTACAAGATACCTTAGTGACTATTTTGCTGCCTGCTTATAATGAAGCCGGCAATATTGAAGCGACGATTCTGTCTGCGTTGGGTGCGAGTTATCAAAATAAAGAAGTTATTGTTATAGATGATGGTTCGACTGATGAAACGTTAGCAACCATGCAGCGTCTTAAGCGAGAGCTACAATCATCCGACGAGCTAAAGATAATTCATAAACCTAACGGTGGTAAAGCCAGTGCGTTGAACTTAGGTTTTCAGCACGCTAAAGGTGAATATATACTGAGTATGGATGCCGATAGTGAATTGGCGGATGGTGCAATCGAGCGATTACTTGTTCGTATTGCCGATACCAGTTTGGGTGCTTGCGCAGGGCAGGTTGCCATTCGTAATACCAATAACTTAATGAGTTATCTGCAGTCGCTTGAATATACACTAATGAATGGTACGGGTCGTTTGTTCCAAAGCTTTTTTGCTTCGGTACTCGTAGCGCCTGGTCCTATCACGCTATTTAAGAAAGAAGCGCTTATCGCTGTAGAAGAAATGTCTAAGTTGGTCCCAGGGCCGCCCTCTAAGCCCTCGGACATTGCAGGGCCTTGGGAGTCAGATACTTTTGCGGAAGATGCTAAGTTATCGATGGCTATGCTTGGAACGGGCTACGGCATTGTTTTTGAGCCTTCAGCGCTTTGTTATACACAGTGTCCGTCAACACCTGTCGCTTTGCTGAATCAGCGTTATCGTTGGGTACGTGGTAATTTACAAGCCTGTGGTGCTGCATGGAATCTGTGGACGCATGAGTCAGACAAAAAACCTAACCTGGGTGCATGGTTAATGTGGTTTGTTGTCGAAGCAATTGTTTGGCCTATTATCGATGTTCTGAGTGTAGTCATTCTGGTCATCATGTTGGCGGCTTCCGATGGCATTAGCTCGGCCTACATGTGGTATTTCGTATTGTTAATGGCTGATATGTCAGCTGCGGCTTTCTCTGCAGTGAGTTGTAGGCAGCCCTTACATATTATTGTTTTTGTACCGATTTATCGATTGTTCTACGGCATTTTGCTAGAAATTAATGCGCTATTTTGTATGTTCGATGAGTCACGTAAGGCTAAAATGCGATGGTAGTTTAAGACGGTGTCATTTAAACGTCTTAATATTATTGTAGTATTGGTTTCAGTACTGTTGACTGAAAGCGTTGTCGCTAGCAGTTTACGTTTTAACTATACTGATGATTGTGGCAGTAACCGGTTTGTTGGTTACTTGCCACATTATCGTCAAGTCCCTCAGCAATTACCCAATCACTTAACTCATGCTATTTATGCGTTTGTGTTGCCTCATCCTGACGGCACTTTAGACCCCTTACCTGCTGTCGAAAACTTCTCGCTGTTTAAACGGCGTGCGAATTCTATGGGTGCGCAAGTAGGTATATTAGTGGGTGGTTGGAATGACGGTGATGATTCCGCGTTTGAAACGCTAGCGGCCTCTTTAGCTAC
>Ga0129327_10001506_pt1 | contig 13741 bp, 11 predicted proteins | sample CPBDNA_6_FD_111799 | JGI IMG/M metagenome (GOLD analysis project Ga0129327, IMG submission 111799) | Freshwater to marine salinity gradient microbial communities from Chesapeake Bay, USA - CPBay_Spr_31_0.8_DNA | ecosystem: Environmental > Aquatic > Marine > Coastal | place: USA: Chesapeake Bay... | reverse complement strand
GAACGTTTTTATTTGGGGTTTTAGCGGGTTTTGTTTTTCTTTCGGTTGATTTTTATACAGCAGCAGCATCATTCCAACCCAATGATACTCTGAAAATACCTAAAAACGATCTCGGCTACTTCAATGACCGGGAAAGTTCGCAGGCTAACCGGAACAGTTCGATACCATTTTGCCTGTAGCGTCTATAGCTGATAAATGTTGGCTTGGTTTGTGAAGCCGGATAGGCTTAAGCCTCGATGGATGAGGTTGTGTATTTTCCAACGTAAGTATAGTGCGTCGGGTGTAGTATTGTATATGGAATTCTGGCAGATTTTTCTTCGTAGAATAGCGTGTTGAATGTTTGATCGAGCAGATATGTATGCGCTCTGTTCAAATATACACCATCTAGCGCAAACCAGTTGCGTAAAAAACGTTGTGTTATTATATGCTGGCATTCGTCGCGGACTGTAAAATCAACCACGCAAATATAACCCTCGGGTGCAATCACTAGAGATGCGATGTTTCGGAGCGCAACCTCCCACCGAGGAATCGTCGTCAGGCAATAAGAAACGGTTACGAGCTCCGCACCGCGGCCAAGATTGAGCTGTTTAATGGCCTCCGTATCTGTGACGTCGCACTGGTGTAATTCAGTGTATTTTTCTATACCGAGTTGATGTATTCGAATACAAGCTTGCTCTAGCAAAGCCGAACAGACATCAACAAGTACGAGTCTAAATTTTGCTGTTTTCATTGCATCATTGCCACAAGCCCATATGGCATATTCAATCTTGTCGATCACATATTCGATTTCGCGTGCTGTGCCACATCCAACACAAACCCAGCTTTTCAAGAAAGGCGAACCTTCAACATTCCGAAGGAGTGAGGTCCATGGAACTGCGTATTTAAACGCGCCTTCTCTCTGCACAAGAAGCTGCTCCCTAAATCCATCGTATGCCTTTCCTTGTGTCTTATGAAAAGTTACTGCGTTATTCTGACTCTGGGTTGCTTGCGTCATGAGTGAGGTAATTATTCCTAGGTCCGACAGAACCCCGTTGCAGTAATACGTACTACGAGCGGTCGAGACGAGAGTACCAAAGTCGTAATTAGAGTGGGAGTCCGTCGGAATAGTCATTGTCCACTCGGAAAGGTACCAACCAACGCCACCTGATTTATCCATGGAACTAGTAATCTCTCGAGGTGAGAATTGGGCGAGAGGTCCAGAATGCGGCGTGAAAGTGTTTGGGTATGAATGGCCAAATCCTCGCGCATGGCTTTTTCCGGGTGCAATTGATCTCCAAAATAGTTGCAGGTCAGTCTGGCGCGGGGTTTTAGATTTTAATAGCTGGGAAAGTAAAGATGCGACCACGTCGGGCGACATACAGTCCATGGAGTCAAGAAGAGATACAAAGGTAACTTCATCGTCCATTTCTTCAGAAGCGTCACCAAGAAGACCGTGGTATAATGTCACTCTATGCGACTCACTTACTATCTTTGTGTAATGTTCTTTCTTCATATATCTCGGACAGCACTCTTGAGTGAATTTTCCATTAAAATATCCGCCACAGAAATAGTTTCCACTTCGCCATATCCGGTTTCCTAAGACTACTCGGAAACGTCCTGCGAGCATGCGAGGTACGCGATTAATCAATGCCAATTGCTCTCTTGGTACTCGGCTATACGGGCCGAGTATTGCCCATATTGCCCATATGTAATAATTGGTCAAAAGCATAGTGAGCATACGAGACGCTACTGAATTATTATCACTAATACTAGTTGCAAGGCCAAGTCTCGTTAATATTTTAGCCATGAATCCTGGCGTACCGGCGTACATCAAATTGTTCTCAAATATTTCATGTCCCTTCTCGTCCCAAAACTCCAAACTTGCAGAACGACGAAGCTTCGATCGTAGTACGGAACGGTACAATCTGTCATATACAGAAACATCTGATTTCCCCCACAGAGAGAAGAAATCTTCGTATGATAGCGCACCCTCCCCACTTTCACCACTACCCAAACAGGAAAGCTTTAGGTCGAGTAGTGCAAGCTGCGCTTCGTTGAGATCGACCGCCGTTATAGATTTAGGTTTTTCGATCAAAAAATCCATTACATTGCATCCCGCCGAACAGATGGCCAGCACTACATCGTCAGAACGAAGTAGAACGGGGGTTCGCTCTACTCTGGGGTCTTCCCAAGAGATATTGTAAATAATACCGAATAGTTCTATCTTTTTCATAATATAAGCTTTTGCACGGTTGTTGTACATATATGAAATGGATTTCGTCGCGAAAAGCCCCATCAACGAAACAGCAAAGATAAACGAAGGGCCGCTACTCGGATAGCTCATCATGACCGTAGTCAAAATATATATCCACGCGTCCAGGTACAAAAAGTAAGAGCCATCCATCGAAACTTATATTAGTATCTTCATTTTTTTAACTCTGTTAATTATTCGTGGTTCATTTACTTTAAGCTCATCGTGCTTTACATTTCTAAATATATGCAGCACTCACGAATTAGAGATACATGGTATAGTTTATAAAATACCATCGACCTCACCAACACAACACACCCCCTGACAATTTATTTATAAAAGAATGAAGCGAAAGAAGTGCGAGTGCGAGTTCGAAGGATGCGTAAAACGACCTGGTTACGCGAACCGCGACGAGAAATGCGGTCGGTTCTGCAAAAAACACAAGGCACCCGGCATGGTCGATGTGAAGAACAAGCAATGCGAGTTCGAAGGATGCGAGTACCGACCATCTTTTGCAAACCACGGCGAGAAACGCCGGTTCTGTGGGAAGCACAAGCAGCACGGCATGGTCGATGTGCACAACAAGCAATGCGAGTTCGAAGGATGCGAGTACCAACCAAATTATGCGAACCGCGGCGAGAAATGCGGTCGGTTCTGCAAGACACACAAGCAACCCGGTATGGTCGATGTCGTGAGCAAGCAATGCGAGTTCGAAGGATGCGATTCGTTAGCCCCTGTTTTTGCAAACCGCGGCGAGAAACGCGGCCGGTTCTGTGGGAAGCACAAGCAGCACGGCATGGTCGATGTGAAGAACAAGCAATGCGAGTTCGAAGGATGCGAGTACCGACCATCTTTTGCAAACCGCGGCGAGAAAGGCCGGTTCTGTGGGAAGCACAAGCAGCACGGCATGGTCGATGTCATGAGCAAGCAATGCGAGTTCGAAGGATGCGATTCGTTAACCCCCGTTTTTGCAAACCGCGGCGAGAAATGCGGCCGGTTCTGCAAAAAACACAAGGCACCCGGCATGGTCGATGTCCGGAGCAAGCAATGCGAGTTCGAAGGATGCGAGTCTACCGGTCCATCTTTTGCGAACCGCGGCGAGAAATGCGGCCGGTTCTGCAAAAAACACAAGGCACCCGGCATGGTCGATGTGAAACACAAGCAATGCGAGTTCGAAGCAGGATGCGGGACGAATGTTACGTACGGCGTGCCTGGGCTCCAAGCCTCGCGATGTGCCGTCCACAAGCTGGACGGCATGCTAAAGTCTTCGCGCTCAAAATGCGAGACATGCAAGACGGAGCTTGCGCTGTTTGGCATCCGCAAGCCGCAGCGATGCGAAGCGCACCGTCTCGCCCATGACGTGAACCTGGTGGAGCGCACCTGCGCGGTTTGTGCGCTGGTCGACGTCCTCGACGCGGACGGCAAGTGCGATTGTTGCGCAATGGGACGACGCGGAATGCTTGCGAAGCAGAAGGAGGTGATGCAGTTCCTCGACGTCGCAATGAAGGACCTCCCCCCGACCAGCACCGACCGGGTGCCGATCGGCCTAAAAGACTGTGGCGACAAGGAGCGACCGGACCGGCTCTGGGATACGCACCCGACGCGTGTGGTGATACTGGAAGTGGACGAGAACCAGCACAACGATCGTAACTGCGCATGCGAGCAGACTCGCATGATGAACATTGCCAACAGCCTAGGTGCACCGCAGAGCGTGTTCGTTCGATTCAATCCGGACACGTTTAAAGGCGGAGCACGGTGGAGTCAGGCCAAGCGCCACGACGAGCTCGTTCGGTGGCTGCGGTACTTACTGTCGACTGAGGACATAATTTGGACCGGGTCGATTGGTGCAGTTTATCTGTTTTTCGACGGATACCAACAAGGAGCCAGTGCGATAGAAACCCTCGCATGAATAATGGTTCGCCTTGGCCGCCGCAGACTCGTTTCGGAGATGCTCGTTTCGGAGATGCTCGTTTCGGCTCACAGCTGGCGTACGATGCTGGTCGCCTCGTGGTTGAGGGCGGTGCGCAGGGCTTGGTCGGAGATTGGGTACATTGCCTGTGTGGTGTGTGTTCTTACTGTGGTGTGTTTAATATCACAATTTGAACAATTATAAAAAAGTAATGCCGTGCAACCCTACATATTTATTTCCTATACAAGGCGGCTGAAGCATAAGACGGGGTGACACATTCAATGAATATGCAGTTTCGAATATTCTACTCTGTATTACGTTTGTCTCATCGTTCGTTCGTATGACAATCACTAATGTAAATCTATGACCCACACTTCATGAGTCTTAGTGTTAAACTCTAGACCGATCCCGCTTAACGCAAAGCACCCAATAATGATGCAATCCGTATGTTCTAGCATTTTGTGGAATGCTTTGTTCGGTATAGGAATGCGATTGGTAGAATTAATACGAAGCAAATAACTTCCGAGGTCAATATGAATACTTGCGGCGGGGTTGCTCTTGCATGCCTGGGTGAGCTGCGTTCGGAGTCGCTCTGGGACGAATACCATATTAGAACCAGTGTCTAGAATGGCAAATGGAGGGCAGGATAATTGATGCCCGTTACATGCCATACCATTCAACTCGACAGTGAAATAGGGCTGTGTCGTTCTTTTTCGTTTCAGTGCTATCTTATTGCGATATGGAGTTGGCATTGTTCCCAATACGAAGTAGGATGATGTACCAAAGAAGAGTACCGAATACAGCGACTCGACATCGAATGGTGATACCTTCTCTCTATCACGTTGCCGCATTACTTCCAATCGGTTGCTAATTCCAGTTTTCCCTCTGATTGGACCGATTCCTAGAACATTGTAGTCACTCGCCGATCCTGTATTATACGGAGAGTTCTCACGCCGCAGCGAGACAAGGAAGTCCATCGTAGGGTATACTGCCTTGGCAAACATTCTTTCGTCGTCGTCTGATTGTAGCTCGTGCATATTACGAATGCATACACCATCGAAGGTGACACTGTCAATAATATTCACTACGGTGTCTTTCTGTGTGCCGTATATGATAGTCGACATGCCACTAGAAGTCCGGCGTGAAGACGCGCTTTTCCCGGCATTGAACTTTCCTATATCGTCTCCTGCCATTATTACCATGTCAGTTGATCCGGAGTCGAGGCACAGTTTTACTTCCTGTTTCGGAATGCCGATTTGTGCGACGATAATTGGAATCCCATTTGAATCGAGTGATATTGGAATGCACAAGACACCGTTGGCACAGCAAGCGTCTATACTTGATGCATTACTGAAGACAGATGCTACTCGCTCCGTCGTTCCGTGCTCATTCATAACATGTGGTTTAGTGCCATTTCCTAGTGAATACATAACAATAAATATTGCTGCTAACAAAAGAACAAACGCGAGGTCTCTTGCCGTAGCAAGGGATGCTTTCATTGCGGTAGTATATCAATGCAATTTTTTTAATGACATTGATGACTGTATTGAGAACAAAATCGAACAACTCAGTGAAACCCAAAAACTCATACATACGGCTTCGTATAGAGTAATATCCAACTTACGATTTCCGTACTCGCCGCATGCCGTGGATGAATCTAATGCTAAAGGCGAACTTATCACATTGAATGGTGATTGCGTTATCTTCAACGAGCTATTATAAGAGCTAAGCACGAAGTAAGAAAAGAAGGGAGTAACCAATGATAAAGAAATTACAAACACATTGAACCACATCTTTTCCTCCCCTTGCTTGTGCATATTCGAATGAAGAAACGCGCCCAATATAGGAGATATCAGTATCATACACGACAGTATATAGCAACGTATAGTCACCCGGTATCCCGGGGGGGTGGCTTCGTTTTCCCATGCACTGCATTTGGTCATTCTAGTCGACAGAGCGACCGACACAGAAAAAAGTATACAGTTTCCTATAACCATTAAATTGACTGCAATGTCAGTAGCGTTTGGTGCATCAGACATTGCACTGTTGCACTGTATCCCCACATAAGTATAAGAGAGAAAATTCTGACTGAATTTCCACCTGGGTCTTTTCGCTTACGGTTTTCGCTTACGGAGGCCCACCGAACTTCCTCTCAGGTCCTATATCCAGATTTTGCCTTTCTTCTTTACTACTTCCTCCATAATTTCGACCGACAGTCAAACTGAACGCATCGGCGCGACTATGGGATATCGAAAAGAAGATCAAATAAATGATGGAGATGGTTTCGAGTGGCCGATGAAAACATGCCATGAGTACAGATAATATCGAGCCAGCGACTGCATACCATGCAATGTGCATTGCAAATATGAAAATAAATAAGCCAATTAGTATTGACTGCACTGTTTGCGACGAAACTTGGAGTTTATAATTTATATTTTTAAAAAATGAGTACTCACCACCGAATGAGAAAGAAATCCAACGGAGCAGCCTCGTGCACAGTGATGAACACACCATGCCACGAGGACTCCACCTCCTCCAATCAGCTTGCAGACGATGATGCCGCATGGTCTAACGAGACAGATGAGGGCCTTATCGACGATATACGGCCTAAGAAAATGATGCGCGTTCTTCTGAGTAAATGTGCGTATGAAGCCTCGGCTGGAAAAGACAACGAAGACCTCGAAATACTGATTCGAAAAGCAAGAGATCCAGTGTGGGTCATGCAGGGCTTCAATTCCGAAACGTCGCGTTGTAGAAAATCAGCATTTGATTTTTTTCGCACAGCGCTAATCGCACTTTCTGCACCTGTTGGGACTCTATTTATCGCTATGTCTCTTTACGACACTTATAATGACTCGAAACCTTCATCGAACACTACACTGCATTCCACAGTCGGTCGTCTTGGTGTGCTTTCGGTTGCATTGAAGTATGACGTGGCTCACTTCAGCAGCGACATCATCCTGACGCTCAGAAAAGCTGGTTCACTTAAAAAAAACGAAGAATTCAGTGCTGCAGATATGATAGGCGCAGAGCTCGATGTTTTATTCGTGAGCAAATTCGACTTTCCACTTGCACTTCCTACTGCTGTGGGTATGTGGGTTAGAGCCACGGAACATAAACTTGGGATGACAATCGAAGTATCCGATCGCCGATTGGTAGTATGGTCTTCTGTACTATTTTATTCAATTACCAATGGACCGACGCCAAAAAACATGAATACTACGATTCTCGCGGGTTGTGTTTTCATGGCAGAACTATTTAATATGTATCCACATTCGCGCGAGTGTTGTGTTCACATTGCTAACCAGGACCAAGACCGGAGAGCACGAGCACGAGCACGAGTGAGGCACGGGATGAAAACGCGCTCATCCATAGGCTTTCCCATAATTCAATGTCTGCTATGCTTAATGTCAAACATGAGTCCAGGAATTGACAGGCGTTGCATAATATCAACCGCGACGTGGCTTCATTCCATTTCGCGAGCTACGAAAGCGAATTGGTGGCGGTGCGCTATGGCATAAGCGGTCTCCCATTCATACTGGAAACCATCAGACGCATATACTTGTTGTTTCGATCCGCACACGTTGAATTGTATTTTATGGTGTGATAATGCGAACCACAGCCTACCAAGACCACAAGTCTGCCATCATAACTTCCACATACTGTTCCATCGCAGCTCCAAGTACAATCTAGGATCCGAACGCCTAATCCATGACAACTCTATGTGTATTCTTTCTCTTGTTGTGAGATTTCCTAAAAATGACGCAATTGCGACGTTGGGTTTTTTGTTGTCGGTTCCTGGTGTACGTATGCAAGCGTAAAGTTGCAATTCGGACATATTTCGGATCCCGCAGAGTAGAATCGCTCCGCGAAAACCAGTAGAGCTCGAAACGTTTTCCAAAGCATGAATGTCAGATACGTATTCCACTTTTCTGTAGTTAGAGCGTTCAATGGACTCGGTATCGCATAGCAATGCTATGTGATGTGTCTGAAATTTAGGTTTGTTCCAGGTTGCTGGTAAATCCGCGGTGCTCCACGTCCGAATTAGGGCCTCGGCATACTTGTTCGTCAGCACCAGAAGTCCGTTTGTTACGGCAATATGCAAGAGAAAAAGCCAATGAAGGTACAGTTTCATTCGTCTTGATTGTCTATTACAATTTACACGAACAATAGTAATTGAACTAAGAACTATTTAGTAATATATCACTCTCTGGTCGTTCAAATTCAAATTATTATTCGTCGACATATCGCCTGTGTATACTCAGTACGAATAAAGCCAAACGCGGGCTTAGTGCCTGCGACGATAAGCCATGGGCGCGGTTTCGCAGGGCGAGGTTGTGGCGCCATTTGCGTGACACTGCATCCCACGTGTTTATTCGCGACGCATATAAATGAAATCACACCTGAAAGTTCTGAACTGCCCACCTCTGTGCGGCTGATCATTCAAAACACAAGAGGATATATAATCCCGCGTCGAAAAACAAATCGGCAACCGAAAGGCGTGGTGGTAAAAAAAATGATATCTATCTAGTGCCACTAGGCCACAGTACTACTGTTATAGATAGCTATTGTGGAAAGGCACAGGCACATTGGTCCGATAGGTATTAATGTGCCCGAAATCGACAGTCGATCACGCTCTGCTGTATTCACAGAGGCGTAAACCACACCCAAAAATACCGCCCTCCAGATCCGGAACGATCGTACTACGTATACGAAGATATCCAATGTGCGTATGAAACTGCCATTTTGCGAGTGTGATGGCGCTTCATCATCCGTTTTTCCCACGTAGAATCTACACGAATGATTGGTGTCAAATAAGGGAACTTCAGAGAGATAAATGTGCGTAATCTTCCAACGTGTAAGTGTCTCCGCTCTCTTGCGCAATTTATCCGGTCGAGCGACTCGCGGCGTTCCGACTTGTTAATGTTGTCTATACTTGTCGAAAGTGCCATATCTCGTGCGAATGTAAGTTCGCAAGTCCCACCCTGCTCCCGTGTGGTGTATGATCGCTCGTCCGCTTCCAATTCGGATAGGTTACGTTGGGCTTGTGCGAATGATGCGACTGTCGTGTTTTGTCTGGCAGCGTAGGTCCTGATACATCCATCAATCGTAAATATATGCGGTATTATGATAGGATCCGGGCTATGTATGAGCACTGATTTTACTCTTCGAAGTCCACTCCACCCGGATTGTATTGCTGTATGGAGTAGAATAACTCGATTCCGTCGTCTCGATAACGACGTTATCGCCTTCATTGCAGAATACTTGCCGAATGCAGTGTGCTCAAGGCTACATGCAACAGGCAATGATGGAGCATCTACCTGCAGTATGTCGCGTGTAGCAGCGTCGAGTTCGTGTGGTCGAATGAAACCGTGCTCTACACGATGTAAAGGAATGGATGCGCCAATTGCACACTGCACGTGACAAGGAACGTGCCAGGCTGAACAGAATTCTGTTCGGCGTATACGCGTATCACAAAAAACACACTGATTCTTAATCCATTTCGCTAATAGTCTCGTACTCGAAGTGACACACGACTCATCTTTGAATATTGAAGATGCCTCAATTGCACGGACTGCGCCGTAGGCGTACCATACGGGGACACCACTCTGCATAACAACTGAGGGCTCTCGTTTCCACTGTAATACCCAAGATCGGCGGAACGAATGCAGTGGAGCATGGTACTTTCCGCTTACTGAAAGTTGCTTGGTCATTTCACTTTGGAAATATTTCTTATACATTGCATTGACCAGTGCTACACGAGCTAATGTAAGTGTGTCGTTTGTAGAAAACGCCACTAGTGTTTCGATGAACCATGGTTCACACGAAAGTCGCATTTTATTCTCATTCGTACACACTTTAAAGTGAATTCAGGAAATGTTGGAATTTTTTTTTCATCATTAAAATCCCATAAAGCATTTCAGGAGTTCGTCGTGCGTCTTCGTTGATGTATTGGTACGACTCTCAATACTATTCCCACGGACGCACGACGCTGGCTTATTGCGCAGCATACTGAGCAAGCCACCACCGGCGGACGCATAGAGGGTGAGGATCTCGAGTACTCTTCTACGCGTAGTCGCACATTGCGTTCCTGATGACATAGACATTTGAATGTTCATGAGCAAATCTGTCACACGAAGTGGGATATCGAATTCGCTTGGGAGTTTCGCTCGAATCCTCATAATTGCTGCTATATACGCTCGGCCAGCCCCATCGTGGATTGATTCACCATCCGTACTCGCTGGAACACCGGAAATCGCCGTGATAATGAAAGGTATATCCTCCTCAGGAATTCCGTAGCTAGAGGCGAATTTATTAATAAATGCGTCATCTTTTGTCATGATTGCAGCCCACAATGAAGCAACTTTAACGCGCATTTCACTGTCAATTTGATGATGCAGTCCATGGTCGATTAAAATGATTTCGTGCTGGTTCTTTTGTACTGATTTGCGAACCAATATATTTCCACAGTGCAAGTCACAATGCATATAACCGTGCACAAACATTAACTCCGATATAATGACACATAGATCAATAATGACGTTTTCTACCGAGATACCGTCGTTTATCATTATTTCCACATTCTCCCTACGAAATGACACTGCATCATGAATATATGCTTGCACCGAGACTCTCTCTTTACATAAGGAAGGAACGAATTCCGGTACACTAACGACTCCAATAAGTCGGTCGCTCACGCTACTTTTATTTAGTAGTTCCTGCAGCATTTCGGCATTTTTCACTTCGGTCCGAAGGTCTAGTTCTTGTTTGCAGGCTAATTTGGCAATGGTGTGAAGTTGACGCAATACTCCAGTGTTCATTAGGTTCGATACCGTGTGCAGTATGTACTGAATAATAATACAGTCCATATGTAGGTTCATACGAGCGTTGGCGTGTTGAATTTTCATAACATGCAAACAGTCATTGTCCGGGGACGCAGTTTGATATGTATTGGTGAGGTGTACTTGGCATATTGATCCACTGGCGAGCGGAAGCTTAGAGAGTGATTGTGACATATGCGAATCGCAAAGTTCTTCTTGGACCATCTTCCAAATTGTTTCGAATGGCGCGCTTACGCATTCTTCAAAACATACACAGAATTGTGCAGAAAATTCACGCGGGATCATCATTGGATTCATCGACGCTATACACTGTCCAAATTTAACTTGATAACCACCGTTGCGTAAAAATAGCATTGATAATCGTTTACCTGAATACTCTAGGAATGTGGCACACGCATCGCGCAGGTAATTTGGGCTGTTCGAAAAGGCGATACGGAACCGAAATGAAATGTAAGCAACCGTAATTTCAGTTATTACAAAACCGACACGAATGAAACGAATGCCGTTCAATATAATCCCGTACCAGTTCATCGCTTCCAGGAGACAACTGAGACAATTGTTTGTTTATTATGATGCATTTTTTTATGTTTACACCAACAGACGTAGTAAGTCACTCTAAATTTTAGTTTTTTTCGTATAGTATATATTGACTCTTGAATAGCGCGCCAATGGAACACACTGAAATACTAGGTGTATCTATTGTGGTCGCCCTCTTCACCTTTCTCGTGTATTCGTTGCCTACGATACTGAAGCGGTATCACTGTTTGAATAGTACATGTGAAACATGTACAATTAATTGGTGGACTTACCCATGGCTCGGGCTTCCTAGATGTAATAGCGCACTCTCACACTACAATACACTGGGCCAATGCGCATCGTCATGCGGATATTCGTGTAACTCCGGTATTTGCCAAAAATGCGACGAACATCGCGACGACTGTCAGGGACTTTCTACGACAAAATGCCTCGACGAAGATGGAGATAGGGCATGTTTCGGGTATGCGTGCGCATGCAGTGGAGCAGGGTGTGAAATTGAAGGAACTTGCAGCGGTATTGATTGTTCGTATCACTGCATCTACTGCGACGAAGTGTCCGATGCGGTCGAGTGTGGCACCGCAGTGACAGGGACTGCATCGGGCTGCAACGCATGCGGTTATACGTGCAGTTTTAGTCTACCAGAATACGAAACGGACCAAATCGCACCTGTGCTGTGTTCTAATAATTATACTTCTCCGGAGTATCCATGTTTCGGTTATCCAGACTATGTAACTGCCAAGAAGCAATGCGGGTACGACGACGTAGAAACATCCAAAATATATGTTTGTAACACACCAGAGCTCATCATGGAATCCGAAACCAGTGTTCTCGCGTGGTATGACGACGCAGGAGGGGCGACTTCGAAAATAATTGGTCCGATTACCATTGAAGAATGTTACAGAAGCGATGTGTGCAAAAATTTCCCGGTCTTTTACGAACCTACATGTGGCGGGCTTTGTTCCAAATACGGGTGCAACTATTTCACAGACAAAAGTACATCGACCAACGTCGATGACTTCGAAATGTGCGCACGTGCAGCCGGTGCGATGCCACTGCGAAGCTTAACTGAAAATTATAGTCACACTACTACAGACAGTGCCCTTGATGGCACGGAATACACTCGGAACATATACGCGCCTTACTTGGCTACACCTGTGGGTTATTCCACAGAGGATTCTGCGGTATTCGTATGTTCTCCGTATATTTTTAACGACAGGGTGTCGTGCCAGGCTGCTTGCGATGAGCAAATGTATCCAAACCCGTTCACCGTGACGGGCGGTGTGTTTTCCGGTTGCACGTCGGACGGTGTGTTTGACTTACCGGTGGTCTGCTGACTATGGAGAGATATACTCTGGGCGGTCGGGGTGGTCGGGGCAGTCGCAACTCAGATGAGTTTCGAAACAAACTAATAACTAAAAACTAAAAACACCCACAACTAGTATCAGCTTTGGTAACGACACACATGCATAACTGGTAGCCATCCTACTTTCGACTTGCTTAATGACAAAATGGACGGTGTTATTATCGACCATTGCTTTCGCTACTATTAAAAAATAGGCGGCACAGTATTGTTAGAGGCATTTTTTAAAAAAATTATATGAAGCAGCCTACTATTCATAATTGGTTAGATAGAAGCACCGGTAGCAGCAATCGTAGCGAAGCGGAGGGAAACTCATTGAAGTGCCAGAGACCACAAGGGAAAATATTCAAAACAATTGACCGGGAATCAACCATTCGATACTATGGAGCCGACTCGCTCATCGTCGCTGATCGAGTGATCCATTACATGGGTCGTCCATATAGGCACGCCACGGTTGGGCGGTATTACAAAAGCATTATCAATATTTTGTTTTACAGTAAGACCCCCGATGGCACTCTCTATACATTCTCGAAAATCGCGAATATACTGGCAAAGTGTTCGACCATCCATCCTAAGGAAATGCGTGGTGGCTCCGGACTGTCCAAGTTGCACGCACGCGATATATCCCTCGCAGGAGTTTTCAAAGAACTTGCAAAATTGGTGAAACTGACGTACAATTATGGTATGGGCATCCCATTCTACTCTTATCGTCGCTATGATCTTTGGCCTCGCCAACCGCATGTTGTCCGATTGGCCTACGATAAGTTTGAACAGACATTCGTTTCGAAATTCGTGCAAGCAGACTCCAATGTGTCGTGATTGATGTATACCACTGTATCCGACGATGGAGTGAAATGGCGATG
>Ga0129327_10001503_pt1 | contig 13744 bp, 7 predicted proteins | sample CPBDNA_6_FD_111799 | JGI IMG/M metagenome (GOLD analysis project Ga0129327, IMG submission 111799) | Freshwater to marine salinity gradient microbial communities from Chesapeake Bay, USA - CPBay_Spr_31_0.8_DNA | ecosystem: Environmental > Aquatic > Marine > Coastal | place: USA: Chesapeake Bay... | reverse complement strand
TTAAAGAAATAACGCTTGAAGAGTCGGTTAAAAAAGGAAACAATGCCTCGTTAGCTTCATTTGATTCAGAGATTTTTTATAATAATCCGGATGGTATTTTTAGATACGATAAGCAGAATTTTAAGTTTTTTAAAGACCTGGCTCTGTCCAATGAAATCGGAGTTAGCAATTATTTGTCTGGCAAAATGATAAATGACGATAATGGAAGTTTTTGGATGTTTTCAAACAGTAAAATTCATTACCTATTCAAAGATATATTTTCAGATGAATTTAAATTTAAATCCTTTTATTTTGAAAAGAACACTGCAAACAATGTTTTAGGGTTTGAACATGTTGCGAAACATAAAGGATCTAAATATCTTTTAGGATCTAATACAGGGTATTTATTAGTTGACTTAGGGAAAATAAAAAAAGCAAGACCTATTGTAAGTTTTGGAAAAATCAGAGTGACCGATAAATCTAATGATCAAACTTATCTACCTTTAAATCAAGAATTAACTTTAAATACTGAAAACAATAACATTAAATTTTTTATTTCATCATTTAATTATCAAAAGTATGATAAGGTTATGTATCAGTTGATGCTAGTTGGTTTTGATCAAGATTGGAGGCCTTGGACATCTAGTGCAGGATTGGCCTTAAACAACTTGCCAACTGGAGAGTATTTTTTGAAAGCACGCACTAAAGTCAGAAACGAAATTTCAAAAAGCATCAGTTCTAAAAAAATTTCTGTCCTTCCGCCATGGTATTTTTCTAATGAGATGTATTTTATTTATTTTATTTTATTTCTTACCTCAATCTTCTTGGTAAATAAGATTTATGTTTTTTATTATAAAAGACAGCAAAATAAACTTATTGAAGTAAATATTAGAAAATTAGAATTAATCGAGCTTGGCAATCAGCGAGAACTGATGAAGGTGAGGAATGAACAGTTGCAAAATGACATTGAGAGTAAAAACAGGGAAATTGCAATCGCAACGATGAGTACTTTAAAAAGAAATGAATTCCTCAACAAGATAAAGAAAGATTTGACCGACATGGAATCTCTAACGAAAGTAGGTCAACTGATCAAAAAAATTAACAAAAATTTAAAAAATAATGATGATTGGCAGTATTTTGAAGATGCGTTTAATAACGCAGATAAAGACTTTTTTAAAGAAATTAAAGCCAAACATCAAGAGCTTACAAATAATGATCTAAAACTTTGTGCTTTCTTGCGATTGAACCTTTCTTCTAAAGAAATTGCGCCTTTACTTAATATCTCTGTTCATAGTGTAGAAATTAAACGATATCGCCTCAGGAAAAAGATGAACCTCTCTCGAGAAATAAGAATTGTAGATTATATAATGACTTTGTAAAGGTATATTACTTCCTAAAAATACTCTACTTAAACTATACTCTATCCATGTTTATAGCCTTAGTCATTTAACTTAAATAATTGTAATTCAAATATTTATAACATAATTTTACCTCTTAACAATATAAGTATGAAAAAACTATTTATTTTTATGAAGTTGAGTTTTTGTATAGTTTCATTATATGTATTTCAACCTCTTTTTAACTAAATTTACATTGTTTTATAATGTGTAATATTATAAAATCGTTTCAAAAACTCAAGTATTAAAAATGAATTGTAATCACAATATATTTCCATGATAATTTTTAGAATTTTAATTGTCGTTGTATTGTTTGTGACCACAACAATATCCGCTCAGCAAATTCAAATTTCAGGAACAATAATTTCTTTAGATGATGATTTCCCTATAGCAGGTGCAAACATTTTGATAAAAGGAAAGAAAGCGGGAACCACTTCTGATTTTGACGGAAATTACCAAATTACAGCAGTAATAGGAGATGTGCTTCGATACACCTATTTGGGATTCGAGTCTCAAGAAGTCGTTGTTGGTGATCAAACTTCTATTATAATTACTTTACGATCAGATACTGCTACACTTCAAGAGGTTGTAGTTATTGGTTATGGAACTCAGACTAAAAAGGAAGTAACTGGAGCTGTATCTGTACTTGATTCGAAAGCTATTGAAAAACTTAATCCCGTGCGAATTGAACAAGCACTTCAAGGTCAAGTTTCTGGAGTTAATATTACCTCCGCATCTGGTTCTCCAGGTAGTAGTTTGAATATTCGAATCCGTGGAATTTCCACTAACGGTGATAGTCGTCCGCTAATCTTGGTTGACGGAAACATTATTGAGGACTTGTCTGTTATAAATCCTAATGACATCAAAAGCATTAATGTATTAAAAGATGCAACTGCAGGTATCTACGGTGTCCTTGCCGCTAATGGTGTTATTTTAATTGAAACAAAGACAGGTCGTAAAAATTCTAAATTAAAAGTAAGCGTTGATTCTTATATTGGTTTTCAAGAAACAAGTAAAAAGGTCGATTTAATAAACGACATATACGACTATGCCACTCTTGTAAACGATGCCTCTGTAAATGGAAGGGGTAGAGATAAGTATATTCCTATTGAAAGCACTAGACTTGTTTTCAATAAAAACGATGTTATAAACCCAATCAATTCAATTACTGATTGGCAGGATTCTGTGTTTGAAGTGGCTCCAATTCAAAATACTAATGTGAGTTTTAACGGAGGTACAGAGAGATTAAGCTATTCATTTGGAGCTTCATTTATAAACCAAGAAGGAGTTGTTGGTTTAGATAAATCTGGATACGAAAGAACAACTACAAGATTAAGTTTGCAATATGCATTGTTGGATAACTTGAATTTATCTATGACTGGTATCTATACAAATTCCACAAAAAACAACTTGCCCGAAGGTGGTATTGGCTCTGTTTTATACAGCGCCCTGAACATTGACCCGTTTACATCGGTTAGAAACACCGACGCAGACAGTAATGGCTATGGCGAAACTATAGTTACCGCTAGAGAGGTTGTAAATCCAATTGCTATTATTGAAAACACCTATGACAAATCAAGAATAGATAAAATATCAGGAACTTTTGGAATAGATTATACAGCTATAGAGGGACTTAAGTTTGATACCAAATTTCAATTCAATCACGCCGCAGTACTTACAGATATTTTTAGACCTGTGTTTAATTACGGCTCAGGAAAACAGGGTACTATAGAAGATGATCCTAATGTTATTAAGGATGATGGAAATTCATTGACTGATAATATTGACTTCTATGACGACTACAAATGGGAAAACTATATTACTTATAACGATACATTTAACGAAGCACATAACTTAACTGTTTTGCTTGGGACTTCTATTATTGAAGCAAGAGGTCTTTTTTCGGGTAGATCGGGGCGAGGGTTAATCAATAATCGCAACACCATCAAAGATGCTTTATTCGCGTATGTTCCGCCAGAAAACATACGTCCTCGTTTTAACGAAGATCAAATAGAGGCTGGGAACAACAGATTCGTTTCTAGGCTTTATTCCCTATTTTCAAGAGTTCAGTACAACTATAAAGAAAAGTATTTGTTTTCTGCTGTTGTTCGTAGAGATGGTTCTTCTAAGTTCGGTCCAGCTAATAAGTTTGGGTTTTTCCCTTCAGCTTCCATAGGGTGGAATGTGTCAGAAGAAAAGTTTTTAATGAATAATCCTGCGGTTAGCTATTTAAAATTAAGAGGTAGTTATGGAATTATAGGAAATGACAGAATTGGACTGAATCGTTTCATTTCTTTATTAGATGGACAAGCTATTTACACAAATAACGACGAAAGCGATGCCGACGACGTTTTAATAGGAAAAGCAACTGGAAAGCTATCTAATCCATTAATTCGCTGGGAAAGCACTACTTCAGCTAATGTAGGGGTAGACCTTAAGTTTTTCAATAACGATCTTAGTATTAGTGCAGATGTATTTTCTAAAAAAACTGAAGACTTACTTGTTCAAGCAAATGTTTCTGGAGTATTAGGTGCATCCGCACCAGGTTCAGCACCTCCAGTAATTAACGCAGGTGATGTTGAAAACAAAGGATTCGAGTTTTTGGCGAGTTATAATAAGAGTCTTTCTAACAATTTTAGATTAAATGTGAGTTATAATTTCAGCACACTTCACAACGAAGTTCTGTTTGTTGGAAGTACAGAAGGTTTTCTAGAGGGCGGGTCTTTTTTAGTAGGAGAAAACTTATTGACCTCTAGAATGGAAGCAGGCCTTCCTATTGGATACTTCTATGGGTATCAAACTAAAGGTATATACCAAGATCAAGCGGAAATAAATGCTTTGAATGTCAATGCACCAGCTTCAAATAATGGCAATCCAGGGGTATATCATAAAAACGCCAAACCTGGAGACTTAAAGTTTGTAGACACAAACCAAGACGGAGAAATAACAGTTGAAGACAAAACTTATATCGGTGATCCTATCCCTGAACTTACTATGGGATTGAACTTAGGGTTTAATTATAAGAATATTGATTTTAATGCTTCTGCTTTTGCTTCCATTGGTAACGATATGGTTCGAGATTATGAGCGTAAAAATTTATACTCAAACAAAGGAACTTATGTTTTAGACAGGTGGACTACTACAAACCAAAGTAATACGATTCCCCGCGCTGTAAATGGTTCTTCTGTAAACTATGATAACTTCTCTGACTACTTTGTAGAAGATGCCTCATACATTCGAATTCAAAATATTCAAGTAGGATATACATTTAACCAAAAGCTGATCTCTAAAATAAGACTTACAAAACTGAGATTATATGCCTCCGGAAACAATTTATTCACCTTTACAAAATACAGAGGATACGACCCCTCTGCAGTTGGAGGTGGAGGTCCCATTGGATCTGGAGTTGACAAAGGGTTTTACCCGGTCTCAAAAACATTTTTATTAGGAATGAATCTAAACTTTTAAAATGATGAAAAAGCTGAACAAAATAATATTACTTTTCATTTTTGTAACTACAGTAGCTGCTTGTGATAGTTACGTAGATATTATTCCTGTTGCCCCTAATTCAGAAAATTATTTCAATAGTGAAGAAGAATACGAAGATGCTTTGATAGGAGTATATGACATGCTTCAAACGACGATGTTTAATGTAATGGTAGCTCACACCGCCTCAGACGATATTATTGCAGGCGGGGATCCAAACACCTTTGATCAGCCAACCTTACAGAGAATTGACAAAATGAGTCATTCCCCTGCAGATAATGAGCAAATCCAGCTAATATGGCAACTGATGTATGCAGGATACAACAGAGCTAACTATGTTTTAGAATTTGAAAATAAAACTGATTTTGAAGGTAAAGATGAAGTAATTGCTCAGGTTTATTTTTTACGTTCTTATTTTATTTTTGAGCTTTCAAAGTTTTTTGGGAATGTACCTTTAGCTTTTGAAGATAGAGAAGGTGCTTCAAGAATTGCAAATACTAGAATTTTATTTGGTGATCAATACAACTTCAATAGAGTTGAAAGTGTAAATAAAATCTATTCGATGTTGGAGGAAGATTTAATTGAAGCTATTCCTAATTTGCCCATGACAAGACCACCTTCAGAAACCTATAAAGTTACTAAGGGTGCTGCGCAAGCGTTGCTTGGGAAAATATACTTATTCCATCAAAACTATGAAGCTGCTTCAACGGAACTTAACAAAGTCATTGATAGCGGCGTCTATTCTCTAGTTCAAGGTAGTGCTTACACGAACCTGTTTACATTTGCAGGTGAAAACTCTGCAGAATCTGTTTTTGAAATTCAATACACGGGCGTAGTTGGAAATAACTGGGATTGCTTGTATTGTAATGCCGGTAACTATATGCCTCAAAGTAATGGTCCAAGAAGCCCTTTTCCAAATAACGTCTATAAAGAGGGTTGGGGAATTAACATCATATCCAAAAACCTATATCAACAATATGAGTCTTCTGACCGAAGAAGAGGGGTTACTATTTTAGCTCCAAATAATGGGGACTATGGAATGAGTCGAGAAAACTCAGGATACTTCAATAAAAAATATTTAGTTCTGAAGGACGAACCAACTGTTTCTTCTGATCCAGTGAGTTATCAAAATAATTATAGATCTATTCGCTATGCAGATGTGCTGTTGATGGCTGCAGAAGCAGAAGCTCAAACTGGAGGTGGAAACGCAATTGATTATCTAAATCAAGTGCGTCAAAGAGCTTTTAACGGTTCTAGTCGTTTATATCCTTACAACGGTGAGAGCAATTTGCTAGAATCTATCTACAAAGAACGCCGCCTTGAATTAGCTGGTGAAGGACATCGCTTTTTTGACCTAGTAAGAACAGGTAAGGCGCAAGAAGCGTTTGCTGCATATAACGCTTTTATCGATTCAGAACCATCAACAGACGAACAAAAAATTGAATATAAAATAAATTTTACTGTTGGTAAAAACGAAGTTTTTCCAATCCCTTTAGTTGAACTAAACTTAGCTAATGCCAGAGAGAGTTGGGGGCAAAATACAGGATATTAATAACAACGAGAATAACCCGGAACCCTACGGTTCTAAAACTAAGCATTAATTAAAACCAAAAATTATGAAACATTTTTTAACAAAAAGACTTTTTCTTTTATTAGGACTAAGTCTTACAATTGCTTGTAATAGTGACGACGAGGAAACAGTTACTATTACAAATTTATCTTTTACAGCTGTTGTCAGCGGTGCTGGTAATAATGTAGTTACTGTTACTCCATCTTCAACAGGTGGGACTTCGTATTCTGTTGATTTCGGAACAAATGCTTCTGATGATGTAACCGTAACTGCAGGTCCTGGAGTTTCTTATACATATCCAGAAGTCGATGCATCTTACACGATAGTAGTTACTGCTTCTGCAACTGATGCAATAAACGTAACTTCTGAACAAATTGTTGCGGTAGACTTTAATGAGCCAATTCCATCTGTTTTAGAAGGGACTTGGGTATTAAGTCACATAGCAGAAGCTATAAAAGTAGGTCCTGCAGTTGGATCTGCAGAATGGTGGAAAAATTCTCTTGCTGATGTAATAACAAGAGGTTGTTTATTTGACGATCAATATATATTTAGTGCTGATGGATCTTTTTCTAATGTATTAGGAGAAGCAACATGGCTTGAACCAGGCCTAAATGGAGTTGATGCAGAAGTTTGTGGAACTCCTCAAGCTCCTTTTGATGGAACGGCAACAGCTACTTGGAATCATGATGACGTTGCGAACACAATAACAATCAGCGGAAAAGGAGCGTTTTTAGGACTTACTAAAAATTACAATACAGGTCAATTAACAAGTGCCGCTGAAGCAAAAGAAGAAATCACCTACAATGTAGTTTCTATCTCTGATGATAAAAACACATTGGTAGTCGAAATTGAGTTTCAGTCAGGAGGCTTTTTTACTATGTCTTTTGCAAAATCAGGATCTGCAGGTGCTTCGTTACCCACAACTGATACTGATGGGGATGGTGTACTTGATTATGCGGATTCTTGTCCTACTGTTGCTGGTGCTCAAGACGATGGTTGCCCAGCTATTCCAACCCCAGAGGATGCACCTGCTGTGTCAACAGCTAGTGCTGTTGTATCTATTTACAGTGATGCTTTCACAGACATTACTGCTACTTGGAACCCAGATTGGGGTCAAGGTGGATCAATGGTTGAAGAAGAAATTGCTGGTAATAATGTTAGAAAATACAGTAATTTAGAATTTTCCGGAATCGATTTAGGAAGTGATGTAACTAATCGCGTTGTTTTATCTGAAGTTAGTACGGTTACTTTTGATTACTGGACTTCAAACGCTACTACTGTAGGAATTAAGTTAGTTAATTACGGAGCTGATGGTGCTTGGGAACAAGCAACTAATGTTGAAGCTGTAATTTCAAGAGATGCAGTTACTGGAAGCTGGCAAACTGTTACTGTTGGATTAAGCGGACTTGATAACATAACCGCAGATGGTAAAATTGGGCAGCTAGTAATAACTGTGACTGGAGACGGAAGTCAAGTAGTTTACATTGACAACATCCTTTTTTACTAAATAACCTTTAAAATACTCGCACCCTATCGGTGCGAGTATTTTTTTTAATTCAAAAGAAACAAGTACACAAACTCTTATCAAATTGCGTAAAAACAAACAAAATGTATTTTTTTAAAAGAAGTTAGAATTAATATGATTCTTTTATTCATTTAGAATAACAAAGCTTACAACTTAATATGCCTGTAAAAATTATGATCTTACTTAGTTCCTAATTTTGATTGACAAATGGGTTTGAGTCAAAATCTATCTAAATAATATTAGAACAAAATCTTTATAATTTCAAATTAAAAATATAACAGTACCATTAATAGGGTAAAAATGAAAAAACACACTCCTACCATTTTAAGCTTATTTGCTCTTTTAACCTCAATTTCATGCACTTCAGATGAAAAAATAATGAGCGTTAGTGAACGAATTGACCAAATAATTGCAGAATCCGACAATCCGCCAGAAGGAGGGACTCCTACCCTAGAGTCACTTGTTCAATCAGGCATACAAAATGCAGTTGGAAGTCAAACAGCTTACGAAAAAGCAATCGCTACCGCAAGGCCTGCTCCTAAAACCTTAACTGAAATGCAAAATATTATCAATAATGTTAATGATAATGTAAGTTTGATTGACGGAAACAATACGTTGGTTTGGTTTGATGAATTTAATACCGATGGTGCTCCAAATAATTCCAATTGGGGCTATGATATTGGCGCTGGTGGATGGGGAAATGGTGAAGACCAATATTATACCCAAAGAGAAAATAATGTAATTGTAGAAGACGGATTATTAAAAATAATCGCAAGAAAAGAATCCTATGAAGGTTCAAGCTATACTTCTAGTAGATTAAAATCTCAAGGAAAATATAGCTTCACCTATGGGAAGGTCGAAGTACGAGCTAAATTACCAGCATCTGCTGGTACATGGCCTGCGATTTGGATGTTAGGAGTAAACTTCAACTCACTAGGATGGCCAGCTTGTGGAGAAATTGATATTATGGAACAAAAAGGTTGGGAAAAAGGGAAAATATCATCTGCTTTACACAACCTTTCAAGTTCTGGGAATACAGAAAACTTTGCTGAAACTGATGTTCCTAATTCTACGTCAGAATTTCATGTGTATGCCATGAATTGGAATGCAGAAAGAATAGAGTTTTCTGTAGATGGCGACCTGTTTTACAGCTACAGTCCTGCTACAAAAAATAGTCAAAACTGGCCTTATACAGCACCTCAATTCATCATACTGAATGTTGCCATGGGTGGAGATCTGGGCGGAGAAATATCTAGTGATTTCATAGAGAACAAAATGGAAATCGACTATGTAAGAGTATACCGCTAGAGTTAGGCTTAATTAAAAAATTAAAATGTTAAAAAAATATTATTTATATATACTCCTAATTGGGAGTCACATTTCTTGCAATCAAAAACCTCAACTAAGCGAAACCGACGTGAAAGTTGAAACCCTATTGGCAAAAATGACGTTAAAAGAAAAAATTGGTCAAATGAACCAATATAATGGTTTTTGGAATGTTACCGGTCCTGTACCTGAAGGTGGAGATGCTCAAGTAAAATACAATCATTTGGCAGAAGGCTATGTTGGCTCTATGTTAAATGTAAGAGGTGTAAAAGAAGTTCGAGAAGTACAAAAAGTAGCTATTGAAAAATCACGCCTAGGGATTCCACTAATCATAGGTTTTGATTTAATTCATGGATACAAGACAATCAGTCCAATTCCACTTGCAGAATCTGCAAGTTGGGATCTAGATGCTATTAAAAATTCAGCTGCAATTGGCGCAAAAGAAGCTGCAGCAGCAGGAATCAACTGGACCTTTGCTCCTATGGTCGACGTTACGCGTGATGCCCGCTGGGGCAGAGTAATGGAGGGGGCAGGAGAAGATCCGTATTTGGGGAGTAAAATTGCCGTTGCACGTGTTCTTGGTTTTCAAGGAGATGATCTTTCTTTACCTCACACTGTTGCCGCATGTGCTAAGCATTTTGCTGGCTATGGTTTTTCTGAAGGTGGACGTGATTACAACACCGTAGATATTGGTTTAAGTACACTTCATAACATCGTATTGCCTCCATTCAAAGCTGCTGCCGAAGCTGGGGTTAAAACATTTATGAATTCATTTAACGATCTAAACGGTATTCCTGCAACAGCAGATAAATACTTGCAACGTGATGTTCTTAAAAAAGAATGGGACTTTAAAGGGTTTGTAGTTTCTGACTGGGGATCTCTTCGTGAAATGATGGATCATGGATACGCTAAAGATAGAAAACATGCAGGTGAATTAGCCTTAAATGCTGGTTCTGATATGGACATGGAGTCTTATGTCTACTTTGAAGAACTGGAGGGCTTATTAAAGGAAGGTAAAGTAAAATTAGCAGATATTGACGATGCTGTTAGAAGAATTTTAAAGGTAAAATATGAATTAGGCCTATTCGATGACCCTTATCGTTACTTAGACGAAGCTCGCGAAAAAGAAGTTACTAGTTCCAAAGAAATGATGGATGGTGTTTTGGATATGGCTAAAAAGTCAATCGTACTGCTTAAAAACGAAGATAAAATACTTCCCTTAAAGAAAAAAGGACAACGCATTGCTCTAATAGGGCCTTTGGCTGCCGATAAAAACAGTCCTCTTGGTAACTGGAGAATTGGAGCCGATGACAATACTGCAATTTCTGTACTGGAAGGCTTACAAGCCTTCAGAGGAAATGACATTGAACATCAACAGGGAGTCAAACTTCTAAATAAAATACCAGCTGGTTTTCATGAAGAAGTATCAATAAACGAAACAGACAGAACTGGTTTTGTTGCCGCCAAAAAAGCAGCTGCAAGAGCAGATCTAGTTGTTATGGTTTTAGGTGAATATGGTTTTCAATCTGGAGAAGGTCGAAGTAGAGCTAATTTAGATTTACCAGGACTTCAACAAGAACTACTTGAAGAGATTTATGCTGTTAACCCAAACATTGTACTTGTTCTAATGAACGGAAGGCCATTAATTCTTAATTGGGCTTCTGAACATTTACCCGCTATTTTAGAAGCTTGGCACTTAGGAACTCAAAGTGGTAATGCTATTGCACAAGTTCTTTATGGTGATTATAATCCTGGAGGAAAGTTACCAATGAGTTTTCCTAGAAACGTAGGTCAAATGCCGTTATATTACAACATAAAGAGCACTGGGCGTCCTGGTGCTGATGGAGAGGAACAAGGAAGTGTGTTTTGGTCTCACTATGGGGATGAAAAACACACAGCCCTTTACCCCTTTGGACATGGGTTAAGCTATACATCCTTCAGTTATTCAGGCATAGAGCTTAGTGCATCAGAAATGAACACTGAGAGTGTTATAGAGGCTTCAGTGGTGTTAACTAATATCGGAGAAGTGGAAGGAAAAGAAGTAGTACAATTATACCTTCAAGATCCCTTTGCAAATGTAGTTAGGCCGATACGTGAATTAAAAGGATTTGAATTGGTTTCACTTAAACCAGGTGAAACTAAAAGAATAGCCTTTACAATAGACGAAAAAATGCTTCAGTTTTATAGCGCTAATAATACTTGGGAATCCGAAGAAGGTGATTTTAATATTTTTATTGGAACAGATTCTACAACAAAAAGAAAAGCTACATTCGTTTTAAACTAAATTAAAATCTATACCACTTTCTATATCTCTTTCGGAGGCAACCTTCTTTAAGAACATGCTATTTAGCCTCGATCCAAGTGGATTAAACTCCAAAGAAACCAATACCAATTTATTTAAGAATAAATAACTTATTTTGTAATAAGCTAAATTGAAATTTACTAAAAGCTTTTAAAGGCTCTAAGTTTTTCGATAAGCTTCGGAACCACCTCAAAGGCATCTCCGACAATTCCATAATCTGCAGCTTTGAAAAACGGTGCTTCAGGATCGATGTTGACCACCACTTTAACTTTAGAAGAATTAATTCCCGCAAGGTGCTGTATTGCGCCAGACACACCAATGGCAATATAAAGATTTGAAGCCACTGGTTTACCCGTTTGACCCACGTGTTCACTGTGCGGTCGCCATCCCATATCAGAGACAGGCTTAGAGCATGCTGTTGCTGCACCAAGTGTTTCTGCCAAGTCTTCAATCAAATGCCAGTTTTCAGGCCCTTTCAAACCGCGTCCTCCTGAGACAACAACATCCGCATCTGCGATGGTAACTTTTCCAACAACCTTATCAATATTTTCAACTTTTAAGGAAGAAGCGCTCAACGATACACTAGAGTCTGCAGTCTCCATAACTGAAGAGGGATTCTCCTTAATTCCATAAGAATTATTTGAAAGCCCAATGATGTTAACCCCCGCAACAAGTGAAGTCGTATTGAAAGCCTTGTTTGTAAAACAGGACCTTTTCAAAGTCAAAGGCGCTAGTGAATCAGGAAGCGCAACAACATTAGAGGCGTAGCCCGCCGAAAGCGAAACCGCAACCAATGGAGCGATGTATTTAGCATTAGCACTTGAACTTAAAACAACAATGTTCACATTGTTTTCTTTGGCGATGGTTGAAACTACTTTCGCATAACTCTGGGCAGTAAATTCTTCAAAAGCTGCATCATTTACTTTTATGACCTTATCAACACCATATCGTGCAAGTTCCTCCGTATCATCATGATTTATTGTGACTGCCAAGAGTGGAGTCCCTGATTGGTCAGCAATTGCCCTCCCATAAGAAGCAAGTTCAAAAGCTGTTTTTTTAAATTTTCCATTTTCCGATTCTGCATAAATTACAATTGCCATAGGAATATATTTTGAGTTTAAATTACTTTCGCTTCGTTGTGTAACAAGTCTATTAATAAATCGATATTGTCAGCATCAATGAGCTTTACTGCTCCTTTGGGTGCAGGTTTTTCAAATTTTGAAATCGAAGATTTTGCCACAGAATCAGTTGCTGGAATAACTTCCAAAGGTTTTTGTCTGGCTTGCATTATTCCCCTCATATTCGGAATAATTAAATCTTTTTCTTCCACCAATCCTTTTTGTGCTCCAATCACCATAGGCAATTCACACGAAACGTTTTCAATACCCCCGTCTATTTCTCTGGAAGCCGTTGCGTGATTTCCTTCAACCTCAAGAGCGGTACAATTGGTGACAAAGTTATAGTTCAATAGTCCTGCAATCATCCCGGGAACCATTGCACCATTATAATCAATCGATTCTCTTCCTGCAATGATCAAATCATAACTTTCTTTCTTACAAAGCGCAGCAATCTCCTGAGCGACTTGAAAGCCATCAGTGGGTTGCATGTCAATCCGAAAGGCTTTATTTGCCCCAATTGCCAAACACTTTCTAAGCGTAGGCTCACAATTAATGTCTCCAACAGTAACGACGGTCACTTCTGCTTGCTGCTTTTGTTGCATCCAAATCGCACGAGTCAATCCAAATTCATCATTGGGATTGATTATAAATTGAACGCCATTTGTGTCAAAAGCAGTGTCTTCATTAACAAAATTAATTTTTGACGTAGTGTCAGGGACATGACTAATACAAACCAATATCTTCATTATGTAATGTTTTATTTTTTTCAAATTTATAAAAATTTATTATGCGCGCATAGTAAATTTTTAATTTTAATTTATCTAATGTGGAATAAATACAAATATTTATAAGCACCCAATTAAACAAAAGAACTTGGAACTTTTAACAGGAAGGCTCGACTAATTTTAAAGGGCACCAAGAAGAAATCATCAAAAAGTTTCCCAATGCGATTGGTCAGCTCAATTGCAGTTTATGTTTTTAAATGAAATTCAAAAACGGTTGCGATTTGATCTATCCCATTAATGATTGAACCTTCATGGC